>Ga0182016_10002790_pt1 | contig 20204 bp, 17 predicted proteins | sample 712S2MmetaG_FD_120491 | JGI IMG/M metagenome (GOLD analysis project Ga0182016, IMG submission 120491) | Permafrost microbial communities from Stordalen Mire, Sweden - 712S2M metaG | ecosystem: Environmental > Terrestrial > Soil > Wetlands > Permafrost | place: Sweden: Stordalen | collected... | reverse complement strand
CTTTCCCACGATTCTCGACGATGTTGCACCCGATTCCGATGCTGCGCGCACCGAGATATTTGGGCCGGTGCTGAGCCTGATGCACGCAAGCACCATTGAAGAGGCCATTGCGCTGGTGAACGGGCGCAGCTATGGCAACATGGCGTGCATCTTTACTACCGACGGCGCCAACGCTCGCCGCTTCCGCTACGAGGTGAACGCGGGCAACGTGGGCATCAACGTGGGAGTTGCCGCGCCCATGTCGACCTTCCCGTTCAGCGGCTGGGGTGAGAGCTTCTTCGGCGACCTGCACGCGCAGGCGCAGCACTCGGTCGAGTTCTTTACCCAGACCAAGGTCGTTGTGGAGCGCTGGCCGCGCGAGTGGAGCCGGAAGTTTTGAAGGCAGCCAATAGTGAGTAGCCAGTAGCCAATCGGGAAAGAACGGTGGTGCCCTTATGAGGCCGAATACTTGGGAATTTGTGCGCGACGCCGATGGAACGTACTCGGTATTTCATCGTGGTGAGCTACTACGGCAGTCGATTCCGGAGAATTGGTTCGCCGAAGAGATTTGTGTTCGTTGGGGCTTTTGCGGATCGGAGTATAACGATATAAGCCGACAGATAGAAAGCACCGGGCGCGCTACAATAGCGCTCTGAATTGTCAAAATGAGACACCACCGAACAGCCAGCGGCTGCGTGCGAATGCGGGACTTCCAGCATGATTCTTTGCTGTTCTTTAACAATGGTCAAATATTCTCGTCTGTAGGTGCCAGCACGAAGAAGCCAGCAGCTAGAAGCTGCTCTTATCAATCCGCATGCAGCGCCGTATCGAACAGCAGCAGGCTCACCGTCGTAAAGATGATGTCGTAGCCGAGCAGCATCTTGATCCAGAGCATGGGGTCGCTGTCGCCTGTGAAGATGTCTCCAGTGGCCTGCACCATGGCCAGCAGCGCGGGGATGAAGATGGGAAAAAGAATAATGGATAACAGCAGCTCGCGATTGCGCGAACTCATGCTGAGCGCGGCGAAAAATACGCCGTTGCCCACCAGCGCCCAGGTGCCCAGCGGCAGAACCACCAGCAGCAGCCATCCCTGACCCGCGATGTGCAGGTTGTAAAAGATGAAGAAGAACGGCGCCAGGATGATCTGCACAACCGTGACGAACAGAAAGTTGAGGATGACCTTGGCCAGGTAGAGCTCCGCACCCGGTGAGGGCACCATGCGTTGCGCGTCCATGACCTGATGGCGGATTTCGCGCGACCACGCCTGGTTGAGCGCGCTCACTGAAGCGAACATGGTTGCAACGCACAGCACGCTGCCCGCGATTTGCTGCGCGAACTCGCCGTGGGGGTCGAAGGCGATGGAAAAAAGCACCACCACCAGTCCCGAGAAAAAGAGCATCGAAATCATGGCGTCGAGCGAGCGCCATTCGATGCGCAGGTCCTTGACGAGGTGAGTCCACAGGGCGCGGGTCATTGGTGTCCCTCCGCTGTGTGGACAACTTCTTTGGTCAGGTCGACTAGCTCGACTGGAACCTCAAGGGCTTTGGCGGCGCGCACGTAATCGTCGGGGCCGAGGATAATTTGCGTTCCGCGCGCGCCTGCCGAGACGCTGATCTTGTCAAACAGAATCGCGGTCTCATCGATGTAAACCGGGTAAGCCTTTTTCGCGCCGAAAATGGTAACGCCGCCGCGAATGTAGCCGGTAAGGGGCTGCACGTCTTTGAGCGGAGTCATCTCAAGCTTGCGGAGGCTCGATGCGCGCGCCAGTTTTTTGAAGTCGAGCTCGGCGTCGCCGGGGACTACGGCAAAAACATATTCCTTGTGCCCATCGGTCGTAAGCAGCGTTTTGAAGACCTGTTCGGCGGGCATGCCAATCTTTTTTGCCACGGTAATCGCCGTCAGGTCGTTGGGGTCGACTTCGTATTCCCGAAGTTCGAATGGAATGTCGAGGGATTCAAGGTAACGCGCGCCGTTGGTCTTCATAGCGTGGGCGCTCCCGGTTCCAACGATGCAACGCGGCCAGCGCGGAGGGTGAGCACCCAGTCGGCGATGGGCGCGGCCAGCTCGCGCTGGTGCGTGGTGAGGACGATGGTGCGGTTCGATTGGCGGAATTTGGCCAGGAGCGCGACCATCTGGCGTGCGCTTTCAACGTCCATGTTTGAGAACGGCTCGTCGAGCAACAGCAGTTCGGGCACGGGCAGCAACACGCGGGCGAGGGAAGTGCGCTGGCGCATGCCCTGTGAATATTGGCCCAGGTAGCGGGGCAGGTCAGGGTCGAGGCCCACCTGGCGCAGCACTTCAGCCGGCGTAAGGCAGGGGCGGCCGGGGTAGAGTTTGGCAAAGTAGCGCAGGTTTTCCTGGGCTGTAAGTTCGTCGTAAAGCATGGGCGCATGGCTCATGTAGCCAATACGATCGCGCGCCTCCAGCGGCTCGAAGTCGCCAAACACTTTCACTTTGCCGAAACTGGGGCGCAGCAGGCCGGCCAGCACGCGCAGCAGCGTGGATTTGCCGGCGCCGTTTTCGCCAAGCAGAACGTAGCAGCGGCCCGGCTCAAAGTCGACCGAGACCTGGCGCAGGGCAGCGAAGGAGCCGAAAAGTTTCGACACCTGGTCAACCTTCGCGCAGAAGGTGGGTGAGGCCGCGACGGTGGAGGTGGCGGTCATCGGGGCGAGCTTACGATTACCGTGCCGCGGTCTGGTTGGCTGGGGCTGCGTTTGCGGCGGTCTTATTGGCTGGCGAGGACTGCATTGCCGGGGTTGCGCCGGGCTGATTGGGGCCGGCCGGCGCGTACTTGCTGGCGCACTTGGCCTGGAGAGTATTGGCGTGGAAGACGCCATCGCGGCCATAGGTTCCTTCGGCGAGGGCCTGGGCATTGTCTTTGAATGTGTCGGGAGGCGGCTCGGTGCCCTTGTAGTTCACGGTGATGAGCCGGCCAGTGGCGGCTTTGGGCGAGTGGCTCTCAAATTCGTTGAGAACAAAGGTCACGTGGGTGCCGGATTGCTCAATCGAACCCGGCTTCACGAAGCCCTCTACCCGCAGATTGCTGGTGTAGGCCTTATCGCCCATGTTGCCCAGCTCGGCGATGGTGACGTAGTAGCTCTTGTTGGCTCCGTAGCCGGAGAAGGCCAGCCATGCAATGGTGCCGAGGATGATGGCCGTCGCGATGCCGACCTGCAAGTTTTTCTGCGATTTTTTCATAGTCGTTACCCTTTTACGATACGAGCCTGCATGACCATGGTCAACCGTGGGGGGGCGACGGGGATGTGATTTAGCTCACTCTGGTGGTGGAAGTGGGAAGAGCGGGGTAGTGGGAAAGCGAGTCAGCGAGTCGGCGGGACGGCACGACGGTCTGCCTCTCGGAGGACATAAATGAGCCTTTCGCCCGCTAAAGCGGGCTGGGGTGTCCGAGCTAAGAGCTAAGAGCAAAGAGCAAAGAGCAAAGAGCAAAGAGCAAAGAGCTAAGAGCTGAAAGCTGTTCCATCACTTCGTCGATTCAAGCACTTGCGCGGCGTTGTTCAGCACCTGGGCAAGTAACTGGAGCTGTTGGGAGGCTAGTGGAGCGTTTTTGGCTTCGACCGCTTCGCTTACGCCGGGGATGACCACCGCGGCGTACCCCGTGAACTCGCCGGGAGCGTAAATGGCGTGCTTGTACCAGGGGCGATTGGGCAGGCCGGCATCGCTGAGCAGTGCTGTTTCGACAGAGCGCAGGGTGCGGTTGAGGCCGGCCAGGTCGCCGTCGGCTGCTACCTGCAGCCCGTGCGCATGCTGCGCCGCTGCGGTCATGCGGGCCACGGCGGCTTCGGCGGGAGCGAAATCGAGCGAGTCCAGGCCGTTTTCGACCGCTTTTTTCTTGACTGACCCGATATAGGCGTTGATGGCGTGCGCGTAGGCGACGTAGTCGTACGGCAGCACGTCGCTGTCGGCCATGCGGATGGCTTCGAGCCCGAGAACGCGCGCCATCTCCTGCAGATATTCAAAATGGGGGTCGGCATTGGCTGTGAACCAGGCGTAATCGTCGAAGGTGGAGTGATAAACGCCGTAGGGCCCCTCCGATCCAATGTCGGTGGAGGGAACGCCGGCATGCTGCAGGAAGGGCGTAAAGTCGGAGCCTGAGCCGAGGTCGCCCACGTGGACTTCGCCTTCGTCGATGAGGGGCGCGTCAGAAGCGCGATGCTCTTCGCTTTGCGGGTGCTCAAGCCGCCACTGCTGGTAAACCGTGCCCGAAACGGGGCTGGGCACTTCGCGCGTAAGCTGGCGTATGAACTGCTTGAGCGAGGGCACGGCCGCGGCGCTGAAATCTGGGCCGGCGACGGCCACATCCACATTGAAGTAGGCCACGGCGTTGTTCAGCTGGGCCATGTGCTGCTCAACCCACTCGGTTGAACCCATCAGGCCCTCCTCTTCCGCGTCCCAACTGCAAAAGACGATGGTGCGACTGGGATGCCAGCCCGTTTTTAGCAGCGCACCGACACCGTGCACGGCTTCAAGCATGGACGCGGTGCCGCTATTGGGGTCGACCGCGCCGTAGACCCACGCGTCGCGATGGTTGCCAACCACCACCCAGTCGTCTGGGTAATCGGAGCCTTTCACTTTGCCGATCACATCCCAGATGATGCGGCGCTCGTAGTCCTGGTCGGAGACGAGGTGGACTTTCACGCCGCCGGGACCGATGTGGTAGCGGAAGGGCAGTGCGCCCTGCCAGCCCTGCGGCACGCCGTTGCCTTTAAGTGCCTGCAAAATGGGCGCGGCATCGTGGTAGCTGATGGGGATGGAAATAATGTGCGGCTGGTTGCCGCTGGCCGAGACGCGGGCCGAGTCAGGCAGGTCAAGGGTTGAGGCCACGCCTGGGGTTTCAGGGTCGCCGGAGTATTTGAACAGATACTGAACTGACCCGCGCTGCACTCCTGTCTCAGGCCGCCAGGGGCCGTTGGGCCACGGATCGCCCTTGTAATAGCCGTCGTCTTGCGGGTCGGAGTAGATGAGTACGCCTGCTGCGCCGCGCTGTTCAGCTAAATAAACCTTCACGCCGCGGAAGTTTGAGCCGTAGCGGCAGATCACGATTTTGCCGTGCAGGTCGATATGCTGCGCGTCGAGCTTCTTGAAATCCTCAAGCCGGCCGTAGTTGGCGTACACCACCTCGGCAGTCACGTCGCCCGAACCCGAGGAGCCATTGAAGGGCATCACCACGCGGGGATCGTCATCGGAGGGGTCTCCGTCGACGTGCTCGCGCGTAGGGCCGCTCATGATCTGCTTGCCGCTCGAGTCCCAGGCTTCAACCTTGACGGTCTTCGGCCAGTTGAGCAGCACGCGGTAGGGAACGATTTCGGTTTCGAGACCTGCGGCGCGAAACTTCTCGGCGACATACTCGGCGGTCTTGTGATCCTCAGGCGAGGCGGCAATGTGCGGAGCGATGGTGAGCGTTTTGAGCGCTTCGCCGGCAAGGCTGGCATCAGGCACGGTAAGAAACCTTTCTTCGACTGATTGCTCGCGATCGAAGCTCTTATAGCCGAAGACGCTTTCAGGCGCGGCGGTTTGCGCGTGAAGCTGGCCAAGGACAAAGGGCGCAGCGACGAGCGCCGTAAGCAAAATTGTGCCGTGCGTTGAATGCGAAGTCATCGATAGGTTCCTTGGTGTCGATTAGTTCCTCGGCGAGGGAGTGTGGGAGTAGCTTTCCCGGTGCGCCCGGTATCGCGCGACACCTGGCGGGAACGAGGGAATAACAATTCAGCTTACACCAACGCGAGCCACTACCGGCCCCGGCAGTTCCCGAAAACGCCGAATCCCGCGCGGGGTTCATGACATCATTAAAGCAAGGAGCTCTTTTTTTGAAAGCCTGGCCGTTACTGGCATTAATCATTCTCCAGGGAATTCTGTTTGCCGCGCACCTGTTCATCGTTCAAACCTGGATCGCATTCTTTCCCTGTCTAACGCCCTTCGGGGCGCATGTGCTGCGCATTGCCGTGCTGGCGCTTTCATTCAGCTTTGTGGCTTCGGCGCTGCTGAATTTCCGCCATTCGAACTGGTTTATTTCAGCGTTCTATACGCTCGCATGCGTCTGGCTTGGATTTGCCAACTACTTTTTTCTCGGCGCGTGCGTCACCTGGCCGCTGTGGTACCTGATGCGCGCGCTGGGCTCGGGCAACGCTCCGCTGGAGCGGCCCATACTGGCCGGCAGCTTTGTGGTGGTTGGCGTGGTGACCACCGTCTACGGCCTGATTAACGCGCGCAATATTCGTGTGCGGCACATCAAGGTTGAGCTGCCCGGCCTGCCCGGGCAGTGGCGCGGCCGCCGCGCCGTGATGATGAGCGATCTGCACCTGGGCAACATTAACAAAGCCGGATTCTGCCGCAAAGTGGTGGCGCTGGTTGCGCGCCACAATCCCGATGTGGTCTTTATCCCCGGCGATCTTTTCGATGGATCGACGGCGAAACTCGATTGGCTGATTGCGCCGCTCAAGGAATTGAAGCCGCGTTTCGGAATCTTCTTCTCAACGGGCAATCACGAGGAGTTCCACGACCCGGGCGATTATCTTGCGGCGATCCGCAAGGCCGGCATTCGCGTGCTTGCCAACGAACGCGAGACCATCGACGGGTTGCACGTGCTGGGCGTCAACTATCACGAGACCACGTTTCCGCTGCGCGTGCGCACCACGCTTGAGCGCCTGAGCCCGGGCGTGGGAGAGCCGAGCATCCTGCTGAACCACGCGCCGGTGCGCATGCCGATTGTGGAGCAGGCCGGCATTGCGCTGCAGCTCTCCGGGCACACCCACGGCGGTCAGCTTTTCCCGTACACATTTTTCACGAGGCGCATCTTTGGGCCGTTCACGCACGGATTGCACAATCTCGGCAAGCTGCAGGTGTACACATCCACGGGCGCGGGAACGTGGGGTCCTCCGATCCGCGTTGGGTCCGCGCCGGAGATTGTGGTGATTGAGTTTGCGTAGTGGGAACATGAAGCTCGACGAGGCGCGAGCGCAGGACCGCGGGCAGTCAACTCCGAACTGGCGTCTTCCAGAGTTTTTTGCAATGATGATCGCTGCGAGGTGCGGAATTGCCAACGCCAATCGATTCATTTCCTGATTCCAAGTCGGTTTGGCCTGCCCTGCCGCAGAGCGAGTGGAGTGGAACCTGCGCCACTCTTCAACTCTGGCTTCAGGTGGTGGGCAAAATACGGCTCGCCCTCATGCCGCCCATCAACCACTGCTGGGGCGTAACGCTCTACCCCACCGTACGCGGCGTCACCACCTCACCGATGCCGTATGGCGGCGGCCGGACTTTGCAGATTGACTTCGATTTTGTCGACCATGCACTGCTGGTGGAAGCCTCACCCCGCGATCGCAGAACCATCCCGCTCAAGCCAATGACGGTAGCCGCGTTTTACAGCGAGGTTATGGCCGCGCTCGAAAGCCTAGGAATGCCCGTCCGCATCTGGCCTGTGCCCGTTGAAATTGCTAATCCAATTCCGTTCGAGCAGGACGAAATACACAATCAATACGACCCGGAGTACGCTCAGCGTTTCTGGCGCATCCTGGTTCAGGCTACGCGCGTCATCACTACTTTCCGCGCCTGTTTCCAGGGCAAGGTGAGCCCGATTCACCTTTTCTGGGGAGCGATGGACCTGGCTTGCACCCGCTTTTCCGGACGCACTGCGCCCGAGCACCCCAGCATGCCCGGCCTTCCCGATCGCGTAACGCGCGATGCGTATTCGCACGAGGTGAGCAGTTGCGGATTCTGGCCAGGCGCGCCCGGCATTGAACCCTTTTTCTACAGCTACGCCTATCCCGAGCCGCCCGGCTACAGGGAGTATCTCGTCGCGCCCGCTCAGGGCCGTTTTGACGCCAACTTCGGAGAATTCATCCTGCCCTATGAAGCCATGCGCCTCTCTGCGGACCCCGATGCCACATTGCTTCGGTTCTTGCAGAGCACCTATGATGCCGCCGCCGACTGTGCCCACTGGGACAGAGCTGCGCTTGATTGCGTTCCAGGTAAATGAGCGGCTTTGCTGGGCCCGCGAATCCGCAGAAACTCAGGATGACATCGCCTTGATGCTGTGACGGCCTTTACAGCTCTGCAACTCGCGCGCTCTTATGATGAAAGTGGCACGCGCTCGCCGTATGGTCGCAGCGTTACTCTGCCACGGAGCGCACACCATTGAGCACAAATCAATCCGGACCCAAACAGGCTGACGGACCTGTGTTGCGCACTGCGCGCTCCGGTTTCGACCTCTTGCTGAATCCCGCACTGAACAAGGGCACCGCGTTTACCGAAGCTGAGCGCGATGCGTTTTCGCTGCACGGTCTGCTGCCGCCGCACATCGGCACGCTCGACGACCAGCGCGAGCGGCGCAAGCGCGCCTTCGACGCATTGCCCACGCCGTTTGCCAAATACGCGTTTATGCGCGAACTGCAGGATACGACCGAGACGCTCTTCTACTCACTGATTGCTCATTACACCGAGGAGCTGCTGCCGATTGTTTACACGCCGGCAGTGGGTGAGGGCTGCCAGCGCTTCAGCGAGATCTGGCGCAAGCCGCGCGGGTTGTTTCTGAGCTACTCCAACCGGGACCGCATTGAGCAGATTCTCTCCCATCCGCGCTACGACCATATTCGCTGCATCGTGGTGAGCGACGGGGAGCGCATTCTGGGGCTCGGCGACCAGGGCGCGGGCGGCATGGGGATCCCGATTGGCAAGATGGCGCTTTACACGGCGCTGGGCGGCATTCCGCCGGACCACTGCCTGCCGGTGCTGCTCGACGTTGGCACCGATAATGAAGCATTGCTCAATGAGCCCATCTACATCGGCTGGCGGCATCAACGCATCCGCGGGCAAGAATACGACGACTTCGTCGAGGCCTTTGTGAGCGGAGTTCAGCGCCGCTGGCCGCACATTCTGCTGCAGTGGGAAGATTTTGCGGGCGCGAACGCAGCGCGGCTGCTCGGCCGTTATCGCGACCGCCTGTGCACCTTCAACGACGACATTCAGGGCACGGCGGCGGTGACCACGGCTACGCTGCTGGCGGCGGTGCACGCTACCGGCATTCCGCTGCGCGAGCAGACCATCGCCATGTTTGGCGCGGGTTCGGCCGGCATTGGCATTACCGACCTGCTGATTGCGGCCATGAAAGAAGAGGGACTGACCGAGGCCGAGGCACGGCGGCGCATCTACGCCTTCAATCGCTATGGATTGCTGGTGGAAGGCGCAGAAGGCATTCGCGAAAGCCAGCAGCCGCTGGTACGCAAGCGTGAAGATGTAGCCGGATGGAAGCTCTCGGGCGCCGGCCCGATATCGTTGCTTGACGTGGTGCGCAATGCCGGCATTACAGTGCTGGCCGGGGTCAGTGCGCAGCCCGGCGCTTTTACCGAGGAGATTGTGCGCGAGATGGCGCGGCATGCAAAGCGGCCAGTGATATTTCCGCTTTCGAATCCCACCTCAAAGAGCGAGGCCGCGCCTGCCGATCTGCTGCGCTGGACCGAGGGACGCGCGCTAGTGGGCACGGGCAGCCCGTTTGCGCCGGTCGAGATCGGCGGAAAGAAGATCAGGATCGCGCAGATCAACAACTCGTACATTTTTCCGGGACTCGCGCTTGGCATCCTGGGCGCCAGGGCGCGCCGCGTGACCGACAACATGATTATGGCCGCGGCAAAGACGCTGGCATCGCTTTCTCCCGCGCGGCACAATGCCGATGCGCCGCTACTGCCGCCGATTGCCGACTCGCGTAAGACAAGCCTGGCTGTGGGCGAGGCCGTTGCCAAGCAGGCGATTGTCGACGGTGTCGCCGAGCCGATAAACGACGTGCGCGCCAGCCTTGAGGCGTATGCTTGGGAGCCGGTGTACCGGCCTTACGAGCGCGTGGAGAGTGGAAGCTAAGGCGCGATTTTTAGAGGGCCGTACCGTCCATTTCGAGTGGGGCGGTCTTATTCGGCAAGCGCAAAAAGGTTCTGAGATAGAAAACGGTCATGACCAGCAGGACCACCGGAATCGGAATGGATATCACGGCAATTAAAATGCGCTCGGATAACGGAGTGAACGGCACGCGCAGTTTATCGACCAATGAAAACAGAATCGTCCAAAGAATATTTCCGGTAAATACAAACGCAGTGATTGTAAAAGCAACGGCCAGCTTACCCGTTGAGCCCGCACGGGACTTAAGCATGGCGCAGGCGGGAACCGCCAAGAGCATGAGCAGCGCGTCGTGTTGCCGGTGATACATGCCTACCAGAAGCATTGGAGTGATTGAAGCCAACGCGAGCCAGGTTTGAAGCGGAGAAACCTGCGAGCGCGCGACTTTGATCAGCCAGATCGCGAGCATGGGAGCTGCGACGAGCCAGGTGACCGGATTATAGAAGCGCGGATTATCCCAGATGACCGTGAGGGCGGTTTGCAGATTGGTCATCATGGCCAATCCATGGTCGCCCGTTGAAGCGGGACCGGGATCATTGACGCCACCGCGCTGACCGGCGACGGAGAGCAGATAGTGAAGCTCCGAGATCCAGTGCGGAGAGAAGTAGGTGACGCATAAGACGGTGGGCACGCCGAGGGCGACGGTAAAGGCGAGCACCTGCAATGCGCGCTTGCGGTAAAGGCCGCCCGCGAGGACGAAGTAGAGCCAGACGGGGCCAATATCGTGGGGCTTGATGAGCAGCGCGCAGGCCATGCACAAGGCTCCCGCAAGCCAATACCGGTTCCTGATAAAACACCATACCGCGATCATGCCGAGACCGATGGCGAGTCCGGCTGGATTGCCGAAGACCACCAGCAACTCGCTGTTGGCCAGCATGAAGGCAATCAGAAACGCCGAAACGACCGGCGCATAATCCGAAGCCAGATTCCATATCAGGAACGAGCCCAGCACCACGCTGCTCAATGAAAAGGCCATCCATATCAGGTGAGAAGGGCCGAATGAAAGCGTTGCCAGTGGCGCAGTGAACAAGAAGAGCGTGGGCAGGTAAACAAAGCGCGTTTCGCTGAGAGTTTCAGACCAGGTCTCGCCCGGGTACGCGCCCTTTTCCCGCTGGTAAAGTTGCAGAACCTGGCTTTGCGTATAGGGGTCGCCGTGTTGCAGGAGCAAGCGGGCGCTGTAATAGGGCACTTTGAAGTCGGTCATCGACTTGGGTGAAGCGTTTTCCAATGCCAGTCCCAGCAGCAGAAACACGGCACAACCAATCGCCATCAAGTAGAGCCCGTCAAGTTTTTCCTTTGTCATCTGAACCTGGACCCACGAGGAGTAACTGTGAGCGAGAGAAAGTCTGTCTCGATTTCGTTGATTCTGAGATTACCACGGGCCACAAACGCCTTTCGCGCTTGTAGCCGGCGCCCGTCAAGCGCCCGCAACGCCGTCGGCCTGCACCTGCTCCAGCAGCCGCTTCCACGTCTTCTGGTTTTTGCGGAAGTTTTTCTTCAGATCGTCGAGAATGCGCTCGAAGTCGGCATTGGTGCGCAGGTTATTCCACGCCGGATTCTTCTGGAACCATGGATAGTTTTCGTTACCTAGATAGATGGCGCGGCGCAGCCAGTGCAGCGCCTCGCTCGAATCGCCTTCAACGGCGAAGTAAGTTGCCAGGCGGTAGGCCATCTCGTTGTCAGCTTCGGCCGCGGTCATGGTGTCGTCTTTGAGCAGCGCGGCGGCACGCTCACGCTCGTCGATCTGCACGTAGCAGAGCGCGAGCGTAGGCACTGCGATGCGCATCGATTCATCGTCGTGAATAACGTCTTCGAGAATTGCAATGGCCGCGGCCAGGTTGCCGAGGCGCATCTGCTGGTAGCCGGCCGAGGTGCGCAGAAGTGGATGGCGCGGCTCGAGCGCAAGCCCCTTCTCAAGCTCATCGCCCGCCAGTTCGATCTGATTCCTATAGTGGTAAACGCGGGCGCGATGGTTGTAGAGAATGGCGGCGTTCGAGGGATTCAGCTTAAGCGCGCGGCTGAACTCGGCCAGCGCTTCTTCGTACATTCCATCGCCGCGCAGCGCCAGGCCGGCAACCATGTGCACATTCCAGTCGTTGGAAGCGGTGGAGAGCAGATTGGCGACGCCGTGGCGGGCCGACTCTTTTTCGCCGCGCGAGAGCAGCATGTAGATGCGGTACAGATTGGCTTCGGTCGATGCGGGGTCGAGCTTGAGCGCTTCGTCGAAGGCGCGGCGCGCGTGCATCAGGTGCGTTTGCCCGCCAAATCCGTGGCGCGCGTATTGCAATTCCGCGATTCCGAGGCCGGCCCATCCCGCCGCGAATTCCTTGTCGGTCCCGGTGACCTCAGTGAACAGCGCATGTGCGCGATCGAGATCGGCTCGTGAACCGGTGCGCACCATGAACGAACTGAGCAGGGCGCGCGCCTGCAGGTAGCGCTCGCTGACCGGCCCGGGCAGCGACCCCTCGCCGGCAGCCGGACGCGTACTGCTTGGCGCGGCATCAATGCTGGACGCGGCGCTGAGCCCGTGCATCGCTGCAAACACCTCGTTTGAAATCTCCGTCTGCACCGCAATCAGATCGAGCGACGCTACGCGAATGGCTCCCCCGGAGCGCAGGCGCTGCGAGGCTACATCGAGCAGTTGCCAGTTGAGATCGAAGCCGAGTTCAGAGCGCAGAAAACTTCCCGCAAGCACAAAGGACGTAAGCAGCTTCTGGCCGATTGCAAGCGGATCGAGCTGCGCGATGGGCAGCGACATGAGCGTGCTCGACGGCCGCACCACGAGTCCCGGAATGCGCGCCAGCCGCGCACTGATTGCGTCGGCCAGCGCGAATCCATAAAGCGGAGCAACTTCGGCCGCGCCAAGATTGGCGAAGGGCAGCACCACCAGCGAGTTTTGCGTGGACTTTTCAGGCGTTGACTCGCGAAAGCGTTCGGCGAGCATTGAGAGGAAGCCGGTGTTGCGCTTCTCGGGCTCGGCGGCCATAGTGGGCAGGTTGGCCGCGGCGTCGCCTGGAATGATGCCGGTCTCGATCTGCATTGCCTTCATGATGGTCTTGAGCGCCTCGCGCACCTCGGCAGCGGAGGCGTAGCGCACCGCCGGAGTTTTTTCCAGGCAAGTGGCGATCACGCTTTTCAGCTCCGGCGAGATGCCGGGCACAATTTGGCTTAGATCGGGCGGGTCGAGGAACTGGATGGCGCGAATGGCCTGAAAATCTTCAGCATCGGGACGCGCGAAAGGATGCCGGCCACTCGCCAGCTCATAAAGAATTACGCCCAGCGCCCACACGTCGGACTGCACGCTGGAGTGCCCGGTCACGAACTGTTCTGGCGCCATGTAGCGGATGGTGCCGCCGCGCGCGGTGTAGGTGGCGGCCAGCGATGCGTCTTTGGCGAGGCCGGTCTTCGATGGGTCGAATTGCCTGTCCTCGGGCGCGAGGCGCCGCGCCAGGCCGAAGTCGAGAATTTTTACCAGGCCGCCGTCGGTGAGCATCACGTTTTGCGGCTTGAGGTCGCGATGAAAAATGCCGAGGATGTGCGCGGCCTGCAGTCCGTCGGCAATCTGAATGCCCACTGAAAGCACCAGTTGCAAATTCGACGGCCCGCGCTCAATGAGTTTGTCGAGCGACTGGCCGGGCACATATTGCATGGCAATAAAGCCTTCATCGCCACTCTCGCCAACCTCGTAGATGCCGCAGACGTTGGGGTGCTCGATGGCCGAGGCCATGCGCGCCTCTCTCAGCACGGTCGACCGCATCTGCTCGGGCGTGAGCGCGCCGGCGCGCAGCATCTTTAGCACAACCGGCCGCTGCAGCTCCGTATCGTTAGCAAGATAGACCACGCCGCTGCCGCCGGCGCCAAGCTTGCGCAGAATTTCGTAATGCTCGATTGTTCTTCGCTTCATGCGCTCAGTTCAAGTTTAATTGGCGAGGGATAAGGAGGGTGTAAGGTGGGCGGGAATTGCAGGATTGACGTGGTTTCTGAGCGAATGTGGAGACCGGTGCTACAGTCCATTGCGACTAGATTTCTAAACCCAGATCACTGATCCCTGACCACTGACCACTGTCTTTCAATGCCCGCGGCGCTCCTCTGTCTCCTCGGTAGGAGGATTCTTCTGCGCTTCTTCCAAAAGACGCTTTTGCCCGCGGCGGCCCAGCGTGAGCATGGTGATGCCGAAGACCAGCAGCACAATTCCCCACCACAAGTTGGCATCGATGCCCAGGCTTCTTGCATAGAGGTCGGCGTTGTCGCGCGTGGCCATGCCGAACGAGGTGAGAATGGCTCCCACCATCGTGAACATCAGTCCCATGGGGATGCGCAGATCGAGACTCATCGAAACCTCCTCAACTTACCAGAAGAAAATGTTCAGGCCAATCGCGCCCACCAGCACCGCAGCCGCCAGCGCCTCGGGCCGTTTCCACCACGGCAGATGCGCGTGCGAAGGCATCTTGGTCATCGACCGCACCAACCCAACCAATTCCTCATCGGGCTTTGGCTTGGTCAAAAGGCTCACTACTACTGCCACAACAAAGTTGACCATGAACGCCCAGATGGCTCCGTAAAAATTCTGCGCCATGTCGCTCGGGTAGCGGTGGACTACGGTGATCCAGCCTCCGTGAATGCCGGTGTGCGCCTCAAGCGGCAGCGTCAAGCCGTGATGGATCATGGCCGCGCTGGTGCCGGCGATCAGCCCGGCGAATGCGCCATGACCGGTCGCGCGCTTCCAGAACATGCCGAGCAGGAACGTGGCAAACAGCGGCGCGTTCACAAAGCTGAACACCAGCTGCAGCGTGTCCATAATGTTATTGAAATTGATCGCCGCGTAGGCTGTACAAATCGACAGCAAAATGCCGCCTACCGTAGCCCATCGGCCCACCGCCATGTAATGCCGGTCGCTTGCGCCCTTGCGAATGTACGACTGGTAAAGGTCGTAGGTAAAAACCGTGTTGAAGGCCGTAACGTTGCCCGCCATGCCGCTCATAAAGCTGGCCAGCAGCGCGGTGAGGCCGAGGCCCAGAATGCCGGTGGGGAAATAGTGCAACAACATATTGGGCGTGGCCATATCGTAATCCAGCAGCGGCTTGCCGCTGGTGTCGAGCATCGCCTTGCCGGTCACCGGGTTCATCTTGGCGGGGATCAGGCCGTGGCCCTGCTCCACCTCCGGCGGCACCACCTTGATATCGTGATAAATACCGTTTGCGTCATGGTGCACATAGGTTGTTGTGTGCGGAGTGGGCAGGCCAATTGCAATCAGCCCGGGCACAATTACCAGGAACGGAAACACCATCTTCGGAACTGCGGCGATCAGCGGCACGCGCCGCGCCGACTCCATGTTTTTCGAGGCCATGGCCGTTTGGATTACCAGGAAATCGGTGCACCAGTATCCCGCGCCCAACACAAAGCCGAGGCCCATTCCGATGCCGATCGCATCAATACCCATGGGGTTGGTGCTGGCGTGCATCACGCCCTTCCACTCGTGCATGTACTGCACCGGCAATGCCGCCTTCAGGCCGTTCCAGCCGCCGATGTTCTTCAGGCCCAGCAGCGTCAGCGGCAAAAATCCCGCAATGATGAGAAAGAACTGCAGCACTTCGTTGTAAATCGCGCTGGTGAGGCCGCCGAGAAAAATGTAGAGCAGCACAATCATTGCCGACATCACGATGGCGAAGGTGAAGATCCATCCCGTCGGCCAGCCGAGGCGAATAAACAGCGAGTCGAAAATGTGCAGCGCCTGGATGAGTCGCGCCATGGCGTACATCGAGATGCCCGAGCTGAAGACGGTCATCACCGCGAAAGAGCAGGCGTTGAGCGCACGGGTCTTTTCGTCAAATCTCAGCCTTAGAAACTCGGGCACCGAGCGCGCCTTTGAGCCGTAGTAGAAGGGCATCATGAAGATGCCCACAAAAATCATGGCCGGGATGGCGCCAATGCCGTAGAAGTGTGCCGTCTCGAGCCCGTACTTGGCGCCCGACGCGCCCATGCCGATCACTTCCTGCGCGCCCAGGTTGGCGCTGATGAATGCCAGGCCGCAGATCCAGGCAGGCAATGCGCGCCCAGCCTGGAAAAAGTCCTTGCTCGTCTTCATGTAGCGCTTGAGGGCAAAGCCGATGCCCAGCACAAAGAAGAAGTAAAGCAGCATGATGAGCCAATCGACGGAGGTCAGTTGCAAGGCGTGCTCCTAAGCGCTAGTGCAGGGATTGAAAAAGGCTATCGGAATCACTGTACGCATCGGGGGGATGGCGAGTCCAGTGGAAATTGAAAAGGTTTTCATGGGGCGGCTGAAACTGTGAAGGCCCGCATCCGTACCCTCAGGCTGACCACTGTCCACTGATCACTGACCACTGACTAATTGCTCAACGGCACTTCGCCGCGAATGGTGAAGTGAACCAAAATCGACGCGTGACCGGCCGGGCAGCCGAGCAGCAGGTTTCTTCCGGCTCCTTTGAACGAGTAAGAAACATGCGCAATGCCAAAGGGATCAACTTTCTTAACGACCGGCGGCGACACGTCGCGAACCCTGTCCTGGTCTACGAGTTTTGCCTGGGCCGACAAGAGCTGTTCGTGCAGGGCTGGGTCAAGTGCGATCGGCACTTGAAGATCGTCGGCGGAATTGGTGCGGTTGCAATCGACGTAGAGCGCCGAGATTTTGTTGTCGCGGACCGATTGGACCACTTGAATGATGGGATTGTTTTGATACACGCGGGCAAAGAAAGTATAAGCGTCGGCCGATCGGCTGCTCGGCCGCGCAATGCTGATGTGGTCGGCAACAATCTTCTGTGGCGGCGTATCGGTATCGCACCCGTAGGTCGCGCTGTAGTAAGTTACTACTCGCGTGCGCGCGCCCAGGTATCTTCCGATGCCTTCGCCGGCCGAGGTGTCGAGCGTTTCATAGGCGCAGTAGCGATGAATCCGCGAGACCGATTGCGTGCTTCTCCACTGCTGCTCGAGGTCGATCAGAAAGTTGTTGTCGTTGCTCGAGCTGAGGTTGGTGAGCAGCGGATCGCTGTCGTAGATCTTCGCAATGTTGGCGACGAACGATCCCTCATGAGGTGTTGAGTACGAGACGATGAACCGGACCCGTGGCGCGTCTGCGGGGTGGTTGAGCAGCATCTCCTCGGTGAGGATTCCGCCCAGGCTGTGGGCGATGAAGACGACTTCGGTGTGATCCCAGACGTGCTGTTGCTTGAGCTTCTGCCAAAGCAGTTCGGAAAGTTGCGCGCTCGACAGTTTGCCGCGCATCGACGGGGTTGGGTACTCGGCCACCACGACGTCGGAGTTTTGAAAATGCGGATCGGTCTGGATGAGTTTCGGCCAATAGGCGCCGTTCGATGCGAGCCACGTGTTGCGGTCGCCATGAATGCCGTGAACAAATACGATGACTCGCGGCTTGAGATTTTCTGCGTGGACCGGGAGCGAGCCCCAGCCGGCGAGAACGAAAGTAAAAAACAGCGCCGAAACAACGGCGAAAGCCCTGCGCACGACTTGCCTTTCTACGATGACGATAAAAAATGGTGCTGATACAAGGTTAACGCTTTTTAGTGAGGCGATGTAGATACGCAACTTAGGGTGAACCGGCGCATCGCCGCTGATTTCGCCGTGCAGCATTGCTCCATTTACACTGGAATGGCATGATTCCTACGCTGACCTGGACCGACGAAGGTGTTCGATTTATCGATCAGACAAAGCTCCCGCTCGAGGAGAGCTACGTTCTCGCCACAACTTATGAACAAGTAGCCGACGTAATCGTCACCATGGTGGTGCGCGGCGCGCCGGCCATCGGCGTTTCTGCGGCCTACGGCGTCGCGCTTGGGGTGCAAGCCAGCCACGCTGCGACGGCAGAGGAATTTCAGCCGGAGTTCAACAAGATCTGCGCGCGGCTGGCCAGTACGCGGCCCACGGCGGTGAATCTGTTCTGGGCTATCGACCGGATGAAGGGTCTTTTTGCCAAATTGCTGGCTGCGGGCGCGAGCATGACCGAGGTCAAGGAAAAGATCCTGGCCGAGGCGCATGCCATGTACGAGGAAGATATCCAAGCATGTAAGACGATGGGCGCGCACGGAGCGGCGCTATTGCCCTATGAGGGCGGCGTGCTGACCCATTGCAACGCCGGCGCGCTGGCCACCTGCGGATACGGCACTGCTCTGGGCGTGATTCGCGCGGCTGTGGAGCGCGGCAAAAAGATTCACGTGTACGCCGACGAGACGCGCCCGTTTTTGCAGGGCGCGCGGCTCACGGCGTGGGAACTGATGGCCGACGGCATTGCGACAACGGTCATCTGCGACAACATGGCGGCGAGCCTGATGCGCGCGGGCAAAATCAGGGCCGTGGTGGTGGGCGCCGATCGCATTGCGGCCAACGGCGACACGGCCAACAAAATCGGCACATATAACGTGGCGATTTTGGCCAAAGAACACGGCATTCCGTTCTACGTGGCCGCGCCGTGGTCCACCATCGATCTGGCCACGGCGACCGGCGAACAGATTCCCATTGAAGAGCGGCCGCACGTTGAGGTCACACACCACGCAGGCAAGCAGCTGACGCCGAATGGAGTAGGTATCTGCAACCCGGCCTTCGACGTGACACCTGCAAAATATATTGCGGCCATCATCACCGAGCGCGGCGTACTGCGCGGGCCATACACTGAGTCACTGCGCGAAATGGAACTGGTGGCCCGGTAGCTCTTCGCTAATTCATGCGTCTTCGAGCGCGGCCGAGACCCGCAGGATTAAGCTGGTGGCTCTTCAAATCGATGCCGGTCGGGCATCATGCTTTGTTGCAGGATACGAACCACGAGGATTCCACCCTTTTCAGACCGATAAAAAATGACGTGGCGACCTGTTTCAAAACGGCGCAGTCCGGGACGGATCCAGTTGCATTCGCGTCCTATTGCCGGGTTGGCGGCAAGTGTATTTGCGCAATCCTCAAGTTGGTTCAGGTAACGGATGGCCTGCGCCTCGCCCGAGGTTTCGAGGGTATAGGCGCCAACGTTAAGCAGATCGGTCTTGGCTTTACCCGAAAAACTTACAATGGGCATTTTCAGCCCTTCTTGCTTGCTTGTTTCAACTGTCGGCGCACCTGCGCAAATGCGTTGCCTTTGACAATTCCGCTTGCATCGCCCTCGTCAATCGCAGTGCGGAGCGCCTCGAGTTTAGCCTCGTAAAGTCGTTCTTCGCGCTCGAGGGTGCGCAGGGCGGCGCGAACAACTTCGCTTGCATTCTCAAAATGGCCGCTCTCGACGCGGGCGAGAATGAAGCTGTCAAGTTCAGGGGTGAGATTGACATTCCGTGTGGGCATGCGAATGGTGTCTCCCGCAGTCTGCCTGTCGCAATCGATCTTAGCGCAATTGGCAAACTTTGCCAACCGTGACTTTGTGCGACTCCTGAGTCCCCGGCCTATACGCGCGATACTGGGGTGTGCGGTTCCCCGTTTTATCCATCTTCCGGCTGCGGCGACACTCCATTGCGCGCGGCACTCTGCTCGCGGTGGGCGCATTCTTCCTCAGCCTGAAGTTGGCCGGGTTTCCACGCATCGAAAATCTGCATGCTTCGCACTGGCAGATCGTGGCGTTGCTGGTTGCCGCATGGGGCATGGCGGAAACCGCGCGCTGCCTGCGCCGCAAATGGAGCCTGTACCACGCGGGCGTGCTCATCATGCTCTACTCCGACCTCATGATTCTGGCCGCGATTGTTGCGCTCATGATGCTGACGTAAGCCAAGCCCGGCCACCATCGGCCCAATGCCATCCGTAACCCGCTCCGTGTAGCATGAGCAGGAGCCGCTCTAATCAGCAGGTTCCGATCGACCGCGGGCCATCAAGACCCAGGCGACCTGGCTCAGGGCATTTCGGGCCTATAGAATTTCTTATTGCTCTTGCCTCGAGAATCAACCCAAAACCATGCATGGGAGGGAACAGATGCTGAAGGGATTTCGCGATTTCATTCTGCGCGGCAATGTCGTCGATCTGGCGGTCGCGGTCATTATCGGTGCGGCGTTTGGAGCCATCACCGCCACTCTGACTGCCGACATCATTACACCCATGATCTCGGCGCTGGTCGGCGCGCCCGACTTTTCTTCGTGGGTGATTCACATACCGGTGCTGCACCACGTCGCGCCGCCCAATCCGCTGCCGGCCAATTTCATTCCTCCGGGTGAGATCCGCATCGGCAAGCTGCTGAACGCGCTCATCAATTTTCTGCTGGTGGCCGCGGCCATTTACTTTGCCATTGTGCTGCCCATGCAGTACATGCTGAAGAGGATCAACAAGCCGGCGCCGGCAGGGCCGCCAACCACCAAACCCTGCCCCGAGTGCCTGAGCGACATTCCCCT
>Ga0182016_10002787_pt1 | contig 20224 bp, 20 predicted proteins | sample 712S2MmetaG_FD_120491 | JGI IMG/M metagenome (GOLD analysis project Ga0182016, IMG submission 120491) | Permafrost microbial communities from Stordalen Mire, Sweden - 712S2M metaG | ecosystem: Environmental > Terrestrial > Soil > Wetlands > Permafrost | place: Sweden: Stordalen | collected... | reverse complement strand
GCGGCGGTGGCGAAGTCGGCGGTCATGATGGCGCCAACGGCCTCGACGGATCCTCGTGTGTCTTTCAAGCTTTTCAGCAACTGATCAAAGGATTTGCGCTGATCTTCCGGCGCGACGCCCTTGGCGGTCACGACCTCGGCGGAGATGGAGTCTATCTCCTTGAGGAGCGCATCCATCTGATCGGGGATCTTGGCTTCGTCGATGCTCCCGGCCTTATGGGTCAAGAGCAGATAGAGTTGCCCGTGCACATTGGAGATGCGTTCTGAGATGCGCTGCATGCGCACGCTGTTGGGCAAGTCCTGTTGTACGACATTTTGCAGCTCGGTCGATTGGCGTCCCTGGACGTAGATGGCCGTGGCCGTCAGCAAGACCAGCATGACGAGGGCCACGGTCGGCGCCGCCCCCATTTTGACGACCAAAGGCAAGTCTCTGAGCGCATTCTTGCGCATAAGCCCCTCCCAGGGTGAATCGTTTACCGCATCGGTGACTGTAAGAGGGCCACAACATTCCTAACAGAAAGTCACCTAACTCCTCGCGCCGCTCGTCGACGACGAATCTTTGGGTGAAATTGCCCCTTTAAGTGATTCCTTAATCCGGCCTGCTCATGATGTCCCGGCATCTCGAAATGAGAGGAGGAAAAGGATGAAGTATTCAATCCAACTATTTTCTGGGGTTGTTGCAACCCTGGCGCTCGTAAGCCAAGCCTCCGCTGGTTCTTTTCAAGACCAAATGGATACGTGCCTGAACCGCTTCGCCAACACCCACGATGCGGCGCTGGTGGTGATCCAATGCACTGCCGGAGGCGGAAAACTCTCCGCCTGCAAGGTCGTGGAAAGCAACGGTTCGGCCAAGGGCTTCGATAAGGCCGCCATCTGCGTGGCTGACGCCCTACCGATGGGCTCCAAAGAAGGCGACATCAAAATTCCGATCCGGTTCGCCGGCGACAGCTAGTCTACGAACAATTCCAACGAGATGCTCTCGGAAAGCGCCGGCCGAGAGGCCGGCGCTTTCTTTATAGCTTTATCGTTCCGGCGCAGACCCCGGCACACGCAGGCGGCCTTCCGATGCGTCAAAATGATGCACCGCGCCGAGAGTCCGCTTCCGGGATCCGCTGACACTGCGGACTAAGTGGCGAAACGCCCGCCGATGGTGCATACAACGCAGTTGTTGAAACTGCTCTGAGCCGGCCGGTCCAAGCGGCCGCCTTGGCGCTTGCGTCCAAGTCGGGCTGCCCGCCTAACGAACGAAATGACCCAGCGAACGTACGCCCAGCGGACCGGCGCGCCGGACGCGTTGAACTGATCTAGACCGCGTCCCACGCTTAAGGGAGGCGAGGTGGCCGCCAGTTCAGTTTGCTACGGTTCATGCGTGTCTAGCGGGCGCGGTGGTCGCCGGGCGAAGCCAGTACAAAGTTGGCCCCGCCGGGGCCGTCCCGGGAGGAAGTTTTGAAGTCGTCCGCCAATCAGTCCTGGACCGTGCTCGCCGCGGTCTCAGTGATGATCTGCATCTCCATGGCGTTGCCGATCTACGGCGGCAGCGTCGCCAACACCTATATGGTGGTCGCGCTCGGTTGGAAGCGGGAATCCCTCGGGCTGCTGACCGCCGGCAATATGGCCGCCAACGCCCTGTTCGCCCCGCTCACGGCCATGGCCGTCGGCCGGTTCGGCGCGCGCAAGAGCATGATAGCCGGCAGCGCGATTGTGGGATTGGCGGGCGTCGCCCTGGCCACCGCGGTCACCAGTCCGTGGCAGGCGCTGATCGCTTTCGGCCTGATGATCGGCGGTGGCGGAGGACTGGCGGCAATTATTCCCTGCCAAACCGTCGTGGCGGCCTGGTTTGATCGCCGCCGCACCATGGCCCTTTCCATAATGTACGCGGGCCAAGGGCTCGGCGGTTTCCTGGCCGTCTTCCTGATTAATGGCGCCATCACGATCAGCGGGACCTGGAAGTCGGGATGGTGGGTCTTTGCAGCCGCCGGCGTTCTGGGCGTGGTCGTGGCGACCCTGTTCGTCCGTGACGCCCCTGCCAGTGCGAGCGCATCCGCCCGCCCGGCGATGCCGCCGGGCGCCGAGAACGCCGGGCCGGCGGAGGTCCAGGACGTCACCTTAAAGGCCTCCCTTCGCTCTCCCTTCCTGTGGGCCGTCTACCTCAGCATGCTCACTCTGATGGCAGGGTCGGGATTCATTGTCGCCCATTCGCAAGTTCATCTGCGCGGTCTGGGCTTCTCGCCCTCAAGCGCGGCGTCCGCGATTTCGCTGCTGTCGGTGGCGATGGTGATTGGCAACATCGGCTTTGGGGCCCTGGCCGGCCGGGTCGGCCACAAGGCCGCTTTTATATCGGCCGTGACGTTGTATTGCGCCGGCCTGATTCTACTGACCCAGGTCCACAACGATCTCACGCTCTGGGCCTTCGCCATCGTGGCGGGAACCGGCTTTGGCGCGGGCCAAGTGGGCGCCATGGCCTTGCTCAGCCACTATTGGAGCATGCGCGTGTTCCCGGCCCTGACCGCGCTTGGCCTGGTGGTGCAGACGGCTGGCGGCGGCATGGTGCCCGTTCTGGCGGGTGCTTATTTCGACGCCCATGGCACCTATGTGCCCGTGATGTGGACCCTCATCGCGGCCAACGTCGTGAGTGTGATGTTCCTGCTGATCATTGCGGCGCCGCGGGCGCAGCGGACGGCGGCGGTCAGTCCGTCGACGCCCCTCTCGGACCCGGGCCTTTAGCCGTGCCGGGCCGGGCGGGAATGTCTGACACGCCTACAGTTTCCTCCACGGAAGCGGTCTGGCGGACGCGTGCTTTTGCGCCCGCGGTGGGCGAGCGGCTTGGCCCTCTGGACGCCGTCGCAGACGGCGGCGCCAAGGAGTACATCTTCGGCGTTGGCCTGAACCGCTTTCGAATGTTCCTGGTGCGCAAAGGCCAACGCGTTTTTGGCTACTTGAACATCTGCCCGCACTATTCGCTGCCGCTGAACCACCGGGAGGATGAATTCCTCACGCGCGATGGCGATCGCATCATGTGCCGGCAGCATCTAGCGCTGTTCGCCATCGAAGACGGCCGAGGGCTTGAAGGCGCGTGCGACGGTCGCGCACTGGACATCATCCCCGTTACCGTACGCGACGGCGAGCTTTTCATCGGCTAGTGTGCTGGATCGCCACACTACGGGCGGTCTGGCCCTCCACATTGATTTGCTCGCGGGCGGTTCGCCGTGAAGTTGTCCGATTTAAATGCTAGAAGCGTCGGGAAAGCCATCCGGGGCCTGTTTTGACCGTTGGTCGGAGCGACTTACATGATCACCAGACGATTTGCTCTGATGAGCGGCGGCGCCGCAGCAACCTTGGCAGGCGTCGCCCTATCCCGCGCACGTCCGGCGCAGGCAGAGGCTTTCCCTTTGACGCTCACCGACGTGCAGTGGCGCAGTCGGCTAAAGCCTGATCAGTACGCGGTGCTGCGCAAGGCCTCCACCGAAGCCCCTTTCTCCAGCCCGCTGCTGAACGAACACCGGGCCGGCATCTTCAATTGCGCCGGGTGCCAGCTGGACCTGTTCTCGTCCAAGACCAAATTCGACAGCGGCACCGGCTGGCCCAGCTTCTGGGCCCCGATCAATAAGACCGCCGTGCAAGTCAGCACCGACAACTCCCTGGGCATGGTGCGCGACGAAGTGCACTGCTCACGCTGCGGCGGCCATTTGGGCCATGTGTTCAACGACGGCCCCAAGCCCACCGGCCTGCGTTATTGCATGAACGGGCTCGCCCTGGGCTTCCGACCCACAGCGGTGTGATGATCGCAGCCTGATGATCCTCTTCATTCTGGCTTATCTGGGCGGCGTCCTCACCATCGTCAGCCCGTGCATTCTGCCCGTACTGCCGTTCGTGTTCGCCCGCGCCGATCGTTCATTCTTGAAAAGCGGCCTGCCCATGCTGGCGGGATTGGCGCTGACCTTCGCCCTGGTCGCCACTCTGGCTTCGGTCGCCGGCGGTTGGGCGGTACAGGCCAATGCGGTAGGACGCTACGCCGCCCTGGCGCTGCTAGCGCTGTTCGGCGTGACCCTGCTGGTGCCCAGCTTGGCCGACCGTCTGACCCGGCCGCTCGTGGCGCTGGGCGGCAAACTATCCGGTCAGGCCGACGTCGAGGGTCAATCGACCGGCGCGGTGGTCCTGTCGTCCCTGCTCCTGGGCGTCGCCACCGGCTTTTTGTGGGCGCCTTGCGCCGGGCCGATCTTGGGTTTGATCCTTACGGGCGCAGCGCTGAACGGCGCCAACGCCTCGACCACGCTTTTGCTGCTGGCCTATGCGTTGGGCGCTGCGACGTCCCTGGCGCTGGCTCTGCTGGTCGGCGGCAAGGTGTTCGCGGCCATGAAGCGGTCACTCGGCGCCGGAGAGTGGGTCCGCCGTGGCCTGGGCGTGCTGGTGCTGGCGGCGGTGGCGGCGATCGCGCTCGGCGCCGATACTGGCTTTCTCACCCAGCTCTCCACCGCCTCGACCACAACCTTGGAGCAGGGCCTGCTGGCCAAGCTCGCGCCCAAGCAGCCCAGCCCGAATGCTCCCTCGGCGATCATGCCGGTCTCTGGCGCGGCCATGACCGGCGGTCCGGCGATGATGACCGGCGGCGCATCCATGACCGGCCCAGCCATGGTGAAATCCTCCGGCGCATCGATGACCGGACCGTCGATGACTGGACCATCGATGACTGGCGGCGCGGCTATGACAGCCCGCGGGGCTCAGCCCGCGTCGGGCCTGCCTGTTCTGGGAGCCATGCCGTCGCTGGACGGTGCGACGCTGTGGCTGAATTCCCCCCCGCTCACTCGCGAACAGCTAAAGGGCAAGGTCGTCCTCGTCGATTTCTGGACCTACTCCTGCATCAATTGCCTGCGTGCTCTCCCGTATGTGGAGGAATGGGCCAAGCGCTATGGACCGCAAGGCCTCGTGGTGATCGGCGTGCATACGCCCGAATTCGCGTTCGAGAAGCAGCCGGGCAATGTCCAGAAGGCGATCAAGGACTTCGGGATCACCTATCCCGTAGCCATGGACAACAACTACGCCATCTGGCGAGCATTCGATAACGACAGCTGGCCCGCCCACTACTTCATCGACGCCCAGGGTCGACTGCGCCACAGCCACTTCGGAGAGGGCGAATACGACCAGTCCGAGCAGGTGATCCGCGCGCTGCTCGCGGAACGGAATGGCGCCCCGGTGAAAGGCGCTTTGGTCGGACGGGCGGGATCGGGCGTGCAGGCCGCGGCCGACTTCAACGACGCCCATTCGCCTGAGACCTACCTCGGCTATGCGCGGGCGGCCAACTTCACGTCGCCGGGCGGCGAGCATAGGGACCAAGCCGCGGACTATCAGCTTCCAGCAGGTTTTGCGCCCGATGGATGGGGCCTGGCCGGGCGCTGGACGGTGACCTCGGAGTTCGCCGCCGCTGGCGCGCCGGGCGCGAGGATCGCCTTCCGTTTTCATGCCCGCGACCTGCACATGGTGCTGGGTCCCGCGCCGAACGGCCAGCCGGTCCGCTTCCGCATCACCCTCGACGGCAAGCCGCCGGGGGCTGATCACGGCGTGGACGTCGACGCGGCCGGCAATGGAATCGTTACCAGCCAGAGGCTGTTCCAACTGGTGCGCCAGCATCAGGGCGCCCAGGGCGACCACCTGTTCCAGATCGAGTTTCTGGCGCCGGGCGCGCAGGCCTTCACCTTCACCTTCGGGTAGGCTGAGGCAGCTAGCCGATAAGGTTTCGGCCGAGCGGCACGTTGTTCATCCCGCGGACCTATGGCCGAGGGATGTGGTGTCCATTCCGGCAAGCGAATGCCGGCTCGGATGGTTGTCATCCGAGCCGGATAGATTCGGGAATTAGCTGAGCTTGCCTGTCGCCTTTTCCACCGAGGCGAGGTCGGCCAGGGCGTCACTTTCGGCTTCGGCCACGCAGTAGCGTTGCTCGCCCAAGTCGTTGAAGTCCTGCTCGGAGCAAACGGATCGGGCCGCATGGCGGATTTCGGCCACGACTTCGGCCTTGGTCTTCCCGGCGAGGCTGATGGTGATTTCGCCCGCAAAGGCCGGGACGGAGAGGGCGGCGATGGAGGCCGCAAGCACAAGAGTACGATACATGGTCAGTTCTCCAGAAGGTGGTTGATGAGACCTCCTCCTGACGCTTCTCCCGCGGCCCTTACGATGAGCCGCTAATAGAAAACATGCCCCGAATCGGTCGGGCAGTCAAAATAACTTTTTGCAATGCAGCATATCGCGCCGCAGCGCAGCGAGGCGTCCTGCGGATCATCCGGTTTTAGCGGGTTGGGACCGGCTTTTCGCCCCGGTAGTCATAGAATCCTCGTCCCGCCTTCTGGCCCAGCCAGCCGGCCTCCACATACTTCACCAGGAGCGGGCAGGGCCGATACTTGGAATCGGCCAGACCGTCGTGCAGCACGTTCATGATCGCCAGGACGGTGTCCAGGCCGATGAAATCGCCTAGCTCCAGCGGCCCCATGGGATGGTTGGCGCCCAGCTTCATGGCCATGTCGATGGAGGTCACGGTGCCCACGCCCTCGTACAGGGTGTAGATGGCCTCATTGATCATCGGGACCAGCACTCGATTGACGATGAAGGCGGGATAGTCCTCGGCGTTAGTGGTTTCCTTGCCGAGAGACTCGGCGAAATCGTGCGCCGTCTCGTGGGTCTCGGGGCTGGTGGCGATACCCCGGATGATTTCCACCAGCTTCATCACCTGCACAGGCCGCATGAAATGCAGGCCGATGAACCTATCCGGCCGATCAGTGACCGAGGCCAGGCGGGTGATGGAAATGGAGGAGGTGTTGGAGGCTAAAATCGCGCTGGGTTTCAGGTGAGCGCAGACGTTGCGGAAGATGGTTTTCTTGATCTCTTCGGTCTCGGTCGCCGCTTCGATGACGATATCGGCGTCCGAGAAGTCCGAATAGTCGGCGGCTGGTTTGATGCGGTCCCGAGCGGCGTCAGCCGCGGCCTGGGTGATGGCGCCCTTCGCGACCTGTCGGGCCAGGTTGCGCTCGATGGAAGCCAAACCGGCCTCAATCCGATCCAGGCTGATGTCGTTCAGCGCCACATCGTAACCCGCCAAGGCGCAGACATGTGCGATGCCGGATCCCATCTGCCCCGCGCCGATCACGCCGACCGTCTTAATCTGCACCATCATTGCCCCGCAACACCGCCCGGCTCTTAGGTCCGTGGCCAAAGGGGACCTTTAAACACTAGAAGTCTAGCGCCGGGAAGGCGATTTGTTGCGCTGCAATGTAAACGGAGTATCAGTTCCAGCACAGCTTTGGAGCGAGCACGGGGCAGGGTCTCCCTCCTGAAAGGGTCGCCTTGAAGGATTGTGTTACATGCAGCCGGTGCTACCAAGGTCGCCGATGAACGGCCTGCATCAGTCTGTGTATATGGCGTTATCCCTGGCTTCGGCTCTCGTCGGGTCGTGGACGGCGCTGGATTTGTTCGGCCGCGTTCACGCCAATATCGGACGGGCCAGATCGGCATGGCTGGTGGCCGCCTCCCTGGCTCTGGGCCTCAGCGTCTGGGCGGCCGATTTCGAGGCGATGCTCGGCTTTCACGTGGACCGGCCGGTCCCCTATGACGCCGCCCTGGTCGCTTTGTCTCTGGCGGTCGCTGTGGGCGGCTGCGGCCTTGCTTTCTTCCTGGCGGCGCAGAGGCGCGGCGAGATCGTCTCCACGGTCGGTTCTGGGAGCATTCTTGGCGCCGGAATATGCCTGACCCATTTCGTCGGATTGGCGGCCATGCGCACCATGCCGGTGATCGGCTTCCACCCGATGATGGTGGCCTTGTCTCTTGTGGTGGCGATGGTCGCCGCTGGCGCGGGATTGGCGGCGGCGGATCTTGACCGTGGTTTGCAGACCCGGGGGCCGGCGGTTCTGGGCCTGACCCTGGCGATCGTTGGCGGCCACTACGCCTCCATCGCCGCCCTCCAGTTCCAGCTCGGCGGCGTCGCCCCGATCGATGGGGTCGATAGTTCCGGTCTGGCTTATTCCGTGGCGGGAGCCGCGATATTCGTGCTGTTTCTCGCCTCCATCGCCGCCCTGTTCGACCGGCGTTTCGAGGCTCTGGCGGCGATCGAGGCCAAGCGCAACGAAACCCAGCTACGCGCCATTCTTGAGCAGACCCCGGTGGGCATCATCGTGGCCGACGCGCCCGGCGGTGAGATCCGCTTCGCCAACTCCGAGGCCGAACACCTCATGGGCCATGCTCTGGTGGGCCAATCGATCGCGTCGGAGAAAGCGGCCTACGGGCCGATCGACGAACAGGGCCGTCGCCGCAGCGCCGAGAGCTCGCCCTTGATGCGGGCGGTTCGCCGGGGCTATCGCACCGAGCGACTGATCCAACGCTATCGTCGGCCGGACGGCGCGGTGGTGATGCTGGAGATGGCCGCAGCCCCTATCCGCGACGCCGACGGGCGAGTGGTTCAAGGAGCGACCACTTTCCATGACGTCACCGCCAAGCTGAAGGCCGAGGAGGCGTTGCGCCAATCTCAGAGGATGGAAGGCATCGGCCAGCTCACGGGCGGGGTGGCGCACGATTTCAACAATGTGCTTACCGCCGTCCTTGGCAGCTTGTCGCTGGCTGTTCGGCGGGTGAGCGACGATCGCGCCCGCGAGCAGATCGAGAACGCCATGCAGGCCGCCGAGCGCGGCGCCAAGCTGACGTCGCAATTGCTGGCCTTTTCGCGTCGCCAGAGACTGGAGCCGCAGCCGGTGGATCTGAACGCCATGATCGAGCGTCTGGGGGGGCTGTTTGCCGGCACTCTGGGCGGGATGGTCAAGGTGGAGCACGAATTGGCGGCCGGCCTGCCCCCGGCCATGGCGGACACCGCGCAATTGGAATTGGCCCTGCTCAATCTGGCCCTGAATGCGCGAGACGCCATGCCTCGCGGCGGGTTGCTTCGCCTGTCCACGGCCCTGGTCACCCTGGGGGAGCCGAGGGGGCCTATCGAGCCGGAGTCCGGCCGTTACCTCGCCGTCGCCGTAGCCGATAGCGGCCCGGGGATGAGCCCGGAAGTGGCCGAGCGGGCTTTCGAACCATTCTTCACCACCAAGCCCCAGGGGCTGGGTTCGGGCTTGGGGCTCAGTCAAGTGCTGGGCTTGGCCAAGCAGCTCGGCGGCGGCCTGCGGTTGACCACCGCCCCGGGAGAGGGTGCGGCCGTGACCATCTATCTGCCCGTGAGCGCCGTGCCCGCCAAGCCTGAGCCGCCGCCTGACGAGGCTCCGCGGGCCGTCGAAGGCGCCACGGTGCTGGTGGTGGACGACGACGCGGACGTGCGCCGGTTCGTGGTCGATCTGTTGGCTGAGTCCGGCTACACGGTGTCTTCCGCCGAGGACGGGCCCGCAGGACTGCGCGCCTTGAGCGAACAAGGCCCCTTCGATCTGTTGCTGCTCGATTTTGCCATGCCCGGCATGACCGGCACGGAAGTGGCGCGCTCGGTGCGGGCGCTCGACCCTGAGCAACCGGTCCTGATGATGACCGGCTATCTGGAGCATGAGGCGGTGCTGAGCGAGTTGGGCGTTCAGCCCATGCTGCAAAAGCCTTTTGACCCGTCGGACCTGCTGTATCGCGTATCCAACCTGATCCGGCCGCGCGATTGAGCCACCGTAAGCCTTCAAGGCCTTGCGGTGGGCGCGCGCAGTGCTCATAGAGCCGCCATGAACCGCTTGATCGACCGGCTGAAGCTTTTCTTCTTGGGCGTCTTCGCCATCTCCTGCGTCGCCGTGTGGGCCTACCAAATTCTGTGGGTGGCGCCTGCGAAGCGCTGCGAGTCCCATGGTGCGTGGTGGGACCCGTCCTCCCGGGTTTGCGCCACGCCGATTTATCTTCCCAATCTCACCGGTCGCCCGGCAGGCGCGCTCAGCCCGGCGGAATTGAAGGCCAGGGCCCACGACGCCAAAGCCAAGGAAGCGCAAATGCTAGGCGTCGCTGCCCTGGGCCAGTCCTCGGGCCAGTCCTCAGGCCAGTCCGCGCCATAGCACATCGCCTTCGCCCCGGTTGGCGTAGCGCGCCGCCACGAACAGCAGGTCCGACAGCCGGTTGAGAAACAGGCGGGCGCCGGTTAGGTCGCCTTCGCCGGGGCGCCCAGCCAGGCGGATCACGTCGCGCTCGGCCCGTCGGCAGACCGTGCGCGCAAGGTGCAGGGCCGCCGCCGCCGGCGCGCCGCCGGGCAGGATAAAGGCCTTCAGCGGCGACAGCTGGTCTTCCAGACTATCGATTTCCGTTTCCAGAGCGCTCGCCTGGGCGACAGTGATGCGCGGCTCCACGCCCGCTTGGGCAAGGTCCGCGCCCAGGTCGAACAGCCGATGTTGCAAAATATCCAGCACGCGCGCGAGCTCGGGTTCGTCTGTCACGGCGGCCCGGGCCAGGCCGATGCAGGCATTGGTTTCATCCACCGACCCCATGGCTTCGATCCTGGGGCTGGTCTTCGCCGTCCGTTCGCCGGACGCCAAGCCGGTGCGCCCGTCATCGCCGGTTCGCGTGTAAATCCGGGCCATGCTCTAGCCGCCGGCGTGCCGCGACCACCAGAAGGCGGCGAGCAGGACCAGGATGGCCACGGCCTGGGCCGCCACGCGCATCTGCATCAGTTTGTTGGACCACTTTCGTCCGAACTCACCGCCGCGCATCAGGGCATAGATGCCGGTGAACAGAATCGCGAGCACCGCGGCCAGGCAAAACGGAATCAGAACATTGAATACGGCGTGCATCTTCCCATGTTAGCGCCGCACGGCCCTGGCGACCAGCCGGCTTGGATCTGGCGATGGCCGCGGGCCGACATGTTGCCGCCGTAATAGGCGTGAAATACTCCGCCAAAGTTGTGAGCGTATTACCCGTGTGCCTGAGTGTCGTGCAGCCTTTGTCGTCGGCTTCCATTGCGGTCCCAAAAGGTGGATCGAGCAGATGAATCGAATAGTTTTTGCGCCGCGTTCGCGCGTGCCGATATCGCCTTCGCATCGCGCTGATTCCAAGGCGCGCACGCGTCAAAAGGTGTTGGAAGCGGCCCGCGATTTGTTCATGGAGCGCGGCTACGACGCCGCCACTATCCGCGATATCGCCGCTCGCGCGGGGCTGTCGACCGGGGCCGTATTCGCCTCCTTCTCCGACAAGGCGGATCTGTTCAACACCGTTCTCGCTCAGGACACCGAGCGCCAGTCCGATCTGGTGAAAACACCCGCATCCGAAATACCGACCGAAGCGGCGCTCATGGAGCTTTTCCGTCGCGCCTACGGCTTTCACATGGAGCAACTGCCTCTGCTGCAGGCCGCCACCGGACTGTCGTGGTCTCAGGGACTGGGCGGGCCGCTCGGCAACCGCCCGGTCTACAGCCTGGCCCTGGCGGCCATGAGCGCAATTTTAACGCGGGCCATCGAGCGGGGCGAACTGCCGGCGTCGATGGATGAGGCCTTGTTGTCCGAGATGCTGTGGGACGCCTATCTGTCGAACTACCGCCAAGCCCTGTTCGACGGGTGGGGTTTGGAGCAATTGGTCAATCGCCTTGAACGGCAGGTTCATGTGCTGCTGGCGGGCGCGGGCGCCTCAGCTCCGCCAACGTAGAATCTGGGCCTTCACCGGATTGTCGAAGGGCCGTCCCGCCTGGCGCGCGGCGCTCCATTCCCGCTTAAGTGCTTGATACCACTTGGCCTGCCGGTCGGCGTCGTCGATCCATAGCAGCGAGGGATCGTAGCGCAGGCCTTCGTTCTGCAGGTTCACCATATGGCCGTCCTGGCGCAGGAAGGCGCGCGCGGCCAGGCCAATCAGCGGTTTGAGCACCGTGAAAGCGGGATGGTCGGACCAGATGATCTGGGTGATCCGCGTGCGTCTGTCGTCGAGGGGGGTCAGGCAGGTCAGTGACAGGACTTGTTTGGCGTCGGCCCGTGCGCCAACCCGGATGTGCTCCCAACGCAGGCCGGGCAGGCGAAACGTGATCTCGGTCTCGGGCTTGCCGCCCAGCAGTCGGTAGGCTCGGCTGTTTTTGGACGGGGCGTGCCGCGCCATGGCGAAGCCGGCCTCTCGCGGCTCGAACGCCTTGGCCTTGTCCAACTGTTTGGACTTGGAGCGCCACCACCATTGCTGATGCACGTAGGGGCCGTGGGCAGGGTCCATCAGGCCCACCACCGCATGATCAATATGGGCGTCGAATACCATCCGGTCCACCAGCTTGGGCGCCCCGCCGACCATGCCTTCGAAGACCGGGGCGGGTTGGTCGGGCGACTGCTCGCGGCGCTCGTCGGAGGCGATCCACACGAACACCAGGCCTTGGCTTTCGCTCACCGGATAGGCGCGCACGCGGATGCGTTCGCTCTGAATCTGTTGATCGGCCGAGAGCGAGGGAATCAGTGAACAGGCGCCGTCCGTGCGGAACCGCCAGCCATGGTAGGGGCATTCCACCGCCTCCATGCCGTTCGTATCGCGCACGAGCTGGCCCGCCGACAGGGGCGCGGCGCGATGCGGACAGATGTCGCGCAGTGCAAAGGCCTGGCCGGCGCGGTCCCGACCGATGAGCAGGGGCCGGCCCACGATCTCATAACGCTGCAGCTTACCGGGCTTCAGGTCCGAGCTCAGGGCCGCGAAGTACCAGATATCGTAGAGGAATCCCTCGCCGAACCGCTGGGGCGCCGCCCCCTTTGTGCTGGTCTCGCCCTGCGCCATGCGTCCTCTTAGCCTTCCCGAGGTCCGCCCCCAAGTCCTCGTAGGATGGAACGGCTAAGATCGGATGACGTTGATCCAGGATAACCTCGGCCATGGAGACTTGGCATGCTGAAGTGGGCTTTGATTTTCCTGGTGATCGCGCTGATCGCGGGCGCTCTTGGGTTCGGCGGCATCGCCGGCGCGGCCATGGGCATCGCCAAGTTCCTGTTCTTCCTGTTCCTGGTGATCTTCCTGCTGTTCCTCGTGCTGGGCGTCACGATTTACCGGAAGGTGACGTAAGGAACTCAGCCGCGGGCAGGATCAGGAGCACGCTGGTTTAGGCGGAATCGCCTTACCCCGCCTCGTCCAGCACGCCTTCGAGTCCCTGCTCACGAACCTTGCGGTACAGAGTGGAGCGGCCGATGCCGAGACGGCGGGCCACTTCGGACATGTGGCCGGCGTAGATCTCGATGGCGAGCTGGATCAGGTCGCGTTCGATATCCTCCAGGGTGCGCAGGTGACCGCGTTCATCGAGCACCCGCACGGGCGCGGACTTGGGCAGATCGTCAACCGTCAGCTGCACCGAGGCTGGAAGCGCCGGCGTCGACGGCGCGGGCTGTGTGTCCATCGGCGGCTGCATGCCTGACACCGCGGGGAAATCGTAGGGCTGCAGATAGGGCGAATCGGCCAGCACGATGGCCCGGTAGACGGCGTTCTCCAGCTGGCGCACGTTGCCGGGCCAATCATGGGCGCAAAGCAGGGCCAGCGTTTCGGGGCTGGCGCCGGCTACGCGCTTGCCCTCTTCCACGTTGAAGCGGCGAACGAAGTGCTCGACCAGGGACGGGATGTCTTCACGCCGCTCGCGCAGCGAGGGAGCCTCGATGGGAAACACATTCAGGCGATAGAACAGGTCCTCGCGGAAGCGGCCGTCCTTCACTTGCTGGGTCAGGTCGCGGTTGGTGGCCGACAGGATGCGCACGTCCACCTTGACCGAGCGCTTGGCGCCAACCGGGTCTATCTCGCTCTCCTGTAGGGCGCGCAGCAGCTTGACCTGCATGTCCAGGGGTAATTCGCCCACCTCATCCAGGAACAGGGTGCCGCCGTTGGCCTCTTGGAACTTGCCCAGGTGCTTGTCGTGGGCGCCGGTGAATGCCCCCTTCTCATGGCCGAACAGGATGGATTCCACCAGGTTCTCGGGCAGGGCGCCGCAGTTGACCGCCACAAAGGGCTTGCCCGAGCGGTCCGAAGCGCCATGCACTGCTCGCGCGATCACTTCCTTGCCCACGCCGCTTTCGCCCAGGATCAGCACCGGGATCTGCGACTTGGCCGCTCGCTCGCCCATGCGCTTGACCTGGGTCATCGCCGGGGAAGACCCGACCAGATCGGCGAAGGTCATGCGGCCGCCGGCCTTCTTTTTCAGACGGTCCACCTCGGCGGTCAGGTCGCCCATCTGCAGGGCGTTGCGGATCGAGACGAGGATGCGTTCGGGCGAGGCGGGCTTGATGAAGAAGTCCTGGGCGCCGGCCTGCATGGCCTTGACCACTACGTCCACGCCGCCGGTCGCGGTCAGCACCACCACCGGCTGCATGAAGCCGCGGGCGCGCATTTCCTTGAGGGTATCCATGCCCGACAGGCCGGGCATGACCAGATCGAGAATGACCGCGTCGGCCGACGCCCCGGCCATCAGCCGGGCCAGGGCCTGATCGCCCCCTTCGGTCTGGGCCACCGCGAACCCCTCGCGCTCCAGCACCGCCTGGATCAGGCGACGCTGGGTGGGATCGTCATCGACGACAAGGACCGTTTTGGTCATGGAAAGACACCGCCATCAAAGGGAGCCGTGTCGCATGGACATGGCCTATTTTGAGACGACTATGCGCTCAGCGGAGTAAAGGCCCGGTTGAGGAGAGATTGAGGAAAGGTTGCCCGAGCCCCGAGCGCCGCGCCACGGACGCGCTGGAACAAATCGGCGCTGAATCCGCAAATGAGGGCGGCGAAACCGCGTCCAGGCGTTATATCCGCCCCATGACGATTCACCTTTCCAACACCGCTTCGACGCCGCAAATCGAATTGCCCGAATGGAGCCTGGCCGACCTGTACGATGGCCGCGAAGACCCCCGCATCGAACAGGACCTGGAGGCCGCTCGGGCCGCCAACGTCTCCTTGGCCGAACTCAAGGGCAAGCTTTTGGTGGCGCGCGCCGATCCCCAGAGACTGGGGGCCCTTTTGGCTCACGGCGTCGGCCTGTACGAAGAGGCGGTCAACCGGCTGTGGTCGGTGGGCGCCTACGCCGGCCTGATGACTTCAGTGCGCCGTGAAGACGCGGCCTGGGCCAAGTTCGAAGGCGACATGCGGGCGCGGTCCTCGGCGATCGTGGCCGAAAGCCTATTCTTCACCCTGGAACTCAATCAGCTCAATGAGGCGGAGATCGAGGCGGCCCTGCGCGCCGATCCGGCCGCCGCGCGCTGGAGGCCCTGGCTGCGTCGCGTGCGGCTGATGCGCGATCATGAACTGAGCGGCGATCTGGAGCGCCTGTTCAACGACCGGGCGCCGGCCCTGTCCAACTGGGTGCGCCTGTACGACGAGACCCTCAGCCGTCTGCCGGTCAAGGTGGGCCGCGAGACGCTCGGCCTGCCCGAAGCCCTCAACCGAATGTCGGATCCCGATCCGGCTCGTCGCAAGGCGGCCGCGCAGGGCCTGGCCAGGGCGCTGGAGGACAACGCTCCCAATCTGGCCCTGTGCCTCAACACCATCGCCTTCGAAAAACAGATCGAGGATCGCTGGCGGCGTTTCGCCGAGCCGGCCGACGCCCGCCATCTGGCCAATGAAGTGGACGCCGAGGCGGTGAACGCCCTGGAAGAGGCGGTGGTGGAGCATTACCCGCGCCTGTCGCACCGCTATTACGCGCTGAAGGCCAAGGCCCTGGGGCGCAAGACCCTCGATTATTGGGACCGCAACGCGCCCCTGGATGAGGCGCCGCCACGCCTTTATTCGTGGGAAGAGGCCAAGGCCCTGGTCCTGTCGTCATTTGACCAGCTTTCGCGCGACTTCGCCGACAAGGCGCGCGCCTTCTTTCACAATCCCTGGATCGACGCCCGGCCGCGGCAGGGCAAGTCATCCGGCGCATACTCGCACCCGGTGACGGCGCCCAGGCACCCCTATGTCTTCCTCAACTACATGGGCGAGCGGCGCGATGTGCTGACCCTGGCCCACGAGTTGGGCCACGCCGTGCACCAAGTTCTGGCCGCGCCGCTCGGGACCCTTTTGGCCGACACGCCCCTGACCCTGGCTGAGACCGCCTCCATCTTCGGCGAGGGCCTGGTGTTCGATCGCCTGCTGGCCGAAGCCAAGGGCGCCGAACGGCGCGTGCTGCTGGCCGGCAAGATCGAGGACGGGCTCAACACCGTGGTTCGCCAGATCGCGTTCCACCGCTTCGAGCGTCTTTTCCACGCTGCTCGCGCTGAGGGCGAGGTGGCGCCAGACCGTATCGGCGCCTTGTGGCTGCAGGTCATGGGCGAAAGCCTGGGCCCGGCGGTGAAGCTGAACAGCGGCTATGAGCATTATTGGGCCTACGTCAGCCACTTCGTGCACACGCCCTTCTATGTCTATGCCTACGCCTTCGGCGACCTTCTGGTGGAAGCCCTGATGGAGAAGCGACTGGAGGACCCCCAGGGCTTCGCACCCAAATATGAGGCCCTGCTCAAGGCGGGAGGATCGCAAACCTATGTGGAGGCCCTCAAGCCTTTCGGCCTGAATCCGCGCGAGAAGACCTTCTGGGAAGGCGGGCTGCGCCGGATGGAGCGGCTAATCGATGAGTTTGAAAGTCTTGGCTAGCGGGGGAACCCGCGAGGGCGTTGTCGCATTCCTCGGAATTAGTGGGGATTTATGGACCACGACCTTAGCTGGATGAACGCCCCGGGCGATGAGCAGTATCGGCTCCTGATCGACGCGATCACGGACTACGCTATTTATATGCTCGACCCGACCGGCCGGGTGATGAGTTGGAATTCCGGCGCGGAGCGGTTCAAGGGCTATAGCGCCGAGGAGATCCTGGGCGAACATTTTTCCCGCTTCTACACCCCGGAGGACCAAGCCAGGGGCTTGCCCCTCGAAGCGCTGCGCCGCGCGGCGAGCGAAGGCCGATTCGAGACTGAGGGTTGGCGGGTCCGCAAGGACGGCAGGCGCTTCTGGGCGCACGTGGTCATCGACCCGATCATCGACGAAGGTCGCCGGATCGGCTTCACCAAGATCACCCGCGACATTACCGAACGCCGAGAGGCCCAGCGCGTCCTCGAAGAGACGCAGCAGGCGCTGTTCCAGAGCCAGAAGCTCGACTCCCTCGGGCAACTGACCGGCGGCATGGCCCACGATTTCAACAATCTACTGACGGCCATCCTGGGCAGCCTCGAACTTCTGAAAAAGCGCATGCCGGACGATCCCAAGGCCCGGATGCTGCTTGAGAACGCTGTCCAGGGAGCCCAGCGCGGCGCGTCGCTGACCCAGCGCATGCTGGCGTTCGCCCGGCGCCAGGATCTCCACCCCGAGCCGGTCGATATCGCCGAGCTGGCGGCCGGCATGCTGGGGTTGATGGAGCGCTCGATCGGTCCGGGCATCCGCATCCGCATCGCCGTTCCCCCCGGCTTGCCGCCGGCCCTCAGCGAGGTCAACCAGCTGGAAGCGGCGTTGCTCAACCTGGTGGTCAATGCGCGCGACGCGATGCCCACGGGCGGGGTGATCACGATTAGCGCCGATGAGCAGAGGCTGGAGCCCGACAACGAGATCGGTCTGGGCGCAGGTCATTATGTGCGCCTGACCGTGGCCGACACAGGCGTGGGCATGGACAAGGAGACCCTGCGGCGGGCCACGGAGCCCTTCTTCACCACCAAAGGCGTGGGCAAGGGCACCGGGCTGGGCTTGTCCATGGTGCATGGTCTGGCCGAGCAATCCGGCGGAAAGCTAAAGCTGACCAGCGCCCCGGGGGCGGGCGCCACGATTGAAATTTGGTTGAAGGCGGACCCCTCAGGCGTCCGCCTTGCTCAAACCCCTTCGCGCCGGGCGCCCGAAGGCGCGCCACGACGACTTTGCATTCTTGTGGTGGACGACGACCGGCTGGTGCTGGTGAACACCACCGCCATGCTTGAGGACCTGGGACATAGGGTGCTGGAAGCCGACAGCGGCGCCCAGGCTCTGGCGATTCTGGCTCGCGAGTCGGCCATTGACCTGATCATCACCGATCAGGCTATGCCCGGCATGAGCGGGCTGGAGTTGGCGCGGGCGACGCGGGCCACGCGTTCCGCACTACCGATCATCTTGACCTCCGGCTTCGTCGAATACGTAGAGCCGCTCGAGCCCCACATTCCCCTGTTGGACAAACCCTTCACCCAGGCCCAGCTGGCGGCGGCCATCGACGCCTTGCTCAGCGAGATTCCGCTCGAACGCGGCCCTGCAACCGCGCTTTAGCGGAAACGCAGGCCTAAGCCGCCGCACCGCCGACGCTTGACTCTTGAGCGAAATCGCCGGATCGGATAGTCGAATCCTATCAATCAGCCCCACAGAAGGCGACCATGGCCGAGCAACATGCGATCCCCCACACGCACGGCGATATGGACATCAAAGCCCATGAGGCTTCGTTCCACGCCTTCATCCTGATGTCCAAATGGGGATCGCTGACGGTCGCCACCGGGGTGCTTTTCCTGGTGCTTTGGTTCTGCACGGGGGCAGGCTTCGGAGCGGCCCTCATCGCGGCCATCGTGGTCGCCGTCCTGGGCTTTCTAGTGCTGCGCGAGAAGGCCGCGCCCGCACACTAGCGGCGCGCCGACCCCGCGACGACGGCGCCGGACCAATGCCGGCCGTGGCCTGGGCCTCAAAGCCGGTTTGGTAGTGATCCAATTAAGGTCTGCCGCCCCGGCGCGCTTGGCCGATACTCCAGCGTTAGAGAAACCAGGAACAGGGCATGGCTGTCAAAGTCGCCGTCACGCGCGAACGCAGCGCCGGGGAAACCCGGGTCGCTATCACCCCCGACAGCGCCAAGAAGCTGATCGCCCTGGGCGTGACCGTTGTGGTCGAGACCGGCGCAGGCGCGGCCGCCGCCTGTACGGACGCCGACTACCGGGCTGCGGGCGCCGCCGTCGTGAACACCCTCGCTGAGGCCATCGGCGACGCGGATGTTCTGTTGAAGGTGCGCGCCCCTGAGGCCGAGGAGATCGCGATCTTGAAGCCGGGCGCCATCGTGGCCGCCATGCTCAATCCCCACGGCGGACGGGAGGCGCTGCGGGCCTTGGCGGACAAGGGCGTCACGGCCTTCGCCATGGAGTTCATCCCTCGCATCACCCGCGCGCAGGTGATGGATGTGCTGTCCAGCCAGGCCAACCTGGCCGGCTATAGGGCGGTGATCGAGGGCGCGGAAGCCTACGGCAAGGCTATGCCGATGATGATGACCGCCGCCGGGACCGTGGCTCCGGCCAAGGTGTTCATCATGGGCGTGGGCGTGGCGGGGCTGCAGGCCATCGCCACCGCCCGGCGTCTCGGCGCTGTCGTGACAGCGACCGACGTCCGCCCCGCCACCAAGGAGCAGGTGGAGAGCCTGGGCGCCAAATTCCTGGCTGTGGAAGACGAGGAATTCAAGAACGCCCAGACCGCCGGCGGTTACGCTAAGGAAATGAGCGCCGAGTATCAGGCCAAGCAGGCCACGCTTCTGTCCGGTCACCTCGCCAAGCAGGACATGGTGATCACCACCGCCCTCATTCCCGGCCGCCTGGCCCCCAAGCTCGTCAACGCCGCCCAGGTCGCCTCCATGAAGGCCGGATCGGTGATCGTCGACCTGGCCATCGAGCAGGGCGGTAATGTGGAGGGCGCCAAGCTGGGCGAAGTCGCCGTCACCGCCAACGGGGTGAAGATTCTGGGCATTCCCAACCTCGCGGGCCGCATCGCGACGGACGCCTCGGCGCTTTACGCCCGCAACCTGACGGCCTTCTGCGGCCTGCTGTTGACCAAAGACGGTGCGTTGGCCCCGGACCTGGAAGACGAGATTCTCAAGGCCGCCCTGGTCACGCATGGCGGCCAGATCGTCCACCCCTCGCTCAAGGCCTAGGAGACCGACATGGAAATGGTCGACCCGACCGTATTTCGCCTGGCCATCTTCGTCCTGGCCATCTTCGTGGGCTACTACGTGGTGTGGAGCGTCACCCCCGCCCTGCACACGCCGCTGATGGCCGTGACCAACGCCATCTCTTCGGTGATCGTGGTGGGCGCCCTTCTGGCCGCCGCCGCCCATGGGCACGGACTGGGCCAAGGCGGCGCAGCCGTGTGGGTGTCCAAGGGCTGCGGCGCCGCCGCCGTCGGCCTGGCCTGCGTCAATATCTTCGGCGGCTTTTTGGTCACCCAGCGCATGCTGGCCATGTACAAAAAGAAGGAGCGGCCGGCCAGGGACGCCAAGACCGGCGGAGGCGCAGCGTGAGCGCCAACCTCGCCGCCATCGCCTATCTGATCTCAGGCGTCCTGTTCATCCTGGCCCTGCGCGGCCTGTCCAGCCCCGAGACCAGCCGCCAGGGCAACCGCTTCGGCATGATCGGCATGGCCCTGGCCGT
>Ga0182016_10002786_pt1 | contig 20236 bp, 13 predicted proteins | sample 712S2MmetaG_FD_120491 | JGI IMG/M metagenome (GOLD analysis project Ga0182016, IMG submission 120491) | Permafrost microbial communities from Stordalen Mire, Sweden - 712S2M metaG | ecosystem: Environmental > Terrestrial > Soil > Wetlands > Permafrost | place: Sweden: Stordalen | collected... | reverse complement strand
GCGCCAGTTACACTTCTAACTAGCATGAGCCCGCGCGATCCAACCAAGCCGCAGCTTGATTTTCTATTCGAAGAGCCGCCGCAAACACGCCGCATCTGGCCGGTTCGCGAACTCGTAAGCCGGATTCGCGAGCGCATCGAGCGCGAATATGGCGATGTCTGGGTTGAGGGCGAAATCTCCAATTTCCGCCCTGCGCCCTCGGGCCATCTCTACTTCACACTGAAAGACGCGGAGGCTCAGCTCCCGATTGTTTTTTTTCGCCGCCAGGCGATGCTGTTGCGCTTTCGCCCTGAGGACGGACTCCATGTTTTGGTGCGTGGCCGCGTGAGCGTGTATGAGCAACGGGGCCAGATGCAGCTTGTGGCTGAGACCATGGAGCCCGTCGGCGCTGGATCGCTGCAACTCGCCTTCGAACAGCTCAAGGAACGTCTCAAGGCGGAGGGTCTGTTCGACGCCGACCGCAAGCAGCCATTGCCCGCATTTCCACGAACCGTGGGGATCGTAACTTCGCCGACAGGAGCCGTGATTCGCGACTTCCTGAACATCGTTGCTCGCCGCCACTCCGGGCTGAATGTGCTCATCGTTCCGGTCTCCGTTCAAGGCGACCAGGCGCCGGCGGAGATCGAATCCGCTCTTGCGCTGATTAACTCATCGGGCATGGTCGACCTCATTGTTCTCGCCCGCGGCGGCGGCTCGCTTGAAGACCTGGCCGCTTTCAACTCCGAACGCGTGGCACGAGCGATTGCTGCGAGCAGCCTCCCAGTCGTTTCTGCCGTGGGACATGAAACCGACTTCACCATTGCCGATTTTGTTGCGGACCTGCGCGCACCTACGCCATCCGCCGCAGCCGAGCTCATTACTGAGGCCCAGCACAAAATCGCCGAGTATCTTTCCGCGCAGGATCAACGCCTCACACGGGCCATGCGATTTCAGCTTCTTCACGGCAGGCAGCGGCTTGCGAGTCTCCCTGTCAGCCGCGCGGAAGCACGCGTTTCGACACTCATTCATCGCCAGGCGCAGCGGCTCGACGACCTTGTCTTCCGGCAAGAGGCTGCGCTGACAACAAAACTGCGCCGCCAGCAGGACCACGTCGTGTCTCTCACCGCGGCGGTGCTTCGCCACGACCCGCGCCAGGCCCTGGCTCAGGCCCGCGAACGCCTTCAGGGATATAGCATGCGAATTCAGCGTTCCATGGAACGCACGTTGCAGCGCGCTATGGTTCGCATTGGCGCTCTCGATGCCCGCCTGCACTCGCTGTCACCACTCGCCGTGCTCGACCGCGGCTACGCGCTAGTGATCAATGCTGAGGGCAACGTTGTCAAGTCGGTCGCCGAACTCACTCCCAACGACCTGCTCACAACCCGATTGGCAGACGGAAAGTTCACCAGCAGGGTCGAAGCCAAATCAGACAAGAGCGAACCTTCGAATTAGAACGGAATCAGCTCACCTACCTCGAAACCAAACGACTAAATCACCGTTTGCGTGTCTCTAAGGTATGCTTTGAAATGGGCCCTTGAGTCGCGAACCAATCTGCAAATGGATCGCGCAATTTTTGGTTTTTCAAGAATCGAGAAAATGACAACGATAAGTGCAACCCGCAAGCTCTTTGGTACGGATGGAATTCGCGCCGTCGCAGGCGAATCGCCGCTCGACCCAACCACCATCTTCGCTATCGGGCTTGCCCTGGCCCACTCGCTGAAGAGCACCGCCGCTCATCCCGCCGTTGTTCTCGGCCGCGACACGCGCGAGTCCAGTCCCTGGATCGCTGCAACTCTGGCCGCCGGCCTGCGCAGCGCGGGTGCGCGCGTTGAAAGCGCCGGCGTGGTGCCAACGCCCGCTATCGCATTCTTAGCCCGAACCAATGGCTTTCATGCCGGCGTGGTCATCTCCGCCTCCCACAATCCCTGGCGCGACAACGGCATCAAGCTGTTCGGCGCCGACGGATTCAAGCTGGCCGACCAGGTGGAACTGGCGATGGAAGAGGATATCCTCTTTCAAGCTGCGCAGAACCACGCTCCCGAGCCCTCATCCCTCGCACCACTGGAAGACAATCCTGAGTTTCAGTCGGACTACATACAGTTTCTGCTCGACTGCGTTCCGGGCCTGAACCTGAGCGGCCTGCACATTGTGGCCGACTGCGCCAACGGAGCCGCAGCAGCCGTGGCACCCGAGCTTTTTGGCCGCCTGGGAGGCCGCGTTACCCTGCTCAAAATCCATCCGGACGGCCGCAACATCAACGACGCCTGCGGTGCGCTCTATCCCACTTATGTTGCCCAGGAAGTCAGGAAGCACGAGGCGTCCATCGGGCTCAGTTTCGACGGAGACGCAGACCGCTGCATGATGGCCGGCTCCAGAAACAACGTCCTCAATGGAGATGCCATTCTCCTCGCCGTTGCCCGCGATTTGAAAAGCCGCGGACTTCTCACCGGCGACCTGGTTGTAGCCACCACGATGTCAAACATGGGGCTTGAGGCTGCGCTGAAGCGCTCCGGCATTCGTATGCTGAGGGCTCCGGTCGGGGACCGTTACGTTCTCGAACAGATGCTCAAATACGATGCAGCGCTGGGGGGCGAGCAGTCGGGCCACATTCTCCTGCCCCATCTTGCCACCACCGGCGATGGGCTGCTGACGGCTCTTGTAGTGCTCGACCTGATCGCCCGCACCGGCCGGTCCATCGACGATCTGACCGCGGACTTGAAGGTGTTTCCGCAGGTGATCGTCAACATCAAGGTGCGAGAAAAACGTCCCCTCGATTCCATCCCCACAGTTGTAACCGCCATCCGCGCTGCCGAAGAAGACTTGAAAGATTCCGGCCGCGTCGTCATCCGCTACTCCGGGACTGAGGCACTTGCGCGTGTCATGATTGAAGCCGAATCCGAAGCTTCGATGCACCACCACGCAGAGGCCATCGCTGGAGCCATTCGCAACGAACTGGGCGTGTAACGCACAACCTCAAATCTAAAGAGGACTCTGTCATTTTGCTCGACAGGAAACCAATCCGATGACGCATGCAAGACCCCGTCAAGTCGAGCTGTTTGAAACCAGTCTGCGCGACGGAATGCAACAGCCCAATATCGATATCTCGGTGCCGAGCGCCGTCGGCCTGTTGCAGCGCATGTCGGCGTTCGGCGTACACTATGCGGAAATCGGATTTGCTGGAGCAACTCAGTTTGTTTCCGACCTGACTGCTGCGCTCGGTTCTGTCGATACCGGCGCAATGAAACTGGCCTTGTTTGGAAGAACGCGGGGGCGTGGCGCCAGCGTCGAGCAGTGGCCCGATGTGCAATTCATAGTTGCCCGCAAACAGCGCATCCCGGTCGCCGTGCTCGTACTCAAATCCAGGCTGCTCGATGTGATCAAGTCTCTTGAGACCACGCCGGAAGAGAACCTTTTGATGGCATATGAAACCGTGGCTTGCCTTCAGGACCATGGTCTTGAAGTGATTGTCGATTTTGAACACGGCATGGACGCCAACTGCGGCCGGCGTGAAAACGGCAACCTTTGCGACCCGGATTTCAACCAGCGCAGCCTGGATTACTTCCACCAGCTGACTTCGCAGTGCGTAAGTCAAGCAGTAAGCCGCATTGTTATCTGCGACACGACGGGGGGCGCCGACCCTGAAGAAGTTAGCAATGTTATTGGCGGGCTCAGCCAGACTTATCCGGAAGTTCGCTTCGGCTTCCATGGCCATACCGACCGCGGGCTCGGCATCGCCAACACCCGCGCGGCTATTCTCGCCGGGGCGGTGCAGGTGCAGGGTACGCTTCTAGGTACAGGAGAGCGCTGCGGCAATGTGAACCTGACCACCGTCATCGGGAGCATGCAGCTAAGAGGCGAGGCGGAGTTTGTAACTTCCGAGTCGCTCACGGGACTTACCGGCCTTGCTCATTCCGCTTGCGCGGCATTTTCACTCGAGGTGCCGCACGGCGCGCCGATCGTTGGGACGGGCGCATTCGGCACATGGGCCGGAATGCACGGCAGCAGCGAGCGCAAGAACCCCGGCGCCTATCTCTGGTGCGACCCCGCTTTGGTCGGCGCAAATCCCATCATCGGCGTCAACGCGCAATCCGGGAAAGCTAACATCATTCTGCTTTCTGAGACGCTCGGCAATCCGCTCGATGCGGCACAGGCGCAGGCTTTCATTGAGGCAAACCACGCCATGATCGCGGGCGGCGGATTCACGGCCAGCGAGGTTTCCTTCAGGCTGGCCTGCATGAAAGTGCTTGGCACGCTGCCTGACCGCTTCAGCGTAAAAAGCTGGCGAGTGATCGATGAATCGGACGAGACCAGGAACCGTTACGTGCAGGCATCGATGCTTCTGTCGGTTGCGGGGGCCAACGTGACGACGACCCGAGCCGAGGGCGCGGGCCCGGTGGATGCGCTAACCAAGGCCATGCGGCAGGAATTGGAGAAATGGTATCCGGCGGTCGCAAAGATGCATCTCGGGCGGTTCAGTGTGACCGCCATCGATGTTTCCGCGCATGACACTGCGGCGCATGTACGAGTGACTCTGAGCTTCCACGCCGACGGCCATGAAGCATGGACCACGGCCGGCGTCAGCAGCGATTTGAACCAGGCCGCTTTGATGGCGATTATTGACGGATTTCACTACTGGCTGCTTAAGACGGCGAATTGATTATTCGGCTGTTCATGAATAGCTTTCAGCTCCTCAAGAGCGGGCTGGTTGAGAGTTGAAGTTTCCCGCCCTTGCGATAGAACAAAATCCGACCCGGAGGGTACCCCGACGGGACACGGAGCCTTTTTGGCGCGATCGGCCTGCGTTCATCGTTTAGGAGAGACTCGACGTGGAGAGTCAGGCGGCCTCTAAAGGTCGCGCCAGTTGTCGCCGAATGCGAGGTCGGCTACCAGCGGGACATTGAGTTCCACGACGCCTTCCATCTCCGCCTTCACGAGCGCGGTGATCTCGGCGGTCTCGTCCATCGGGACCTCGAAGAGCAGCTCGTCGTGTACCTGCAGCACCATGCGGGTATTGAGCTTTCGCTGAGTCAATTCGCGGTCAATTGCTATCATCGCGAGCTTGATTAGGTCGGCGGCTGTGCCTTGGAGCGGCGTATTGACGGCGGTTCTTTCCGCGAACCCGCGTTGGTTCGGATTGCGGCTTTCGATGTCAGGAATGGGCCGGACGCGCCCGAAGAGCGTGCGCACGGACCCGTCCTTTCGGGTCTGCTCCAGGGTCTTGTCGATGAAGGTTTTGACTCCCTGGTAGCGGGCAAAATAGCGCTCGATATAGGCTCGGGCCTCGGCCTGCGGGATACCCAATTGCGCCGCCAGGCCAAACGCCGAGATGCCGTAGACGATGCCGAAGTTCACAGCCTTGGCTCGTCCGCGCGTTTCCTTGTCCATGGACTCGATGGGTACGCCGAAGACCTCGCTGGCCGTAAGCGTATGGATATCGATGTCTTCCGCATAGGCTTTGATGAGGAGCGGGTCCTGGCTGAAGTGGGCCAGCAGGCGCAACTCTATCTGGGAGTAGTCCGCCGAGAGCAGTTGCGTGCCGGGGGATGCCGTGAATGCCGCACGGATCTCACGCCCCAGCTCCGACCGGATGGGAATATTCTGCAGGTTGGGATTGATCGAGGAAAGGCGTCCCGTTGCGGTGGCCGCTGCCTGGAAGGTGGTGTGTACGCGCGAATCCGGGTCGGCAAGCAGCGGGAGTGCATCGATGTAGTTCGACTTGAGTTTGGAGAGGTGCCGGTATTCGAGAACCAGCCGCGGAACGTCATGCTGGGCAGCCAAGACCTCCAGAACATCCTGCGCAGTTGAAACGGCCTTGCCCTTGCCACGGCTTGCGGGCGCCGGCAGGCCTAAATGTGTAAAGAGAACTACGCCCAACTGCTTCGGTGAATTGATGTTGAACCGCTGGCCGGCCAGTTCGAAGATGTGGTCGCCAACGCGCTCCAGTTCCGAGCTGAATCGCTTGGAAAGAACGTCAAGCGCGGCCTTGTCGATGCGTACCCCGGCGCGTTCCATGGCAAACAGAACCGGAGCGAGGGGCAGATCGATTTCCCTATAAACCTTGGTGACGCCGGTCTTTTCCACCTCGGCTCGCAACGCTGGAACCAGTCCATGAATTGCCGCCGCGGCCGCAGGGAGCGACGACGGCGCTGGCTGCCCGTGGCGTGCTGCAACGTCGGCGAGGGCCTGGGTGGCGTGGGTTGGATTGAGTGCGTAAGACAGCAGCATGGTGTCTTCAACGGGGCCGCGCAACTCCACACCCTGGCTGCTCAGAACATGCAGAGCCAGCTTCCAGTCGTGCAGGTACTTTGGCACTGTGGGGTCTTCAAGAAGAGCGCGTAATTGAGGTGTCAGCCCCAGGCGCAGGGCCGTGCCAGAGACTGCGCATAAGCCGGCGCTGAAGCTGGCCTGTTTGTCGGCCATTTCGGCAACATCGAGCAGAGACATGGTCTGCGGGACTTCTTCAGCTTCCTCGTTGGGAGCGGTGGGTGCAGCGGCGTCCAACGCAAGCGCGAAGCCATGCTCCTTTGCAGACGCGTAGAAGGCGGCTGCTTGTTCGGGGCTGGGCTCGTCGATCAGTTCAACAACTGCGCCGCCTTCCGCAGGAGAGAGTTCGCGGAGCATCGACGTGAATTCGAGTTCGGTGAAGAGTTCGCGGCATGCCTCGATGTCTGGCGGCTGGGTCACCATTGCCGCCAGATCGAGCGGCAGGGGTACATGGCAGTCAATCGTGACTAGTTCTTTGGAAAGGAGCACAGCGGCGCGGTTCTGCTCCAGCGACTCGCGATAGGTTTTTCTCTTCACTTCGCTTGCCCGATCGAGCACGGCTTCCACGCTGCCGAATTCCACAATCAGGTCTACGCTGCCTTTGTCGCCAATGCCAGGCGCGCCGGGGATGTTGTCCACGGCATCCCCGCGCAGCGCCATTACGTCCACTACTTTTTCCGGGGGAACACCGAGGACTTCGACCACCTTGGCGGGGTCGAGGATGAGGTTGTCCTTCTGCGGATTTAGGATTTTCACCATGGGAGTGACTAACTGCATCATGTCCTTGTCGCCGGAGACGATGAAGACTTCGTGCTCCTGTTCGGCGGCCTCGCGAGCCAGGGTGCCGATCACATCGTCTGCCTCAAAGCCTACTGCTTCGAGGATGGGAATGCGCAGTGCGTCAAGTGCGCGACGAATGTAAGGGATCTGGCGTCTCAGGTCCTCGGGCATGGCTTCGCGGTTGGCCTTGTAGCCCTCGTAGCCGACATCGATGAAGCTCTGCGACTTGCTGTCCCACTTGCGGAGCGGCCCCATGGTGCGCGCCCGCTCGTCGCGAAAGACTTCTCCGCTCATATCGAAGACCGCGGCAAAGTAGAGGGGCGAAAAATCCTGGCGCAGCTTCTTGATCATGTTGACGAAGACGTAGGTCGCCGCCGTGGGAAGACCACCACGCGTCGACATGGGCCGGCTGCGCTGCATGGCGTGGTAGGCGCGAAAGATGAACGACATGGTATCGAGCAGAAAGACGGGCGGCTTGGCTTGATCTGTCACGCTACAGAGTCTATCAGCGCCGGTTCATGCGAGGAACATGCAATCGCCGTAGCTGAAAAAGCGATACCTTTTGCGGACGGCGTGTGCGTAGGCAGCCAGAACGTTTTCGCGTCCTGCAAAAGCGCTGACGAGCATCATAAGGCTTGATTTTGGGAGGTGGAAATTGGTGAGCAGCGCGTTTACGAGGTGGAATTTGTAGCCGGGAGAGAGGAAGATATCCGTTTCTCCGGAGCGGGGTTGCAGGCAGTCGCCCTGGGATAGAAGGGCGCAGTGTTCCAGGGTCCGGACCACGGTGGTTCCGACGGCTACGATGCGGCGGCCTTCCCGGAGGGCGCGATTCAGCGCGTCGGCTGTGGCCGGGCTGACAGTGTAGCGTTCGCGGTGAAGATGCACTTCATCGAGGCGCTCAACGCGGAGTGGTGCGAAGGTGCCAAGCCCTACGTGCAACGTGACGCGCGCAATTTCAACGCCCTTTGCAGAGAGCGCTTCCAACACCTGTGGTGTAAAGTGCAGGCCCGCTGTCGGCGCGGCGACGGACCCTCGCTCGCGGGAGAATACCGTCTGGTAGCGTTCACGATCGGCGCGTGCGTCGGCGCGTCGAATGTAGGGCGGGAGCGGCATGTGGCCAATTTGGTCGAGTATCGCGAAGAAATCTTCGACAGATTCGAAACGCAAGAGCCGCTCACCGAATTGGCCCCGTTCGAGCACCTCGGCTTCGAGGAGAGTTTCGCCGGAGGGCGCGGGAAAGACGAGACGCTCGCCGAGCGCGACTTTTCTGCCCGGTCGAACGAGGGCGCGCCATTGATTCTCACCGGCTGGCTCGGTGAGCATGACCTCGATGCGGCCGGTTGGGGACTGCTGAGAGTTGGCCGGATCGGGTTCGTGGTTCAGAGCGGATTGTGCCGTCGCACGGCGTGCATAAAGGCGAGCGGGAATTACGCGGCTGTCGTTGAGAACGAGTAAATCGCCGGGGTTGAGCAGCGAGGGAAAATCGGGGAAGCTGGCGTCAGTCAGGTCTCCGGTCGCTCGATTCATTACCAGCATGCGGCTTTGACCGCGCTCGGCTGGGGGCTGTTGTGCGATCAGGTCTTCTGGGAGTTCGAAGTCGAAGTCGTCAACGCGGAGACCGGATGCGGATTGGCTCGCGTCGCTCATGGCTTCGCCTTCTTGAAGTGTTCCAACGCCCGCAGACGCGCGCGTTCGATGGCTGCATTCAGCTGTTCGCGTTTCGGCTCGAAATCGTCATTGGGAAGATCGGTGGGGACGTGCGTCCATTGCGCCCAACTGACGACAATGCGCGTAAAAGGTTTGGGTACCAGGAACCGATCCCAGGAACCCATGACCCATGCGTGCTCGGGCTGAAGATGAAATGCGCCAATGGGCGCGCCGGTCATTTGCGCGAGTTTGATGGGGCCCATCTTGGTTTGATAGATGGGACCGCGCGGTCCGTCCGCGGTGAAGATTGCCGGCTTGCCGCTTTCAATTACATCTTTGAGGCCCAGCAGCCCCTCGCGCGCGCCACGAGAGCTTGAACCACGGACGGCATCGAATCCGAACATGCGGAGGATGCGGGTAATCAGCTCTCCATCGAAGCTGCGGCTGATCAGAATCACGGCGTGCGAAGTGCGATAGTAGATTGCGCAGGGCAATACGCATTGATGCCAGAAACAGAAGATTCTTGGTCCGGCGCCGCGTCCAAAAAGGATCGGAGTCACGCCTTCTTCCGCGATAACCTCGAATCGCCACGTAAGGCCAACAAGCCACAGGAGTGCCCACACCAGGCGCGGCACTACGGCCAGCACAAGGCGCTGGCTCAGCGTGAATTTTGGCTTTGTGGTCACTGACTGATTTTAGCGGAGTTGGCGGAGTTATAGATTCGAGCGAGCGATGGTGTTGCGGGAAGCTTGAAGTGAGAGTCCCGCAGGGGCTAAAGCCCACCTTCCTTTTGGCTGATTTACGTTCGGGCTTAAGCCAGTACCCTTCACTTTGGGCCACTATCGATCAAGAGCTCAAGCCGGCCGGCCCCTTCCCTATCGTTCAAGAGTAGCGCAGCCAGCGCAGCAGTTCCGGCAGAGTAGCCCGCTTGCCGTACATTAAAATCCCCACGCGATAGAGACGCGAGGAGACCGCGAGCGTGGCCCAGATGCTGAGCACCAGCAGACCGATGGAGACAGCAAACTGCCACAGGGGCGGTGTCTGCGAGGCCATGCGCAGGAACATGACGATGGGCGCGGTGGGCGGAAACAGCGAAGCCGCGACAGACCAAACTGAGTTGGAGTCGTTGATGATGAGCATGATCATGGCAAAGCTGAGCCATGTTGGAGCGGCGGCCAAAGGCATGTACATCTGCAGCTCCTGCTCCGTTTCGCAAGTGGCCGCGAGACCGGCAAACAGCGAGCTGAAAAGCAGGAATCCAAGCAGGAAGTAAACCGGGAAGAGCACGCACTCGACCCATGAGAAGTGGACCACGAAGTCTCCGGTCATAGCTGCAGCGGCCATGGGCGTTCCCAGCAAAACCGCGCCTGCGATCAGCCAGATGCCAATTTGCGTCAGGCCAACGGCACCTACTCCCGCAAGCTTTCCGGCCAGCATGTCGCTTGGCTTCACCGTTGCGAGCATGACTTCGAACACGCGCGAGGTTTTTTCCTGAACGATGGATCGAGCCACGTTTAGTCCATAAATCATGGTTGTCATGGTGAGCAGCAGGGCCATCACATAGCCCTTCCAGAAAGAGGCGAACGCATTGCTTTTGACGAGCTGACCGTCCTTCTTCACCTGAAAGCTCTCGACATGAACGCCTTTGAGCACCGCATCCGCATCTGCCTGGTTCATGCCTCCGCCGGTCAAATGTTCGCTTACCAGGCTATTGTCGAGGGCGTCCTTGAGATGCGCGGTGCTCATGAAGTCGCCCGCGGATTGAGAGTAATAGGTTGCGGTGGGGACTCCTCCGGCAGGCGTTTCAATCCACAACAGCCCATCGATTTGCCTGGTCTTCACTTTGTCGGTCAACAGGGTTCGGTCCTCCGGTTTTGCCGGGGCCACCACATCGACATCGGCCTTGGAGTTCTTATCGCTGGTAAGGCGTTGGCGCAGATTGTTGGCAAGCGCCACATCGCTGCTGGCGATCGCCATGTGCTTGCCTCCACCGAGGCCCAGGGACGATAGATAACTGACGCCGAAGACAAGCGCGAGCGCCGCCGGCAGTCCGATGGTTGAGAGCCTGAAGGCCCTGCTTCTGACCTGTTCAAGGTATTCCCGTTTGGCAATCAGAAGAGTGTTACGCATCGGCTTTGCCTCCAACGGTCTTGATGAATATTTCCTCGAGCGATGGCTCGACCAGTTCGAACCGGTAAATGGTGGCTACGGCGGCGGCCTCGTGGAGCAACTTTTGCGAGTTGCCATTTTCCTTGAGCCGGATCTCGGCATGGCCGGAATAGTTTTTCGCTTCGGCGATTTCGTCGCTCTTTAGGAAATCGGCGCTTCCCTCAAACTCAACCACCACACGATTGCGCTCGTAGGTGGCCTTGATCTCGCGTACCTTGCCGGCCAGCACCGCACGGCCGTTGTCGATGAGGCATATCGAATCGCAAAGCTTCTCCACCTGGTCCATGCGATGCGTGGAAAAGAGAATCGCCTTGCCCTGATCCTTCAACTCCAACAGAGTCTTCTCCACCAGTACGGCGTTCACCGGATCGAGCCCGCTGAAAGGCTCGTCCATGACGATCAGGCCAGGGTCGTGAAGCAGCGATGCAATGAACTGGATCTTCTGCTGCATTCCCTTGGAAAGCTCTTCCGTCTTCTTGTTGAGGGAGTCGGCAATCTCCATGCGACTGGCCCAGTCGGTCGCACGCTTGCGCGACTCTTCGGCCTCGAGCCCATGTAACTGGCCAAAGAAAACCAACTGCTCAATCACCTTCATCTTCTTGTAAAGACCGCGCTCTTCGGGAAGGTAGCCGACTCGCTCGAGGCTCTTGCGCTCAAATGGCTTTCCAAAGAGGCTCACCTGGCCGGAGTCCGGAATGGTAATGCCCATCATCATGCGAATTGAGCTGGTTTTTCCCGCGCCGTTTGGCCCGAGCAGGCCGAACATCTGGCCGGCATCGATAGATAAGCTCAGGCTGTTGACCGCGACCTTGTTTTCGTAGGCTTTCGTCACTCCCGCGAGTTCGACGACTGGCATGGATTCTCCCGCTGTTCCTGAAGCCGTTTTGGCGTTTGCTGAATCGGGAAACGACCTGCGAGCAGTTTAGCAAAGCCAACCTGGCGGAGGCTGTTTCCCGATCGGTCTCACCCTTCAACTCCAAAGTACCCAAATTCAGCGCTTGTTTCGTTCCAGTTTTTTGCGCGGTCCATCGTTTTCGCATTTTCTTCGCATGACCAGAGTATCCATTGCGTCGGCTCTCTTGCGCACAATGTCGCCTAATGTCGCACATTTTCTAAAAAACTGCGCGAACTGCCACCAAAGTGGGATTTTCTTGAAGACCAAAGAGGGAGACCCAACGCAGGCTGAAACGACTAGAGTTGCTTCAGCAGTTTGGAGAATCGCATGGCAACCCTGTTATCCATGTATGAGTACGATAATGACTTCCTCAAGCCGGATCCAAATGCCGTGAAAGCCCAACCGGGCCCAACCAACAGACCGAAATCGCTGGCCGCCATGGATGTCCGCCAGGGAGTTCTCGAAGACATCGCTTTAAAGACGCTCTATCTTTCCGGCTCGCTATCGGTTCTCGAACTCGCCGAGAAAATGTGCCTGGGCTACGAAGTAGTGGATGCGCTTTTTTCGCAACTGCGACAGGAGCAGTTTTGCCTGGTCACGGGCATGACGGGCCATGTTCACCAGATTGCCATTACGGCTGCGGGCAGGATGCGGGCGACGGAACTTCTGACTCATTGCCACTATGCGGGGGCCGCGCCTGTAGCATTCGATAGCTACAGTGAGCAAACGCGGAAGCAGAGCACCAAAAAGGTCGACGTGCGCTCCACGGACGTCCATCGCGCATTTTCGCACCTGGTCATGGACAACGAGACCTTGCGGAAACTTGGAACGGCGCTGAACTCAGGCAGTTCGGTATTCCTCTGGGGGCCGGCCGGAACCGGAAAGACCACCATGGCAGAGACTCTATCGAGGGTCCTCGCCGATGATGCAGTGTGGATCCCATACGCTGTGGAAGTGGATGGCCAGATCATCACGGTCTACGATCCTTCCATCCATAAGCGGGTACATTCGCAGGAACCCGAAGACCGGGATGCGCGCTGGGTGCTCTGCCAACGCCCCTCTGTGCTGGTGGGCGGAGAGCTTACGGCAGAAATGCTCGACCTTCAGTTCAACTCAATTTCAAAGTTCTATGTGGCCCCGGCACAGATGAAAGCCAACAACGGCGTGCTGATCATCGACGATTTTGGCCGGCAGCGGCTGCGGCCGGAAGAGTTGCTGAATCGCTGGGTGGTTCCACTGGATCGCAGGATCGACTACCTTACGCTCGCTGGAGGAAAGAAGATCGAGGTTCCGTTCGAGATGCTGGTCGTCTTTGCGTCTAACATGGACCCGGCAGATCTTGTAGACCCCGCCTTCCTGCGCAGGATTCAGACCAAGATCAGGATCGGTGAAGTTTCAGACGAACAGTTCTGTGAAATCTTCCGCCGCGTGGCTCTGGAAAACAAAGTTGGGTACGAGCCCAGCATTCCTGTCGATCTGATCGAGTTCATTCGTCTAAGCCTCAAGCAGGAATTGCGGTCATGCTTCCCGCGCGACATTGTGAACCAATGCTGCTGGTCCGCTCGCTATGACGGACGCAGGCCGCACATCGATCGGCCGGCCTTGAAGCAGGCGATTGACGCATACTTCCTGGCCAGGAACTAGCAATATTCGCGGAGGCGCCCGCCAGGCAAACGCCTCCGCGAACATTTTCCCTACACGATCTTCATCGCCTCCGGATCCCAGTGGCAAATCGTATCCTTCTCGATGCTCAGGTTGCTGAGCAGCGCGGCGCCTGCTGCACGGAATCCAAACACCGCGTCCTCCACAACCGGCTTGCGTGAACGCACAGAAGCAAAGAAGTTCGAGAAGTGATCGAACTGGTCGCTGTACCCTTCCGCGGCGACGTACTTCTCAAACCCAGCAGGCGGCGCACCTTGCGGATGCTGGCGCGGATACTTCGCATGATAAGCGTCGCGAAGCTTCTGCTGCATTGCCAGTGAGTAGGTATCGATGGTCAGGCCCGGCTCCGTCTCGCGCGGAACCCGGTTGACGCTGACAAAGTTTCCGCCAATCTCCATGGTGCCTTCGGAGCCAGTGAAGATCAGGCCTTCGCTCTCTTCCCCGCCATCCACAAAGTTCACGCGCAGGCTGAGGTTGAAGCCCTCTTTATAGTCGAACAGGCCGAGCATCACATCGGGAGCATCGCGGCCGTCTTTCCAGAAGCGAAGCCCGCCAGTGGCCATGGCTCGGGTTGGACCGTGCGATCCGGTGATGAAGTGCGTTCCGCTGAACAGATGCACAAACAAGTCGCCCGCCACGCCGCTGCCGTAGGCCTTCCACTTGCGCCACTGGAAGAAGTGTTCCGCGTTCCAGGGAATCTTCGGCGCAGTCCCAAGAAAGCGCGGCCAGTCGCACGTATCGGTCGAGGCATCGAGTGGAACTGTGTAGCTCCACGCGCCCATGGTGGAGTTGCGATCCCAGCGCGCCGTCACCATGTTGAGTTGGCCGATTGCGCCAGACGCCAGCAGCTCCTTGGCCTTGGCGTAAATCACGGAGCTGACGCGCTGGCTTCCTACCTGGATAATTTGATTGGTGCTCCGCGCCGTTTCAATCATTTCGGGTCCATCGGAGTAGAGATGGATCATCGGCTTCTCACAATAGACATCCTTGCCGGCCTTCATGGCGTCCACCGCTGCCTGCTTGTGCCAATGGTCGGGGGTGGCGACGATGACGGCGTCAATGTCCTTGCGATCCAGAATCTCGTGGTAGTTGCGCGTGGTGAAAATATCGGAGCCCCATAGCTCCTTGGCGTGTTCCAGGCGACCGTCGTAGCAGTCGGCGACCGCAACCAGCTTGACGCCGGGAACCTGGACCGCGGCCTTGGTGTCTCCCTGCCCCTGGATGCCTGCGCCGATCAGCGCCAGATGAATGTTATCGTTGGCCGAAACCGGTCTTGCTCCATCGGCGTGGCCCAATCCCAACGCGTACACCTTGTTTCCGAGCATCGTTCCAGCCGATGCCGCTCCTGCGACTCTCAAAAAGTTCCTGCGATCAAATTCCTTCACTTCAGCCCCCTTTGGCTTGATACTTTTCAGCCGCATATAACCATACACCGAGCCGCCTTGGGACTGCTTCCGACCCGGTTTCATGTTGTTAACCGGGCATAGCATTTTGAACTTCATCACAAGCGAACGTCCCGATCTGCCGTAAAGACTCCATTGAAGCGAGCTTTGTGAAAGGGCATGACTTCAGTCGTGCCGCAAGCACCCCTAAAATGGTGTGGGCTTTAGCCCCTGAGGGACATATTCAACGATTTGAAAAGCATTATGAGATGGCTTCTCAACTTCCTGGTATTGATCATCTGGCTCGAATTTGCCTCGTGTTGAAGATAGGATGGAGCCTATGGAGCCGAACGCGGCTTAGGACCAGGTTCATGAATAGCGCACGGTCAGGGGGCGCGCCACTTTCGAGGTATCTGTGCTTTTGCGGCTAAGGTGGGATACTTTCAACTCTTCAAGCGGAACTGTTTCAGGAAAGAAGAGAGTCGATTCCTTCCCGTTTCTTGTTCTGCCCTCAAAGCGATTCGCTGGCTAGCAAGCCCAGGCACATACCTGCAAATTCGCTTGGTCTCCGTCCCCAGCCAGGGCGAGAGAAGAGATTCGTTAGCAGCGCCTCCGAGCCATTCTCCCACTTCGACTCGGAGTAGTGATTCTAAGTAACTATCGTTTCTCGCTGCCTCAGCCACATCTTCAAGAAAAGCACATATCGGCAAAATGATTCCCAGGTTCCCCGACGATAATGCTTCCTCAAGAGCGGGAATGAGCAAAGACCCAAAGACTGTGTATTGCACTGACTTTTCATCGCGCATGTACTCGAACCGGGTTTTCCAAATATCCTGGAACTGAGGAAAACGCTCAAACAGAACAGGCACAACCGTCTCGTAATTCATTCAACAATTCTACGCGGGGCTAATCAAGCTTGGAATCCATTCAGGATCACGGTGGGATGAAGGCTCCCGGCGTATTTGTCCCCTCTGAGATAACCCATTTAGCATCCATACTGTGCCCGGCCTCGAAACTCCTGTCATGTACGTGCGCGGCGTTGGTCCGAAGGTGGCGGAGATGCTCGCGCCAAAGGGCATTCTGACGGCTGAGGACCTGCTCTACCACCTGCCCTTTCGCTACGAGGACCGCCAGAACCCGCGCAGCCTGGACGAGCTGAAGCCTGGCGAAATTGCTTCCGTCATCGCGGAGGTCCGCGGCTCCGCCCTGCTCCGCACCCGCAAGGCGCCTATCTTCGAGCTGACCATTGGGCAGGGCCGCTTTGCAATGAAATGTATCTGGTTCAACGGGACATATCTCAACGGGAAATTCCACGCGGGCCAGACCGTCGCCGTCTATGGCAAGCTGGAGCCGTCCCGTTCCAGCACGAATTTGAAGATGATTCAGCCTCAGTTTGAGCTGCTGCCCGACGCCAGCGACGACGCCGAAACGCGCTTACTCGAAGTGGGCCGCATCACGCCTGTCTACGAGTCGCTGGGCGGAAGCCGCCTGGCCTCGCGATGGCAGCGCAAAGTGATTTTCAACCTGCTTGAATCCATGCGGGGAGCAGTGCCGGAATGCTTGCCCGCGAAGATGCTGGCCCGGCTCAAACTTCCGGATCGCGAAACCGCTTTGCGTGAAGTTCACTATCCGCCGGAAGGGACCAAATTCGTCCAGTTGCAGGCCTCCGCGACACCTGCCCATCAACGGCTTATTTTTGAAGAACTGTTCTTCCTGGAGCTTGGCCTTGAACTCAAGCGGCGCCGCATGCGGGAGCGCGCCGGCATCGTATTTGCAACCACAGACAAGGTCCGCGAAGCCATCCGCGAAGTGCTTCCGTTCCATCCCACCGGTGCGCAAAAACGGGCCCTGGGAGAGATTGTCACCGACATGCGCCAGCCCAGTCCCATGCGCCGCCTGCTGCAAGGCGATGTAGGTTCAGGTAAGACCATCGTCGCGCTGCAGGCCATGCTGGTGGCGATGGAAAACGGCTACCAGGCGGCATTGATGGCCCCGACGGAGATTCTTGCCACGCAGCATTTTCTAGCCGCACGCAAGCTGCTCGAACGCTCCTCGCGCCGCTATAGGGTTGCCCTGCTCACCGGCTCGCTCGACGAAGACCGCAAGCGCCACACCCGCGGGGAAATCAATCGCGGCGAAGCGCAATTGGTCATCGGCACGCATGCCTTGATCGAAGAAAAAGTCGAATTCGATCGCCTCGGCCTGGTGGTGGTCGACGAGCAGCATCGCTTTGGTGTTCTACAACGCTTCAAGCTGATGAAGAAACCGAATCAGGCGGAGCCGGATGTGCTGGTAATGACGGCGACACCGATTCCGCGCACGCTGGCTCTATCGCTTTACGGCGACCTGGACGTGAGCGTACTGGATGAGCTGCCGCCGGGACGAACGCCGATTGTGACCCGCCGCGTTCCTGGAGAGCGATGCGAGGAAGTTTGGGATTTCATCCGCAAGCAGGTCAAGCAAGGGCGCCAAGCCTATATTGTTTACCCGGTCATTGAAGGATGCAAAGACGACCAGCCGGAATTGGATTTCTCGCACGACGAGCCTGAAGCCGCCCTTGAGCCGCCTCCTGCTCCCCGCAAATCCGGCCGCAAGGGCAAAACAGCGGAATTGTTTCCCAAGGCTCAACAGGAAGCCAACCCTGGTGCCAAATCCGGCCTGAAGTCGGCCGTGGAAATGTATGAGAAGCTGCGTACCGGTTCGCTCATCGGCTTGCGCATTGGCCTGCTCCATGGACGCCTGGACGCCGATGATAAGGAAGTCATCATGCGCCGTTTCCAGCGCGGCGAAATCGATGTACTGGTCGCGACCACTGTCATTGAAGTCGGCGTCGACGTGCCCAACGCCACCGTAATGGTGGTCGAGCACGCGGAGCGCTTCGGCCTGGCCCAGATGCATCAGTTGCGAGGGCGCGTGGGCCGCGGCGCCGCCAAAAGCTACTGCATCCTGATGACCGGCCAGCGCGTTTCGCCGCTCGGTGAGGAGCGACTGAACGCGATGGTCCGCACCCAGGACGGGTTTGAGTTGGCGGAGCTTGACTTGTCCCAGCGCGGCCCCGGCGAATTCTTCGGCACAAGGCAGGCGGGGCTGCCCGACTTCCGCGTGGCCAACCTGTTGCGTGACCGTCAGCTGCTGGAGCTGGCCAAGCTGGAGGCCTCTCGTTTTGCCAACCCGCCTGCCCTGGAGAAGGGCGGAAACGGCGAGGTCACCGAGCAAGAACGGGCGCGTGTCTGGGCTCGTCTCAAGGATGCGTGGCAGCGGCGGTATGGCTTGGTGGAGGCCGGCTGAAAGCCCGACTTCAGGCAGCTTCGTTTACCGAGGGCCGCCGGACTCTCTCCACGGGAAAAGTCTGAATCTCGAGGTCGATGCTGGCAATCTCCGTGCCGCACTGCCTCTTGTTGCTGCGAGTACACTGGCACAGCTCAGTGATGCGAATATGGCCGCTCTGGCTCAGTTCAAGGCCGGCGGCGATCATCACGCTATAAATATCAACGCAAGCCTGCCGCTCGAATTCGAACAGCAGATTCACCGTTCCGGAATCGTCCGCTCCACGGCTCAGAATCCAGCCTCCGCATCCGAGAATTGCTCCTGAGAGCATCTGGACAAGGCGGGACGGCTCCTCGATGGAAACGGCCTTCATCTCCATTGCCCACGGAATGCTCATCGATCGACCACAGTCGCGGTCCGGCATTTTCAGCCTCACAACGCTCTTATCGGAGCCAGCCATGGCAGCATAACCAATGTCCCGGAGTCGCACGGAATTTGACTCGTGCTGGAACAACTGCGTCTCGGCACTGCTCGATGTCCTTCGCGCAGGTAATTGGACCGGGCCTTCAGCACTTGCAACCAGTCGCGCCATCGAAAGGAGCCCGTGCCTCGTGCTATCCGCGAGCAGGGGGAAATGATTTAGGTTGATAGACAGCATGATCGTAGGCTCTGGAATCGATTTGGCAGAGATCGGGCGCATTCGGCATTCGATTGACCGCTATGGAAGCCGCTTTCTCGACCGAATCTACACGGCTGGGGAACAGGCCTACTGCCTGCGCAAGCGCAATTCCGCGGAGAGTTTTGCCGCCCGGTTTGCCGCCAAGGAAGCAGGCGCCAAGGCACTCGGTACCGGCATAAGCCAGGGTGTCGGCTGGCTGGAGATTGAAGTCCTCCGTCAACCGGGCGGAAGACCTACGATCCGGTTTCATGGCCGCGCCGCCCAGATCGCCAACCACCTGGGGGTGGCGCACATTGCGCTCTCCATTACACATACCGCCGATCTGGCGATGGCCAGCGTTGTCCTCGAGAATGGGGCCTGAATCCGTCCCGTCTGCTATTCTCAAGGCGACGACCTTCTCACTTCACCCAAGGGAGCGCCGTGGCAAGCCGCAAAGAGATTCAGTGGTCGCAAATAAGAGTTGGAGCGCTGATCCTGGTCGCCATGATCGTGCTGGTCGGGCTCATCATACTCATGTCCGGCCAAAGCGGTGGACTGTTCCAGCGCAAGCTGGTGCTGCGCTCGTATTTTGAAAACGCCGCCGGGGTAAAGGACGGCGCGCCGGTTACGCTTGAGGGAGTGACAATCGGCAACGTCACACACGTGCGCGTGGTTCCCGATCGCAACCCCACTCCGGTAGAAGTAACGATGCAGGTCGGGGACGAATTCGCGCACGATCTGCACGTGGATTCGACCGCTTCCATCGCGCAGGCCGGCGTGCTTGGCGACAGCTACGTGGATATTAGCTCAGCGCACGCCAGCGGCCCTCCGCCAGCCAACAATGCGGAACTGAAGACGTCCGGCTCACCGAGCATTCAAGACGTCATCCGTACCAGCGAGGATTCCATTACCCAGGTGCAGTCGCTGACGAAGAAGATAGAGATTCTGACAGACTCCCTCAACTCGAAAAAGGGCACCGTTGGCCAGCTCATCAACGATCCCGAACTCGCTCACAAGGTGCAGAAGATCGCCAGCGATCTTGAGACCATCACTGGCGCGATTTCCAGTGGCAAAGGTTCGCTGGGCAAGTTGGTGAACGACGATACGCTCTATACACGCGCCAATTCTGCCGTCGACCGAATGAACAACATCATTACCGGTCTGGACGAGGGCAAGGGTAGCGCCGGGAAGCTGCTCAAAGACGACACGCTCTACAACAACCTGAACAGCACCGTCTCAAACGCCAATCAGATGATTGCCGAGATCAATGCCGGCCACGGGTCCATAGGAAAACTGGCCCGAGACAAGGACTTCGCCAAGAAGCTGGACGATACGGTAACTCGCTTGGATAACATCCTTACCAGCGTGGACGAAGGCAAGGGGACAATCGGACAGCTTATGCAGAACCGGTCTGTCTACGACCACGCCGACGCAACTTTGGACGAGACGCAGAAGCTGGTCAAGAGCATTCGCGAGGACCCGAAGAAATACCTGATCATCCGCTTGAAAGTGTTTTAAATTGGTTCCACTGAT
>Ga0182016_10002785_pt1 | contig 20242 bp, 20 predicted proteins | sample 712S2MmetaG_FD_120491 | JGI IMG/M metagenome (GOLD analysis project Ga0182016, IMG submission 120491) | Permafrost microbial communities from Stordalen Mire, Sweden - 712S2M metaG | ecosystem: Environmental > Terrestrial > Soil > Wetlands > Permafrost | place: Sweden: Stordalen | collected... | reverse complement strand
GTATGAGTGTTGGTCCTGATGATCTCGGCATCGATCAGGAGTCTGGATGTGGCGCACCCGCCCGTGGCTGCCGCGACACCGACCATGAACGCTGCGGACAATCGGCGCGTGGACATGGCCAGGATTCTCCGAAAGCTCCGATTACGGAATCAGTACTGTCGATCCAAACGTACGGCGATCCTCAAGATCGCGCTGCGCCTGCGCGGCCTGCGCCAGCGGGTAGCGCTGGCCGATATGCACCCGCAGCCGCTTGCGCCGGATCAGTGAGAACAGCTCGCGCGCGCCGGCACGGCGCGCCTCGGGAGCCCCGAGATAGTCGGCCGCTCCGGTGCGGGTAAAATACAGCGATCCGCGCTTGGCGAGTTCCAGCGGCGAGAATGGCGGCGCCGCGCCGGATGCATTGCCGTAGCTCACCATGAGGCCGCGTGGCCGCAGGCTGTCGAGCGAGGCGAACAGGGTGTCCTTGCCGACCCCGTCATAGACGACGTCGACGCCCTGTCCGCGGTTGAGCTTGCGCACCCGGGCAGGTAGGTCATCGTAGCCCACCAGCACCTGGTTGCAGCCGCTGCGCCTGGCAAGCCTGGCTTTCTCCTCGGTGCTCACCACACCGATCACTTTCGCGCCGAGCGCGCGCGCCCACTGGCTCAAGATAAGACCGACGCCACCGGCCGCCGCCTGCAGCAGCAGCACGTCGCCTCGCTTCACCTTGTAAGTCTCGCGCAGCAGGAACCAGCTGGTCAGCCCCTTGAGCAGCACCGCCGCCGCCTGCTCATCGCTGACCCCGGATGGAATCTTCAGCAATCTATCGGCCGCCAGCACCCGCTGCTCGGCATATGCCCCGGGCGATGGCAGCGAGTACACCATGTGGTCGCCGGGCTTGATGCCGCGCACTTTCCTGCCCACGGCTGCGACCACGCCGGCCGCCTCGACGCCAATGCCGGAGGGCAGCGGCTGCGGATACAAGCCGGTGCGCAGGTAGACATCAGCGAAGTTCACGCCGACTGCGGTCTGGCGCAGCAGCACCTCACCGGCTGCGGGAGCCGCGATCTCGACGTCTTCCCACTTCAGTACATCAGGACCACCGCGCTCGCTCAACCGTATCGCCTTGGCCATGCTTGCTGCTTCCGTGCTATCAGGCGGTCGCGCCGCCATCGATGCGAAATTCGGCTCCCGTGACCCAGCTTGCCTCGTCCTGATCGACGCTGCCTGTTGGTGATCGTTTCCGGCCCGCGCAACTACGCGCCTGACCGCGTGCGAGCCTAGCATACCCGCGCGGCGCGCTTAAGCGAACGACGGCAACTGCGCATTATTGTTCAGGCAGTTAAATGTGTCCCGGCCGGCGCCACGGCACGCACTCAGTGGCGCGCGGGCTGGCGCATCACGGTCCCGCATGCGATAAATGCCACCGCTATGCCAAAGTCCATCGCCCGCCAGCGGCCTGCCGCCAGACGGCCAGCAGACAAGAGCGCAGTTCGCATCGGCAAGCAGCGCGGCATCGGTCGTCCTGCCGCCGGGCAGCAGTCGGTGGGGCGCGAAGCGCTGATCAAGCGCACCTGCGAAATGCTGATGCAGATGCCGCCCAACAAGATCACGCGCGCCGAAGTCGCGCGGCACATGAACGTCGACCCATCCCTGATCCGCTACTACTTTCGCGATCGCGCGACCTTGCTGCTGGCCGCAGTGGAGCGGCTAACCGCCGAGCTGGCACGCCTGATGGAGGAGGAGCTGGCGCGCTCGGACCTGACGCCGGCGAGCCAGTTGCGGGCACGCGTGTCGGCGTTGTTGAAGCTTAGCGTCACCTATCCGTTCTTCCACCGGCTGATGATCGATGAGCTGGTTCCGATGGATGCCCCGGCCGCGGTACGCTTTGTTGAGCAGCTGACGCGCGAGGCCGTCGCGGGCTATGCCCACGTCATCGATACCGGCGTGAAGGACGGCGTGTTCCGGCGCACCAATGTACCGTTTCTATTCCTGGCGGTGATCGGCATGTGCGAGTTCTTCGTCAGTGGCATGCCGATACTACGCATTGTGATGGGCAAGGAGTTCGATCAGCGGGCCATCGGCCAGCGCTATCGCGAATTCATTTGCGATCTGATTCTGCATGGCCTCATGGCCAAGTAGCGGCTCGCATCGGCGATCGCGCGCACCGATCACTGCGCAAATAGTGCTCGACTGCAGCTACAAATCGGGAAGCGTTACAGCGCCTGCCGTCCGAAAACGCGCCGCATCGCGCCTGCCAGCTGCGCCGCAGACGCCCTGCCGTTCCGGGCTTTCTCGTCCACATGTCAGCTGCATCCTACAGATTGCTACAACCGGCTGATCGCACTGGTAGTCGCACCGCAGCGCAGCCGCGCGGCGCCGGTAAGTGGACTTGCGTGGCACGGGGGGTGCTAGTTAAGTTCGAAGGGCCCGCAGCAGGTAGATGTATTTCGACGGTTATCCCTCCCTGTCGAGCCGTCAAACTGCCTGTTTTGCGATATTAGGCGCACCGTGGCCACTTCCAGACGGTGCGCCTATTTTTATTCCCCGCCCGAAACTATGGCAGGGTAGCGCTGCTACCTGCTATGGGTCTTTGCATGCGCGCCACGTCGCCGCAACTTCGGCGCCTGGCACCCGCAGGGCGTCGCCATGTTCTAGGTGATCGAGCGCACAACCGGCCGCTGGGTCGGGCGGCTCGCGCCGTGGCAGGCTGACGATTGGCCCGGTGACGCGCGCGGCTGGCAGGCGGTGATTCACTCCTAAGCTAGGTCCGGGCGTCGGCCGCGAATGGCGGCAGCTCCCCGTAGCGCCTGTACATCGGCGCAAAGTCCGTGTTGTAGCAGGCCTCGAACAGCTGCTCGAAACTGTCTAGTACGAAATAAGTGCGCTGGAAATCGTCGATCCGGTAATCGGTGCGCATCACGCGTACCAGGTCGAAGGGCGCACGCTGCGGCTCGGGATTCTCAATGCTGTAGACGGTCTCACCCTTGGACGACAGGATGCCAGCGCCATAGACACGCAGCCCCGAGCCGGTTCGTATCAGTCCAAATTCGACCATGTACCAGTACAGGCGCGCGAGCATGCGCAGTCCACCCGGCGTTGCCAGTGCCTTCGGGCCCGCCTCTCCATAGGCCTGCATGAAGCGTGCAAAAATCGGATTCGTCAGCAGCGGCACATGGCCGAAGAAGTCATGAAACACATCGGGCTCAACCAGGTAATCCAGCTCCTCGCGGCGGCGGATCCACACCGTCACCGGAAAGCGCAGCTGCGCCAGATGGTCGAAGAAAGTGTCCTCGGGAATCAGGCCCGGCACCGCGACGATGCGCCAGCCGGTGGTTTTCTGCAGCACCCGGTTGGCATCCTCGAATCGTGGTATGTGCGTCGCCGAGGCACCGAGCGCGTGCACGCCGTCCAGGAACTCCGGAGCCGCATAGCGCTCGATCAGGGCGATCTGGCGTGCGTACAGCGTCGCCCAGATGGCATGCTCGTCGGCGGTATAGCACTCCCAATCCTGCGCCAGCGTGTAGTCGGCAGCAGCGCGCGAATAATCGCCGCGCAGGCCGCCTGGTTGGTTGACTGGGGCTGACGGCGTCTGGACCATCTGGTCTCCGGCACCGACGCTCTAGAGTCCGGGCGGCAAATCGTTTCGATTGACGATCGCCGGATCGTTGAGCAGCTCCGAAGCGCCCTGCTGTTCGGAAATCCCGTAGTTCTGGCAGAAGAACACCATGCCGACCACCTTCGGAAATTCCGCCTTGACGACTGCCAGTAACTGGCTGTTGTCAGCGCTGTTGCGAACCACCTTCGAATTGTTCGGGTCGGTCACGCCGATCTCGCCGTAGATGATCGGCTGGTTCAGCGTCAGCAGTGCCTGGTAGGTGGACGCGTCCTTCTTGGAAGGTGGATACGCATCCAGGCTGAGGACGTCCACGTAGCTTGCCCCGGGGTAGTACTGGGTGTAGCCGCCCTTGCCGGTGTTCACGTTGTACACCCACAGCACGTTGGTGACGCCCTTGCTGACGAAGTAGTCGTGCATCTGCTGCCAGACGGTGGTGAATACCCCTGGATACTGATTTTGCCACCAGCTCCAGTCCCCGTTCAGCTCCACGAACGGGCGGTACAGTACCGGACCCTTGATCTGCTTGAGCAGGGCGATCTGGCCATCGAGGATCTTGTACCAGGCCGTGTAGGCGGCGGTTCCCGGTTGTGCCAGCCGGGCAAAGTTATCGCTGCTGGTCGGCTTCACGGAGCTGTAGGAGTTGGTGAACGGATCGATCGGCCACCACGACACCATGACGATGCCGTGCTGGTCGAGCCATTGATTCGACAGCGCAACCACATCCTGCGTGCTGCCTGACTGCCCCGAGGTAGTGCCCAGGATGGCCACGGTCTTGCCGGTCATGCTCGCCGCGCGCTGCACGTAGTCGAGTGGGTTGCTGCCCCAGTAGCTCGAGTGCTGGCCCGACAGCACGTGCCGGGGATTGTCCGCCAGCCCGTTGAGATAGCTCAGCAACGCGCTCGCCGCCGGCGACAGTGGCGCGTGGCTTGCTGTTACCGCCGGTCGCCCGGCGGCCGGCGGCTGGTCGGCTGCGGTGCAGGACGCGATCAATACTGCGCATAGCAGCCAGGTGTGCTTCACCAACCAGGTTCTCCAATGCCCGTAGATGCGGGGCCGCGCGAGCACGGCCCGGAGCCGGCAGAAAGTATATCCCACAAAAATACGAGGCTGGGTGTGGGTCGGGTGGGGCTCGAACCCACGACCAACGCCTTAAAAGGGCGCTGCTCTACCGACTGAGCTACCGACCCGCTGAGCGCGAGGGCGCGCATGATAGACGAAAATACCCCGGCGCAGCACGCCGGCGCTGTTCAGGCATACCGGGTCGGATCACCGATACCTGCAGCCTCGAATCCCTGCCGTCGCAGGCGGCAGGAATCGCAGCGCCCGCAAGCCTGCCCGGCGGCATCGGCCTGGTAGCACGACACGGTCAGCGCGTAATCGATGCCCAGGGCGACGCCGGCACGAATAATCTCCGCCTTGCTCATCTCGATCAGCGGCGTGTGCACCTTAAAGCGAGCGCCTTCGACACCGGCCTTGGTGGCGAGCGCGGCCAGGGCGTCGAACGCGCGGATGAACTCGGCGCGGCAATCCGGATAACCGCTGTAGTCGATCATGTTGACACCGATCACCAGGTCGCGCGCGCCAAGCACCTCGGCCCAGCCGAGCGCCAATGCCAGCAGCATGGTATTTCGCGCCGGCACGTAGCTCACCGGGATGCCGGCGGCCGGCCGCTCGGGCAGCGCGATGCTCCAGTCGGTCAGCGCCGAGCCGCCGATGCCGGCCAGGTCAACGTGCATCACGCGATGCTCGCGCGCCCCGAGTGCGTGCGCGATGCGAGCTGCCGCATCCAGCTCGGACTGGTGGCGCTGGCCGTAGCTTACCGAGAGCGCGTAGCAATCAAAGCCCTGGGCGCGCGTCCAGGCCAGCGCGGTGCTGGAATCCAGGCCTCCGGACAGCAGCACCACCGCGCGCGCGGCGTTCGCGCGCGCGCCGTTGTCAGCGGCCCGGCTCATTACCCCACAGGTACTTGTGCAGCTGGATCTGGAAGCGCACCGGCAGGCGGTCGGCCAGGATCCAGTCTGCCAGCTCGCGCGCCGGCAGCTGCTCGTGACTGGGCGAGAACAGCACCTGGCAGCGCTGCGCCAGCTGCAGCTCTGCCAGCTTGTCGCGGCTCCACTCGTAGTCGGCCCGATCACACAGCACGAACTTGACCTGTTCTTCCGGCCGCAGCAGCGCCAGCTGCTGGTAGCGGTTCTTGTGCTCCTCGCGCGAGCCAGGCGTCTTGACGTCCACCACGCGGATCACGCGCGCGTCAACCGCATCGATGGCCATGGCGCCGCTGGTTTCGAGCGATACGCGGTATCCCGCCTCGGCCAGCGCGCTCAGCAGTGCCAGGCACGACGGCTGCGCCAGCGGCTCGCCGCCGGTGACGCAGACGTAGCGCGCCCCGAGTTCGCTCACCCGCGCAAGGATCGCCTGCAGCTGCCACCACTCACCGCCGTGAAAGGCGTAGGCGGTGTCGCAATACTGGCAGCGCAGCGGGCAGCCGGTCAGCCGTACGAACACCGTTGGTATGCCAACCGTATCGGCTTCGCCCTGCAGCGAGTGGAAGATCTCGGTGAGCTTGAGACGGACGCTCAATCCGCGCCGCCTAGTGCTCGTCGGGCGGCAGGGTCTGCAGTCTGGCGGCGGCCAGTTTCGCCGCATCGCTTCCCGGGAATCGCTGCCCCACCTGCCTGAGCGTGGCGCGCGCATCGGCCATCTTCTTCTGGTCGATCTGCGTGAGTCCGAGCTTCAGCAGCGCGTCGGGCACCTTAGCCGATTGCGGATACTGCTCGCCGACCGCGCGAAACGAGGCGGCGGCATCGTCGTAGTCGTGGGTCACGTAGTACGCCTCGCCCAGCCAGTACTGCGCGTTGCCAGCCAACGAACTCTGCGGATAGGCGCGCAACATGTCGCGGAAGCGCGCGATCGCGCCGGCATAGTCGGTGGACTTGAGCGCATCAAAGGCACTCTTGTAAGCAGCCTGGTCGCCGCCGGCATCGGCGGTGCCAGCGCCCGCGGTGCCCCCGCCCGCATCGGCAGGCCCGCCGGCTCCATTGGCGCCCCTGGAGCCCGCCTGCAGCGCGGTCAGACGCCGATCCAGGTCGGCGTACAGGTCGCGCTGCTGCTTGCGCAGCATGTCGTTGCTGTTCTGCAGCTCTTCCAGTTCGCCGCGCAGCTGGCGCATCTGCGCATCGATCGCATCCAGCCGCTGCGACAGCTGCAGCAGGCCCTGGTTCACATGCTCGACACGTCCAAGCCGCTCATCGACGTCGTTCAGCTTGATCGCGAGCGGATCGGGCTGCGCCGGCGTTGACTCGCAGCCGCCCAGCAGCATTACCGCCAGCGCCATTGGCGCCAGGGCCATCGGCCGCGGCGCGAGCCATGACCATCGGGACGGCGATGCTGTCATGCTGGCCACGTCAGTTCAGGTAGACGATGTCGGCCCTTCGATTGCGCGCCCAGGCCTCTTCAGTATGACCGGTGACCGCCGGACGCTCCTCGCCGTAGCTCACGGTGGTGATCTGTGAGTCGGCGACCCCCTGCAGCGTCAGCGCGCGGCGCACCGACTGCGCGCGGCGCTCGCCCAGTCCGATGTTGTATTCGCGCGAACCGCGCTCATCGGTATTGCCCTCCAGCCGCACGCGGGTCGTGGGGTTGGCGGCGAGGTAGCGCGCATGCGCGGTGATCAGCGCGTTGTAGTCGGGCTTGACTTCGCTGCTGTCGAAATCGAAGTAGATGGTGCGATTCTGCAGCTGTGCCCCGGAGGGCCCGGCCACGCCAGCGCCAGTTCCGCCCACCACGCCCGCGCCATAGGCGCTCGAGGCGTCAGCGCCCGTGGTCTGGGACTGATCGGTCGGCACCGCCGCATTGGTGCTGGTAGGTGTCGGGCGCGGCTTCTTGCTGCTGCAGCCGGCAGCCAGCGAGACGCCGAGCACAGCGATCAGGATCAGAACTGTCTTGTTCATAGCGCTACTCCAATTGTCGCTGCCGGGTCGCGGCAGCCGCTTTATTACCATACTGTGCCTTCGGCCACACCTGCGGGCCTCAAGCGTGCGGCTAGCGCGGGAATGGTCCCCACACCGGCTCGCGCACCTCGCCCTGATCGGCCTTCAGCCGTTGCGTCACCAGCCCGTCCACCGACACCGTCTGCAGAGTGCCGAGTTCCCCCTCGCGGCCGGCGTAGATGACCACTGCGCCATTGGGCGCAAAGCTCGGCGATTCATCCAGCGCCCCGTGCGACAGCACGCTCACGGTGCCGGACGCCAGATCCTGTACCGCGATCCGGTAATTGCCACCCTCGCGCGTGACGAATGCGATCTTCTTGCCGTCCGGCGACAGCCGCGGGCGCGCGTTGTATGCCGACCCGAAGGTGATGCGCTCGATGCGCTTGGGCTGCGCGATATCGAGCTTGTAGATCTGCGGACCGCCGGCGCGATCGGAGGTGAAATAGATGCTCTTGCCATCCGGGCTCCAGGCCGGCTCGGTATCGACCGCCGGATCATCGGTCAGCCGCGTCAGCCCCTGGGTGGCCAGGTCCAGCAGCCAGACGTCCAGGTTGCCGGTGGCACCCGACAGCGTCAGCGCCAGGTGCGTGCCATCGGGGGAATACGCCGGTGCACCGTTGACACCGACGCGCGCCGATACCAGCTGGCGCTCGCCGGTGTGAACTTTCTGTACATAGACACCCGACAGGCGGTTCTCGAATGAGACGTACGCCAGCCACTGCTCGTCCGGCGACCACGCCGGGGACATGATTGGCTGTGAGGATTCGAGAATCACTTTCGGATTCTCGCCGTCGGCATCGGCGACAATGAGCTGGAAGCGCTGGTTCGGCGGCTTGCCCTGCACCGCGATGTAGGCGATACGGGTCGCAAACGCGCCGCGCACCCCGAGCACCTTGCTGTAGACGAAATCGCTCACCAGGTGGGCGGCATTGCGCAGGCTGCTGCTGCTGGCGATGAACTTCTGGCTGGCGATGCGCGTGCCGGTCTGGATGTTGATCAGATCGCATTCGATATCGAGTTCATTGGCCGAGGGCGCAGTGACGCGGCCGACCACCACGTAATCGTTGCCGGCAGCCTTCCAGTCGGCCGCCTGCACATCACCGGCACTGGTCGGAGTACTCAGCATGTCGCGCCGCTGCATGGCGCGAAAGCGCCCGCTGCTCTCCAGATCGTGCTGAACCACCGCGGCGACATCGAAACCGCCGTCCGCCGGCACCGCATGTGCGAATGGCACGATCGCGATCGGTATCGGATCGGTAACACCCTTGGTGATCAGGATCTGCAGCTCGGCGTGCGCCGGGGTGCTCGCGAACCCGCAGACGGCCAGCACCAGCAGCACGCTGGCACACCAACGCCGCGCGCATGTTCGCGACGGTCCCGCTACCGGCTCGCCCATTACCTTATTCATCGGGCGCGAACGTAACATCGATGTTTGGATCAAACAATGCCGGATCCGAGGGCGCGGGCAGCGGCGAGGCCCGGTAAGCGGCGGTTTCCACCGACTGCCTGACTGCCTCATCGCCATTGCAGCCGGCCACCACCACGTGGGTAATCTCACCGCCGGGGATCTGCGTGATGTGCAGGCTGCACTTCACGCCCGGGCGCGCGCTCGATGGTCGGATCCATGCGCGGTTGATGCGCGCCGTAATCAACGACAGATACTCGGCCTTGGCCGGGCTCGCCTGCACGGCGTTCAGATGCTCCTCGCTCGCTAGCTGCGAGCGCAGGTCCGCCTCGCGCTGCGCGCGCTCCTGTTCGAGTTTGCGCTGCTGCGCCAGTTGCTGCGCCTTGCGGTCGGCGTCGGCCTTGGCTGCGGCGGCACGTTCGGCCTCTGCCTTTTCCGCAGCCGCCCGCTCCGCCTCGGCATTGGCGGCCTGCGCCTTCTCGGCCGCCGCCCGTTCCGCCTGCTCGCGCTCGCGTTGCTCGCGCGCGGCCTGCTCCTCGGCGGCGCGCTTCGCCTGCGCCGCGCGCTCTTGCTCCTGCGCCTTCTGAAGCGCCTCCTGTTCGGCCTGCTGGTCGTGCGCTGGTGCCGGCGGTGGCGGGTTGTCGGCGGGCGGCACTGGGGCCGGTGGGCTGGGCGGCGGCGGTGTCGCCTGTGGCGGCGCGTCGCGTACCACGGTGGCCTCTATGGCCAGGCTCGGCGTAGTCAGCGTCGGCTGCCGGTACTGCCACCAGCCCCAGAGCAATGCCCCGACAATCGCCGCATGGATCAGTACCGACAGCACGATCGACAGGACACGATCGCTCCGGCGTTCGCTCATGGCGGGGTGGTAGCCTTCGGCGCCGGCTCGGTTTGGAAGCCGACCTTACGGGCGCCGGCCTGCTGCAGGATGACCATGGCCTGCACCACGCGGCCGTAGCTGACCGCCTTGTCCCCGTTCACCAGCACCACGCGCTCGGGCGCGCGCCGCAGCGCCGCGCTCGCCCGCACCAGCGCGGTCTGATCGTCAATCGGCTGGCGCGGAGTGGTGCCCAGGTTCAGGTATAGCTGGCCCCGGGCGTCGATCGACATCACCAGCGGTGTCTGGTTCGCCTGCGCCGCGATCGGTTCGGCGGCCGCCTTCGGCAGCTCGACCTTGATGCCCTGGGTCAGCAGCGGTGCGGTGATCATGAAGATGATCAGCAGCACCAGCATGACATCGATGTACGGCACGACATTGATGTCGCCCATCAGCCGCCGCTTACCTTTGGTGATTGCGGGCATATCAGCTCCTTGCCCCGCCAGGGGCGGATGCACCCGCGCCGGATGGCGCGCCGGCGGGCCCACGCCCAGCATAACGCTGCAGAATGGTGGACAGCTCCTCCATGAAGGCGTCGTAGCGCAGTTCCAGCCGGCTGGCCTGGTCGGCATAGCGGTTGTAGGCCACGACCGCCGGAATCGCGGCAAACAGGCCGATCGCGGTGGTCACCAGCGCCTCGGAGATACCGGGGGCGACCATCGCCAGGGTCGCCTGCTGTACGTTCCCGAGCGAGCTGAAGGCGTTCATGATGCCCCAGACGGTGCCGAACAGGCCCACGTACGGGCTGGTGGAACCGACCGTGGCGAGCGTTGCGAGGCTGTGCTCGAGGCGCTCGATCTCCTTCAGCTGCGCGACCCGCATCGCACGCCGCGAACCTTCCAGCAGCATGTCGGCCGCAACCCCGCCCTGCGCCCGCAGCCGCGCGAATTCGCGAAAGCCAAACTCGAATATGCTCTCCATGCCGGTGGCGCTGCCGCGCGACTCGATGGCGCGATACAGCGAGCTCAGATCACCGCCGGACCAGAAGCTGTTCTCGAAGCGATCGGCGTCGCGCTGCGCGCGCCGCACCACCATGCGCTTGCGGAAAATGATCGCCCAGGACATCAGCGAGGCCGCCAGCAGTATGCCGATGACGATCTGCACCACCAGGCTGGCCTGCACGATCATGCGAAGAATTGAGATCTCGCCGCCCATCAACTACTCCTTCAGGGATCCGGCCGTCTGCCGACGCTCATGCCGGCAGCTCCCTCACTATGACTGGCGGTAGGCGCCGGGGTTTCAGGCTGGCAGCGTCCAGGCAGGCGACGCGTACCGTGGCGCTGAGCAGCAGCTCGTCCGCCAGCGGTTCGCGCCAGATACGCTGCGAGAATACGATGCTTGCGCCGCCTTCGCGCGCCGGCTCGCAACTGATCGACAGCAAGTCATCGAGCCGCGCAGGCCGCCGATACTGCGCCTCGAGGCTCACCACCGAGAACACCAACCCGGGCTCGCGCGTGAGCGCCAGCTGCGATATGCCGCGCGCGCGCAACCATTCAGTGCGCGCGCGCTCGAGGAATCGCAGATAATTCGCATAATAAACAATGCCTCCGGCATCCGTGTCTTCCCAGTAAACACGCGCCTGCCAGACGAAGGGTATCAAGCGTCCTCGCCGAACAACGACAGGTTGGCGGCAGCGCGCTCGGGCATCTTGAGCCCGAAGTGCTGCCAGGCCAGCCGCGTGGCGATGCGACCGCGCGCGGTGCGGGCAATGAAGCCCTGCTGGATCAGGAACGGCTCGATCACATCCTCCAGCGTACCGCGTTCCTCGCCAATGGCGGCCGACAGGCTCTCGATGCCGACCGGGCCGCCGTCGAACTTCTCCATGATGGTCTGCAGCAGCTTGCGATCCAGCGCATCGAGCCCCTGCGGATCGACCTGCAGCAGGTCGAGCGCCGCGAGCGCCGTCGGCTCGTCGATATGCCCACCACCCTTCACCTGCGCGTAGTCGCGCACCCGTCGCAGCAGGCGGTTGGCAATGCGCGGCGTGCCACGGGCGCGCTGCGCGAGCCGCAGTGCTCCGGCAGCGTCGATCGCAACATCGAGGATCCGGGCCGAGCGCTGCACGATGCGCTCGATCTCGGGCACGGTGTAGAACTCGAGCCGCTGCACGATGCCGAAGCGGTCGCGCAGCGGCGAGGTCAAAAGCCCCGCCCGCGTAGTCGCACCGACCAGCGTGAACGGCGGCAGGTTGAGCTTGATGGAACGTGCGGCCGGCCCCTCGCCGATCATGATGTCGAGCTGGAAGTCCTCCATCGCCGGATACAGCACTTCCTCGACCACTGGGCTCAGGCGATGGATTTCATCGACGAACAGCACGTCGCGCGGCTGCAGGTTGGTCAGGATGGCCGCCAGATCGCCCGGGCGCTCGAGCACCGGTCCGGCAGTCTGGCGCAGGCTGACGCCGAGCTCGGCGGCGATGATATGCGCCAGTGTCGTCTTGCCCAGGCCCGGCGGTCCGAAGATCAGCACATGATCGAGCGCCTCGGCCCGCATGCGCGCGGCATCGATGAAGATCGACAGCTGCGATTTGACCTGCTCCTGGCCGATGTAGTCGGCCAGCGCGCGCGGGCGGATCGCCTGATCGATCGCCTCCTCGGCAGCGCCCGCCGCCGCGCCGACCAGCCGCCCATCCTGCTGCGCACTCATGCGCGCAGCGCGCCCTGCAACGCGCGCCGGATCAGCTCTTCGGTGGACAGGCTGGCAAGCTCCGGGCCGACCGCCTTGAGCAGCCGCGTCGCCTCGACCGGCTTGTAGCCCAGCGATACCAGCGCGCCGTGGGCTTCCGCCTCAGCGCCCCGCGGGGCGCCGCCGGCTGCGCCGGCACCCGGGGCAGGCCCGATGCCGGGCTCATCCAGGCGATCGCGCATCTCCACGATCAACCGTTCGGCGATTTTGCGGCCCACGCCTGGTAGACGAGTCAGTGCCGCCGCATCGTGCTCGCGCACTGCTTGCGCGAACGTGGCCGCGGTGCCGCCCGACAGGATCGCCAGCGCGATCCGAGGCCCCACGCCCGACACCTTCAGCAGGTTGCGAAACAGCGTGCGCTCCTCGAGGCTTGCAAAGCCATACAGCACGTGCGCGTCCTCGCGCACCACCAGGTGCGTCAGCAGCCGGGTGCGCTCGCCGACCGGCGGCAGGCTGTAGAAGGTTGACATCGGTGCCTCGATCTCGTAGCCCACCCCGCCCACCTCCAGCAGCAGATGCGGCGGCGACTTGAAGGCGAGCACGCCCGCGAGCGTTCCGATCATGGCGCGTGCACCGGCCGTTCAGGCGACATCGACTGCATCGACCGCGTCGAGCGCATTGAGCGCACCGAGCCGGCGCGTCTGTGCGTGGCACAGAGCCACCGCCAGCGCGTCGGCGGCGTCGGCGGCGAGCTTGATTTCCAGCAGCAGCAGCGTGCGCACCATCTGTGCGACCTGCGGCTTGGCCGCCGCACCGTAGCCGGTGACGGCCATCTTGATGGCGCGCGGGGCGTACTCATGCACGCGCGCACCGAGCGAAGCCGCGGCGCACAAGGCGACGCCGCGGGCCTGTCCCAGCTTCAGGGCGCTGTCGGGATTGCGATGCACGAACACGCGCTCAATGGCGACGGCGTCGGGCTGATGCTCGGCCACCAGCGCGCTGACCGCGGCATAGATGCGCTGCAGGCGCACCACCATGTCGTGTCCCACCACGTCGACGCAACCGCTGGCGACGTGGCGCTCGCTGCTGCCGCGACAATCAATGATTCCATAGCCGGTGCGCTGCGAGCCCGGGTCCAGCCCCAGCACGCGGCAGTCGCGCGCCACCAGCCGCACGCTCACCGGGACCTCGGCCGCTGCAGCGCTACGCGGCCGGAAGGCGCGCCAGGATTTGCTCGAGTATCGCGTCATGAATCCATTCCTCAAACGCACTTGCCGTGGCCGCCCATTGCTTGAATGATAGCCGGAAGACACTCACCACACAGCATGGAAACCGCGACACCTGCAGCGCCCGAGATCGCCGCGCAGCTCGAGGGCGCGCGCGTAGCGCTCGCCGCGCTCGGCGCCGATCAGGCCGCGCTGGCGGCGGGTTTCGAGGCCGCGCAGGCCGTGGCCGCGCTGACGCTCGATGCCGATCTTGCCAACGGCACCATGCTGCACCAGGCGCGCCTCGCAGGTCTCGCGCACAGCAACCCCGGGGTCGAGCAACGGCTGGGGAGCGGCAGCACGCGCGTGGCAGACGAACTCGCGCGACTCGGCGGCCTGCACTTGCCCGCCGGCTGGTCGGCGGGCCAGGGACTGAATGCGCAGCAGTCGGAAATACTGCGCAACATGCTGCTGGCCGTGGCAGCCGACCCGCGCCTGGTGGTAGCGCACCTGGCTGAGCAGCTGGTGCAGCTGCGCGCGGCGCGCGAGCTGCCGGCCGACGAGCGCCGCCGGCTGGCGCTCGAGACGCGCGAGATCCTGGCTCCGCTGGCCAATCGGCTCGGCGTCTGGAGCCTGAAGTGGGAACTGGAGGATCTCTCGTTCCGCTACCTTGCGCCCGATGACTATCACCGCATCGCGCGTGCGCTGGCCGAGCGGCGCGTGGATCGCGAGCGCTACATCGAGCAGGTATGCACGCAGCTGCAGCTCGAGCTGCACCGCGCCGGCATCGAGGCAGCCGCGGTCTATGGCAGGCCCAAGCACATCTACAGCATCTGGCGGAAAATGCAGCGCAAGCAGCTCGCGTTTGAGCAGCTGTTCGACGTGCGTGCGGTACGCATTGTGGTGCAATCGATCGAGGACTGCTACGCCACGCTGGGCGTGGTGCACGCACTGTGGCAGTACATCGCGGACGAATTCGACGACTACATCGCGACGCCGAAGGACAACGAGTACCGCTCGATCCACACCGCGGTGATCGGTCCGGATGCCAAGTCGCTCGAGGTGCAGATCCGCTCGCGCGACATGGACCAGTACGCCGAACTCGGGGTGGCCGCCCACTGGCGCTACAAGGAGGGCGGCGCGCGCGATGTCGGCTATGAGCGCAAGATCGAATGGATCCGGCGCGTGCTCGATCCCTCGCAATCATCGGCGTTCGAAGGCGACCTGATCGAGCGCGCCAAGGCCGAGCTGTTTTCCGATCGCATCTACGCAATGACGCCGCGCGGCGAGGTGGTCGACCTGCCGCGCGGGGCCACCGCGCTGGATTTCGCCTACCAGGTGCACACCGCCCTGGGGCACCGCTGTCGCGGCGCCAAGGTCGATGGCCGCATCGTGCCGCTCAACCAACCGCTCAGCAACGGCGGCGTGGTTGAGATCATCACCGGCAAGCAGCCGGCTCCGAGCCGCGACTGGCTGTCGCCGGAATTGGGTTTCCTGGCCTCCCCCAAGAGCCGCGCCAAGGTGCGCGCATGGTTCCGGCGCGCCGATGAATCGCAGCACCGCGCGCTTGGACGAGAGATGCTGGAGCGCGAACTGGCGCGCATGGAGGCCGGCCCCGAGCTGATCGCAACGCTGGTGCGCGAGCTGCATGCCGACAGCGCCGATGATCTGCAGCGCCAGCTCGGCGCCAGTGAGATCAGCGTCACGGCGCTCAGCCAGGCGCTGGCGCGATCACAGGTCGCAGCGCAGCCGCCGCTGCTGCCGACGCGCAGGCGCACCGCTCGGTTATCGACCGCACGCTCACCGGTCGAGGTCGAGGGCGTGGGCGATCTGCCGACCACCATCGCGCGCTGCTGCGCTCCGGTGCCGCCGGAGCCGATCGCCGGCTACGTTACGCTCGGCCGCGGCGTCACCATCCATCGTGTCAGCTGCCCGAATCTGCGGCGCATGCAGGGGCTCAATGCCAGGCGCGTGCTGCGGGTGGAATGGAGTCTCGACCCCGACAGCCTGCTGCCGGTGAGCATCCAGGTGGAGGCGCTGGATCGCCGCGGACTGCTGCGCGATGTGTCGGATGTGATGGCGCTCGAGCGGCTGAGCATCGATGGGGTCAATTCCGATACCGACGTGAACGATCGCATAGCGACCATCGTGATGCGCACCGCGGTGCGAGACCGCGAACAGCTCGGGCGGGTACTGCAGCGCCTGAGCGCGGTGCCCAACGTGCTGCGCGCGCTGCGGCTTACCTGAGCGCTTTTATTATCATGCACTTAGCTCATCCCAGCATGCCGCAGCCGCCAACCACCCCAGGCAGCTGCGGCAATTGCGCTGCCCCGCTGAGCGGCCCGTATTGCACCCAGTGCGGTCAGCACGCGCACGAGAGCGCACGCTCGCTCCGCGTGCTGCTGCACGACGGCTGGGACCTGGTGACGCATATGGACGCGCGCTTCTGGAGCACGATCCGGACGCTGCTGGCACAACCCGGCCAGCTCACGGTTGACTACTTCGCCGAACGGCGCGCGCGCTACGTATCGCCCGTGCGCCTGTACTTCGTGCTCAGCATCGTTTTCTTCGCGCTGGCCGCGGCCAACTCGAACCTGGCGTCGAAAGCAGCGGCTAGCGGTCAGTTGCAGCTGAGCGCCGGCGATGCGGCAGATCTGCGTGAGCTGCAGAACCAGCTGCACCAGGCCGCTCCCGCGATTGCCGACAACATCAAGACCACCGACACCGGCGTCGACGTGAAACTGGATGCCGACGATTGCGGCAAAATCGATCTGCGCTGGCCGTGGCTGCGCGACCGGCTGCGCGGCGCCTGCCGGCGCCAGATCGCCGACAATGGCAAGTCGGCCGCGCACGCGTTCGGCTCGTATTTGCCGAAGATGATGTTCGTGTTCCTGCCGCTCGTGGCGCTGATCATGGTACCGCTGTACCGCCATCCGCGGCACTTCTATGTCGAGCACCTGGTGTTCTTCCTGCACACCCATGCGGCGCTGTTCCTGGTGATGATCGGCGACCAGCTGCTCAGCATGGCGGCGCAATGGTTGCCGCATCTCGGCGCCCTGGAGACGGCCGGCAACCTGGCGGCGACCTGCTACGCGCTGTGGTTTGTGTACCGGGCCATGCGGCGCTATTACGGCGATCGACGCGCGCTGACGCTGGCCAAGCTGGCGGTGGTCGGCATCGCCTACCAGGTGTTTCTTGCGATCATGATAATGGCGACGCTGCTGCTCAGTGCGCTGACCGCCTGATCGAGCTCAATAGACGAATCTGAGCGCCGCCAGCGCGATCTGGACGCTGTGCACACTCTGAACAAAAATCCAGCGACTATTGTCAAACGCGCACTGGCGACCGACGAGCGTCGGTTGAAACGCGCTGCAAGTCTCTTCGATCGCAGTGGCGACGTTGGCGTGTGCGCGGCGCACGTGGCCGGCGGGAAATGCAGCCATCGACGCTCGCGCCCGCAGCCACATCGCGTCTGCAGTGATTGCGGCGCGGCTGCCGGATTCTCTGAAAACTCTGGAAAATAGCCGCAAATTCGCTCGGCGGAGTTTCACTCACCGACGCGGCCGCGCGCGTTGCAACGCTCAGGTGACGCCCGGTGCTGCGCGCCGTAGATCAAAACGCGCCGCAACGTCGCGATCTGGCGACGTGCGCAAGTGCGGACACTTTGCCAGGGTGTTCTTTTAGGGATTAACTGGCCTCGCAATGTAAGGGCAAACCCGTCGTAAGGCGGGGACGCAAAGCCTCCGGTCTTCAGGTCCGATTGGGACACGAGATAGCGGGGTTGCCGGAGCAGCGGTCGATGCACACGCATCGCCCAGTCCCCGTCAACACTCGTCTCGTGCTTTTCGGGAAGAACCTCGCCGGAGCGCTTTCAAGGTTTTTCACCTGGATAGCGGGGCGAGCGACATGAAGACCGGAAAGAATTGGGGACTGCTGGGCCAGGCTCTGGCACTGATGACACTGAGTGTCGTCCTGGCGGGCTGCGGCGGCTCCAGTGATGCTGGCAGCACCAGCAGCACCGATAACACTCCTGCCGGCGCCAGCGTCGCCAGCGCCACCCCGAGCGTCTCGGGCACTCCGCCATCGGTGGTAGCCGCCGAGAATCGCTACAGCTTTCAGCCCACCCTGGTCAATCCGAGCGGCATGCCGGTGAGCTTCACCATCGCCAACAAGCCCGTTTGGGCCACATTTGGAGCCAGCACCGGGGAGCTCTCGGGCACCCCGAGCGCCCCGGATGCCGGTAGTTATGACAACATTGTCATCGCCGCCAGCGACGGCAGCACCACCAGCGCGCTGCCGGCCTTCTCCATCAAGGTCACCGCCGCGGCCACCACGGCCGCAAGCTCCAGCAGCTCCGGGGGCTCCTCGAGTTCCTCGGGCTCCTCAACCACCAGCGCCTCGGCCAGCGGCACCATGGTCCCCTCGGCCACCCAGATCGTGGACAGCGCCCACAACGTGTGGACCTTGGTCGGCGGCGCGGTAAACGAGGGCGGAGTGGCTGCGGGCTACACGGCCAACGTCAGCCTCCTGCTCTATTACGGCGGCACGGTCTATCAGGAGAATACAGCCTGCCTGTGGTGGTCGTGGAACGGCAGCGCTTGGGTCAGTAGCAGCAATCCGGCTCCCAGCATCACCCCGGCCTGCTCGACCAGCACGGCTGCGGCAACCGCTACCAGCTCCAGCTCGGGCGCCTCCAGCGCCACCGGCTCGGCAGCTACCCTGCTCGCCTATCTCAATGGCCTGAAGGGACAGACCAAGCATGTCCTGATCGGCCAGCACACCAGCTACTGGGATGCGAACGTGCTCGATGTCGAGCAGGCCGCCGCCAGCCAGACCGGCAAGACGGTTGCCATCCTCGGTACCACCACCGGCATGGTCGGCAGCACCGAGAACGTGGTGAGCGTCAGCAACGCCTGGCTCGCCCAGGGCGGCATCGTCGAAGTGTCGTGGTGGCCGGTCGATCCGATCACCGGCTCCTACAGCGAATCCTCACCGATGAGCTCCAGCAACTTCGCCTCGCTCACCGTCCCGGGTTCGGCCGGCTATGTCGCCTGGCACAAACTGCTGGATATCCAGGTCGCCCTGCTCAAGCAGATCAACGGACCGGTGATCTACCGTCCGATGCTGGAGATGAACGGCAACTGGAGCTGGTGGCAGAACCAGACCCCGGCGACCTACGCACTGCTCTGGCAGCAGATGCACGACTACTACGTGTCCCAGGGCGTCACCAATGTGCTGTACTTCTTCTGCCCGAATGATGGCAAAGGCAATTACCTCAACTACTACGCCGGCGCGGCCTACGTTGATATCGTCGGCATGGATGTGTACAGCAACACCCCGGCAGCGGACATGAACGCGGACGGCGGCTACACCCAGCTCACCAGCACCGGCAAGCCGTTCATGATCGGCGAGGCCGGGGTTGAAAACGGCAACAACTCCAGCGTCTCCCAGGACTCAGGCAACAACGACAGCTACCTGCAGTCGATCGTGCAGGGTGTCCCGGATGTCGTCGGCATCATGTTCTTCTGCCAGAACTGGGCCATCTCGGTACAGAACGGCGCCGCGGCGCTGATGAACGAGCCGACCACCCTCGCGATGAGCGACCTGCCAGCCGGTATCGTCAGCCCCTGATCCACACCAGCACCCGCTCAAAGCCCCGCCGATCATCCAATCGGCGGGGCTTTTTTCTTTGGCGGGGCGCATTCAGCGGTTGATGATATCGATTGCGCGCTTATCCACGGCGAGGGCCGCTTCGTGCAGCGCCTCGGCCAGCGTCGGGTGGGCATGGATGGTGCGCTGCAGGTCCTCGGCACTGGCCTGGAACTCCATCGCCAGTGTCGCCTCGGCAATCAGCTCACCGGCCATCGGTCCGATGATGTGCACGCCAAGGATGGTGTCGGTGTCGCGCGCTGCAAGAATCTTCACGAAGCCAGCCGCCGCCTCCATGGCACGGGCCCGGCCGCTGGCCGCGAACGGGAACACACCGCTCTTGAACGCCGTGCCGTCGGCCTTGAGCTGCTCCTCGGTGCGGCCGACCCAGGCAATCTCCGGCGCGGTATAGATCACCGACGGCATCACATCGTAGTTCACGTGCGCATAACGCCCGGCGATCCGGTCGGCAACGGCGATGCCCTCCTCCTTGCCCTTGTGCGCCAGCATCGGCCCGCGAACGCAGTCACCGATCGCCCAGATACCTTCGACGCCCGTGCGGCATTGTTCATCAACCTGGATAAAGCCGCGCTCATCGAGCGTCACGCCGCTGTCGGGCGCCAGCAGGTTCGCGCTGTACGGCCGGCGGCCGACCGCAACAATCACCCGGTCGACACTGACGCTTTGCGCTCCGGCCTTATCGCTGTAGGCGACGCTGACGCTGCCGTTGGCGACCTGTGCACCGGTCACCTTGGCGCCGAGCCGGATATCGAGTCCCTGCTTCCTGAAGTGCCGCGCGGCCTCGCCGGCGAGTTGCTGGTCGGCGATCGCCAGGAATTTATCCAGTGCCTCGAGCACCACCACCTCGGCACCGAGCCGGCGCCACACGCTGCCCAG
>Ga0182016_10002784_pt1 | contig 20248 bp, 17 predicted proteins | sample 712S2MmetaG_FD_120491 | JGI IMG/M metagenome (GOLD analysis project Ga0182016, IMG submission 120491) | Permafrost microbial communities from Stordalen Mire, Sweden - 712S2M metaG | ecosystem: Environmental > Terrestrial > Soil > Wetlands > Permafrost | place: Sweden: Stordalen | collected... | reverse complement strand
CCCCGATGACCAACTCTTGGGCTATCTCAAATCGTTGTGAAAACCCCGCCGTTTTATGCCGCGTGGGAGGGTTGTTGACCCAAGCCAAAATCTGGTAAATCTTGAGCCATGCGGCATAAAACGTTATACGGTATAACGCCGCTCGGATGATTGTGGACCAGCACCACGCCCGCCGCGTTCGCCGCAATCGCCGCGCGGAACACCTCGCGCGGATGCACCAGGATCGTGTCGAGCAGTCCGTGCGAAATTTCCTCCGCGCGGATCAGTTTTTTTCGCACGTTGAGCAGCAGCACCTGGAACGATTCCACATTTTTCAGCCGGTTTGTCTCGCGCATGAAGCCCACGACCGTCGCCGGATTGTCCAGCACCGGCGATTCCTCGCGCCGCTCCTGCTCCATGCGCCGCGCCAGCGCGAACGCCGCCACCAGCGTCGCCGCCTTGTCCGGGCCGACGCCGGAAACCTGCTTCAACTCGTCCACCGTCGCCAGCGCCAGCGTGTTCAGGGAATTGTCAAATTTCTGCAAAAGACTTTGTCCCACCTGCACCACATTCGCGCCGCGCAGGCCGGTGCGCAAGAGAATGGCGATCAATTCCGCGTGCGTCAGCGCATCCGGCCCGCGCGCCACCAGCCGCTCGCGCGGCCGCTCGCTCACCGGCTGGTCTTTCAACCGCAGGGATTCGCTCATGCCAATGTTTTAGGCCAATTCTTTGCCGTTGAAAACTTGAATCTTTCCACCTGAAACTTGAAACTCATCCGTGATGAAACCGCCGCGCCCCCAAAACGATCTGCTCACGCCGTCCCAGCGGCAGGCGGTCGCCGCGCGCGGCAACGTCCTCGTCATGGCCGGTGCCGGCACCGGCAAGACCAGGACGCTCGTCGCCCGCTGCCTCGACTGCCTCGAACGCGAGCGCGCATCGCTCGACGAACTGCTCGTCGTCACCTTCACCGAGGCCGCCGCCGCCGAGATGCGCCAGCGGCTCCGCAAAAGTTTGGAGGAAAAATCCGCCGCGGCGCCCGGCGAGAATTTCTGGCCGGAACAAATCGCGCGCTTCGACCTCGCGCACATCGGCACGCTGCACAGTTTCTGTCTCAAGCTCGTGCGCGAGCACTTCCACGAGCTCGGCCTTGACCCGCAGCTTGCCATCCTCGACGAAGGCGAAACCCACCGGCTTGCCGGCGAAACACTGGACGGACAGTTTCAGGCGCACTACGCCGGTGAAGATCAATTTTCCCTGGCCGTCCAAACCCTCATCCAGATCCACGGCGGCGGACGCGACGAAAAAATACGCGCGCTCATTTTGCGCCTGCACAACTATTCGCAAACCCGCCCGGACGCCGCCGGCTGGCTGGCGGAACAAATCCAAAGATTCTCCGCCACCGAACCGGCCGACTGGCAACGCTGGCTGCTGGCGGCGATTGCCGACTGGCGCGACGAATGGCTTTCCCGCCTCGGAACGCCGGTCTCCGACCCGGCGGGTTTTTCATTGTCCACGAAAGGCGCCGGGTCGGAGACCGGCGCTCCGCCAAATGAGAAGGCCGCCGAATTGACGGGCATTTTATCGCGTCTCAAAAAAAACTTCACCCGCGAGCTCGCGGCGGAAATTTTGGAGCAGATCATTTCCGCCGACGGCAACTGGCCGGCCCGGCGAAAAACCGTTTTGCGCCGGCCGTTGGAGGATTTGTTCGACGACGCGGAATTTCTTGCAGCCCTTGCGCCGGTGAAAAACGGCAACGACCCGCTCGCCGAAGACTGGAGCTGGGTGCGCAGCGACATGGAAACCTTGCTGCGGCTGGCGCGGGAATTTGCCGGGCATTTTTCCGAACGCAAGCGCACCGACGGCGTGCTGGATTTCCACGACCTCGAACAGTTCGCGTTGAAGCTGCTCTGGGATTTTGGTGGTGACAAACCAACCGCGACCGCCGAAATCTGGCGCACCAGACTCCGCTTCGTTTTCGTGGACGAGTATCAGGACATCAATGCCGCGCAGGACAAAATCATTTCCGCGCTGTCGCGTGGCGGCACAAATGCGAATCGCTTTCTCGTCGGCGACGTGAAGCAGAGCATCTACCGTTTCCGCCTGGCCGACCCGACCATCTTCCGCGACTACGCCAAAAACTGGCACGGCGAAAACGGCCAGGTCATTCCGCTCGCGGAAAATTTCCGCAGCCGCGAACCGCTGCTGGATTTTGCCAATTCGGTTTTCGGCCTGCTGATGCACGAGGAAATCGGCGGCGTGGCTTACGACGAGGATGCAGAATTAAAATTTGGTTCGCCTGCCACCCGCGCCGATTTCAGCGCCGCCAAAAATCCGGTGCCGCGCGCCGAATTACTGCTGCGGCTCAAGCCCGGGCGCTCCGAAGCCAGCGCGGACGACGAACTCACCGACCTGACCGACGCGGACAAGGAGGCATGGCTAGTCGCCCGGCACCTGAAAAAACTCGTCGCGGACGAACACAAAATTTGGGACGACGAAAAAAAACTTTTCCGCGCAGTCGGGTGGCGCGATGTCGCGGTGCTGCTGCGTTCGCCGGCGGGCAAGGCGGAAATTTTCGCCAAACAATTTGAGCTGGCTGGCGTGCCGCTGGTCGTCGCCCGCGGCGGATTTTTTGACAGCAGCGAAATCCTCGATCTCTTGAGCCTGCTGCAACTGCTGGACAATCCGCTCCAGGATGTGCCGTGCATCGCCGTGCTGCGCTCGCCGCTCGTCGGCTTGTCACTGGACGAGCTCGCGGAAATCCGGCTGGCGGGAAAAGACAAACATTTTTGGACGGCGCTGAACTCAATCCAAAATCCAAAACCAAAAATCCAAAAATTTCTGGAGCGGTTTTCGCGCTGGCGGAAGCTGGCAAAACTGAATTCACTTTCGGAATGTCTCGAAACCGTACTGGCGGAGACGCTTTACGCGGACTGGCTGCGGGCGCAGCCGCGCGGCGCGCAGCGGGCCGCCAACCTTGAGTGTTTCCTGAATCTCGCGCAATCGTTCGACCAGTTCCAGCGGCAGGGACTTTTTCGCTTTTTGAAATTCATCGCGGCGCAACAGGCGGCGGAAGTGGAGCCGGAAGTTCCTGCCGTCGCCACGGAAAACGCCGTGCGCCTGATGAGCATTCATCAAAGCAAGGGGCTGGAGTTTCCGGTGGTCGTGCTGCCCGATCTTTCCAAAAAATTCAACGAGCAGGATCTGCACGGCGAAATCATTTTTGACGAGGAGTTCGGGCTTTGTCCGAAAGTGAAACCGCCGTCGAGCGGGCGGCGTTATCCGAGCCTGCCGCACTGGCTCGCGCAGCGGCGGCAGAAACGCGAACTGCGCGGCGAGGAGCTGCGGCTGCTTTACGTCGCGCTGACCCGGGCGCGGGACACGCTCATTTTGTCGGCGGGCATCACCGAAAAAAGCTGGCTGGAGCAATGGTCGCAACCGGAACCGGTGACGGTGCAATGCATCGCGGACGCCAACAGTTTTGCCGACTGGCTTGGTTTGTGGTTTTCAGTCCAGACTCAAAAATCTAAAATTCAAGGTGCGATGCAAGGTGAATTGCCATATCTGCGCTGGCGATTGGTCGAGGACGAAGAGCTTGCGGGCACGGATAAGGCGGAAGGCGGAAGGCAGAAAGCAGAAACCGATTTGCCCGTGCTTGACGAAGCAACCGCGAAAAGGCTGCGCGCGGTTTTGAATTGGGAATATCCGCAGCCGGCCGCCACAAAGCAAAAAGCAAAAGCATCTGTCACGGAACTGCGCCGTGCGGCCGAGGAAATGGACGACGAGGCGGAACCGGTTTTTGCGCGGCCGTTTTCAGCGGCAAAGCATCGAAAATCGAAAATCGAAAATCGAAAATTGTCGGCGGCGGAAACCGGCACGGCCCACCATAGATTTCTCCAGAATTTCGCACTGGAGAAAGCCGGCGACCTCGCGGCGGAGGCGGATCGGCTGGTGCGGGAGAACTATTTGTCGGCGGACGAACGTGTGGTTTTGGATCTGGACGCGCTGGCGGCGTTCTGGAATTCAGAGCTGGGCCGAAAAATCCGGGCGAACCCGGTAAGCGTGCGGCGCGAGCTGCCGTTCACGGCGCGGTTCAGCCCGGTGGAGATTGCCCAAATCAAAGGTGAGAAACTTCAAGCAGGCTTGGAAAACGAATTCGTCGTGGTTCAAGGCGTGGCGGATCTGGTCGTGCTCCTGCCGCAGGAAACCTGGCTCGTGGATTTCAAGACGGACGACGTTGGCGCGGGCGAATTGCCGGCGAAAATAAATGCCTACACACCGCAGTTGCAGTTTTACGCTGCGGCGCTGGAAAAAATTTTCGCGCGCAAGGTGACGCTGCAGGCGCTACATTTTCTCGCTGCGCGCCGGACGGAATTAATTCAACCTGGAATTTGAACCGCGAAACACGCGGACCACACGGAAAAAACCATCACGGCAGCCGGTTCATTCGGGTGTTTTGTGCATTTCGTGGTTAATCCGCCTCAAGTGAAAGCTGGCCGTCGTCGGGCTCGGGCTGTTCCGGCACGGTTGCCGCCGTTTCTTTTTCCGGTTCCGGCGCGGGGGCGGTTTGCAGGCGCACGATCGCGGGGCGCAGCAGTTTTCCCTGGAAGGTGTAGCCGGCCCCGACGGTTTCGTCGACGACCGCGCCGTCCGGAATTTTTTCCGGCTGGCCGGCCGCCTGGTGTCGTTCGGCATCAAACGGCTTGCCCGGTTCGGCGATGAAGGGCACGAGACCGAGCCGCCGCACGGTCTCCTGGCAGGCGTGCTGAAAATTCGTGATGGGTTCGATGAACCGCTGGTCGCCAGTGCGCACGGCACCGGTATGCAGGGCAAAAACATGATCGAGCACGCGCACGAGAATCTGCAGCCATTCGCCCTCCGCGCGGTGCAGCTTTTCAACTTCCAGCCGCAGCGTGGCCTTCTCGCTGTCGTTCATCTTGATCATGTATTCGGAAAACCGGCGGGCTTCCTCGGTCATCTTGTCGGCAATGGCCCGGGCGGCGGCGGTGGATTTCCCCGCTTCCGCCGAAACGGTTCCCTGGATGACGGCCCAGTGGTTCGTGGCGGAGTTGATCTGCTCGGAAATTTTCTCGAGGTTCTGGATTTTTTCGGCGACCGCGCCGAGCGCGTTGACTTCAAGCGCTTTTCCCATCGCACGATAATCGAGATAATATGGCACCACACCGAGCACCGCACCGAGCGCGACGCAGCCGATGGCAATGAAGATTTCAGCTTGCGAAATCGGATGCCGGGCCTTGTAAATCAGGGCGGCGGCGGCGATGAGCAGCGACGCGTAAGCCAGCAGAAACGGCCATTTGGGAATTTTCCATTCGGAGACTACGTTCATACTGGCATTGTCCGAAAAATGTCATCGAAGTGCAAGCACACGGCACGTTTCTCCTCGACTAACGGCGTCCGCGCCAAAATCATCTGCACGTGCGCATCTGTGTCATCTTCAATCCCGCCGCGCGTGGCAACAAGGCGCGGCGGTTCCGGCATTTCCTGAACGATCTGTCGCAGCAATGTTCGCTCAAGGCCACTACCGGGCCGGGCGACGCGCGGCGCTTCGCGCACGCGGCGGCGTCCATCGGCTACGACATCATCGCCGCGGCCGGCGGCGACGGCACGGTGAACGAGGTTTTGAACGGTATCGGCGATGAGCCTGATGGTTTTGCCAAAACCCGGCTCGGCGTGCTGCCGCTCGGCACGGTGAACGTCTTCGCGCGCGAGCTGAAAATTCCCCTTCGCCTCGAACACGCGTGGAAAGTCCTGAAGCGCGCCCGCGAAACGAAAATTGACCTGGCCCGCGCGGAGTTCATGGATGAGGGCAAACCGGAATCCCGCTACTTCATGCAGCTCGCCGGCGCGGGACTGGACGCGCGCGCGGTGGAACTGGTGAGCTGGAAACTGAAAAAAAACGCCGGGCCGCTGGCCTATGTCGTCGCCGGCCTGCAGGCGCTCGCGGAAAAACAGCCGCGCATCACCGTCAGCGCCGACGGTCAAAAGCTGGAGGGCGAGCTGACCCTGCTGGGCAACGGGAAATTTTACGGCGGGCCGTTTGACATTTTTCCCGGCGCGAATTTAAGCGACGGGCTGCTGGACGCCTGTGTGTTTCCGCGCGTGAACCTGCCGGCGTTCCTCGGCCTTGCGCCCGGTTTTCTGCTCCGGCGGAAATTCGCGGAGGAAAAAGTCCGGCGGCTGCGCGCGGCGAAACTGGAGCTGACGAGTGATTCGCCGGCGGCGTTTGAGCTGGACGGCGAATGGGCGGGAAAACTGCCCGTGACGTTTGCCGTCGAGCGCCAAAAACTGCGCGTGGTGGTGCCGTGAAAAATCACTGGTCCAGTTTTGCCTTTTAATTCCGGCCATTTAGCGTAATTAGCGGATGGGAATCCTAAATTGCATGAGCCGCCGCAGGAAAATTTTATTCGTCGCTGGCATCGTTTTCGGCGTGGCGATACTACTTCCGGTTCTCCGCCATTATCAACTGCGCTTCGCGGTCGAGTCTTACATTGCCGAACTTAAAGCCAAAGGCGAGCCGATGGAACTGGTGCAGGTGATTCCGCCGCCCGGGCCGCCGGAGCAGAACGGCTCGGAGATTTTTTTGAAGGCTTATGAACTCATTCGGAATACGACCACATTTTTGAGCACAAATTCCCCCTACGGGAAGAAAATGGTTGCCCCGGGCCGGTCAAAAGTCTGTTTTCGTCAGCCCGAATTAAGCGAGCCAGGCGAGTTTGGGTTTACGAACTCGTGGGAACAGGCGGATCTGGCAACAAAACAATATGATGATGCCATTAAGTTATTGTGCCAGATCGGTGAAGGGCGGATTCCGAATTTTCAAATTGACTATGCAAAGAGTTTCGACGACGACGGCTTTTTTACAAACTTGCATTTGGTTGACTTTAAAAAATCCACAACAATATTATGCGATGTCGCCCTCGTTGACCTTCATTCGGGTAATGGCACTGGAGCTGTTCAAAATGTCTGCTCTGCCCTTGCGTTGACAGAAGCTTTGAAGCGTCAGCGATTGGTCATTTCTGAACTGGTTCGCATTGCGATAGTTTCAAATGCTCAAAATGCCACCTGGGAAATTTTGCAATTTGAAAAGCTCCCGGATAAAGATCTGGCTGCATTGCAAAATGCTTGGGAGCGTCTGAAATTCACTTCCGGTCTAATCGATGCTCTCACCATGGAGCGGCTGGTTGGGGATCGGACGTTGTCAAAACAGCGGAAATCCAGCGCCGAGCTTGAAAAATATCTTGGTATCTACCAAGCCGCTCGGAGGTCTATGGGTGACGATGAAGAAGTAGAACCAACTCTTTTTCAAAGAGCAAAATTCCACGTGGAAATTTTCCTGTGGCGATATTGGTGGTCATATCGGGACGAACTGCGAAGCCTCCGTGGTTGGAAAATCTTAGAGGAGAATGCCCGCCAAGCAGAAACGAACAACGAATTCTCGACCTTGTTGCACCAGCAGCAGATCAATCTTGAGAAGGTGGGGATCGTTCAAGGTTCGGATAAGCTGTCGAACCCACTTTTGTTAATGGAGCAACCTGATTTGCACTCAATGCTTTCCGATTCGGTCATTACGCTAAGCGGCTGTTTAAGAAAAGTGATGAATATCGAGACCCTCCGTTCCATGACTATTACTGCCATCGCCTTGAAACGCTTTCAACTCAAACATGGAAATTATCCGGCGGATTTGAATTCACTTGTGCCGGAATTTCTTCCCGCAGTTCCGCTTGATCCAGTGGACGGCCAGCCGTTGCGCTATCGAAGAAATGCGGACGGGACATTTCTGCTTTATTCGGTCAGCGAAAATGGTGTGGACGATGGCGGCAATCCCGCATTGGAAAAGGGCGTCACGAATTCGAGTTATTCTTGGCAAAATCCTCACGCGCTAGACTGGGTCTGGCCGCAGCCGGCGACGGAGGCGGAAATAAAATTCTTCTACGAGCATCCGCCAAAGTGATTGCTTGAATTGAAATTTCCGCTATAACCACGCGCCATGTTGAAACATCTTTTCCAGCCGCTGCTCGATTGGTATCAGAACGCGCTCGAAACGGGCGGTGCCTGGGTCGTCGGCCTGCTGATGACGATGGAAAGCTCCGTGCTGCCGCTGCCGAGCGAAAGCATCATCCCGCTCGCGGCGAGCTGGTCGCATGATGGCAAGATCCACGCCGGCTTGCCGGCCATCGTCCTCGCGGGCGCGCTTGGCTCGTGGGTCGGCGCGACGATTGTCTATTGGCTGGCGCGGCTGGCCGGCCGGCCGTTGCTGCTGCGCTACGGACGATTTGTTCTGATCACGCCGGAAAAAATCCAGAAGAGTGAAAACTGGATGTCGCATTATGGTGCGGCGGGCGTGTTCATCGCGCGGCTGCTGCCGGGCGCGCGGCAGCTCGTCGGCATTCCCGCCGGCATTGCGCGGATGAATTACCTGACGTTTTCCGCCTTCACGCTGCTCGGCGCGGCGATCTGGTGCTCGGTGCTGTGCTGGCTCGGCGTGAAAATTGGCGCGGACATCACCAAGGGCGAAATGCACAAGGTCATTTTGTCCGTCGGCGGCACGGCGCTGGTGCTGGGCGGGCTGTATTATTTCTTTGTCCACCGGCACATGAAGAAAAGTGTGAAGTAAGAAGTCAGGATAAAAAATCCTTTGCGCCCTTGGCGCTTTGCGTGGAAATTCTCTGTGTGCCTGTCACCAAAGCCATCCGCAAGAAGCTGGGAATCGTCCCGCACAAGCCCGGCGTGTATCTGCACAAGGATCGCTTCGGCACGGTGATCTACGTCGGCAAGGCGCTCAACCTGCGGAAACGCGTCAGCCAGTATTTCCAACCCAGCCGCCGGATGGGCTGGGATTTGAAGTTCAACGCGCTGGTAGAGGCGATCTGCGATTTTGATGTCCACGTCGTTCGCAGTGAACCCGAGGCGCTCCTGCTCGAAAGTAAGCTCATCAAGGAATTCAAGCCGCGTTTCAACGTCATGCTGCGTGACGACAAGCGCTACCTGATGCTGAAGGTGAATTTGAACGACCCGATTCCGAATTTCACTTTCACGCGCTTCAAGAAAGATGACGGCGCGCGCTACTTCGGCCCGTTCGTGAATTCCGTCGGACTGCGCAACACCGTCGCGCTGGCACGGAAACAATTCAACCTGCGCGGCTGCCGCGTGTTCACGCCGGGCGCGGCGGATTACAAGCATTGCCTTTACGCGCATTTGAAGCATTGCACCGCGCCGTGCGTCGGCAACATCACCCGCGAACAATATCTGGAGCAGGTCATGGCGGCGTGCCATTTTCTCGAAGGCCAGTGCCGCGAAATGCAACCGCAGCTCGAGGCGGAAATGAAAAAGGCTGCCGCTGCGCACGAATTTGAAAAGGCCGCCGACCTGCGCGACCTCCTCCGCGACCTGCAAGACACCTGGAAAAAAACCGAAAAATTTGCGCGTGTGCCTTACAATTTGCCGCTGGCGTTCAATCCTCAAAACGATCTGGTTGAACTCGCAAAGATTCTTGGTTTGCCCGCGCCGCCGCAGCGGATTGAGGGTTTTGATATTTCCAACATCAGCGGCACCTTCGCCGTCGCGTCGCTGGTGAGCTTCAAGAATGGCCGGCCCGACCGCGCGAATTACCGGCGGTTCAAAATCAAATCGGTCATTGGCCAGAATGATTTTGCGAGCATGGCGGAAGTGGTTCATCGTCGTTACTCGCGGCTGAAACGTGAAGCCAAGGTGATGCCAGATTTGATTTTGATTGATGGCGGCAAAGGCCAGTTGGGCATGGCGTGCGCGGAACTCACGAAGATCGGCCTAGAAAAAATTCCTGTCATCGGCCTGGCGAAGGAGTTCGAGGAAATTTATCTGCCGGGGAAAAGCGAACCGCTGCGACTCGGTTTGGATCATCCGGCGGTAAAATTGTTGCAGCGCGTGCGCGACGAATGCCATCGCGTGGCCAACAGCTACAATGCGCAGCTGCGGCTCAAGAAAATTTCCGAGAGCATCCTCGACGAATTTCCCGGCATCGGCGAGCGGCGCAAGGCGGCGCTGCTGAAAAAGTTCGGCTCGGTGCAGCGGTTGAAAACGGCCACGCTCGAACAGCTCGCCACCGTGCCCGGTTTTGGCGGCAAGGCGGCGGTGGAATTGAAGAAGTTTCTGGAAGCGCGGTCAGCTTTGACCGGCCAATAAATCAACCGGGGCAGTTTTTTTCGCGACGGCTTTTTCCAACCCATGACCGATGCCGCCGAGAATCGCCATTACCGTCCATTGTGATCCCAAAAGAAATACCACCAGCAAAAAGTTTCCCAGTGAAAAGTTTTCGGCCACGCCTTTTGGCAAATGGAACAAGACGAGGCGTATCCAAAGCAGGCTTCCCACATAGCACAGGAGGCCAACGGCTCTTCTCAACGGTTGATGGCGGATGATCGGAAGAAGCTTGTGATTATATTTCCAGCTTAAGACCGTTGTTGCAACGGTTATGACCCATACTGCTAATGGAAGCACTCTCGTCATCAAACTAAATTTCAATCCATGAGCGAAAAGAAAAGCGAAAACAATCGGAGAACAAGTGAACACCTGGCCAAATAATGCGACGACAAAACAAATGACGCCGGCCAGTCTGATGATCTCCGGCATTTCCATCGGCGGGCCGATTTTTTTGAATTCCTTATTGAGCTCGGGCGCGCGGCCGATTTTTCCCACGGCGATTTCCAAAGCCTGCCGCGCGCTCAATCCAGATTGCATCAGCCGGGCGATTTCTTCGCGCAGGTGATTTTCCAGTTCCTCCAGCGGCACGGGGGCTTTGATTCCAGCGGCGAGCATTTGCCGCCGCCACTCCGTGATTTTTTCTTCGAGGTTGAACATCGTGTCCTTTCGGTTTAGAACCCGGCCGGAGCGGATCTTTTTCGCGCGGCGGTTTCGATTCCCCAATTCAAACCAATGCAAACTCCCACTGGCGTAATAAACGCCCAAGTAAATGCCACCAGAAATTCGCCCATCGTGAAATCATGACGCGGCAGGATGAGCATGAAAAAAAACACCCACCACAGCATCAGCGGCACGCAGCACGAATAGAGAATCGCATCCCGGATTCGCTTATTCTGAATGACCGGCAGCAATCGGTGGCCCAACCGTCCGCTCCAGGCGAGCAAGGAAAACGCGGCCAGCGCCGCCAGGCTGGACAGTTCCTCGGCGGCGGTCATGTCAATAAAACTCGCCCTTTGGAGCACGATGCCGCCAAAAAGCAACGGAACCAGAATTGTCGCCAGCGTCCAACCGGTTTCCATCAGCTTCCACTTGAGCGCACTGTGGGTTTTGTCAACTTTCATAAATTCGGTTTTGACCGTGTGCGCCGGTCCAAGTTTCTGAACGGCGAAAGTGAAAGCGGCTTGTGGGTTCAATCCGGTTGTCATCTGCCGCTCGATTTCCTCGCGCAGATGAATTTCCAGTTCTTCCAGCGGCGCGGGCACTTTGATGCCGGCGGCGAGCATTTGTTTTCGCCATTCCGCGATGGATTTCTCGAGGTCAGACATATTTTTCCTTTCGCAAGCCGGCCAAAACGGAATGCACCAGCGACCATTGCTCATGATGTTTCGCCATCGCCGTTTTGCCGTCTTTTTTAAGCGAATAGTATTTCCGCTTCCGCCCGGTCTCGCTTTCGCCCCAGCGCGACTTGATCAAACCCCGGTGTTCCATCCGGTGTAGCACCGGGTAAAGCATCCCGTCCGTCCAGTTCAGCTTGCCGTCGGAACGGGCTTTTACTTCCTGGATGATGGCGTAGCCGTAGCTTTCACCCTTGGCGAGCAGCGACAAAATCAGCGGTTCGGCGGACGCGGCGACCAGCTCTTTGCGAATCATAGGGACACGATACATAGACTTTATATGTATGTCAAGCGGAAAACCCTTTGAACGATTTCTGCGCGCTGGATTCTACGCCTTCAAAAAATAATTCCGCTGCTTCTCACTGGCGGTCATTTCGAGTTTTTCCATCACGGCCAGCATGTCTTCCCAGACGCGGCGCTTCTCGCTCATCGCCTGGTTGCGCAGCAGATACGCCGGATGATACGTCGGCATCAGCGGTGTGCCGCGATACGTCTGCCAATTGCCGCGCAGCTTCGTGATGCCGACGGTTTTGCCGAGCAGCCCTTCCACCGCCGTCGCGCCCAGAGCAACGATGACCTTGGGCCGGATCAAATCAATCTGCTCGTGCAGATACGGAATGCACGTCGCCATTTCCTCCGGTGTCGGCTTGCGGTTGCCGGCGGACTGGCCGGGCGTGTCGGGGCGGCATTTCAAAATGTTCGCGATGTAGACCTCCGCGCGCGAAAGCCCGGTGGCTTGGATGATTTTTGTGAGCAACTGGCCCGCCTTGCCGACGAACGGCTCGCCTTGTTCATCTTCATCCGCGCCCGGCGCTTCGCCCACGAACATCAGCGGCGAATCAATGTTGCCGACGCCGAACACGACGTTCTGTCGCGACGACGCGAGGTGCGGACATCTCACGCACGCCAGCGCGCGTTCACGCAGCGCGGCAAATGCGGCGGCCTTGTCCGGCGACGGGTGACGGGTGACGGGTGACAAGTCCGGCGCGACGCTGCTGGAAATTTCCGGTTGAACCGGCGCGGGAATTTTTGGTGCCGTAGGTTTTTGATTCCGGGCGGCCGGCGGAACGGGAAGATTTTTGACCGGCTGCGCCAGTTCACGGAGCGTCTGCGGCGCGATGGCAACATGCCGCACGCCGCGCGATTTCAAATTTTCCAGGTGTTGAATGGTCGCGTCGAGCAACTGGCCGTAAGCATCGGACATGGCGCGAGGATAACTTGTCCCGGCGCGGCGGCACGAGATTTTTCTGGCGCAGTGAATCCAGCGCCCGCTCGTGAACCCGGAGTCGCTGACTTGCAATCTCCAGATTTTAACCTATCGTGTTCCACTCGATTTATGGAACTGAACAATGAAGAAATCCGTCGTTACTCCCGGCATTTGATTTTGCCGGAAGTCGGTCTGGCCGGCCAAAAGAAAATTAAAGCCACGAGCGTCCTGTGCATCGGCGCGGGCGGCCTCGGCTCGCCCATCGCCATGTATCTCGCCGCCGCCGGCATCGGCAAGATCGGCATCGTGGATTTCGACACCGTGGATTATTCCAATCTTCAACGGCAGATTCTCCACACGGACGCCGACGTAGGCCGCTCGAAGGCGGAGTCGGCGAAGGAAACGATTCGCGGCATCAATCCGCATTGCGAAGTCGTCATTCACAACACGCGCATCTCGTCTGAAAACGCGCTTGTTCTCATCCGACCCTACGACATCGTCGTGGACGGCACGGATAATTTTCCGACGCGCTACCTGACGAACGACGCCTGCGTGCTGCTCAAAAAGCCGAATGTTTACGGCTCGATTTTCCGCTTCGAGGGCCAGGCCAGCGTGTTCGCGCCATACCTCGGCGGACCGTGTTACCGCTGTCTGTATCCCGAACCGCCGCCGCCCGGCATGGTGCCGAGTTGCGCGGAAGGTGGCGTGCTCGGTGTGCTGCCCGGCATCATTGGCTGCATTCAGGCCACGGAAATTTTGAAGCTGGCGCTCGGCAGGGGCACGTCGCTGGTCGGCCGTTTGCTGCTGTTTAACGCGCTCGACCTGAAGTTCCGCGAATTGAAATTGCGCAAAGATCCGCAATGTCCGATTTGCGGCGAGCATCCGACCATCAAGGAATTGATTGATTACGAAACGTTCTGCGGCATCGTGCCGGAACCGGAAAATGTCGGCAACCCCGACGAAGTCACCGTGCAGGACATGAAAAAGGCTTTGGACAATCCAAGCTTGGAAATCAAGGTCGTTGACGTGCGCGAGCCGGACGAATACGAGATCGCCAAAGTCGCCGGCGTGCCGTTGCTGCCGTTGAGCGAACTGCAAAGCCGTTTCACCGAACTCGATCCGAACACGCAGTATTATCTGCATTGCAAGGCCGGCGTGCGTTCGCTGAAGGCGCTGGCGTTTCTGCGCCAGCAGGGGTTCAAATACGTCAAGAGCGTCAAAGGCGGCATCACCGCCTGGTCGGACGAAATTGACCGCAACGTGCCGCGGTATTGAAATTGTGACTGACGATTTACAGAAACGCATTCAAGCCGCGCTCGCCAATCCGCAAAACATGGGCGAGATGGCCGGCGCGGATTCCATCGGCACGGTCGGCAACGCCGATTGCGGTGAGATGCTGCGGCTGTGGGTGAAGTTCAAGCAGCAGGACGGCAAGAAGGTCATTGACCGCGCGACGTTCCAATCCTTCGGCTGCGAAACGGCCATCGCCGTCGCCAGCCTCGCGACGGAACTCATTCGCGGCAAGACTGCCGAGGAGGCGCTCGCGCTCAAGACCGAGGAACTCGCCGGTGAACTCGGCCCGTTGCCGCCGATGAAAATCCATTGCGCCCAGCTTGTCGAAGGCGCGCTGCGTTCCGCACTTGAACCATCGTCGGAAATTAAAAAGGAAATTTCCCCCGCGCCCGCCAGCGCACCGACTTTGCTCGACAGTTTTTCCAAGCCGAAGGAAGGCGGCGTGAAACTGACTTTTTTGGACGAGCAGAAAAAATAGCCACAGAGGCACAGAGTCGCAGAGGCTATTCTTTCTCGGTGTCTCTGTGCCTCCGTGACAAATTCAAACCGTCTTCTCTGCCCGCAATTTTTTCAACGCCGCTAGGGCCGCCTCGCTCTCGGCGGCCTTTTTACTTTTGCCGCAGCCGCGCGCCAGCTCGACGCCTGCGTGCCGCACGACGCATTCAAACACGCGGTCGTGATCCGGCCCGGTGGCGGAAACGGTCTGATATTCCGGCGCGCTGGGCGAATGCGACTGCAACAGCTCTTGCAGTTCGCCCTTGGGATTATCAATGCCGGACGATCCGGCCAGCGTGCCAAAATCGGCGGCAAACTCGCGCAAAATAAATTCCCGCGCCACTTCAAAACCGCCATCCAGAAAAATCGCTCCGAGCAGCGACTCAAACGCATCCGCCAGCGCCGAGGCGCGTTCGCGTCCACCGCTTGTTTCCTCGCCCCGGCTCAAAATCAAATGCGCGCCAAGGTCAAGCGCCCGGGCGTGTTCGGCCAGCGTGCCGCGATTGACGAGTTTCGCACGCGCCTTGGTCAGCTCGCCTTCATCGAATTCAGGAAACTGCTCGTAGAGTTTTTGCGTGAGGACAAGCTGCAGCACCGCGTCGCCGAGAAATTCCAGCCGCTGGTTGTGCGCGGTCGCCACGCCGCTCTCGTGCGCGATGGACGGATGCGTGAGCGCGAGGCGCAGCAGGATTTCGTCACGGAATTTGCAACCGAGGCGGGTTTGAAGTGCGGCGAGGTCGGACACGGAATTTAATTTGCCGCCGGTTGTTCGACGGGCGGCACGGTTTCTTTTTTCATGACGGGCACGGCGGGGTTCAATCCCTGTTCCAGCAGCATCGCCACGTCGCGCTGGACGGCTTCAAGCTGGTTCAGATGCAGGTCCGGGTCGGCGATGGTGAAAATGTCGCCGGTCTTCGGCTGTTCATAGACGAACACACGCTGGCCGTCGCGGGTGATTTGTTCCTTCACCTTGAGGATACGTTTGCGTTCGAGCATCACCGCCAGGATATACGCGGCGGGCGCGTAACGCGGATCGTTCTGCTCGATCAGTTTGCGCAACACCGTCTCGGCCGTCTCCTTTTGGATGACATCCACCACCGGCGGCGGCACTTCAAAAATGCCCTGCCAGTGTGAAATGAAACCGGCCCGGCTGCGGGCGTCGCCGGCGAACTGCTTTTGCCAGCACGGCTCGCAGATGTCGGAACGGCGGAGGCCGGCCTTTTCGTCGAGGAGCAGCGTATGATACTGCTGCCGGTCGGCAAACGGCTGGGCGCACGCCTCGCAGGCGTGGGCGCGGGACTGGATGTTCCACTCATTCATGGGCGCGAAGATTTAACCACGAATGACACGAATGAACACGAAGAAAATTATTTCGCGCGAAGGCCGCAAAGGCGGCGAAGGAAAACTTTTTCAACTTCGCTCGCTTCATGCTCTTCGCGCGCCCCATCAGTTTGCGAAATCGAAATCCGAGCAGCTCATGAAATAATGGCAGCGGGGACAGCGCAGCTTGCACCTCTCGTTGATCAGCTCATGCCCGCATTGCAGGCAAAACCGCCAGTGCTCGCCGGAAACATCCTGACCATTTGAGATTGGGCAAGCGTCATCCTTTGTTTTTAGTTGGTCATCCATCTATTGCGTCCGACCAAACTTCTTCTCCAGCTCGCGGTAGTTCATTTCAATCAGCGTCGGGCGACCGTGCGGACAGGTGTAGGGCATCGCGCAGCGGCGCAAATCCTCAACCAGATTTTCCAGTTCTGCGCCGCCGAGCGGGTCGTTGGCCTTCACCGCGTGGCGGCAGACGGTCTTGGCCACGGTGTGCTCGCCGAGTCGCGCCAGATTCACCTCGCGACCGGCGGCGCGCAGTTCGTCCACGAGATCAAAAACAAACCGCCGCGTGTCCGGCACCTTGACGAACGGCGGCAGCGCGTCGAGCAGAAACGTCCGCTCGCCGAATTCGCTCAAGCCGACGCCGAGCCGCGTGAGCGCGGGCAGTTGCTCTCGCAGGAAATGGGCGTCGCGCGGCGGCAGTTCAATCGTCTCCGGCAACAGCAGTTTTTGCGACGGCGTCGAACCGTTTTGTTCCAGCCGGTTGAGCATCTGCTCGTATAAAATCCGCTCGTGCGCCGCGTGCTGGTCCAGCAATACCAGTCCGCGATCGGATTCCAACAGCACATACAATTTGCCGACGACACCGACGAGGCGCAACGGCACGTTGAGCAGCGGCGTGGGCGTGCCGGAAGTTGGAAGTTGGGATCGGGAAGTTGGGACGGCACCCGGCGGAGTTGTGGTTTTTGGATTTTGAGTTATGAGTTCCGCTTCGCCGGCCACCGGTTCAGTCAGGCTCGGCGACGATGAAAAGCCCGTTTTCAAAGGCGTTGGCGCGGCGGGCAACAGTTGCGCCGGGGTCAAGGGTGCAGGTTTTAGTTTCTCTGGAAAATTCGGTAAAACGGGCGCAGCCGCCTCCGTTGTGAATTTCAATTCTCCTGGCACGCTGGGTGTCTTGGTGGTTGAAACCGGTTTTGCCGGCTCGGCATGAAATGCCAGCAGCGCGTCGTGAACGGCCTGCGCGACAAATTTTCTGATTTCAAATTCGCGGTGGAATTTTACCTCGCGCTTGGAGGGATGAATGTTCACGTCCACCGCGGCGGGATTGATTTCGAGAAACAGGCAGCAGACCGGATAGCGGCCTTTCATCAGCGAATTGTGATAGCCTTCGATGAGCGCGTAATTCACGCCGCGATTTTCGACGGGCCGGCGGTTCACAAACACAAACTGGCTTTCGCGCGTCGCGCGCGAGACGCCGGGCGAACCGATCAAGCCCCAGACGCGGATTTCAGATTTTGGATTCCGGACCTCCGGTTTCTCCGGCAACGCGGTTTCAAAAATATCCGTTTCGTCCGGCGCGGATTGATTTCCATCCTCGTCCACGGCGGCCGCAAAATTCACGGGCAGCCATTTTTCATCGCCGAGCAGCGCGCGGAGCCGTTCGCGCAAGGCCTCAATGCGACTGGAGGTGGCGGCGCCGGATTTCACGGCGGGCAGTTGCCAGACATTGCGCCCGTCCTTGACGAACGTGAATGCGACTTCGGGGAACGCCAGCGCGGCCAGCGTGAGATAATGCTGGATGTGCGCCGCCTCGGTTTCTTCCGTGCGCAGAAATTTCCGGCGCGCGGGCAGGTTGAAAAACAGCTGCCGCACCTCAACGCTCGTGCCGGGCGCACTACCGGCGGCCTTTACTTCGGCAATCGTCCCGCCGTTGACGATGATTTGAGTGCCTTCGGGCGAGGAGTTTTCACGTTCGCGTGTAGTCAAGGTGAAGCGACTAACGCTGGCGATGCTCGGCACGGCCTCGCCGCGAAAACCCATTGTGGCAATCGAAGACAAATCTTCCGCGCGCAGGATTTTGCTGGTTGCGTGGCGTTCTAGGCAAAGCAGCGCGTCGTCGCGGCTCATGCCGAAGCCGTCGTCGGTGACGCGAATCAAGCTGCGGCCGCCCGCGCCGATTTCCACGGTGATTTTTCTGGTGTCGGCGTCGAGGGAGTTTTCGACCAGCTCCTTCACCACGCTGGCGGGCCGCTCGACCACTTCGCCGGCGGCGATCTGGTTGGCGACCTGTTCTGAAAGGAGTTTGATCCGGTTCACGTTGAAACGATGTTATGCTTCAACGGTCATTTTGCCAACGGCAGCGCGAAACAAAAAATCGCGCTGCGGTTCGGCTCATCGCGGACCCAAATTCTTCCGCCGTGGTCGGCGACGATTTTTTTGCAGATGGACAGGCCGAGGCCGGTGCCGTGGGACTTGCCGAAGGTGACGAAGTTTTGGAACAGCTGGCCGGCGATTTCGGGCGCGATGCCGGGACCGGTATCCTCGATTTCGGTGACGATTTCGTTTTCGGCGGCGCGGAAGCGCAGGAAGATTTTCCCGCCGTTATGCATCACGTCCATGGCGTTGTGGATGAGGTTGTAAAAAACGCGGGTCAACCGGCGCGGGTCGAGCCGCACCGGAACGGCCGGAGGATCATCCGGCATTTCAATATGCGCGGCCTTGAGTTCGGCCTCGGCACGGAGGTCGGGAATCATCTGTTGGATGAAGGCATGGTAGTCGGCGGGCAGCAGCTCGGCATCGGCGCGCTTGTTTTCGGTGAAGATGAGAATGTCGCTGATCAAATCATTGATGCGAACGATCTGTTTGCGGATGCGGACTTGCGTGCGGGCGCGAACCTCGGGGCTGGTGCCGGGCATGTCGAAGATTTCGGCGGAGAGGCCGATGATGCTCACCGGATTTTTCAGGTCGTGGACGATGGACTGCGCGAAACGGCCGATGATCGCGAGACTTTCCGCCTGAACCAGTTCGCGCAGGTGAAACTGGTTGAATTCGCGGAGACGGTGGCTGATTTGTTGCAACAAACCGAACGCCAGGGCGGGCGAGCGTTCCAGAAGCGAAATCATGTCACGGCGCGGGATGAAATAAACCGCCGTGGGTTCAAGCGCCGTGGCGGCAGCCGAACGCGGCTGGTCTTCAATGACGGCCATTTCACCGAAAATCTCCCCCGGCCCGAGCCGTGAAAAGACCCGACGGGTGTGGCCGCCGACCAGCCCGGAAATTTCCACCAGCCCGTCTTTGACAAAAAAGACGCCGCCGCCGGGTGCGCCTTCGTGAAAAATCTCGGCTCCGGCAGGAAAATGCCGCTCCTGCACCACGGATCGCAAGGCGTGCAAATCGCCGGAGTTGAGATTGCGGAAAAGATGGATGGATTCAAGTTCAACCACAGGTGGAATTTATTGGAAAACCCCATGGCGTAAAGCCAAGAGTGAAAATGCCGGCAAACCGGTTGAGAATCGGACTTGAGCGATAACTTGTTGACAAATCGTTGCAAAAACGTCACATTGGTTGCATTCGGGTAGCAGCACGTTTCTTCAGCGGGGTTCCCCACCCCCACCTCCTTGGCGTCTGCTGCCCGAATATTTGAATCATAATCCCCGAACCAAAACTTGACGCTCTGGGAATCTTCTTTTACTCTCCACGTCCCCCTTTTTGCGGGGGTGTAGCTCAATTGGTTAGAGCGCTGCCCTGTCACGGCAGAGGTTACGGGTTCGAGCCCCGCCACTCCCGCCATTTTCATAGTTTGGACTACTCGTGACAAGTAGTGTCAGAATGGGACTTTCATCAATGATTGCAATGGTTTTATTCGTTTTTAAGCCCCCATTCGTGGTGACAGGCGATGACTCGTTTTGACCCTTTGCGAACAATCTTTGTGAGGCTCCTTGTGAGGCTCGTTCCGCATAGTTTGGTAATGCATCAAACGCCGCCCATGTGCCGAGCAGGTTTTCATCGGTGTAAACTTTATCTGTCAGCCGCCGGTCACTATGTCGCATCAGCGTCATGGCCACCCGGCTGGCCACACCTCCGCGCGCCAAATTAGTTCCGAACGTATGACGCAGTGAATGAAAAACTGCTTTGCGTCCAAGCATGTCTTGAAGGGGAATGCCAGCTTTGATCAAATCCCTGCGAAACCGCTCGATTCGCGGAATCCGCTTAAAGACCGATTCATCATCCAACACCCCACTGCCTTTAAAATCCCACAATGCTGCCGCCAATTCAGGGTGCAAACGCATATCGGCTGATTTGCCATTCTTGGTGGTAGAAGCCCGAATTTTTACGAACGGGGTGACCGCATTCAGGT
>Ga0182016_10002779_pt1 | contig 20263 bp, 12 predicted proteins | sample 712S2MmetaG_FD_120491 | JGI IMG/M metagenome (GOLD analysis project Ga0182016, IMG submission 120491) | Permafrost microbial communities from Stordalen Mire, Sweden - 712S2M metaG | ecosystem: Environmental > Terrestrial > Soil > Wetlands > Permafrost | place: Sweden: Stordalen | collected... | reverse complement strand
GACAAATCCAAGGCCAACCGTGCGAAAGACAACTTGCTCATCCTCTGGGCTGACGAAGCGCAGCGTTTCATGACGGCCAGCGAAGATGGAACGAGCGATTACAACTGCGTGGATGTGATCCGCGAGGCGGGTGCAACGGTGGTCGCCGCTGCGCAAAGCACGACTTCGCTTATTCCACCGCTCGGCAACGACAAATCAAAAGTCCTGACCCTGAATCTTCGCAATCGGATGATTTTCCGCTCCGCCGACGAAGCCGATGCCGTTCAAGCCGCCGATTTTATCGGCAAAAAGCGGGTCGTAAAACGCTCGTGGGGCTACAGTGCCGGAAAACGCAATGTGAATTACAACGAAACTGAGGAACACAAAATCAAACCGCACAAGCTTCGTAATCTCCGCGACCACGAGTGCGTAATGGTCCACTGCGAACGGGGCTTCCGGCGTGTGACGCTGCTACCGCTTGAGGCAGATGGTATAGTTGCAAAATGGTTTTCACGGTGGCGTCGTTGGTTATGACGTAAAGGATTACCCGCAGCGGGCGCTCCGCGAAGCCCTCGTCAACGCCGTCGCACACCGCAATTACGAGGACGCCAGCCGAAAAATCGCCGTCCAAATTTTCTCCGACCGCATTGTCGTGGCCAGTCCCGGTTATCCCCCTTCGCCCCTGACATTGGCAAAACTCCGTCGCGGCAACTATCGTCCATGCTCTCGCAATTCCGTGATTGCCCAAGCCCTCGCGACGATGACCCTCATGGAACAGCGCGGCAGCGGTTTCGCCCGGATGCGCGACACGATGCTCAACCACGGATTGGACGCCCCCCTCTACGGTCAGCAGGACGGGTTTTTTGTCGTCACCTTCCACGGTCCGAACGGCAATTACGAGCGTCTAAAATTGCCCGAAGGCGCAACCGGACTCATCACTACTGCCGTTGAAGCACAACTCAACGACCGGCAAAAGAAAATCATGATTCAGGCGCAAAAAGAAGGATTCGTGACCAGCGGATGGTGTGGGAAGACTTTTCATGTTGCCTACCAAACGGTGTATCGAGATTTGACCGGCCTGTTGAAACTTGAACTGATTGAGGCAATTGGGCGCGGCAGGAGCACACGATATGTTCCCAAGACCAGGCAGCGATAATCCATCACTTTTCTATCACCTTTGCCTCCAAATCTATCACCGAAGGATTTCAAAGCCAACGTCCAGCAAACGACTCGTCGCTTTTCCGGCGCGATGCCATCGCGCTCATACACCAGTGTTGATGAGCACAAAATCAAACCCTACGAGTTGCGCCAACTAAAAACGCACCAATGCGTTCCGGTGCATTGCGAGCGCCGGTTCAAACGAACCGTTCTCGCACCGATGGAAACCGGGCGGCAAAATCTCCTTATGGTGCAAAAGGAATTGGTTCTGATTCGAGGCTCCGACCAAGACCAACTTTCCGGCGCGGACGACGATCTCCTCAACTCGCGACTGGACGGACGCATCGCTGTCCGCATCGCTTCCGAAACATCGAAATAGCTCACTTCATGCGTCAACGGGTTGGCGTGAGAAAGCCCGTCAGCCTTTTGTTGCCCAAAAGACAATTTTTGCTTGGACAGCCAATGTCCACCCCACTCTTGCACCCTGCTGGCATGAAAATATAGAAACAGTCGCACGAAATACCTCGCATTCCAAAAAACATTTGCTCGTAATTTCACCTGCATTTCACTTCAATATCCCATCTTATGGGCAATATCAAAATCGGTGAATTCGGCTCCGCCGTCGTTGCGACGTGACCACCCAACACCATGCCCAACCAATTTTTCGAGCAACCCATTCTAAATTCCCCGTATCTATGCCCGCAAAGGCATTGGGAACTGGACGCGCATGGCCAGCCAACCCAGCACATCCTTGAGCGCCGCCGCCGTGCCGAGTTCATAACTCCGATACCCAAACCGCGAAAACTCAGAGCACCGTGGCCCGAACAGGAGCAAATAATTTTCGATGAAGGCAAAGGGCTTTCCACCAAAGCCCAGCAGTATGACCCGACATCCATCATCAATCAATTGCGTCAGCAGGTGGACCAATGGCGCAGCCTGCCCAATCCGAGCGGTTGGCAGGTGACGCCTGAAACCGCCCGGCTGTTGCAACATTGGCGGAGTCATAAATTTGCCGGTCTCCGCCCGTTTTTCTGTCAGGTCGAGGCGGTCGAAACCGCCATCTGGCTGACCGAAGTTGCGCCGCACGTCGGCAAGTCCGGCCAGAGCATCCTCGACCACCTGAAAAACGCCAACAACGACGCCAACCCCGAACTAATGCGGCTCGCGTTGAAGCTGGCGACCGGCGCGGGCAAAACGACCGTCATGGCAATGCTCATCGCCTGGCAGACGATCAACGCGGTGCGTCGTCCGCAGAGCCAGAAATTCACGCGCGGTTTTCTCATCGTCGCGCCCGGTTTGACCATCAAGGAACGCTTGCGCGTCCTCCAGCCCAACGACCCCGACAGTTATTACGCCAGCCGCGAACTTGTTCCTTCCGATATGCTGGACGATGTTTTTCGCGCAAAAATTCTCATCACCAATTTTCACGCCTTCAAACTGCGCGAACGCATTGACCTGTCAAAAGGCGGGCGTTCGCTTTTGCAAGGGCGGGGCGAGGAATTGAATACGCTCGAAACCGAAGGTCAAATGTTGCAGCGCGTGATGCCGGACTTGATGGGCCTGAAAAACATTTTCGTTCTGAACGACGAGGCGCATCATTGTTACCGCGAAAAACCGGATGCTGCCGAGGAATTGGCGGAATTGAAAGGCGACGAGAAAAAAGAAGCCGAGAAAAACACCGAGGCCGCGCGTCTCTGGATTTCCGGGCTGGAAGCCATAAACCGCAAACTTGGCGTTGCCCGCGTTATTGATTTGTCCGCCACGCCGTTTTTTTTGAGCGGTTCAGGCTATGTCGAAGGCACCTTGTTCCCGTGGACAATGAGCGATTTTTCGCTCATGGACGCGATTGAATGTGGCATCGTCAAATTGCCGCGCGTCCCCGTCGCCGACAACATTCCCGGCGAAGAAATGCCGATGTTCCGTAATCTGTGGGAACACATAAGTAAAAAAATGCCGAAGAAGGGACGCGGTCAAAGCGACACACTCGACCCGTTGAGCCTGCCGCCCCAACTTCAAACCGCTCTTGAAGCCCTTTACGGCCACTACGCTAAAACTTACGAGCTTTGGACAAAATCAGGCATCCGCGTCCCACCTTGCTTTATCGTGGTTTGCCAAAACACCGCCATTTCAAAACTGGTTTATGATTTCATTTCCGGTTTTCATCGTCAGAACGACGACGGCACAACGACCCTTGAAAATGGGCGTCTCGCCTTGTTCCGAAATTTCGACGAATACGGTCGCCCGCTCGCCCGCCCCAACACGCTCTTGATTGACAGCGAACAACTCGAATCCGGCGAGGCGTTGGATGATAATTTCCGCAGCATGGCGGGCGACGAGATTGAGCGCTTCCGGCGCGAAGTCATGGAGCGAGGCGGCAAGCTCGCCAACGAACTTCAAAAAGGCAAAGACCTAGACGACGTAACGCTTTTGCGCGAGGTGATGAATACCGTCGGCAAATTCGGGCAGCTTGGCGGCTCCATTCGTTGCGTCGTGTCCGTCTCCATGCTCACCGAAGGCTGGGATGCGAATACCGTCACGCACGTTCTTGGCGTCCGCGCTTTCGGCACACAACTTTTGTGCGAACAAGTTATTGGCCGCGCCTTACGCCGCCAATCTTACGACCTGAATGAAGATGGTAAATTCAATGTCGAATATGCCGACGTGCTTGGCATTCCGTTTGACTTCACAGCCAAGCCCGTTATCGCGCCGCCGCAACCGCCGCGCGAAACCATTCAGGTCAAAGCCGTCAGTCCCGACCGCGACGCGCTCGAAATCCAATTCCCGCGCGTCGTCGGCTACCGCGTTGAATTGCCGGAGGAAAAATTGAAGGCACAGTTCAACGAGGATTCCGTGATGGAACTCACGCCCGATCTTGTCGGCGCGACCGAAACCCAAAATTCGGGTATCATCGGTGAAAAGGCCGACTTGAATCTTGTTCACACCAGCAACGTCCGCACGGCGCAGGTTGTTTATGAACTGACCTCGCATCTAGTTTTGACCAAATGGCGCGACCCTGGTGAAAACCCCAAGCTCCATTTGTTCGGCCAGCTAAAGCGCATCACCCGCGAATGGCTCGACGGCTATCTCCATTGCAAAGGCAGTACCTATCCCGCGCAGTTGAAATACAAAATGCTTGCCGACCTCGCGTGCGAAAAAATCACCGCTGGCATTGTCCGCCAGTTTGTCGGCCAGCGTCCGATTGTAGCCGTGCTTGACCCTTACAATCCGACCGGCTCGACACGTCACGTCAATTTCAACACCTCGAAACTTGACCGCTGGGAAACCATCGGTCCGCCGCCGAAATGTCATTTGAATTGGGTGATTCTCGACAGCGGTTGGGAAGGTGAATTTTGCCGCGTCGCCGAACATCATCCAAAAGTCCGGGCGTATGTGAAAAACCACAATCTTGGTTTTGAAGTGCCTTACCGCTTCGGCTCGGAAATGCGAATTTATCGCCCCGACTTTATTGTGTTAGTGGACGACGGCCACCCGCCGCACGCCGACGGCTCGCCCGATTTGTTGCACTTGGTGGTTGAAATCAAAGGTTACCGGCGCGAGGACGCCAAAGAGAAAAAATCCACGATGGACACCTACTGGATTCCCGGCGTGAACCACACCGGGCAGTATGGCCGTTGGGCTTTTTCTGAATTCATCGAGGTTTATCAGATTGAATCTGATTTTGCAGCCAAGGTTGAAAGCGAATTTGACTAGATGATTGCCTCTGTCGCGATACCAGCCAAAGCCACTCCCAAAGTCAACGGAGGCTCGAAATGAAACTAAGTTCTTTTCCGCTTCGGCATATCTCGATTCGTGTTCCTTGGCACGACAAGGAATGGAACGGCTCTGTGTGCTGTCAACCGGCGCAAAATAGCGCGTGCTTGAAGCTAAAGAACATCAGCGATTCCAAAGACGAAGCCAAAGAACAAAAGATAGCGGGACAGTCGATTAAGGATATGCCTTGGACGGAATTTCCCCCATGTGTTAAAGAGCGCGGGACATTCATGGCAAATTTTGGATTTGATCGCTGTCACGAACATCCCTATTCCAAAACGTCGCCCGACACACACGCGCATTTTGCGCCCACCCAATTACACTACCCGGCCTTTGCCGCCGCCGCGTTGCCGTTCAGGTGGCTAATGCGCAAAGAGCTTGAGGAAACGCTTTGCAAACAGCACCCACTTGGCGACCTCGACTTGAGCCGCGAGCCGGAGTTGCCTTTCAAGACAAATTGGATTCAGGAAAAACAAAATCATCAATGCACCCTTGGCACATTCTGGAATTACGTCCGCGAGGAGGAATCATTGGTATTCTTCTATGCCAAACAGGTCTCCTTTGTTGAGGACAACACGCAGCGAGTTTTAGTTGGTGCCGGGAGGGTAAAGAAACTGGGCGGTCTCACCGAATACGCATATCACGGTTCATCCGCTGGCAAGATTCAGTCCATGATGTGGGAACTGATGGTCACGCACTCGATTCGTGAGGACCGCATTGATGGTTTTTTACATCCTTACCAGCAGCTAATCACGGCAGCAGAGAAAAATCCTGACCTCGATTTGACCGAATTTGCCGTGTTCGCACCAAGCGAACGATTCGAGGAGTTTTCTTACGCCACCGAACACGTCACAGATGATTCCGCCATCGCCGCGCTTGCCGCGTTGCGAGTCGGACTCCGCAAAGCCGCATCTGTCCTGCCTGATTACGATCCGCGCAAGGCGGAAAAATGGATTGACCAGGAATCCGGGCGGGTATGGCGAAAGCGTGGGCCGTTTCCCGGCCTCGGTGCGCTGTTGTGCGCCTTCGGAGTGCATCTCGGCCATTTTGCCGCCCACACAATTCAGACCAAAGCGGGCGACGCTGGCGACCCGTGGCCGCTTGTGGATCGGATGTTTCAAAAGCCCACCGACATTCTTCCACCAGAATTGGCGGGCAATGTTGATTCAACTTTGTGCAAAACTTGGCAGCGTCTTTCCACTGAACGCCGCGCCTACTTGCAATTGCTTTCGCGCATCAATCTTACTGACGAGCAGGCCAACATTCTTTACAGCGAACTTTCACGCGGGGAGAACGGCGTCACCCTGACCGACGTGCAGATTCTTGAGAATCCTTATCTGATTTACGAGGCAACCAGGCTCACACTGTTCCCCGTGGCGGTTGCCGTCGTGGATCGTGGCGTTTTTCCCACGCCGGCCATTCGCGAAAAATTTCCCGTCCCAGAACCGTCTCGCGTGACGACCAATGTTGATGTCCGCCGTTTGCGTGCGCTGGTTGTCGCCGAGTTGGAGGACGCCTCTGCCGCTGGTGATACGCTTCGCCCGCGTGACGCAATTATCACCACATTGCGGGCTGGCACCGAGGAAGAAGCCGCCACTCCTGTCACCGAGGATTTGCTGGCGGTTGCAGAGGATGAAACATTCGACGGCGAAATTATCTGTGTGAAAATGGGTGATGGCCGTATCGCCTACCAACTCGACAGGTTCAAGCAAGTCGGATTGAAAATTCGCCAAGTTGTTGATAAGCGCACCGGAGAGAAAGCGCAGCCGTTGGAAGTCAAAGCCGACTGGCGGCAGCGGTTGGATGGTTTTCTAAAACCAATTCCCGATGATGAAGACCACGAAACGGAAGAAAATGCGCGTCAGGAAAAATCCGCTGCTCTAGCCCAACTCGCCACCGCCAGATTTTCCGTTCTCATCGGTCCCGCTGGCACTGGCAAGACAACTCTGCTTTCCGTATTGTGCGCGCATCCTGATGTTGCCGATGGCAGCATATTATTGCTTGCTCCGACCGGCAAGGCACGCGTGCGGATGGAGTCCATCGCCCGCCGGGCAGGAATCCAAAATTATCATGCCGCGACGCTGGCGCAATTCCTTTGGAAATCCGGTCGTTACGACGGCAAAACCGGACGCTACCGGCTCCAACCGGATGCACCCGCCGAAAGCGGCTGGCGCACCGCCATTGTTGACGAAGCTTCAATGTTGACGGAAGAAATGTTTGCCGCACTTCTTGAAGGTTTGTCAGGCGTTAATCGTTTCATTCTGGTCGGGGATACCGCCCAACTTCCGCCCATCGGCGCAGGCCGTCCGTTCTTGGATATTGTGCGGAAGCTTCAGCCCGATGACATCGAATCGAAATTTCCGCGTGTCGCTCCCGGCTATGTTGAACTCACCATCCCGCGCCGCCAAGGTGCTGCAAACCGGGATGACCTCCAGCTTGCGACATGGTTTGCCGCACGCTCCGGCGGGCCAGGTGACGACGAAATTCTTGACATTCTCACAGGCCGGCGCACCAGCCCGCATCTTCGCCTCGTCGAATGGAATACCGCTGCCGATCTTGAAAAAATCCTCCCCCAAGTCTTGTCGGAAGAACTCAAAATCCCAGCCGGAGCCGACGAGGGCAAAGCTTTCGCACTGTCATTAGGCGGCAACGAGTATAAAGACATTGTCTATTTTCACGCTGGCAAACTCGGCCCCACGGACGGCCAACTTCACGGTGCCGACCGATGGCAGATTCTATCGCCGGTTCGACAAAAGGCATGGGGCGTGGAACAAATTAACCGGCTCTTACACCAGCGTTTTCGCGCCCAAACACTCACCCATGCGCGACAGCACGCCTTCAAACGAAAGATTCCAAAGCCAATGGGCGCGCAGCAACTTGTGTATGGCGACAAAGTCATCAACAACCGCAATCAGCGTCCTTACGACGACCGGATTTACGATCCGAAAAATGTCGGCGTGAAATATCTCGCCAATGGCGAGATTGGCCTGGTTACCGGCCACTTGCGTTCACAAGCACGCAATTGGGTGCCGAAAGACCTTGAAGTTGAATTTTCGACGCAACCTGGAGTCACCTATACTTTTTGGGGTTCGGACTTCGCCGAGGAAGCGGAAGTGAAACTTGAACTCGCCTACGCGTTGACCGTTCACAAGGCGCAGGGCAGCGAATTCGGCGTTGTGTTTCTGGTGTTGCCGCGAGGCACACGCTTGTTGAACCGCGAAATGCTTTACACGTCGCTTACGCGTCAGCGTGAAAAAGTCATCGTCCTGCATCAAGGCCCGGCAGCCGAATTGCAGAAATTGAGTCATTGGCAATTCTCCAGTGCCGCGCAACGGCTGACCAATTTATTTGTCGCTCCCAAGCCGCGACAAATCGGCGAGAAGGGCGGACGGTTTCTTGAGGAACGGTTGATCCATCTTACGTTGCGCGGTGACTTGGTGCGCTCCAAATCAGAATTGATTGTTGCAGATCATCTTCATCGCGAGGGTATCCAATACATATACGAACGTCCGCTCACGCTCGACGGCGCATTCAAGTTGCCCGACTTCACCATTGACGATGAAGATTCTGGCATCACCTACTATTGGGAGCATTGCGGGATGCTGTCAGATGCCAAGTATCGCGAGCGTTGGGCAACCAAGCAGCAATGGTATCGTGACCACCAGATTCTTCCGTATCAGGAAGGCGGCGGCAAAAAAGGCACCCTGATCGTCACCGAAGACACCCGGCAGGGCGGAATCTCATCACAGGAAATTTTGCGCATCATCCGCACTGTGATTTTGTCGCAACCAGAAACGTAGATTTTAAAGAAAATAATTTAACTGACCATCATGGCCAAGAAAGCATCCATCCCGAAATCCGTCGAAGCTCTAAAGCACGACGAGGCCAAGCGGAAAAATATTCCTACGGCGGAATATCAATCCGTCGTGCGGAAGGCCGACCAGAGCGCGCTGCGCGTCGCCTACGAACGCCGCAACCGCGACCTTGATCCGCAACTCGTTTGGCGCGGCAAGGATGAAAAAGATTGGAGCGAACTCGTAGTCCACGCGCCGCCGCTTTACATTCAGGAAAAAGTGCATCCCAAGGCACTCATTGATGATTTGCTGCGCCAGTCCAAGGAAGCCCAACACGTCGCCGGCAATCTCACGGCGGATTTGTTCGCTGATTTCAACGGCATCCCCAGGGGCGTGGACAAGACCGAGTTTTATCAGCATGACCAGAACTGGTCGAATCGGATGATTCTCGGCGACAGCTTGCAAGTCATGGCGAGTTTAGCCGAACGCGAGGGATTGCGCGGCAAGGTGCAGTGTGTTTATTTTGACCCGCCCTACGGCATCAAATTCAATTCTAATTTCCAATGGTCAACAACCAGCCGCGACGTGAAGGACGGCAACATCGGCCACATCACGCGCGAACCGGAACAGGTCAAAGCCTTCCGCGATACTTGGCGCGACGGCATCCACAGCTATCTGACATATCTTCGCGACCGTCTGACCGTTGCTCGTGATTTGCTCACGGAGTCCGGTTCAATCTTCGTGCAAATTGGCGATGAAAATGTTCATCGCGTTCGGGCGGTCTTGGATGAAGTGTTTGGGGATGAAAATTGTATCGGCCAAATTTCCGTAAAAAAAACGAGCGGCGCAACAAGTGAGAATCTGCCCGGAACAACAGACTTCATTCTTTTTTACGCGAAAAATCAGAACCAAGTAAAATATCGCCAAGCATACATTGGACGGCAACTCGGAGAAGACGGCGACGCAACATATACCTTTTTTCAAGACGAAAGCGGGCAACGCCGCAGGTTAAAAGCCGCAGAACTCAGCGGAGTGGCTTTGTCGAATGATGCCAATCGAATTTATCGTTTGCAGACTTTAGCAAGCCAGTCGTTAGGTCGCTCGAAAGGCGAAGGCGCGGCCAGTTGGTTTCCAGTCACGATTGACGGTCAAACTTTTCGCCCATCAATGTCGTCTCGATGGAAAACCAATGAAGCTGGTATGGCGCGGTTAAAATCTGCAAATCGTCTTGAGACTTCTGGAGCAACAATCTCCTATGTCCGATTTCACGGCGATTTTCCGGTCTATCCTGTGACAGACCTATGGGTTGACACACAATCCGGGAGCGCAATGGATAAGACCTATGTTGTGCAAACTTCCCAAAAAATAGTAGAGCGTTGCCTTCTTATGGCATCCGACCCAGGTGACCTCATGCTTGACCCGACTTGCGGTTCTGGCACAACCGCCACCGTTGCCGAGCAATGGGGACGCCGTTGGATCACAATTGACACTTCGCGTGTTGCTCTCGCACTCGCCCGCGCCCGAATCATGGGCGCACGCTACCCGTTTTATTTACTGGCCGATTCCCGCGACGGCCAACTTAAAGAGGGTGAGGTGACGCGCACCGTTCCAAGTTCCCAGCCCACGAAAGGCAACATCCGACTTGGCTTCGTCTATGAGCGCGTACCGCACATTACGCTAAAATCCATTGCCAACAACGCGGAGATTGATGTCATCTGGGAAAAGTGGCAGGCGCAACTTGAACCGTTGCGCGAATCGCTCAACGCCGTGCTGAAAAAATCATGGCCTGAATGGGAAATCCCCCGCGATGCCGATGCCAAATGGACGGACGCCGCGAAGAAGTTGCACGCGGATTGGTGGACGGCGCGCATCGCCCGGCAGACGGAAATGGACAAGTCCATCTCCGCCAAAGCCGAGTTTGAATTTCTCTATGACAAACCTTACGACGACAAAAAGAAAGTCCGCGTCGCCGGGCCGTTTACCGTGGAAAGTTTGTCGCCCCATCGGGTGCTAGGCGTTGACGAAAACGACGAGCTGATAGACCCGGTCAAAAAAACCGGCGACAACGACTCGCAGGCGTTCGCGCAGATGATTTTGGAAAATCTGAAAACGTCCGGCGTCCAGCAGGCGCACAAGGAAGACCGCATCACCTTCACCGCGCTGACCGCGTGGCCGGGCGACCTGATTTGCGCGGAAGGTCGCTACCTTGAAGGCGACAAGGAAAAACGCGCCGCCATTTTCATCGGTGCGGAGTTCGGCACAGTCCAACGCGCCGACCTTGTTGAAGCTGCCAAAGAAGCAGGGGACGCGGATTTTGACGTATTGATCGCGTGCGCGTTCAACTACGAAGCACACGCCACGGAGTTCAACAAACTTGGCCGCATCCCGGTCTTGAAAGCGCGCATGAATGCCGACTTGCACATGGCCGATGATTTGAAGAACACCGGCAAGGGCAATTTGTTTGTCATCTTCGGCGAGCCGGACATTGATTTGCTAAAGGAAAAAGACGGCCAGATTCGCGTGAAGGTCAACGGCGTGGACGTGTTCCATCCGAACACCGGCGAAGTCCACAGCGACAATGCCGATGGCATCGCGTGCTGGTTCATTGACACGGATTACAACGAAGAAAGTTTTTTCGTCCGCCACGCCTATTTTCTCGGCGCAAACGATCCTTACAGCGCGTTGAAGACCACGCTCAAGGCCGAAATCAATGCCGACGCCTGGGCGACATTGAACAGCGACACGTCTCGCCCGTTCCCCAAACCCAAATCCGGCCGCATCGCCGTGAAAGTTATCAATCATCTTGGCGATGAAGTGATGAAAGTTTTTAAGGTGTAAACGGTTATGCCAAGCGACATCAAAGGCAAAATTGTCCACGGCAATTCGTTGATAGGCCAGCAAGGGATCAACCTCATTGCCACGGTCGTTGCTGAAATGGGGTATCTCTGGACGCCAACCACGGGACATTCCGACGCCGGTATTGACGGCTACATCGAAATCCGGCGCACAGATACGGGCGAAGCTACTAATTTCATCCTGCAAATTCAGAGCAAGGCGACAGCGCGGGAGTGGGAAAATGAGACGGCAGATTCCTTTGATTTCCGTTGTGACGAACGCGATTTGGCCTATTGGCTTCAGGGCAATGCGCCGGTAATTTTGATCGTGTCACGGCCAAAGAGCAATGAAGCCTACTGGATTTCCATCAAAGAATATTTTTCCGACCTTGAGAAACGAAAGGCGCGGAAGATTTATTTCAATAAAAAACAGGATATTTTCAACGTCGCTTCCGTTTCTGCGCTCACGGGAAAAGCCATGCCACGCGATGCGGGCATTTATCTAGCGCCCCCGCCAAAGAAGGAAATAATTTTTTCCAATTTGCTGCCCGTAGGCCGATATGCACCCGACTTGTATCTTGCAGACACGAAACATCGGAAGCCGTTAGAGCTCTGGAACATTTTCAAAGAAATGGATGTTCGTCCTGGCGGCGAATGGATTTTGAAGGAAAATAAAATTTACAGCTTTCACAATCTCGCCCAAGACCCGTGGGAGAAGGTGTGCGATAAAGCAACAGTGAAAAAAATCAGCACCGATGATTGGGCGTTGTCGAACAATCAGGATAAAAAGAACGATTTCGTCCGCATGTTGGGTTCGGCTCTAAAAACCCTCCTGGGCTGGAAAGCAGTCTGGTATCAAAAACCAAAAAACGGCTTTGCCTTTTATTATTTTGCGCCCACGAAAGATTTGTCGCCACGCGTCGTTCGTTGGAAGCGAACCAAGGAGAGCGAGCGGACTGTTTTTCAAGCATATCCCAGCAAGAAAGACCCGTCGCGAATCGCGTATTATCGGCACTCGGCTTTCGAGCCGAAATTCCGGCGCTTTGGCGGAACTTGGTTTTTGGAAATCACGCCCACTTACCATTTCACCTCCGATGGCAAGATACAGTCAAAGTTTCGTGAAAGTTATTTGTCTGGAATCAAGCGCATCGAAAAAAATGTGGCGGTGACTGGCAGCGTGCTTTTTTGGGCGCACCTATTGACCGCCCGCGACCTGTTTTCAAAGACAAGCCCGTTCCTCACGTTTTCAGAATTGCTCGAATTTCCCGTCGAGTTTGGAATTCAAGATGACGATTGGATTGCAAAGGCTGAACCGGAAGAAAAGGAGCAATTGCAGGAGTCGGAAAGTGCCGAACTACCACTAATATATGAAGGCTGAACTTTTATCAGAGCCAGAGTTGCAATTTGGCGCAGGCAAACATGTGGACATTCGGTTCGGCCTGAAAAACTACGGCCCGATTACCTTTGATGACCCGACAGCACCGAAAGAGATCCGCCTAGGCTTTGTCGGCACACCGGCAACCATTCAAGGCGTAAAAGATTGGCTTGAGGCATCTCGAAACGGAATCCCGGCCAAGGAAAGCCGGAAACCGAATCTGTTTCCAGCCTTTCCAGGATTTGGCCCGGGCAGTTGTTTTCATTGCGAATGGATCAGCGCGCCAAAATTGGAAAGGCCAATTTCGCCGCGCGATATAAACGAACTCATTGAGAAATGTCCCCGGAATGAAATCGCCGCCAAAGCAGTCGAGCTATTCATCAGTGAGTGCCGGTATTTAACTGAAAACACAAACGCCGATGTCATCGTTTGTGCGCCGCCGCAAGAGCTTTTTTTGTGTCTTGATGGATCGCTTGTTGACGAGCAGGATGAAGACGCCGATCAGTCCAAGCCTACAAAAACGGATTTTCACGACTTGCTAAAAGCAAAAGGGCTTGCGCTCAAAAAACCGATTCAAATGGTTCGACCGGCTACTTACGACCCCAATATAAAAGAGGTGAGCAAGGCTGGCAGACCTCGACAACTTCAGGACGCCGCAACGAGAGCATGGAATTTTCACACCGCCCTGTATTACAAGGCGGGGGGAACGCCGTGGCGTTTGCTGCGAAACCCTTCCGATTTTGCATCATGTTATGTCGGCGTAAGTTTTTTCCGCAGTCTTGATAAAGAACGTGTTCATACCAGTGTCGCCCAAGTATTCAATGAGCGCGGAGAAGGAATGATCTTACGAGGCGGCGACGCGCAGATTTGCGAGGAAGACCAATTGCACCATTTGAGCCGGAGTGACATGAAGGCGCTCATTCACGACGCCATCACTGCCTACCACAAAGAACACAAACACATGCCAGCACGAGTGGTCGTGCATAAAACTTCGTCATTCAATGATGCCGAAAAGTTGGGGTGCGATGACGCGCTTAAAGCGTTAAACGTAGCCTCACGCGATTTGTTGGTAATCAGCGAATCTTTTACACGTCTGTTTCGAGACGGTGTTTATCCGCCACTTCGCGGCACATTTGTTAATTTTGATGCCCGTTACAGCATCCTCTACACACGCGGCAGCATTGATTTTTATATGATGTATCCTGGTATGTATGTTCCAAAATCGCTTGAATTGGTTTGTGTGGATGTCGAGCTGCCGCCTCGCACACTTGCACAGGAAATTCTGGCCCTAACAAAAATGAATTGGAACAACACTCAATTTGATTCAGCGCTTCCAATCACAATCAAGGCCGCGCGGCAAGTCGGTGCAATACTCAAATACGTTGAATCCACATCACCGATTCAGGCTAGTTACGCATTTTACATGTAGCTGCCAATGCGACACGACTTTGATGCCGGACGAGGATTGAGCGGCATTTATGATCTGCCATTCCCCTGCCGTCCAAGAGGCACAAGCAGTCGCTCGCTTGCAGACTGGCCGGCCAGTGGCCGGAACCTCTCCAAGTCGAACACGAATATCCACCGCAGCAGCGGTTGGCTCCCGTCGGCGGCTCGGCGGCGGGCGTTTCGCTCCAGCTATATTCCGCTAGACGCTCCTCTCTGCTCTCCGCTCCACTTTCACCGCTCGCCGACCGAAGGCTTTTCTATCATTGCCGCAACCGCTTGGACGGGCTTCACGCCTCAGTCTTTCTATCGGAACCATCACTCCATCTAAGATGCGACGGCATTGATTTGTAAATCTCTCATAAGCTGGTCAAAGTTAGCCTCAACTTGATGAGAGGCTTGAACGAGAGATATTTTCCACGTTTCCGCCAGCCAGAAAATGACCCGTTCAACATCCGCAGGAATAGCGGGCCGGCCACCAGTTTTTGCAAATGGCCCGTCAGTTTCGGTCAAGATTACCGAGTGCGGGACATACGTGATTAGCTCGGCCCATTTTGCCGTGGCAATCATGGAAGTGTTCACCGAAATGCGGTGTCCGGCGTCCAAGAGGTTGCCAAGCTGTTTTTTCGAGCCAGAAAACCAATGAAAAATGACAGGTCCCGCACCGCCATTTCGCAGCATTTCCAACACAGTATCCTCCGCCCCACGAGAATGGACGGTAACAAATTTTGAAGCATTTTTGATGTGCTTTACCACCGTCGCGAAGGATTTTTCCTGAGCCAACTTTGAAGCCTTATTCGGGCCAGAAAAATCCAGACCGACCTCCCCAATATACTCCGCAGACCGAAAGCATTCCGCGAAGAGTCCGATTTCACGCTCGTGATCTTTGACGGCCAGCGGATGCAGGCCAAGCGCCGGGCGTACGTGCTTAAAGCCGGTCAGGTGTTTAGAGGCCAGAAGAAAGTGGCTCGGCAGATAGGTGACGGCCACTGTTTTTACGCCGAGCTTTTCTGCCGCTGCTGCGACTTCGAGCGGATTATCGTAAAGATCAATGTGGCAGTGCGTGTCAATCATGCAGCCTGACGCTTCACGCCTGCTAGTTTGCAAACTTTGGCCGAACCTTTGGCCGCGACCCACGTAGTGACTTCTTGGATCATACGTTGGACCACGTCCGCGTGTGCAGATAATTCTGAAAACGAAATTCGACCGTTTGCCATCAACCGCTTCTTGATTTCGTAATGGCTCGGTTTCGCGTGAATGAGACCCATGAGTGCGTGCAAATCTGCATAATTCGCAGGATCGCCCGAAAACGCCTCGTTTCCATAGACCCCGTTATCCAAACCAGCCGCGTGCAACGCCGCGCGGCGCAGCAAGCAGGGGACACACACCCCGCACGCACGCGCCTTTTTGTTTGCCCAATATTGTTTGCGGCCCGCTTTGCCACAGGAATTCGTCAAAGGGATACCAAGTTTCAGCACCTCTTGACCGACGCATTCCTTCACCATCTCTCCCTTCGTCTTAAATCTGTAAGGATTCTGAACGACATGGGAAATATCAGCCAGACTTAAGACGTTGTTAATGGATGAAATGAAAAACGGATGCACAGTTCTTGTGCTGCAAGCACCGCGTCTGCTCGGATTGAGTGGCATGTTGACGGAGATAGGCCCGTTTTCTGGAATCAGAATCGGCACCCCGTCACCGACTTTCAGCGCCGCGTACACAGCAAGCCCGAGAAAAATCAGCGAACGACTTCGGAAGGAAGTCTCAAACTTGTATTTGCCATCGTCACTTTCCTCCGCGATGACGCCCGTCCTGACTTGGAAGTGGCGAATTCGCTGTCCAAATTTTAACGACAACAACTGGCGTAAATTATCTTGGTCCTTAGCCGGACCGCTGACGTGGCCATCGTAGTGGCTGACGAAAAGCAACTTTGCGTCGGCGTATTCGCAGCTAAGGTTGCCGCTCTCAATCTTCTTCCTGTACCACCACTGGCCGGTGGCCGGATTCTGATCGAATTGACTAAAAAGCGTGATTCGGGCTTTCTTGCAAACGCACTCACATACACCGGCAGCATTGTAGTATTCATCAGCTTAGTATGGATGGTTGTCGCCATTGTCAGATATTTTTGCAAGGCCCATTAAATGCCAAATAAATAACCAATCGCAGTATGGCCGTTAGTCCACAATTTGAATCTGATTACATTCGTCAGTTTGCTGTCATCGTTCGGCATGGAACACCAGCCCTCGTTTGGAATGAATGGACGCGGCGAGTTCAAAATGCACTCTTGGGCATTGACGATCCAAATGTGAGAAACGAAGCGCAAGCGCGCTTTGCGCAAGTTCTCCGCTGCTCTGCGAATCTCACCGATGAACCCGATGCAGGCCGTGATTACCTGGCAAGTGAATTAAGCCAATTTGCCGAGTATATCAGCAAAAGCGATCAATAATATATCGTTAAAAAGAAAACGAAACAATATGTCCCTAATTGCTTGCCCTGAATGTCGAAAACAAATCTCCTCCGTCGCCGCCGTTTGTCCGCATTGTGGCTTTCCAATCGCCTCAAAAAATGAAAGCGAGGTCGCATCGCAAAGCTCTGTGCCGCCAGTCCGGCAAAAGGAAGATGTCAGCAATCAATTCCCAATGATTCCAATTGACGCAAAGGACGAATTTGACGCAGCGAAACAAATCGTGCGGCAGCTTAATCGATTTCGTTCAGAAGGTTGGACAACCGGGCAAGCGTGTGCCGGGCAAGATGGTATCAACCAATATCACATGGAGAATGACACCAAGAAGGTTATTTTGCGCTTTGATTTAAGGCCGACATTTAGGCGTGGAGTGTCATTCCTGTCACTGACGATGAATACGATGGAGGCTGCCATTCCCGAATGCACGGAACAAAAAATAGACCAAGTCAAAAAATTGGTCCGTCAAACAGGTCGCTCCGGTTGTCTTGTGTTTTTTCTTGCCCTCGTTTTCGGAATTATTGGAGCAATCACGGTTTGCATCGAATTATTTATTCCTTTTGGACGTTAGTAACACTCGGTTCAGATGGTGCCCGCCGCGCTGTATCCAGCAACTCGAACACACCGGCCAACACGTTGCCGTAGTCAGGCGCCCTGGACTGAAGCGTTGTTCCGGTTCTCTGGCTTGTCGCTCGGTTCGCTCATGGGGCTTTTCGGCCTTCCGTATTTTTTGCTGGACGGCAATTCGCTGATCGGGCCATTCGGCTTGTCGCCGTATCTGCGATGAAAACCACCGTGGATGGTATGGCGGCGGCGGAAAGTTCAAGGATACTACGGGTCGTGGCTTCCGTTCCTCCTTGAGCTTTCCGCCGCCGCCGGGAGTTTGCCTCTAGGTTTTCATCGCGGGGAATTGCTTCTGGGCGACGGGATGATGCCTCAACCGCACTGGTTGGCATTTGAATCTTTCTTTGCAAACTTGAGCGGGAGGGTTGCAGTCGGAGTCGAGACTTGCTAAAAATGCCGTCTGCAATCGAATTTGCAGCAATGTATGAAATAATGGCAAATCCATAGTCTTTGCGTCGCAACGGCCAAGTCCCACGAGAAAACCGCGAATTTTTGAAGGACGAGAGAGCCGCCGAAGCACGCGCCCAATCGGGCGCGGCTTGGCGAGCTTCTCTCATAGGCGCTTCGCGGTGCCTCTCGTGGGGGCGCGTTGAGTTCGCGCCCCTTCCATGTCCTGCCAGCGGTGAACAACTCCTGGCTGGTTTATCAGATCGGCGCGTGTTGAATGAAGACGAAAGGCTGGGAGTGTCGTAGAAACGAATGTGCGAGTCGTGAGCACCATCATTCAGAAAATATTTTATCGAAATGGACAGGTCCGTGAGCGAGTGCCCTTGCGAAATGGCCGCAGGCACGGGATTGTCCGCATCTGGCACAGAAACGGCGGCCGCGCCTCGGAAGAACCTTACCAAAACGGATTGCTCCACGGTGTCTGCCGCCATTGGAATGAAGCGGGGCGGCGGCTTGGCGAATACCGGTTGATCCACGGCACGGGCATCCAGCGGGGCTGGCACGACAACGGCAAACTCCAGATCGAAGTCTCGACCGTAGGCGGCGACTTCTGTGGACGAAACCGAATCTGGCTGCGCGACGGCACCCTGCTCACGGAACGATTTTACCTCCACGGGCTGGCCGTCAGCGCCGAAACGTATCGCGCGGCGACGGCAAACGGCAAAATGCTGCCGAGGTTTCGCGGCAAGCCCGCCGGGCTGACTGGCAAAAACCGCGTGAAACCACTTCACATTCACCGCGTCTTTGTGGATTCGCTCTTGGAGAAACACAATCAACGTGAAGCGCGGAAATGGCTGGCGAAAAAAACCGGCGACCGGACCGCGCGGTCGCTCGGACGATTCAAACGCGAGAAGGACGCCGCGAAATTCGTGGAGGCGCTTTACCAGGCCGGCGCGGTCGAAGTAATCGCGCCCGACATTTACCGCAATAAAGCCCACGACCAGTTCGCGGATGGCTTGCTGGTGCAACTTCCCAAAAACGCGGCGAACCGCAAAGCCGTTCGCCAGGTCTGCGGGCAACTGCGGACACGCCGACTCGGCGCGGTCCAGCCTGACGGGGATATTGGCGAGCGTCATCTGTATCTTTCGCTCGCTTGATTCAGACCACAACAAGGCAATCGCGCGAATCGTCCACCGCCAGGGCACCACAAGCCGGCCGCGCATCCAGCAGGCATTCGCTGACGGCATCACCCACCAGCTTTTCCACCGCATCGCGCATGGGCCGCGCGCCCAGTTTAGGGTGAAAGCCCTTGCGCACGAGGAACGGCAGCACGGTTTTCTCCAGTTCTAGGGCGTGGCCGCGCGCCTTGAGAAATTGGATTTCACGCGCGAGAAATTTCTCGGCAATCTCCAACTGATGCTCGTAGCTCAGGCGATGGAACACGAGCTTCTCATTCACGCGCGCGAAAATCTCCGGGCGCAGGGTTTGTTGCGCCCGCGTCAGGACGTGGCGTTCGAGCGTGGCGTCGTTGGAATGTTGCAGGCTCATCAATTCCGCCGAGCCGATGTTTGACGTGAGCCAGACGTAGAAGCCGCTGAAATCCAGCGTCTGGCCCGTGGCCACCGTGATCCGCGCGGCGTCGAGCAGTTGCAGAAGAATGTCCAGCACGCGCGGATGCGCCTTTTCTGCTTCATCAAACAGCAGCGAGCCTTCCGCCGCGCGCTCGCGCACTCCGCCCAAATAACCAACCTCACCAAGCCGCGCACCAAGCAGCAGACCAAGCGAATCCTGATTCTGAAACTCCGACATGTCGAACCGGAACAATTGTCCCGCGCCAAAAATCTGGGTCGTCAGCACGACGACCGTTTCGGTTTTTCCGACACCCGTTGGTCCGAGCAGCAGAAAACTTCCGCGCGGACGACCCGGTTTGGTGAGTCCAAGTTCGCCGCGCCGCACGACGGAGGCGATTCGTGGCAGCGCGTGGGACTGACCACGGATTTCGCGCGGCAACAGCGTGTTCAATTCGTGGAGTTTGGCGAGCTTCGTCGAGTCCGGTGTTTTGTTCATCCCTTACCCATAGCAGGGACTTCATTGCATTTTGTGTAGCAGATACATCTTCGCTTTCCGCGTTTGTGAGATTGTGGTCGCGTGTTCGGCGGAAAAGCCGCTGAGACGAAAGAAAAATAACAAGAAAAACGCGTATGAAAATCATCAAACACATCCGTCCCAAAGTTAGCTCGCGGTTGCCGTCGCTCCTCATGACCGCCGCCGTCCTCGCCCTCAACATCCTCCCGGCGTTGGCGCAGTCCACAACCTTCAGTTCCACGGACTTGAGAACCGGCATCAGCAACAGCCTTGCCGTCATCATGATGTTCGGCTTCGTCCTCGGCATCGCCGCCGTCATCTACGGCGGCTTTGCCATCCGTCGCGGTGACGT
>Ga0182016_10002777_pt1 | contig 20267 bp, 16 predicted proteins | sample 712S2MmetaG_FD_120491 | JGI IMG/M metagenome (GOLD analysis project Ga0182016, IMG submission 120491) | Permafrost microbial communities from Stordalen Mire, Sweden - 712S2M metaG | ecosystem: Environmental > Terrestrial > Soil > Wetlands > Permafrost | place: Sweden: Stordalen | collected... | reverse complement strand
GAGCTGCCTTGAGGGCTACGGCCTCGGTGGGCAAGGTCAATACGGTTCCGACGATGGCTTTGCGATACTTGCTCGCGCCGTCAGAACCAACCTCATACCAGCGATAGACCCAAACATCTGGGCCGCTCCTCCGCTTTTCGCGTTGCACGCTTCCTTGTTGATACCGTGTTCGCCTAAACATGAATCCTCCTGGTTCAGGCGGCAACGGACGACTGATTCCAGATTACCGCCAGACGGGGCAGAGGTCGAGACATGATTTCAATCAGCCGGCAAGCTTTTGCTGAATCCAATCCTCAAGGACTGAGGCGCGGAAGCGCCAGACCTTGCCAATCTGAATGGCGTGAATCACTCCGCGCCGCGCCAACTTTTGTAGAGTCTTGGGGTGGATGCGCATGATGGCTGCTGCCTGCTCCGTGTCCAGCAATGGCTCTGGAACGAACGCTTCGGAAGCGGGAGGACGCTTTGGAATTGCGATGTGTTCGTCGAGTCTGTCAGTCTGGGGGTTCATCTTCTGACCTCGTCTGGTGAAGGTGAGCGCCAAGACCTTTTTGCGCGCTCCTTTCCGCTACCCTGCTTCAGATGATGCCCTCCTGTCCAATAACTTTTTGGAAGTTGGCGATAACTTTTTGGGATTGGCAGTGAGTCTGATCAGATTCGTCCGGGGAGGTTGTCGGTAGGAGCCGGTTCAAAGGCTGAAGAAACAATTTTCGTTTGAGGCAAAACTAAATCGCAATTATCGTGTCAAATTGCAGTAGATATGGTCGATGGCTGTACAAAACGCTTTTCACTTGCTCGTCATCTTCGGGTGGAATCAGTGACGAATGAGACCTCCCGGCTTGCCTTGGTGATGCACAGGGATTCGTGTGCGCCGAAATGGATAAGTCATGACCGCAGGCCAATGCCGAATTCGCGATCTCGAATTGGTCGTTACCCTGCATGAAGAGGGCAATATGACTCAGGCCGCTAAGCGCCTGGGGATGAGCGAACCAGCCCTCAGTAAGCAACTCCAGAAAATCGAATATAGGATTCAGACGCACCTTTTTGAGCGCGGCAACGGTGGGGTAGTCACCACCGGTCCCGGCAGTTCGTTCGTTGCCCATGCGATGGAGAGCGTTCAGGCGTTTCGAAGGGCTGTGCATGAAGCACACGAATCCAAGCATAACGAGTCCTATCGGCTTCGCATCGGAGTTTCGACGTGTCATCCTCTAAATTTGATCGAGATGCTGCGCTCGATCGAGTTGCGCCTCCACAAGAACCTCGTCGTCGAAATTGTTACGGCGTATTCGTTTGAACTGATGAGCTCCCTACAGCATCATGAGCTTGACCTTGCCATCGTTACTTCGCCTCCGCCGAACGCACTGATAACGACTTCTTGCTTCGCAAAGGACCCGTTCAGGATTGTGTTTCGCGAAGGGCATCCACTGGCAGGAAAAGCCTCAGTGAAGCTGCGTGAGCTTGGCCCATATCCCTGGGTGTTCTTCAATCGGAACATACACCACCATATGCACGACCTGATCTTGCAACGAGGCCGATCAGAATGTGGGGCAGTGACAATAAGTCATTCGGTGAGCCAGGAAGAGCACGCCGTAGCATTACTGACGGACAATCACGTCCTGGCATGGCTGACGCCAACAGGCGCGGAACGCGCCGTGCACGCCGGGCTCAAGAGCGTCCCTCTTGACGATCACCAGATTCGTCTCGAAATGCACCATGCGACGCTGGCCAATAACAAATCGCCACTGGTCAGTGAGTATGTGCGGAGTTTTATGAAGCAAATTGAGGAGCAGCGCCCACCGTTGCAACTGCAACTCCCGATTGGGCTGAAAGGCGATAACTGACAGCGAAAGTAGTTCGACCCATGTCTCCCACCCATTTTAGATCCAGCCCGACATGAACAAGCTGAAATTGGGGATGCGGCAAGGCTCTGCGGTCCTGCGCCGAGCAGAAGCAAGTTACGAAGACTGAATGATGATGGCAGCGGCAGAGGTTTGCGGTTGGCTAGACATCGACTGACCACACTTGGACCCCAAGCTGCTCGAACTGGGGCAGGCGCTTGTTTCCTTGGAAAAGAGGCGACATGAAGAAGACGTAGCGATGACGTTCCGGACGCGTTGCTAGCTTCAGAAGATCTGCAGCTAGCTTTCCGTTGTTACGCGGCGTTACCGCAGCGAAGGTTTCGGCCCCGACACATCCTTCGGTCACACTCATAATGTCGAGAGCTTGGCAAGCATGGGCACCCGGAGCCAAATGAAATCCTCCCACGTCCGGATGCAAAACAAGCAGTTGGCGTGCCGCCGCAATCGCCACATAGAACGTCCACGTTTGATTGATCTGTTCGACGATGTTTAATGCGTAACCTTCAATCGGATGGAAGCCGACAGGCTCGAACTTCATCCGCCGCAGCATGTCGAGCGGATCGCCGGACTGTTCGGAAATCCAGCTCCGGACGGAGACAGCCGTGGTCCGGATCTTATCCATGAGAGTATCTGCGTCGGCAACGCTGCTGACCGTCAAAGGCCCGGCTACGATGTTTCTCGCCATATTACATGCTCCCATATATCTGATAATAAAGGACATTATCACATATAAGAAGAGGAGATTACCTTTGGATGGTACCGTTCATTACTAAATGGTATCTAGTAGTATCATTATTATAGTTGATACCGACTGGTACTATGTGGTACTGTATTTCTTAGGAGGTGGAGCAATGGCTGCCACGGAAACACTTTTGATTCAAGGAAAATCGGTACCCTATCATCGCGGTTCGGTGCCCGTCAGTGACTGTTTGCTGGATCCGCAGAACCCTCGCATTCAGTTTCTGGTCGGGCAGAAAGCCGGAAACGCAAGCCAGGCGGAACTCGAAGAACTGATGTGGGAAAAGGATGCGGTTAAGGGATTAGCTCAATCCATTCAACAGAACGGTGGCATCTACGAGGCCATCATCGTGCAGCGAAAAAAAGACAAATACCTGGTCCGTGAGGGAAACTGCCGTACGGTGTCGGCACGCCGCTTGTTGGCTCAGTACCCGAATGACGCCAGGTTCATGACTGCTCCGGCAATGATTTTCGAATCCGATTTGACCGAAGAGGATTTGGCGGTTCTGCTGGCAGACATGCACGTGAGCGGCAAAATCCGTTGGGATGCGTATGAACAGGCCAAGCACATAGCCGATCTCTACAACGTCTATGGCAAGACGTACGACTGGCTCGGGAATCACCTCAGGTTGAGCAAAACCAAGATCAACGAGATGCTGCTTGCCTACGCAGCTACACGGGAATTCCTTCATAACCATCCGGATCCAAGCAACGTCCGGAAATTCTCCTTCTTTCATGAGTTGATGAAGAAGCGTGAACTGCGAGAACAGTTCAAGGAAGACCCCGAATTCAAACAGAAGTTCCATCGGTGGCTAGCGGAAGGGAAGCTGAGCGACGCGAAGCAAGTTCGGAATTTGTCGGCCGTTTTGGAAAGTAAGGACGCCGCCGCAGCTCTCGACAAGAAGGGGATTGAAGAGGCCAGCAAGATTTTAATCAAGAATGATCCTTCGCTTGAAAGTGATCTCTTCCAGGCGGTTAAGAGGGCGACCGAACAACTCCGGAAGGCACCGGCCAGTGATATTCAGGATCTCAAGACTGGAAATCCCCAGAAGGTGATCATGATTCGCGACCTGAGCAGGGCGATCGAGGATCTCTACACTCTTGCAGGAATTGCAAAATGAGCAAATTGCCTTGGATTCCCCGTGCACCGCGCCTGCGATATCTTCCCTCGCCGGCGCGGCTCCCGCGTGCGCGCACGCAACATATCGCCAGGCCGTCGATACCCGCGGACACACGCATTTTCGTCTGGAATCGGGACGGTGGGAAGTGCGTTTCCTGCTCATCGAGGAAAGATCTGCAGTTCGACCACGTGATCCCGTTCTCTTTAGGAGGCGCCACAACCGCAGACAATCTGGAGTTGTTGTGTTCGGTTTGCAACCAGAAGAAAAAGGCGACTCTGTCTGTTCCTGCTAGGGAAGCAACACTTTGCCCCGGCACCGCAAGTCGGGAGTGACATTTACGGGATCGTCGACATTCATGGTAGAGCGTACCCGAGTTCGCCTTGGCTAAGCATAAGGCTCTTTCTGCACCAATTGAAGTACGACTTCTAAGAGGGCCGGATATAGAATATCCATACACTCATTTTTGACACTTCCTTGTGTTGACCGAGCGCGAGGGTTCATGGCCGATTGGAAAGACTTCTTCGAGGATGGCAAGGAAGTTCGAGGTCAGTTTCTCGATGCTCTTGAGCAACGACAAAATCGGACTCAGAAACCACGTCAGGAACCTCTTCCGGTTCGGTTCTGCCCCCTCTGCGACAAACCATTCATTGAAGAAACTGTGCTTCTCGAACACGTTCGGTCGGTCCATGGACCGCAACACGTGTATCTACGACTCAATGGGAGCGTCATTCGCGATATCGGGTGGGCAGCAAATGGAATATCCGAATTGATCGTGGTCCCAATTAGTTTTACTGAGATATCCGTAGAACTGAACGCACACAAATTCACTCAAAGTATCCGCGTGACAGATAACACCGATTTGCTTGCTTATCTTCCGAGCGCCTTCGAAGGTGAGCTGACAATAGAGGTATCGGTGGGATTGAGCGCGAAATCTCGATTCGTTGTCTATGCGCGCTCATTACCGGAATTTCGTCACGATGCTCTCGATTCTTTGATAGTTAACCTTAGCTCTGAAGCGCTCGCAGCCAAGGAGATGCCTCACGTTCATTCATGGCGGCGCCTCCAGAAACTCAACGATCTAGAGACAAGATACCTGAATGGCTTTTTTGAGTACGTGCTTGCATTTCACCTAGAGACTTCTGGAAAACGCAAAGTGGCTAAGCACCATTTTGATGAATCTCTCGGCCTTCTCTTACCTTTCCGCACTCCGCTGGCAAAAAGCGCGCAATGCGTTTTAGGATTGCGGATGAACTGCTTCGGGGTCCTGCGCCATGCTCCACGCAGCTCCGTTCTTGCACTTTGCGACAAGTTCTTCAACAGCAGCTCAGGGGCGGAGACCGGTCCAAGAATAACGGAGGATCCAAATCCGTTCATCACTCATGCTGACCAGTTCACCCTTCTATTGGTGAAATCAATAGCTAACTACTGCACTGCTGAATACGCACAATGCGAAAGCAATTTGCACGCTCTGGAGTTTCATCCGTCGGCAAAAGAAAAGAACAATGAAGACAAGTTGCTCTTGCTTTCGGCGCGTCTTCACAAACAATTGGACAAGCACAGGGCTGCATCTGACGCCTATAACAGTTTGCAGTTTCACCCGGATTTCGGACGAGAAGCAAAGGAGTTTATGAGTGGAGCAGCCTGATCAGCCGGCAAATGACAATTTAGTAGGAACTGGAGATGTCGTCCCGAATCAGATGCGACGTTCTGCCAAGGCTCCTAAGCTATCTGCGGATGGCTTTTTAGCTCAATGGAAATCTCGCCTTTCCTCCAAGAAGGACCCACTACCCGCTCTGCGCGCAATGTGTAGAGCAGGAATCAGCGGGGACATTCCCGAAACAGCCGTTCAAGAAATTGCATTCGCAACAACGACGCATCCCGGCTTAGCGGAGCGGCTTGCTCTCCATCTTTCATTTCAATCGCGGTTTGGTAAGTGCAACTCTTTTTCTCGACGTCTCCTTCGCCAATTTCGAGCAGATTTCGCCGGCTCCATTGCATTCGACGCGGCCGAGTTTGTTGGATACAGAGCTGAACATTCCATCGAGGAATGGGTGGCTCAAAATGCGCCAAGAGAACTCGCAGACCTTGAATCGTGGATGCGTCGAGGGGTAATTGCCTTCCTTGAGATGAGTGAGCCGACCGTACGTTCCACAGGGCTCTTTGCGATCCTAAAGGAATGGAGCTCACGTGAAAAACCGGCGTCCAAACCGGATGTGGTTTTTGCACAGGGACTTATAGCGGGTTTAATTGGCCCGCGTCTCAATCGCTCCAGGCTCCAATGCCTACGCAGCGGTATTCAGATATTTGAGAGTGAGCGCCGAGACGTTCTCGATCGAGAACGCAATCTGCAAATGATAATCAAGGGAAACCAGGACACTATCCGTTCCCAAGAGCAAAATGTTGCTACTCTCAATTCAGAACTTGAAGCCTCCAAGAGCGAGTCTGAGTCAAAAGGTTCGATTCTTGCGGCTCGGGATTCGGAAATTCTAACGTTGAAAGAACAGTTGACACTAGTTGATCGCCACTGGGAAGGTGTCTCTGAACAGCAGCTCGCGAAGCAAGGAGGCGCATTGCGGACGAAGGTACAGCACGAATTACGGGAAGCATTGCTAGCGCTCGACCGCGAGGATCCCAACGTACAGATGGCCCTCAATCGACTTCGTCGAATCGAGGGAATTGTGAAGGAATAGGAGATCCGCGGAGGACGCTCAGATGTCTCAAGTTGGCTTTGGAGTTGATTTTGGCACCACTAATTCCGTGATCGGCATTTGCGAGGCTGGGCGAACCAGGGCCCTCTTGGATGGGGATAGGCCAAATCCATCGGTTGTTTGGTTTAAAGGCGATGGCACGGTAACCGTTGGCAGTCAGGCAAAGCGAAATATCAATGGGTACGCCGAGGAACCCGGCCACATTTTCATTTCTTCCGTCAAAGCCAACCTGGGTAAAGGTCGGAACTTCCGGATTGGCGGGCAGTCCAAGTCCGCTTCTGATGTAGCTGGTGAAATCTTTCGGTTCCTCCTCGATCAGGCTCAACATGTCCATGGAGTTTCCGTGCCTGAAGGGTTTGTCACCATTCCAGTCGACTTTGATGGAAATGCGAGACGAGACCTTCGTAGAGCAGCCGAATCCGCTGGATATTTCATCAAGACCTTCATTCATGAACCGTTTGCGGCGGTAGCAGCGTATTGCCTGCGGGATGGTGATGAGTCCCTCGAAAGGATCGAGGGAAAACATCTTCTCGTATTCGATTGGGGCGGAGGCACTCTCGATATAACGCTAGTGCTTACGAAGAATGGCATCATGAAACAGCTCGGCACTGCTGATCTGGGCCACCGGGCGGGCGACTACTTCGACCAGAAACTCATGCGGCTCTCGCACAATCGATTCCTTGAGGCATCGAAACTTTCTCCAGAAGAGGCGGTCATTGCCTTTGGCCTCAAAGACCGGTACCTGGAGGAATGCGAGCGAGTGAAGATCGAATTGTCCAAGAGTCCATCCGACGATCTCCAGATTGCCAGTGCGTTTCGCAATAACGGCCGCAATCTGGATGTGTCACACAAGATCCTTAGAGAGGATCTGGAAGCAGAGATTCAAATCGATATCAATGACGCTATTTCCAAAGTCGACAAGATCCTTGATGAAGCTCGGCTCACGGCTCGAGATGTCGACCTGGTCTTGCTAATCGGGGGGAGTTCCCGAATACCCCTCCTGCAGCAGCAAATGCAAGAACGGTTTGGCTCGCGAATCGTCCATGTTAATAACGCGGATACGATCATTGCGGAAGGGGCTGCTCTTGTCGATTACCTTGGGATGCATCCCGTGTCGGCAAGATCTCTCGGAGTACGCTTATCGGATGGCTCGTATTATGAACTCTTCCCTGAGGGAACAATCGCCAAACCGGATGTCTTTCGGAAGACGATAAATTTCTACTGCACTGACGGACGGGATGGTGAAGCCAAGCTTGTCCTAGTCGAAAAGACCGACGGGCGCGAAGTCAACTCGCGCATCCTAGGCATTCCAGTAGACCGCGCACTGCCACGCCGGAATGGCGACTGCGAAAGGGTCTCCGTGACGTTGGAACTGGATTCCGACCTTATCCTCCACGTCTTCGGGAAAGCTGCCACGAAGACTAACGGTGTATCTGCGTCTTTTCACGATCTCTTATTTGCCCTCGACACTCATGGAGCACGCAAATGAATTCGCAGATGATGGTTCTCTCAAATCTGATGTTGGATGACGAGCAGCACAGGCCGGACTACCGTTGGATTCCGGGTGACTTATTGGGAGCACTTTACCCGGAATATCGTAACCCAGAGTCTATCCACCGGTGGATGACTCGTCCTCAGGAGGAAGAGTACCGGCGCTATCTTCCGTGTATAAAGTGCGGAAGACCGTACGGCTGCTCATGCGGGATCGTACTTTGACCAACGGTTCCCGGCGATCCACCGAACGGGCGCGTCAAGACTTGGATACCCTGCAAGAGCATTCGGCGGTAGAATAGTAGTGAGTCGCAAGTTGCTCTCAATCCCCGGAGGTCAACTCATGCTGATACTTGTTCCGTGGAAACCCGTTGTCATCCTTTTTGGATTCTTCACTGCACTGATTCTGTTTAGCTATTATGGATCGGCGCTGATTGAAGGAAAGAACCCCTTTGTCCCGTACGGGAGCGCTCCGAACCACGTCATTGCTGGGCCGTCGCCTGCACACTCATCCACGGACCACAAACACACTCGTAAAGCCAACCCGGCGAAATCCGATTAGGACGTACCGCACGTAGAATGCGATGGGTGCAGTTTCTCGAAGCACACCTTTTCGTTCGTGTTCTCGCCGCACGCCATCGGTGATATTCAGTCGGGGATTCCGGTTGTAGAGAGGTGCGTCGTCATCGCGCTCCCTTTTCATCTAGGATCTCCCGTTGAATGATTCAGATCTTCCAGAAACTCCGACGGAGGAGCTGTGCCGGTTACAAGCAGATGATCGCGGGCGCGAGTGCAGGCGACGTAAAGCAAGTGGCGCTCAGTGTTGTAAACATCCTCAAGGTCTGCCTCATCTGTGACAGTCTCAATCCGCTCTTGGAGTGGAATCACTTCGTCATCGCAAGCCATCACCGCGACTGCCCGGAATTCCAGACCCTTGGCCAGGTGCATTGTGCTGATGGACAGTCGTCCAATCGGCGTCATGACGTTTTCATCGAGAACATCAAAACTAAGCGCGGCTGCGTTTGCCGCGGCCTTGGCCCGGTTCAACTCTGCCTCTGATCGAACGAAGATCGCAATTTCGTGCGGCGGAATTCCCGTCTTCGTCAGGTCCGCAATCCATTGGCCTACGGTCTTGATTTCGGCTTCAACAGTCGCCAATACTTGAATGCCCGGTGCGGGTCCGTTGAAGATTGAGATGGTTCCCTTGCGCTCTTCCGTGTTGCCATCTACGTCGGCAACCTCAGTCCCAAGGAGGCGGTCGGACTGAGAGCGAATCTGATGCGATGTACGATAGTTGATTTTCAGTGTGGTCGAACGGCCGCGGACATCCACTCCCATGGCCTTCCATGAAAACGGCTGCTGGAATATTCTCTGGCCAAGGTCACCGGCAAAGAAAAGACCATTAGCGCGTCCTGCGCCGAGCGCGGCAAGAAACCTGAGTTGTGCGATGCTGATGTCCTGGGCTTCATCGACCACAGTAAAGTCGAACGGTGAGGGAATGGCGCTGTTGTATCGGCTCGCCAGCACGTTGAAGAGACCGGAGTTTGTAATCAATCCCTGTGATTTGAGAGCAGCTCGAACCTGCTCAATGATGGACCAGAGAATAAGTCGCTGCGGTTCTTTGAGCCGTGTCTTGCGGCCTAATCGAATTACATCTCGATACTGCTCCCACGTATCTAGTTGCCACGCATCGACAACCTGCTCCCATTCGGTCGTCAAGAATTGCAGAGAGAACTTGTTTCCGGTGACGGCAGCGGCAGCACGCCCGAAGAGTTGCTGGATCATCTGACGCGAAGCAATTCGAGGCTTGCCGATGTTCAATTCAAAAAGTCGGTAGCCAATGGCATTCATCGAGTGAACTTCAATACGCTCACCCAATCGGGGCTCGCTGCTTATCAACAGTCGGAGTTTGGCTCTAAGCGCGTTTGCAAGGATGTCGGAGAACGTCGTGAGCAGAAGCCGGGTGTCTGGATTGGTTCGTGCAAGATGCACAGCCCGGTGCAGCGCGACAATCGTTTTCCCTGTGCCCGCCGATCCGGAGATTCTGGCCGGACCATTGAAGTCCCTCTGAACAAATTGGCGTTGCGCCGGATGCAGAAACACGGCCCAGCGCTCCCATGGATAATCGAGAGCAAGGGCAAGCTCCTCGACGTTCTTCATCACGCGGAAGCGACGCAGCGCGTCTGGGTGCTCGAACGGATTCGCGCCCACTGGCACAGGCTCGGGCAATGGCGGCTTAATGCCGGTCGCCAGATTCAGTAGTGCCTCGGCGGCTTCGGCTGGCAGGTGTCCGGCAATCTCAAGCAGCGTGTCCTCGGTAGCCTCCCGCACATCAGCAAGCCACTCCTGCGGAACTCCGTAGGCGAGAAACTGACCATCGGAAATGTACTTGAATACTGGCGGCTTGGGAGGAGCTGGCCGCTCGACTTCCACGTACTTGGGAATTTCCTGTACGCGCTCGCGAATTTCTACCAACTGCGCAGCGCCTGTTTTGGGATGCGTCTCCAGGCGGCGCCGTTCCGCCCATTGGTAGGCTTCGTCGTGGTGATTCACGTAGCACAGCAGTAAGCTGGCTCCGGTCCGGTGAACGATAAGACGGATGTCCTGGCTCACGCGGATTGACCAGAAGTTTGGGTCTTTCGACTTATCGAGCTTATGCAGTTGCAGGCTGGGATGCGCTGGGTTCAACTGGAGATCGAATGCCGTCGTTTTCACAGCCTTCTGTTCCTCGCCAGTGAGTTTGGCGAGGCTGTCAGTGAAAGTGTCCGCGATTCTGAATTCCATGCGCCCAGTTCCTCGCTATTTCGCACCAAGTTCCTTCAGCACCTCTCAACAGCCGCCGAAAGTCAATCGCTAGGAATTAGGGAGATGCTGTCGATCTTGAACCGCATGTGATTCTCAGAGGGTTCAGTGAAGTATTCTGCCCGAACCGGCATTTCAAAGTGAACGTCCACTCCTGCTGCATCAAACCTCCCATTCGAGAAATCCTGAACGAATTGCTCGCGCAGGGCAATTGGGACATGGAAGTGTAATAGATTTCTGCCGCCACTGGGACGAACGTAGATCTCAATACCATCTGCTATCTTTCCTCCTTGTCATCACGCCACTCGGAACACCTTCATCACTTCGTCGCCCAGATGGTTGATAACCTTCACGGCGATTCTGCCGGAGGCTGGCTTGTCAAAAGGTCGCGAGGTATCGCTGTGCAACGTCTCCCACGCCTCTTCGTTGATCTCCGCTTTCAGCGTGGTCTTTAGCGACTTGTAGGGATCGTTCGCGCCAAGGAAATAAGCCTGGCGAACGAAGAAGCTCTCTTCGTTGTAATCCGTGTCTACAAACCAGCAGGCGATACCATCGGGACCGTCGCTCCGTACTTCACCTGTGCTCGGATGGAATACATCCACGCCGTTCACCTTTACCTGGATATGTCCGTCCTTGGCTGTGAGGACCTCGATATCCGGCTCGCCGAAGATGACGAAGAGGTTGCCCTTGCCGGTGTTCTTCAAGTCGCCGGCCATGTGCAGGTCGGCGTTCATGCGGGCCTTGAGCACAGGGATGCGGCCCAGTTTGTTGAACTCTGAGGAGTGCGCGTCGTAGTTGAACGCGCAGGTAATTAGAACACCGAAGTCGGCATCGCCGGCCTCGCGAGCGGCGGAAACCAGATCGGGGCGGGAGACAGTTCCAAACTCCGGACCGATGAAGATGGCCGCCCGCTTCTCGGCTCCATTCTGCTCCGTATAACGGCCCTCAGCGCAGACACGGTCGCCGGGCCAGGGAGTGATCGAAGAGAAGGCGATCTTGTCTTCCTTGTGCGCCTGCTGCACGCCGCTTGTCTTAAGCGTGTCGAGAATAACCTGGACAAAGTCTTGTGCGTCTCGCGCGCTAACGTCCGAGGTTCCCGGCCTGTCAACGAGGTCATCATTCTCATCCACAGCGAGCACACGGTGCGGCGAAAGGCTCTCGACAGTGAAGGGGCCGGCAACGCGAACTTTCTTGTTGTCTTCGTAGGGCTTGTCGTATAGGTACTCGAAGTCTGCCTTGGCTGCTATCGAGGCGTCGATCTTTTTCTGGCGGGCAATTCGTTGTTCCCACCATTCGACGTGACGGTCTTTCGCTGTTTGGGGCCACGTCTTCTCAGCCTCACGGGGGATGTCCCACTCCTCCCAGTTCTTATTCAAAACCGCATTCAACTGGCTGCGAATTGGCTCAAGGCGCGCCTGGTACTCCTCCCAGATCACATCAATTTCGGAGTTTTTGGCGATGGAACCAAGCATGATGTGAGGGACTCGCTCGTATACAAAGCCATGCCGGATGCTGCCGTGTGTCGGCGTGTTGGAAGAAACTCTTCCCCGTAATTCTGCTTCTTTGGCTTGGCCTTCGGGGCTGTCGGTAAGCAGATAGTATGAATAGCGAGCCCCCATGATTCGAGCGCGAGCAAGCGCCAGAGCGACTCGGGAAGTGTCGATGGTGATCCAGCGACGGCCCCACTGTTCGGCAACAAAAGCCGTGGTCCCGGATCCACACGTTGGGTCTAGTACAAGATCACCTGGGTCAGTAACCATCATCATGCAACGTTGTGGAACCTTTGGGGTCGTCTGAACAACGTAGATTTGCTCCTCTGCAAAACTGCCTGTACCGGTATCAAGCCAAACATTATCAAGTGGCGTTGTCGGATTGTCATCCAAGAGCAGAACACTTCGAAGCCCCTTTCCTCCCGCCCGTAGTCTCCCAATGCGGGCAAGCTTATCCATCTCTTCGCCAGGATTCGGACTCAGGCTCCAATGGCGATTCGCTGGCACTGGAAAATCCTCCCCCTGAAAACGGTAGGGATTGCTTCGGCTCTCCTGAAAACCTTGAGAAGTAGTTGGGCCGAGCGCACAGAAATGCCATCCTTTCAGTTCACTCGGCTTCATCTGTTGTTCTATAGGCGAAGACGCGCGGACAGTTGTAAAGGTATCGTCGATAAGCTGTGTATACTGCTTCGCGCCTATATCCCCCGGCATTTTCTCGCGCAATAAGGGGCGGAATTTCCTATGTGGCATTGACTTCGCATAACAAACCACATAGTCCACGATTGAAGGTATTCCAACGGTAGATTGCGAGCTAGTTTTGAAGAAGCTAAGAAGTCCGGCGAAGTTCTCCTCGCCAAAAACCTCGTCCATCAGTGCACGAACTCGATGCACATTCTCATCACCGATCTGCACAAAGATCGATCCGGATTCAGTAAGCAGATCCCTTGCAACAGTTAAACGATCACGTAGATAGGTCAGGTATGAATGAATTCCGTCCCGCCACGTATCCCGAAATGCCTTTACCTGTTCCGGTTCGCGTGTGATGTGATCAACGTTGCCGTCCTTCACATCGCGGCTAGTTGTCGACCACTGGAAATTGGAATTGAACTTGATGCCGTAGGGCGGGTCGATGTAGATGCACTGCACCTGGCCGCGCAGTCCTTCGCGCTCTGCGAGCGATGCCATCACTTGCAGGCTGTCACCGAGAATCATTCGGTTCGACCAATGTGCATCATGTTGGTAGAACTCCGTCTTGGCGTCTTCGTTGGGCAGCCCGTTGAAGTCAGCAAATAGATCGAATTGCGTCTCTTTTTTTGTGCCAGTCTTCTCCGATTGCCTGCGCAGATCATCAACGAGAACTTTCGGATGGACCTTCTCCTGGATGTAGAGCGGCGGCGCGGGCACAACCAGATCGGACCAGTCCTGTTCATCTTTTCCGCGCCAAACAAGCTGTGGGTCAAGATCGCGGTTGCGGCGCTCGTGAGCCACGCGGATCGGCGTTTGCTCTTCCGTACGCATGACGGATTGGTACTCCGCCGTTGGAATATTTTTGCGCGAGGCATCATCGTGGGTGAGGGTCTCAACGGTCTTCTTCGGCGCTTGCTTGGGAGTTTTGCTCTGTTGAATCATTGCTTGTCCTGACTGTCACAAACGTACAGATTGCAACCGATATGGCCTACCTCAAGATCTTCGCCGCATGAGTGACCGTGGATCGAGATGAAGGACCATTTGATGGAGTGGTCCATTGCCTTGCCCTTTTGCTGTTCTGGTTGCTCCTCATCCATCTTGTTGCGCACCTTCTTCATCAATCCAGCGATGTCCGGATCCCTCACGTATTCGATCAAGAGGCCGCGGCCTTCTCTGCCCGTCGTATATCGTCCGAGCAGTTGCTTGAGCCCTTTAATGTGGTATGCCGGCCCATCGTAGATTTTTGCCTCGCCGAGCTTTCGCCGAATTGGGGAAGAAAAGCTTACTTCGATAGTGAGATCCACATGACCGTTACTGTTTTTCTCTCTTGCGACGTCTATTCCTGGCATTGTCAGCGCGAGAGCAAGCACGCTAGATAATCCATCTTCATCGAGACCTTTGAACTTTACCTTGTCGCCTTCGAGGCCGATGACTGCTCTCTCCAGCCATACGTCGAAGGCCTTTTCGAATTCTTCATCTGTTTGGGCAGTAAACAGGCTAAGAGGTCCTGGCCCTCTTTGCTGAATTCTTTCGACAAGATCGAGAACGGAACCTGCTGGTGCGGTCATACTTCCTTTTCAACCTCCTGGCAGAGAACCCACCGCACCTGAACACCCGACGCCCATCTCTTCCATTCTTCGTCGCTGACGGATTTGGTTTCCCACCATCCAGTCAGCATTCTGGTGAACTCCGACGAAGGGACTTCGGGATTGCCTGCAGATTCAGATCGCAAGTCCATTCTTAAGAGCCCCGTTGAGCGGTTTGAGAGCAGGGTCAAAACAGCCAAGGCCTCATCCGGACTGCAACCAGCTGCCTCCGCAACCTTGTCTATGTCTGACAGAGGGATTGAGCGGTCTGGTGCAGAAAGTGCCTTGCCTATAATCAGGCCGTTCAATCTAGGCCATCTGTCATCGACTCCGAACTGCCGCTCGACATAGGAATTCGCACGAACGATGGCCGGTTGCAGTCGTCCGGCAGATGATTCGATCATGTCGTCGAATTGCGTTTTGATCTTTGCAGCAAAATCAGACTCGATGGCGTAGACTTCCGTGAATTCGGCGAAAGCCCAGCGACCAAACTTACCGCTGTTGTTCACGCCTGGAATCCAGTAGGTTTCCATCGTGATCTTCTTATCCTTCGCGTCCTCGCGACGGTACCCTTTGATCTCGACTACGAGATGCAACAGGTCGTCATCGCCGCGCCCGTCATCGACCAGCACGATGAAGTCTGGCCGATAGATGCGGCTCTCCGAGCCGTATCTATACGGCACATCGAACCCCAAGTTGTGATTCTTGACATAGGCTTTGACTTGAGGATGCATCTCGGCGACACGGCAGAACTCGCCTTCCCAGTCGCTATCCAGAATCACCCAATTGATGTGACACCGTGCCGCGTTCGTCTCCCACCGATCCCGCTTAGAAGTCGTGAAATTCACGTGTATAGTCGAGCCCGTCGAGTTGTAGGCGTCGAGAAGGACTTTGATCGGTGATTTCCCAATCGTGTCTGCAGTGATTGCTGCCGTAATGCGCTCGCAAGCCATATCGGCTAGATTCCGGTAAAGGATTTGTGCGGGATAGGTGCCACCTGTGCAGAAAAGGCGAGTGTCAAGCCACTCCTTGGTGATGCGTTTGAGCTGACCAAAGAGATGAAACTTCGGTTCTTCGCCCGGATCGCGCCACTTGGTGTAAAGCAAATGGGTAGTTAGGTGGTAGAGCACCGTTGAGGGACGCGTGTCGCTCAGATGCTCGACGGTGAGGTTGACGCCCTCGCCGACGATGCCAGAATTCAGCGTGTTGGATGGCCCGGTTAGCTCCGGACTCAGATTCAGAACTGAGTCGTCGCTGAACTTGGCAGTCAGCCGATCATCGGGCAGCTCTACGCGGTAACCCATGACGCGCGGGAATTGGATTTCCAGTGCGTCGCGCTCGGGACGGACAGCCTTGACCTGAATTGTTTCCCTGGGCGGCTGCGGCGGAGCTACAACCGGCTTGGCCGCAAAATCAAATGGGATGCCGAGAATATCCGCATACTCGACATTGAAAAGGCCTTCTTCATTCAGGTCGTAAGACTGGCGGCGGAGAGCGCGGCCAATTACCTGCTCGCAGAGAAGCTGTGTGCCGAAAGCGCGAACACCAAGGACGTGTGTGACGGTGTTTGCATCCCATCCTTCGGTAAGCATGGAGACCGAGACGACGCAACGGATGGATTCGCCTAGGCGTCCCTGCTTGCCTACCGTGTTCATGACTTCACGTAGCAAGTCCTGGTCAGAGATGTTGTCGGCCTGTTGGCGATCGCCTGTGCGCTTTAGGATGTCGCGGCGGAAATGTTCGATTTCCGCCGCCGCCATCTCGCGGAATTTTGGGTCAAGAGCTTCGCCGGACTCAAGTTCCTCGCTGTCGATGAGCAAAGTGCGGGGCTGGGGATATGGATTGCCGTGTTCATCGAAGTTGCGGAAAAGCTCCAGACGCCCATTTACGAGCCGGTCTGTGCCGTCTTCCGCCTTCTGGAGAAAGCCAGAGATGTAGTCATAAACCAGCTTTGAAGTAGACGTGTTGTTGCAGACTACGATGAAGCAAGGCGGTACCTTGACCTTTGCTTCAGTCCAAACGTCGAACGTCTTCTTATAGTGACCGTAGAGGGCTTCCAAGGCAGTGCATAGCTGTGTCGGCAAGCTGAGTGGATCAAGAGCATCCCCCTTGCCGCGCCCCTTCTTCGGCATTCCCTTGCGGATGTGTTCCCAGAGATTCCGAAATACAGGTATCTCCTCACCGGAGATATTGTCCGCAACCGGGACTCGCGGGAGCTTGACGATACCGCATTCAATCGCGTCCATCAGCGAGAAGTCGCTCATGGTCCAAGGGAACAGAGTGCCCTCAGCGTAATTGGATCCTTGGAGAAAGAACGGCGTGGCCGATAGATCGATCACGCGCGTGACACCGATCTTGCGCTGCACGATTTCCAGACCCGAGATCCAAAGGCGGGCGGCCTCGCTGTTCTTTTCGGCCTCCTGCTTGTCGTCGCCCGAAAGGTCTTCTTCGTCCGGATCGCCCGGCTTCTCCCTGTAGCAGTGGTGAGCCTCGTCATTGAGGACCAGAATGTTCTTCAGGCCCATAAGGTCCGGCATTACGCGCTGGATCATCTGGCCTTCAGTCTCCAACGTTTCCAGCGGATCGCCTCTGCCCTGAAGCAAGGCACGTCCGCCCTTGGAAATGTCGAGCCGTTCCCTCAATTTGAAGGCGTGGTAATTGGTGATAACGATCTTGGCGCGCTGAATATCATCCAGCATGTCCGAGGGCACCAACTCCCGGCTGGCGTAATAGCTGTATGGGTCGTTTGGCTGGAGAACGCTGAGCCGGTCCTTGATCGTGAGACCCGGCGCGACAACAAGGAAGCCTCGGGTGAAGTGCGAGCTACCGGGACGGCGGAAAGCATTGATTGTCTGCCACGCTATCAGCATGGCCATCACAGTGGTCTTGCCGGCGCCAGTTGCCAGTTTCAATGCGAGCCGCATCAACTCGGGGTTAGCGGACGCATTCGAGTTGGCAAGGTGCTCGATGAAGCCCTTGCCGGTCTTCCCGAGCTTTGGAGCAACTTCTGTTAACCAGATGGCTGTTTCGGCGGCCTCGATCTGGCAAAAGAACGGTCGAATGCTGGCGAATTTGTGTTGCCGCCAATGCTGGAGAAGCCGCGCCGTCTCAGGGGTTACCAGCCAATCATTTGGATTTGGGAGTTGCCTCCATCGGTCTACCTGGAAGCGTAGGTCATTGATGATTGGCGTGGGATCGTATTGTTGCTGTGCCGTTGAAAGGCCAAGACCCTCATTGAAGACCAGGGTTTCCTGCGTGGAGGGCTTCTTCCGCTTGCGGGGCTTGGGAATGGGAGTAATGAATTCCGCGCGACGACGGCTTTCAACTATCTGCTGGGTCGGCTGCCCCTGAGTGTCCAGCTCCCAGTGCCGGGCTGGGTACTCATAGGGCGAGTTGAGAATCGGATGCTCAAAAAACTGGTTCTCCATCTACGCCGCGCTCCCACTTGGTTTGCTCTCAGAATATCCCACAATTGCATCAGCAGCAGGGCAATGATGTCTCCAAGGCACGCCCCTGCAATGGCTTGCCCTGATCAAAACCCTCGGAAGCATTGAGACTAGAACGCCTACAAGTGTACGCTCGCGACCCGCTTTATTTATCTGCTTGCGCTCAGTACAACCGTCTAAATCGCGGACCCAGGGTGGATGGTGGTGGAATGGACGGTTGAATCAAGGACAAGGCCGTCGGGTGGGCCGAACATGGCGCTCTCGTGAATGCGAGAGCGACCTTCAAGGGTGGGAAGACGGGCCGGGACGAAAAAATGGGCCTACCCGAAGGCAGGCCCGAAGAATCACAGTTTTCTAAGCGGCGCGCTTTCCCTTCGCCGCTGGTTTCGACTCTGGCTTGGCGGCCTTCTTGGCCTTCTCCTTCGCGGTGAACTCCAGCTTCACTTTGAGGGCAAGGGCATCGGTATCGACTCCGTAGACCTGGGCGGCGGCGCGGAGAGTCTTGCCTCCGTCTGCATGGGTTCTGGCAGTTAGCAAGATGACGGCTTCGATAATCATTTTGCCGATGGTGCCTTCGTCTGCCTTGCGGACAAATGCGGTCAAGAGTTTTGCGGCGGATTCGCCCTCCTTCGCCTTGATGCCTCGATTTCGCGCGGCCATTTCCACTCGCTTCTCGTCAAGCAACGGGAGCAACTGTTCCGCAATGAAGAGAAGGTCGCGCTTCATCAAGCGCACCGGGACGGCGGCGACGATGGCTTGCAGGACCCGAATTCCGGTCGCGTTCGCCAGTCCTTCCTCGCGGCGGCGCTTCTCCTGCTCCGCTTTGATGCTGGAATCCGCTTTCGATGTCTGCTTCTTCGGATGGTGAACTGGGCAAGTCGGCTCGGTGCAAACCTTGCGAAGTTCGCCTTTGTCGACACCGTCCGCAACGATGGCCTCGGTGGTGTATTTGCACGTCTTGAACTCCGGCCATTTCGCTTTCTCCGGCGTGTCGGGCTTCTCGTTCCTGATTTCTACGTACTTGTTGCGCGGGATGGCCTTCTCGCCTTCCGGCTGCTGCTTGTATGCCGTGCTGATCTGGACAAGCTCCGGCTTGGCCGCGACCTTGGCCCTAACGTGCGCGTCCAGCTTGGCGGCGTAGCAATTCGGGTCGGTACAAGCGTCCGTATTCCCGCTCACATCGGCGAAGAGCAGCCTGTTGTGCCCGGTGCGCTTTGGGCATTCTACGCAGCTTCCGGCAGCGGGGACAAGTTGAGCATCGCGTTTGTTGAATGGCGCTTGCTTCAAAAGCAAAAGCACGTTGTGCTCTATCCACTTTTGCAGATGCCGAACGGGGAGCAGGATGCGCTTGGCCTTGGCTCCGGCCCCGCTCCACTCCTCGCGGAAACAATTGGCGAGTGCCTGTTCCTGCTGCGCGGGTTGTAGTTTTGCCAGTAGCAGCGCGTGGCCTACGCCGATTTCCTCGGCATAGAACGCCTCGACGGCTGGCGCGGAAAGCTCGGTCAAGCGGACACGGGCCGCGCAGTACGCCGGCGATTTGCCCACTTTCGCCGCGATTTGCTCGATGCTGTACTTTGGGTCGTCCAAGTTGAGCAGGGCTTTGAATCCCTGCGCTTCCTCCAGCGGGTGAACGTCGCGGCGTTGTAGGTTCTCGATTAACTGTGCTTCCAATGCCTCGGCGTCGGTGAGGTTGACAATGCGGACTGGAACCGTCGGCGCTTCGGCCATTTGCGCCGCACGATAACGTCTGGCTCCGGCGACAATCTCAAAGCTCTGGTCGGTGAGAGGCCGCACAAGCAAGGGAGAGAGAACACCCTGGCTGCGAATGCTCTCGGCCAATTCCTTGAGGGCGGAATCCTCAAAAATGCGGCGCGGGTTAGTGGCGGACTCGGTGAGGACGCCGAGCGGAAGGTTGCGGTATTCGGTAGCGGTATTCGTGTTCATGGGTTGCTCTCCTTTGAGCGGTTTGGTCGTGCGGGTGGGGAGTTGAGCGGACGGCGTGAGGCCGTCCGCCACATCAAAGCCGGGGTTAGCTGGCTTGCGCCAGTTCGGGTTCAGGTTCTTCGGCGGTTTCCGCTGCGGGGCTTTCGAGTGCGGAGAGAATCAACGCGGAAGTCTTCTGGATGACTTCCAAGCTCTCGGCGAGCAGGGCCGCGTTGCCGTGGTACAGGTGGATGTAATCCGCCGATGCTCTGCCCGTTTCAAGGCCGATGGTCTTTCCGACTACAAAGGCGACGGCCTCGGCCTCGGTTTCGCGTACCGTCTTGGTGGTTGCCGTGCGGCGGTCGGCCTTGTGCAACATCTCGTGCGCCAGTTCATGCACAAGGGTTGAGAACTCCTCG
>Ga0182016_10002774_pt1 | contig 20277 bp, 19 predicted proteins | sample 712S2MmetaG_FD_120491 | JGI IMG/M metagenome (GOLD analysis project Ga0182016, IMG submission 120491) | Permafrost microbial communities from Stordalen Mire, Sweden - 712S2M metaG | ecosystem: Environmental > Terrestrial > Soil > Wetlands > Permafrost | place: Sweden: Stordalen | collected... | reverse complement strand
CAGATCGAGCTGAAAATCCTCCATCGCGGGATAGAGGATTTCCTCCACCGCCGGATTGAGCCGGTGGATTTCGTCGATGAACAGCACGTCGCGCGGCTCCAGATTGGTGAGCTGCGCGGCGAGATCGCCGGCCTTGGCGATGACCGGCCCGGAGGTCGAACGGAAATTCACCCCGAGTTCGCGGGCGAGGATCTGCGCCAGCGTCGTCTTGCCGAGGCCCGGCGGTCCCACGAACAGCACATGGTCGAGCGCGTCGCCGCGCGTCTTGGCCGCCTCAATGAACACCTTGAGGTTCGCGCGCGCCGCCTCCTGGCCGGTGAAATCGGCCAGCGCCAGCGGGCGGATCGAGGCGTCTGCGTCGTCGTCGCGTTTTTGCGGCGTGACGAGGCGCCGGGGCGGGGTGGTCAAAGGCGGCTGCTCCAAGAGGCTTTACGCGGGAAGATGCGAGGATTTTCGGTCCGTGCTAGTCTGGCCAGGACCGGAGAAGACCCACGTGAATCGCATATCCTCCCAATATGAGTATATGGCCCTCGACGATTTCGAGGAACTTTTGGCCGACAAGCCCGCCAACGAGAAGTGGGAGCTGCTCGGCGGCCGGGTCGTGCGCATGATGGTCGGCGCGCGGTGGGAGCATAATCGCATCGTCGGCAACGTCTATTCGGCGCTGCTGACGGGATTGCGCACAAAGGGCTCGGATTGCCGCCCCTTTAGCGAAACCTTCTGGCTCAAGAACCGCATGCTTGATCTCGCCTGTTTCCCCGACGTGATCGTGCGGTGTGGACCACTCCCCCCCGACGCGACCTCTCTCGACGACCCAACTGTGCTGGTCGAGGTCGTCTCCAAAGGCTCGGCGCAGCGCGACCGCCACGAGAAATGGGTTCTTTACAACCGCCTTCCCTCGCTGCGGCATTACGTGCTGATCGAACGCGACATGCTCGCGGTCGATGTCCACGACCGCATCGAAGGCGGCTTTTTCGAGCGCCCGCGGCTGACGCTCGCGCAAGACCTCTTGCGCCTGCCGGCCTTCGACTTCGAGCTCCCGCTGGCCGAAATCTATCGCGACGTGATCGCCCCGACTTCATGATCGAGGTCAGCTTCTATCATCTGACGCGCCGTAAGCTGGAGCAGGCCCTGCCGGTTCTGCTGGAGAAATCGTTGGCGCGCGGGTGGCGCGTCGCCGTGCAGGCGCGCGACGCGAAGCGCCTGCAAAATCTCGACGACTTCCTCTGGTCTTTCGAGCCGACAAAATTCCTGCCGCATGGGACCAAATCCGACGGCGCGCCCGAAACCCAGCCGATCTATCTCACGATCGAAGGCGACAATCCCAACGCCGCCGATGTGCGCTTTCTCATCGATGGCGTGAACGCCGCGCCGCTGCTGAACGATCCGGCCAGCGCGCCCAAGACAAGAGCCGTCCTGATGTTCGACGGCAATGACGCGATGGAGTTGCAAGCCGCGCGCGAACAATGGAAAGAACTGCGCGACGCCGGGTTCGAGCTTGTCTATTTTCAGGAAGACGAACGCAGCGCGTGGGCCGAAAAAAAGCGGGAGAAAAAAGCGTGAGCGATGATTTCGCGGAGCGCCGCGCCAGCGCGCGGGCGCGGCTCGACGCCCTCGACCCGCACAAGACGCCAGGCGGCGTCGCGGCGGACCCGCTGCGGCGTGGTTGGTTCGAGGCGGTCTATGCGCTGGCCGAGCGCGACCCCGCCGGCGTGCCGTGGGCCAATCTCGCGCCGCATCCGCTGCTGGCGGAGTGGCTTTACGCACAAGGCCCGCTGGATGGCCTTCGCGCCCTGGATGTCGGCTGCGGGCTCGGCGACAACGCGCTCGCTCTGGCCAAGGCCGGCGCGCGCGTGACCGCTTTCGATTTGGTCCCGGGCGCGATCGATTGGGCGCGCCAGCGTTTTCCCGGCGAAGGCATCGAGTTCCGCGCCGCCGATCTTTTCGCGCCGCCTATGGAATGGCGCGGGGCTTTCGATCTCGTGCACGAGTGTTACACGCTCCAGGCCTTGCCGGAGAGCCTGCTGCCGCGAGCGGCCCAAGCGCTGGCGAGCCTCGTCGCGCCGGGCGGCCGCTTGCTGGTCATCGCCCGCGCCCGTGGCGATGGGCAGGACATCGCCGGTCCGCCCTGGCCGCTTACGCGCGGGCAGGTCGAGGCGCTCGCCGTGGACGGCTTGACATTGACTTCGCTCGAGGACTTGACGAACGAGCAGGGCGCGCGTCATTGGCGCGCGATATTTTCGCGCGAGCTTTAACGACATGCCGCTTCTCTCCGTCGAACATGCCTCGAAACGCTTTGGCGCCGTCGTCGCGCTGGACGATGTGTCGCTTACGGTGGACTCCGGCGAGTTTTTCGCGCTGCTGGGCCCGTCCGGCTGCGGCAAGACCACGTTGATGCGGCTCGTCGCCGGCTTCGAGACGCCGGATTCCGGGCGCGTGACGCTCGCCGGGCAAGACCTCGCCGGCGCGCCGCCGCATCGGCGTCCCGTCAATATGATGTTCCAGTCCTACGCCTTGTTTCCGCATCTGAACGTTTTCGACAATATCGCCTTTGGTCTGCGACGCCAGGGCGCGAGCCGCGTCGCGATCCAGTCGCGCGTCGCGGAATTGCTCGACATCGTGCAAATGCAAAACCTCGGCGCGCGGCGAATCGAGCAGCTTTCCGGCGGCCAGAGGCAGCGCGTCGCGCTCGCCCGCGCGCTCGCGCCGGGGCCGTCGCTGCTGCTGCTCGACGAGCCGCTCGCCGCGCTCGACCGCAAGCTGCGCGAGGAGACGCAGTTCCAGCTTAAGGACATTCAGCGGCGGCTAAAAACCAGCTTCGTGATCGTCACCCACGATCAGGATGAGGCGCTGGCGCTCGCCGACCGCATCGCCGTGATGCGCGCCGGCAAGATCGAGCAGATCGGCTCGCCGCCCGAGATTTACGAGCGCCCGGCAAGCCGCTTCGTCGCCGGCTTCGTCGGCGCGACCAATATGATCGAGGGTTTTGTCGCGCGAGATGACGGCGGCTGGTTCGTCGCGCCCTTCGGCCGGTTGAAGCGCGCCGATTGCGCTTTGCGAGACGGCGCCCGCGCGGCGCTGTCGCTGCGGCCCGAACAGATCGTCGTCGCGCGCGACGGCGAGGGCGTTCCCGGCGTCGTCGAGGACATCGCCTTTCGCGGCGAGACCACGCAATTGCGCATTGGCGTCGCGGCGCGGCAGGCGCTGCGCGTTTCCTGCACGAATGGAAACCGCTTTTCGCTTGGCGAGCCCGTGCGTCTCATGATCGCGCCGGACGCTGGCGTGTTGTTCGCGGAGGCCGAATGAGCGTCCCACGCAAAAAGCTCTCGGGCGGACAGCGCGCCGTTCTGGCGGCGCCCTATCTGTGGATCGTCGTTTTCTTTCTCGCGCCAATGGCGCTGATCGCCAAAATTTCGCTGTCGCATCCGGCCGAAACACGCCCGCCATATGAACCCACGTTCAGCATCGACGACGGACTGGCTGGCGTGCTCGCCAAAGCGCGGACGCTCGGCTTCGACGCCTATCGAGCGCTCGCCGACGATCGGCTCTATCTCGATTCCTATCTCACCTCGCTCCTCATCGCCGGCGTCTCGACGGCGATCATGCTGATGATCGCCTATCCCTTCGCGCTGACGATGGCGCGCGCGCCGCGTCGATTGAGATCTCTGCTGATCGGGCTCGCGGTCGCGCCGTTCTGGACAAGCTTCTTGATCCGCGTCTATGCCTGGATCGCGCTGTTGAAAGACGAAGGCCTGATCAATCATGCGCTGATGGCGCTGCATATCATCGACGCGCCGCTCTCGATCTACGCGACCAATGGCGCCGTCGTCATCGGCATTGTTTACAGCTATCTGCCGTTCATGTTGCTGCCGCTCTATTCGGCGCTGGAGCGGCAAGACCCCGCGCTACGCGAGGCGGCGGCCGACCTTGGCGCGTCGCCTTTGCAAGTGTTCTGGCGCGTCACGCTGCCCTTGTCGCGGCCCGGCGTGATCGCCGGTTGTCTGCTGGTGTTCATTCCGGCGGTCGGGGAATTCGTGATCCCCGATCTTCTCGGCGGCTCCGAGACGCTGATGATCGGCCGCACGCTGTGGAACGACTTTTTCGCCAATCGCGACTGGCCGGCGGCCAGCGCCGCCGCGATCATTTTGCTGGCGCTGCTCATTGGCCCGCTGCTCGTCGCGGAGCGCGCCCGGCTTCGCGCCGAGGAGGAGCCGTCGTGAGATTCGCCCGCTCCCTCGTCCTGCTGCTGGGCTTCGCTTTCCTCTATGGGCCGATCCTGATTCTCGCCGCGATGAGTTTCAACGCCTCGAAACTCGTGACCGTCTGGGGCGGATTCTCCACGAAATGGTACGTGGCGCTGCTGGATGACGCGGCGACGCTGAACGCCGCCAAGATCAGTCTTTCCGTCGCGGCTCTGTCGGCGGCGATCGCCACGCTGCTTGGCCTCGCCGCGGCGGTGGCCTTGGCGCGCTTTGGTGGTTTTCGCACGCGCGGGCTGTTCTTTGGCGCGGTGCACGCGCCGCTGGTGCTGCCGGAGGTCGTGCTGGGCCTCGCGTTACTGAGCGCCTTCGTCGCTTTTGGCTTCGAGCGCGGCTTTGTCACGCTGGTGATCGCCCATGCGACCTTCACCATGTGCTTCACCAGCGTCGTGTTGCTGGCGGCGCTGCGCGGCCTCGACCCGTCGCAAGAGGAAGCTGCGATGGATCTCGGCGCGACGCCTATGCGGGCCTTTGCGCTGGTCGTGCTGCCGGCGATAGCTCCGTCTCTCGCCAGCGCCTTTCTGCTGGCCTTCACGCTCTCGCTCGACGACCTCGTGATAGCGAGCTTCACCACGGGACCGGGGGCGACGACGCTGCCGATGCGGATTTACTCGCAAGTGCGGCTCGGCGTGACGCCCGAGGTCAATGCGATCTCGACGCTTTTGCTCGCCTTCGTCGGGATCATTCTCGCCATTTCGGCCCTGGCGCTAAACCGGCCCGCGCGCGATTTGGCTTGAGAAACGCCGCGCTCTCAAGCGGCGGCGCCGCAGCACTTCTTATATTTCTTGCCGGAGCCGCAGGGGCAGGGATCGTTGCGTCCGGGCTGCGCGCCCTTGACGATCGGCGCCGGCTTGCGATTGGCTTCGTCGACGAAATACCAGCGACCGTCTTCCGCGTCGAAGCGAAACAGCGAGCGCTCGCGATGCGCGCGCTCCTCGCCATCGAGGACGAAATGCGCGACGAATTCGACGAACCCCGTCGCGTCGCCGGCCTCGCCCTGTTCGGTCGAGAGAATGTCGAGCCCCAGCCATTGCGACTGCGACGCCCAGTGAGTCACCGCCTTGCGATCGAAATCGTGGCGCGCCTCGGGCGCCAGCGACTCGTAAAGGAAATCGATCTTGCCGAGCGCGAAGGCGCTGTAGCGCGCCCGCATCAGGGCTTGCGCCGTCGGCGCCGGCTTGCCCGCTTCGAGAACGGGCGCGCAGCAAGCGGAATAAGGCAGCGGCGCCGCGTCGCGCAGGCGGCAGGGGCAGGTCGTGTCGGTCATGTGGGGATGCGTCCAGCGAGAATCATCGCGCTCTTCTAAAGCGTTTTCGAACGAAGTGGAAACCCGTTCAGAAAACGCGTCAAAACAAAAATCTAGTCAATTCGCGGAAAAAGCGGAAGCAGCGCCGCGAGCTTGGCGACATCCGCCGCGACGCGCCAAGACCTCCCAGTCGGCCCGGCGCTCTGGGCGGTAGAGCGTCATGGTCGGACGCCTCGATACAGGCCAGCGCTTCCTTCGCTGGCCGTCGGGTTTTACCGCCCCGAGGACTTAAAATCGACTGGCCTAATGCGGAAAGGGAATCACACGCCACCATGCGAGGGCCAGAACCAAGCCGGCGACGAGGATCAACAGCGCTATCCACGACAGAACACGCGGGTCGATCAGGGCTTCCCGCGCTTCATTGTCTTGGATCAGCGCATCCAAGTCGCGGATGGGCCGCCCGGTCGGGCCGAACTTTCGCGCCGGCCGGTTGGCGGAATAGGCGTGGCTCACATTGACAATAAGTCGCGGCATGGCGTGTTTCCCGATGATTGCCTCGGGTGATCCACTTCCGTTTCAAAACGGAACGGATCGACCCGCTCGCAACCATCGGATCAAACCGGGCGCCAGCCCTCCATGCGCGCTATCGAGGCGCCGCCTCTTTAGGGAACGGACACCATCACGTCGGACGATTTGATCACCGCGTGAACGGATTGGCCGACGTGGAGACCCAATTCCTCGACGGCCTCATTGGTTATCGAAGCGGTCACAATGGAGCCGTTGACGTCAATCTGCACATGTGCGGTCGTCGATCCTTTCTTGATGTCGACGACCTTGCCCTTGAGCGCGTTGCGGGCGGAAATTTTCATCGGAATCTCCCATTTAATTAGAGTTCTAACTTCGGATGGCCACGACTCGACTTAAGGCCCGAGCGCCGGCGGCGCAATGCAAGCGGCAGCCTAAATATTAAGCGGACGCGAGCGCCGCGGGGCGAGGGCCGCCGCTGGCCCAGTCCAAAAGCTCCACCAGATGCAGCGCGGGAACATCGGTTCCGCCGCCAATCTGAATGATACACCCGAGATTGCCGGCGGCGATGACGTCGGGCGCCAGGGATTCGATATTGCCCACCTTGCGCGCGCGCAGTTGTTCGGCCCGTTCCGGCTGCAACAGATTATACGTGCCGGCCGAGCCGCAGCAGATATGGCCTTCGGGCACCGCCATCGCGGCGAAGCCGGCGGCCTCCAGCAAGGCGAGCGGTTGCTCCGTTATCCGCTGCCCATGTTGCAGCGAGCAGGCGGCGTGATAGGCGACACGCAGCGGCGGGGTCGTTCCTGTCGGCGTAAAGTCGATTTCGGCCAGGATCTCGCTCACATCGCGCGCGATGGCGGAGATATGCGCCGCCTTTCCCGCCAGCCGCGCGTCATCCTGGAACATGAAGCCGTAGTCCTTCACGGTCACGCCGCAGCCCGAAGTGTTGATGACGACCGCGTCGAGCCCGCCCGCTTCGATCTCGCGCGACCAGGCCTCGATGTTGCGCGCGGCGAAGGCGCGGGACTCCCGCGTTTTGCCGAGATGATGCGCCAGCGCGCCGCAACAGCCCGCGCCGCGGGCGACCACGACCTCGACGCCATGGCGGGTCAGGAGCCGTATCGTAGCCTCGTTGATGCGCGTGTCGAGCACGGTTTGGGCGCAGCCGTTAAGCAGGGCGACGCGCATCTTGCGTTTTCCCCGCGGTGGAAAAACCTGAGGACGATCCACCTTCGAGGGCGCCGGCAGGCGCTTCGGGGCCATCGCGACGAGGCCGGGCAGCCGTCCCGGCAGCGCCTTGGCGAAAGGCCGCGCCAGCGCCGCCCCGCGCAGGGCAAGGCGAAATAGCCCTGGCCGCGCCAGAACAAACGCCAGCGCGCCGCGCAAAAACCGCTCGCTCAACGGGCGCGAAAAAGTCTGCTCGATATGGGCGCGGGCGTGATCGACGAGATGCATGTAATGCACGCTCGATGGACAGGTGGTCATGCAGGAGAGACAGGAGAGGCAACGGTCGATATGGCGCGTCGTGCGGGCGTCGGCGGGGCGCTCGTTCTCCAGCATTTCCTTGATCAGATAGATGCGCCCGCGCGGCGAATCGAGTTCGTCGCCGGTTAGCAGGAACGTCGGGCAGGTCGCGGTGCAAAAGCCGCAATGCACGCAGGCGCGCAAAATCTTCTCCGACCGCGCCATGTCGGGGTCGGCGAGAGCGGCCAATGAGAAATGCGTTTGCATCGCGTTAGAACTCCGCGCGCAGGCGGCCGCGCTCCAGAATATGCGCAGGGTCGAAACTCTCCTTCACGCGCCGCGTCAGCGCCGCCAGCGCCGGTGGTTGCGGCTGGAACACATCGACCGCCGCGCGAACCTCGGCGCTCGCGCGAATGAGCGTGGCGTGGCCGCCGAGCCGGCCGATCACCGTTCGCAGCAGCGCGGCGTGAGCGTCCGGCGCGGGTTCGAAACACAGCCAGACCAGACCGCCCGCCCAGTCGTAAAAATGCGCGAGCAAGGACGCCCCGGCTTCGCGCAGCCCAGCGACCAGGGCATGACCGTCGGAGGGCGCGACCGAAACGCGCCACGCCTGCCCGGGTTGGCCCGCGACCGGCGCCGCGTCGCGCAGCGCCCGCCACAAGGCGGCGGACTCCGCTTGCGGCAATATCTCGAAATCCCCGCCGCGCCCGGCCAGCAAGGCCCGCAAATCGTCGAGCCGCCGCGCGACGGAAATCGCGGGCCCCTCAAGGCGAATCGCCGCCGCGTTCACGTCGAGGCGAAGCGGCGCGGTGAGCCTCGGCAGCAGCGCCAACCCGCTCGGCTCATATGGCGAGCCGGAAGCCGCGCGCAGCGCCGCGAGGCTGGTTTCTTCGCAAAGCCCCGTGAGTAGCAGCGTCTGCTCCGTTTCGGGTTTGGGAAGCGCCTTGAAGGTGACTTCGGTCAGCGCCGCCAGCGTGCCGTGGGAGCCGGCGACGAGTTTCGAGAGGTCGTAGCCAGTCACGTTCTTCATCACGCGGCCGCCGGATTTGACGATCTCGCCGCGCCCGGTGACACAGCGAAAACCCAGGAGATGATCGCGCAGCGCGCCCGCCTTGATGCGGCGCGGACCGCCGCCGCCGACGGCGACAAGGCCGCCGATGGTGCCCTGTCCCGCGGCAAGGCCGAGCAGGGGACCGTAATCCATCGGCTCGAAGGCGAGGTGTTGGCCATGGGCTTCCAGCAGCGCCTCGATCTCGGCCAGCGGCGTGCCGGCGCGCGCGGAGATCACCAGCTCTTCCGGCTCGTAAAGCGTCACGCCTTCGAGCGCGGCGAGCGAGAGTTCCTCGCCGGTCGCGGGGCGGCCTAGCTGGGTCTTGGAGCCGGCGCCGGTGAGTTTAAGCGGCGCGCCGCTGGCGTTCGCCGCGCGAAGGGCTTCGGCGAGTTCGGTTTCGTCTCGCGGCGCGAGGCGCGTCATCGTCAAAACCTCGGCAGATCGGGAAAGGGCATGGCGCCGGCGACGACATGCATCGCGCCCATCTCCGCGCAGCGACGCAGCGTCGGAAACACTTTGCCGGGATTGAGCCGGCCAGCGGGATCGAAGGCGCATTTGACGCGCATCTGCTGCGCCAGATCGACCTCGTTGAACATTTCGCCCATCAGATCGCGCTTTTCGACCCCAACGCCGTGCTCGCCGGTCAGCACGCCGCCGACCGCGACGCAGAGTCGCAAAATGTCAGCGCCAAGCGCCTCGGCCCGCGCGATGTCGCCGTCGATCGACGCGTCATAGAGAATGAGCGGATGCAGATTGCCGTCGCCGGCGTGAAACACATTGGCGACGCGCAGTCCGTGCTCGCGCGCCAACGCCTCCATGCCGGTCAGCACCTCCGGGAGCTTTCCGCGCGGGATCGTGCCGTCCATGCAGAGGTAATCGGGGCCGATGCAGCTCACCGCCGGAAAGGCGTTTTTGCGCCCGGCCCAAAATTGAAGCCGCTCGGCCTCGCTGGTCGAAACCTTCGTCGTCGTCGCGCCCTCCGCTCGGGCGATTTGCTCGACGACGCCGACGAGCAAATCCACCTCCGCCGCCGTTCCGTCGAGTTCGACGATCACCAGCGCCGCCGCGTCATCAGGATAGCCGCAGGGCTGAAAGCGCTCCACCGCGTCGATGGTGGCCTTGTCCATCATCTCGAGGCCGCCGGGAATAATGCCGCGCGAAATAATCGCGCCGACGCAACGCGCGCCGGGCTCGACGCTGGAAAAGCCCAGCAAAAGCCCGCGCGCCGCCGGGGGCTTGCGCAGGATTCGCACGGTGATTTCGGTGACGACGCCAAGCAGCCCTTCCGAGCCGGTCATCAAACCCATGAGGTCGTAGAGTTCGCTGTCCAGATGCTTGCCGCCGAGGCGAACGATCTCGCCGCCCATCAGCACGACTTCGAGCCCCAGAATATTATTGGTGGTGAGGCCATATTTGAGGCAATGCACACCGCCGGCGTTTTCCGCGACATTGCCGCCGATCGAACAGGCGATCTGCGACGAGGGATCGGGCGCGTAATAAAAGCCCTCGGCCTCCACCGCCTTGGAGATCGCCAGATTCTGCACGCCAGGCTGCACGCGCGCGCAGCGGTTTTCATAGTCGATTTCGAGGATGCGGTTGAATTTCGACAGCCCAAGGAGAATGCCGTCCTCGAGCGGCATCGAGCCGCCCGACAGCGACGTGCCGGCGCCGCGCGGCACGATCTTCACATTCATCTCTTGCGCCAGCGCCATGATCGCTTGCACTTGCGCGACCGTTTCCGGCAGCGCGACGACCAGCGGCAGCGCGCGATACATAGTGAAGGCGTCGCAATCGTAAGCGCGGCGCGCGGTCTCGTCGGCGATCACGCTTTGCGCGGGGAGAATTGCCCGCAGCCGCGCCAGAAGCTCGTCGCGGCGCGAGAGGATTTCCGGCTCGGGGGCGGGCATTAACAGGGTCATACGCGGAGCTTACACCCGCTTCGGCACCAATATCACGCGAAAATCATTGACGTTGGTGCGCGTCGCGCCGGTGACGATGAGGTCGCCGAGCTTCTCGAACGCCGTATAGGCGTCATTGTTGGCGAACAGCGCCTTCAGATCCACGCCGGCCTTTTGCGCGCGGGCGAAGCTGTCAGGCGTCATGATCGCGCCGGCGTTGTCCTCGCTGCCGTCGATCCCGTCGGTGTCGCAGGCGATGGCGGAGATTCCGCCAAAGCCTTCCAGCGCCAGCGTCAGCGCCAGCAGAAATTCGGCGTCGCGTCCGCCCTTGCCCTTGCCGCGCACCGTCACGGTGGTCTCGCCGCCCGAGATGATCGCGACCGGCGGCTCGAACGGCTGGCCGTGCAGCGCGATTTGCTTCGCTATGCCGGCGTGAACCAGCGCGACGTCGCGCGACTCGCCCTCGAGATCGCCGAGAATGCAGGGCGTGAAGCCGGCCTTCTTGGCGACCGCCGCCGCCGCGTCGAGCGAGCCCTGCGGCGTCGCGATGAGAATGTTTTCGACGCGCTCGAAGATCGGATCGCCGGGCTTTGGCGTCTCGCAGGCGGGGCTGTTCAGATGCGCCAGCGCGGCCGCCGGGGCCTCGATTTTATATTTGGCGATCACCGCCAGCGCGTCCTGCCGCGTCGTCGCGTCGGGAACCGTCGGCCCGGAGGCGATGACGGAAAGGTCGTCGCCGGGCACATCGGAGATCATCAGCGCCACGACGCGCGCCGGCGCGGCGGCTCGCGCGAGGCGCCCGCCCTTGATCGCCGAGAGATGCTTGCGCACGCTATTCATTTCGGAGATCGTCGCGCCGCTTTTGAGCAGCGCCTTGTTGACGATCTGCTTTTCCTCCAGGCTCACCCCTTCGGCCGGCAAGGCCAGCAAGGCCGAGCCGCCGCCCGAAATCAGCGCCAGCACGAGATCGTCTTCGGTCAGCCCCTCGACCGCCTTCAGCACGCGTTTCGCCGCTTCGCGCCCCGCGGCGTCCGGCACGGGATGCGAGGCCTCGACGACTTCGATGCGCGAGGTCGGCGCGCCGTGTTCGTAACGCGTGACGACCAGACCTTCGACCGGCGCGGGATAATGCTTCTCGACCGCCGCGGCCATGGCGGCGGCGGCCTTGCCGGCGCCGACGACGACCGTGCGGCCCTTGGGCGGCGCGACTTTCGCCAGATAGGGCGGCAGGCAAACCGAAGGATGCGCCGCGCCCACGGCGGCGTCGAACATTTCGCGAAGGAGTTTGCGGTGATCGTCGGACATGGCGGGTTCCAAAATGCGGTGGACGCCGAAGCGGCGCCTAAAGCCCTCTCCCCGCGAGCGGGGAGAGGGAATAGTTCTGCGCCTTACGCGCCGGACATCGCATTGGCCTTTTCGATCAGCGCTTCGGCCATGCGGATCGAGGCGATGTCGATCAGGCGGCCGTCGAGCGACACCGCGCCCTTGCCTTCCTTGGCGGCCTGGGCCATCGCCTCGAGAATGCGGCGGGCCTTGGTCACTTCCGCCTCGGAGGGCGTGAACACCTGATTGGCCAGCTCGATCTGCGACGGATGGATCGCCCACTTGCCCTCATAGCCCAGCACCGCGGCGCGCTTGGCCGCCGCGATATAGCCGTCGGGATCGCCAAAGTCGCCGAAGGGTCCGTCGATCGGGCGCAGGCCATAGGCGCGGCACGCGACCATCATGCGCGTCTGCGCGGCGTGCCACTGGTCGGCCCAGTAATAGTCGCGCTTGCCGTTGGCGTCCTTGTCGGAAAGAACGCCGTAATCCGGGTTCACGCCGCCGATCACCGTCGTGCGGGCGCGGGTCGAGGCGGCGTAATCGGCGACGCCGAAGGACATGGCCTCGAGGCGCTTCGACGACTGCGCGATGGCTTCGACATTGGCCATGCCGAGCGCGGTCTCGATGAGGATCTCGATGCCGATCTTCTTGGTGCGCTTCTTATACTGCTCGATCTGCGTGATCATCATGTCGATCGCATAGACGTCCGCAGGCACGCCGACCTTGGGGATCAGCACGACGTCGAGGCGCGGACAGTTTTCGAGCACGTCGACCACGTCGCGATAGCAATAATGGGTGTCAAGACCATTGATGCGGAGCGTCATGGTCTTCTTGCCCCAATCGATGTCGTTGAGGCCCTGGATGATGTTCTTGCGCGCCTGCTCCTTATCGTCCGGCGCCACGGCGTCCTCGAGATCGAGGAACACCACGTCCGCCTTGGACGTCGCGGCCTTTTCGAACATGCCCGGCGCCGAACCCGGCACGGCCAGCTCCGAACGGTGCAGACGCGATGTCGCCTGCTCGATCAACGTGAAACTCATCTCAATTCCCCTTCCTTGGGTGGTTGGCATATCCCTGGAAAACTTTGCATTTTCCGGATCGGGATATGCGCTGCGATTAAAGCCTTAGCCGGTGGCCCCGAGGCCAGCGGCGATGCAGCTGATCGAGAGCAGCAGAGGAATCTTGATCGCTTCCTTGGCTGTCTCGTCTTGCGCGCTTCTGAACCGGCGCAGCAGTTCGACCTGCTCCCGATTCACCTCATTGATGGTCGGCAGCCGGTCGGCGAGCGTCGCGCGATAGTTTGGAAAGCGCTCGCCGATTTCCGCCGCGCCTGTGACGCGGAGCACCATGGCGCGCGTCAGTTCGTGCTCCGTCTCGATGGCCGCGAAGATTTTCTCGCGCACGGCTTCGTCGGCGACCAGCGAGGCATAGGCGCGGGCGAGCGGCAGATCGACAATCATCAACGTCTTCTCGACCTGATCGAGGACAAGCTTGAAGAGCCGCGATTTCTCGAACATGAGGCGCAAAAGTTCGAGCCCCTTGTCGCCGCGCGCGTCGAGAAAAGCCTTGAGCCCCGAGCCGACGCCATACCAACTGGTGATCGCGTGACGGTTCTGCGCCCAGGCGAACACCCAGGGGATGGCGCGAAGATCGGCGAGACTCTTGGCGCCGAAACGCCGCGCCGGGCGCGATCCGATGTTGAGCATCGAGATTTCCTCGAGCGGACTCGCCGCCTGGAAATAGACGACGAGATCGGGGTCGCCGACAAAGCTCGTATAAGCGGCCAGCGCCGCGCTCGACATGGCCTCGAAAGCCTCGTCGAATTCCTCGCGCGGAACCAGCGCCTCCTCGCGTTCGGACTTCAGCGCGTGGGTGAAGACCGACGACGCCAGCAGCTCCATCTGATAGGCCGCCGTGCCGCGATTGGCGTATTTGAACGACACCACCTCGCCCTGCTCGGTGGAGCGGAAACGCCCGCGAATGGAGCCGGCCGGCTGCGCAGCGATGGCGTGGCCGGTCGGCGCGCCGCCGCGGCTGACCGAGCCGCCGCGCCCATGGAAAAACGAGATCGCGACGCCTTCCTCGACGCCCACCGCCGTGAGCCGCGCCTGCGCTTTGTAGAGCTCCCAGTTCGAAGGCAGAAAGCCGCCGTCCTTATTGCTGTCGGAATAGCCGATCATCACCTCTTGCAAATCGCCCTGACGCTGGGCGCTGCGCTTGACGATCGGTATCCGCAACAGCTCGCGCATGATCGCCGGCGCGTCTCGCAGGTCGGGAATGGTCTCGAACAGCGGCACGATCGGCAGCGTGCAATAGACGCCCTTCGAACTCTGGCGCACAAGCCCGGCTTCCTTGGCGAGCACATAGGCGCCCAGCACATCGGCCGCGTTATGCGTCATCGACAGGACGAAACTGCCGAAGGCCTCGCGGTCGAGCTTGCTTTGCAGTTCGGCGACAAGCTCGAACATTTCGATGGTGTCGCGCGTCTCGCTCGAAAAGCTTTCGCGCTCCTCGGAGCTGAGCGGCGGCGTCTGGATTTGCTCGTCGAGCCAGGCGCGCCACTCGGGAGACTCGGCGTCCGGCGCCGCGCCCTCGCGGGTCGCCCGCCACAGGTCGCAAAGCGCGCTGGTGGTGCGCGTCGTGTTCTCGCGCAAATCGAGGCGCACGGTGGAGAAACGGAAAATCTCGACGGCGCGGCGCAGCGGGCGCACGAGATCGGTCGCGAGCCGCTCCGAGCCGCCCTCGACTAACGAGGCTTCGAGCACCTTGAGATCGCCGATCAGTTCGTCGGCGTTGGCGTAGCGTTGGTCGCTCGGCTCGCCCTTCGTCGCGCGCAGCGTCTCGTCGAGCTTGTAGACGATGAGATTGACGAACTGACGATAGGGCTCCATCTGGTTGCGCGCGCGAATGGAGCTCGCGTCCTTCAAGGCGCCGAGCCTTTGCTCCAGCGCGTCGCGCAGCATTTGCGGAATCAGCGCGGCGCGCGGGCTGATCGACAGCATGCGGCCAAGATCGGTCGCGCGCTGGCGATAATAATTGAGGCTCGCGAGCGCATTGTCGCGCATTGTCTGGCGCGTCACCGCGTTGGTGACGAACGGATTGCCGTCGCGGTCGCCGCCGATCCACGAGCCGAACTGAAAGAACGGCGTCACCTCGAATTTTTCGTCCGGATAGTGCTTCTCCAGCGCGCTTTCGAAGGTGGAGAGCAAATCCGGCGCGAGGTCGAAAATCGTTTCGGAAAAGAAGTGCTGGCCCCAGGAGACTTCATGTTCGACGGTCGGCTTTTCGAGATGCAGATCGCCGGTCAGGAACAGGAGCTCGATCTGGTCCCGCAGCTGCGCGCCGAGCGCATTGCGCTCGCGGTCGGTCCAGCGCGTCGATTCGAGATCGCGCAGCAGCAAATAAATGCGGCGGTTCTTCTCCAGGATCGAGACGCGCTTGGCTTCGGTCGGATGGGCTGTGATCACCGGACGAATGCGCAGCGTCTGCAATTGCGCGCGGATCTCGTCCGCGCTGACGCCGGCGCGCGCGGCGCCGGCCAGCACCTGGTCGAAGGTGCCGAGCAATTGATCATGTCCGCGCTCGCGTTCGATATGGCGGCGCCGGCGCATCGCATAGGCTTGTTCGGCGATGGAGACGAGCTGGAACAAAATGCCCTGCGCCTGCAAGGCGCGGCCCATCTCATAGTCGGTGAGTTTCGAGCCGGCGGCGAAGCCTCGCAGCACCGGTTCGATCTGCGGCATGTGGCGCTTGACCACCAGCACGAGCTGATCGACGAGAAAGGCCGAGGCCTCCTTGACGGAGCGCGTGGCGAAGGCCGAGGGCGCGGCGGCGGGCGGCGTGTTGGAAGGGGCGTCGGTCATCAGAAATCTCGAACTCCGCGAGGGGCGTTACGGGAAACCGCGGCGCCCTCATGCGCTTCGGCCTTAGCCCGCTGCTTGCGACGAGCGTCCTCGCGGACGCCCTTTGGCGGAGCCGCCTTCTCCCCTCAGTGGGGTGAAAGCGCGCCGCCGATTCCTTCGACCTAGCCCGCCAAGCATTGTCGCCTCCACGACAATGCTAAAAGCTTGGGCGTCCCCTTCTCCCGCGAGCGGGAGAAGGCGTCATGCGTCGCATGACGGATGAGGGGCGCCGCGACCGGGCTCGACGATACTAAATCACGCGCGTTGCAGAACCTTGGCGACGGTCTCGCCGAATTCGGCGGGGCTCGGCGCCACGGTGAGTCCATAGGACCGCATGATCTCGGTCTTCTCGGCGGCGCTGTCGCCGGTCGAGGAGATGATCGCGCCCGCGTGGCCCATCCGCCGACCCTTGGGCGCGGTCAGCCCCGCGACGAAACCGATCACCGGCTTGGAGAAATTCTCCTTGATCCAGGCCGAGGCCTCCGCCTCCTGCGGACCGCCGATCTCGCCGATGATCAACACGGCGACCGTATCCGGATCCTTGTCGAACAGCACGAGATGATCGAGGAAGGAGGAGCCGTTGATCGGATCGCCGCCAATGCCGACGGAAGTCGAAATGCCGATCCCCAACTCTTTCATCTGCTCCGCGGCCTCGTAGCCGAGCGTGCCGGAGCGCGAGATCAGGCCGACATTGCCCTGCTTGTAGATATGGCCGGGCATGATGCCGAGCATCGCCTTGCCGGGGCTGATGATTCCGGCGCAGTTCGGCCCGACCATCATCGGACGGCGATCCTTGGGATAGCGCATGAAATATCGCTTCACGCGCATCATGTCCTGCGCCGGAATGCCGTCGGTGATCGAACAGATCAGACGAATGCCGGCGTCCGCCGCCTCCATGATCGCGTCCGCGGCGTAAGGCGGCGCTACGAAGGTGATGCTCGTCGTCGCGCCCGTCTCCTTCACGGCCTCCTTGACCGTGTTGAACACGGGAACGCCATGCACGGACTTGCCGCCCTTGCCGGGCGTGACGCCGGCGACGACCTTGCTGCCGTAATCGAGCATTTCCTTGGCGTGGAAACTACCCTTGTCGCCAGTGATGCCCTGCACCAGAATCGGCGTCTTCTCGTCGATAAGAATGCTCATGATTTCCTCCCGGCGCCTTATGTCGCGCGCCCGCCGCCGTCAGAACCCTCTCGAAGCCAACAGGCTCATCCCGCCTTCTTGCAGGCGGCGACGGCCTTGTCGGCCGCGTCCTTGAGCGTCGACGCGCTGATGATCGCGATGCCGCTTTCCTCGATGATCTTGCGCCCGGCCTCGACATTGGTGCCGGCGAGCCGCACCACGAGCGGAACCGTGATGTTGCTCGCGCGCACCGCGTCGACGACGCCCTGAGCCACCCAGTCGCAGCGGTTGATGCCGGCGAAGATGTTGACCAGCACCGCCTTCACATTGGCGTCGGACAGCACCAGCCGGAACGCCGTGGCGACGCGCTCGGCGGAGGCGCCGCCGCCAACGTCGAGGAAGTTCGCCGGGCTGCCGCCGGCGTGCTTGATCATGTCCATGGTCGCCATCGCGAGCCCGGCGCCATTGACGATGCAGCCGATCTCGCCGTCGAGCCCGATGTAGTTGAGGGCGTGCTCCAGCGCCTGCGCCTCGCGCGGATCGGACTGCGACGGATCGTTCATGTCGACGATATTGCGTCGGCGGAACAGCGCGTTGTCGTCGAACGACATCTTGGCGTCGAGCGCCAGCACCTTGTCGTCCTTGGTGACGACGAGCGGGTTGATCTCCAGCATCGTCGCGTCGCAGTCGCGAAACGCCCGATAGGCGCCGAGAATCGTCTGCACCGCGCGCGAGACTTGCTTCAGGTTCAAGCCGAGCTGAAAGGCAAGTTCGCGCGCCTGGAACGGCAGCAGGCCGACCGCCGGCTCGACGATCACCTGCAGCAATTCCTCGGGCGTGTTCTTGGCGATCTCCTCGATCTCCATGCCGCCGTGCTTGGAGGCGATGACGCGCACGCGCTCCAATTTGCGGTCGAGCACATAGCCGAGATAAATCTCGCGCTCGAACGGATCGGCGAGTTCGACGTAAACGCGCTGCACCGGCTTGCCTTCCGGCCCGGTTTGGCTGGTCACGAGCCGCTTGCCCAGCAGATCTCGCGCCGCCTGCTGCACCTCGTGATAGGTGCGGCAGAACTTGACGCCGCCCGCCTTGCCGCGCGCGCCGGCGTGAATTTGCGCCTTGACGACCCAATGCGAGCCGCCGAGTTCGGTCGCCGCGTACACCGCCTGATCCGGGCTGAAGGCGATCGTGCCGGGCGGAATGGCGACCCCGTGGGCCGCCAGAAGTTCCTTGGCTTGATACTCGTGCACGTCCATGTTGTCCTCCCTGGGACGACGACTGTCTTTGTTTTTTTTACGAACCGATTTTGCCGCGCACGACGGCGTAGACTTCTTCTGTCTTCAGCGCGGCGAGCTCCGTGAGCGCGTTCACTTCGCCGAGACGGATTTCGGCGAATTCGCGGTCCTTGATCGACTTGGTGTTGATGTAGACGTTGAGCGCCGCGCTGCGCAGTCCGGCGTTGGCGGCGAGCACGGCGACGCCGGCGTCGCTGATCACGTTGACATTGCCCTTTTCGGCGACGACGGCCGAAAGCTTGATCACCTCGTGGCAGGCCTTGACGGCGCGCAGCGGCGCGTCTGTCGCCTGCTTCAACGCGGCCTGGATCGCGGCGGCGCGCGCGGCCTTTTCCTCGTCCGTGCCGCGCGGCAGGCCATAGGCGCCCATGACGCCGTTGAACGCGACGACGTCCTCGTCGATGGCCGCGGTCAATTCCGCCCGCACCTTCTCGGCCGCAGCGTTGGTCGCCTTCAGCTCAGCGTCGAAGGCTTCGTAGTTCTTCTTGCCGATGGTCAGATTGGCCACCATGGAAACCAGCGCCGCCCCGACCGCGCCCATGATGGCCGCGGCGCCGCCGCCGCCGGGAGTCGGCTGTTCGCTGGCGAGTTCGTCGAGAAATTTGGCGATTGTGTTGTTCTTTGTCATGGGTCGCGGTCCTTCTCGGCTCAGGCGAGCGCCTTGGCTTGCGCGTAAATGTTTTCGCAGTCGAACACTTGATCGGCGGCGTCGAACAGTTTGCCGACGCATTCGCGATGCAGCTTGAGTTTCAAGCCGCCGAGCCCCAAGGCGCCGATCACGATCTTGCCGTGACGCTCCTTGGCCTTGTCGGTCGCCTCGACGCCGCCGAGCCCCAGCGGCGGCTGCGCGTTGCAGTCGGCGAGGAGTTCTAGCGTCGCGTCGTCTCGCCAGTCCTTTTCGTCAAGCAGCGGCACGCCGATGGCGCCGGCCGCGAAGACGATTTGCGCGCCCTTGATCGCCTGGGCTCGCGCCGCGTTGTCGAAAGCCTCGATCGCCGTCGGCAGGAAGCCAAAACGCCCCTCGATCGCCGCCGCGGAAGCTTTCGCGCGCGAGAGCTGTCGCGAGGTGATGGCGACTTCGGCGCCCTCGATATGCAGCATGGCGGCGGCGCGCATGCCGACCGGGCCGGTGCCGGCCAGCACGACGGCCTTCTTGCCGGCCAGCGGCTTCGCCTTGGCGAGCAAGGCCACGCCGGCGGCGGCGGTGGTGTTGGAGCCATTGCTGTCCAGCATCACGGACACGCGGAAATTGGAGAAAAAGCGTTTCTTCACCGCTTTGAACAGAGTCTCGCCGGCGGTCATATCGCCGCCGCCGACGAAGATCGCGGTGTATTGTTTTTCCTTCGGGCCGCGCGTGTAAATGGTTCCGTCGACCAGCGCCCCGAGGTTTTGCGGCGTGACGCCGCCGTAACCGATGATGTGGTCGGCGCCGCCATCGTAACCGACGACCGTGTCGAAAACGCTCGGGACGGGATCGGTGTCCAGCAGGAACAGGAGTTTCTTGGTCATTGTCGTCTCGTTCTGTTGGCGGCGGTTCGTTTGGGGCGCTCCGAAACCCGCCCGCGGCGGTCCATTTCCGCGCGGTGGGTGGCGCGACGGCTCTCGCCTCAGGCGGTCACGATGTTGCGCGGCTCGCCGGCGACGAAGGCGTCGATATTGTCGATCAATTGATCGGCCAGCACCTGCATCGCCTCCTTGCTGGCCCAGGCGACATGGGGCGTGACAATCAGATTGGGGATGGTGGGGTCGAGCAGCACATTGCCGTTCTTTGGCGGCTCGACGGTCAGCACGTCCATGCCGGCGCCGGCGATGACGCCCTTGCGCAAGGCGCCGGCCAGCGCCGCCTCGTCGATGATGCCGCCGCGCGCGGTGTTGATGATGCAAGCGGTCTTCTTCATCGACGCGAGTTCTTTCGTCGAAATCATGCTTTTCGTTTGCGGCGTCAACGGCAGGTTCAGCGTGACGATGTCGGACTCGCGCAGGATGGTCGCGATGTCGACCTTGTTCGGCACGTCCGTCACGTCGTTGATCAGCACCTTCATGCCGAACGCGACCGCGCGCCGCTCGATCTCCTTGCCGAGCGCGCCATACCCAATGATGCCGAGCGTCGAACCGGCGATGTCGTAGATCGGGTAATCGAAATAGCAGAATTGGCTATTGTAGCCCCAGCGCCCGTGGAACACCGAATT
>Ga0182016_10002773_pt1 | contig 20277 bp, 20 predicted proteins | sample 712S2MmetaG_FD_120491 | JGI IMG/M metagenome (GOLD analysis project Ga0182016, IMG submission 120491) | Permafrost microbial communities from Stordalen Mire, Sweden - 712S2M metaG | ecosystem: Environmental > Terrestrial > Soil > Wetlands > Permafrost | place: Sweden: Stordalen | collected... | reverse complement strand
CGCTGGACCGCTGACGCCGGGAAGGATGGATGACGCAAACTGGCCGTACAACGCGGCTGCAACCTCAGGAGTTGCCGGCTTGCAGTTTTTCGCGGGTCAGCTCGTTCCATGTGGCGAAGGCCTCGGGCATGGGCGGGCTGACCACGCCGGGCGCAACGCGCTCCAGCGCCCTCTGGGGATCGACGCTGCCACGGGCGTCGCGCAGCGTTCCCTTAACCCAGCCCAGCGCGGCCATGCCTTCGCGCCCGGTAAAGGTCTGCTCAAGATAGAACCACCGCTCATCCCAGCAAACCAGCCGTGAAGCGACTGAGAAGGTTGAAAACAGGGGCAGAGATCGCCGGTAGGTCATCCAGACTGCGCCCACCAGCGGCTGCCAGCGCGAGCGGATGATGTGTTCGAGCAGGCGGGTGCGCGCTAGCAGATGAGTCCGCGCGTAATCCATGATGTTGAGATAGCGCGCGTTGTTCAAGTGCAAATTAAGGTCGATGTCATTCGGCCAGACGCGCATGCGTATGCGGTCCTCGTCCAGAACGGCCATCGGTGTCAGCGGTCGCAGATGCTGGCGAATGGCCAGCGCAGGAATCCGGACAAAGCTGATGAAGTGAGACAAACCTTGCTCCCCAGTATCCAGTTTAATGGACTGCGCTGTGGCGCTCCTCTCGCCTCATCGGCGACAATCGCTGGTGCCATGAATATTCTTTCTCGCAGGGATTTTCTTATGACCGCATCTGCTGCCACACTCGCCGCTGCCGCTGCACCAGGCATTGCCGCCACCCGCCAACGCGTCTTTGTCGCTTCGTTTACACCGGACGGCATTCTGGCCTACGACTGGGACTCCGCGACGGGTCAACTGGCCGCCGCCGGAGTTGCCGCCAAAATTCCCAGCGTGGACTGGATCACTTTTTCTGCTGGCCGGGAGTACCTCTACGCTGCTTGCGAGCTGGACAGCTTCAACGGCAAACCCACCGGTGAAGTGGCCAGTTTCAGCGTGAAGAACAACGAGCTGCATCCTCTCTCTGCGCAGAACTCGGCCAATAAGGGCACCTGCCACGTGGCCCTCGACCACACCGGCCACGTGCTGCTCTCGGCCGACTTTGGCGGCGGCAGCGCAGCCAGCTTTCGTGTCACTGACGGCCGTCTAAGCCCGGCCGTGTGGACCGAGCAATACACCCTCACTGGCCCTGGCACCGACCGGCAGGAAAGCGCGCACGCTCACTTTGCTTCCTTCTCGCCTGACAACCGATTTGCCTATATCAACGACCTGGGCGGCGACGTGATCCATATCTATCGTCTCGAGGCGGCCAACGCCAAGCTCACCAGAGCGGGGGCCTATCATGCGCGACCTGGCTCCGGCCCGCGCACGCTTCACTTCCACCACAACGGGCATACCGCCTACTGCGTGAACGAGCTGGCCTCGACGGTGGATGTGCTGGAGTGGCACAAGACCGACGGCAGCCTGACCCTCGAAACGCGCATCGAGCTGCTGCCGCAGGGCTATCACGGTCCCACCCGCGCCTGCGACACCGTGATAACACGCGATGGAAGGTTCGTCTACTTTGCCAATCGCGACAACGATTTTCTTTATGCTTTCAAAGCCGATCCGCAAACGGGCGCGCTCACGCCCATTGGCCGCTCAAGCTGCGGGGGCAAGACTCCGCGCAACTTTGTGCTCGACCCCACGGAGCGTTGGATGCTGGTGGCCAACCAGGACTCGAACGTGATCAGCGTCTTTGCGCGCCATCCGCAAACCGGCGAGCTGGCCGGCGAAGGCCAGAGTTTTGCGGCGGTCGCGCCCATGTGCATTCTGTTTACGTGAGTGTTTGGCGCGGAAAACTTACGTGACCCGGAGCCGGGTTCAGGTTTCCTGTTCTATGCGCCGATCAGCGCCGGGTTGGCCATGGCCGCTGCGGGTAGGTGTGCGGCCTCGGAACCCTCTGCAGACTCTTCTGCCACCGGCACACGGGCCAGCTCCCACGCTGAACGGTCTTTCATCAGGCGCGATACCAGCGCGGTGTGCATGGCGTGTCCGGCGCGCTCGGCCACCACATGGCCCTCGATGCGCCGCCCCGCCAGGGCTAGATCGCCAATCAGGTCCAGCACCTTGTGGCGCACGCACTCGTCAATAAAGCGCAAGGGCCCATTCTCCGGCCCGTCGGGCGTGAGAACGATGGCATTTTCCGGGCTGGCGCCGCGGATCAGACCCATATTGCGCAGCCGCTGCTCGTCGGCCTTGTAGCCAAAGGTGCGGGCGGGGGCGATAAACGCTCCATAGGTCTCCGTGGCCAGGTCGACGCTGGCGTGTTGCCAGCCGATAGGGGCAGGGAAGTCGATGATGTAGTCGATGCGGTAGCCGGAGCCGGGGTAGACGCCAATGAATTTGTTGCCCTCGCGCACTTCTACCGGCCGCAGCACACGAATCGACTCGCGCCGGCGGCGCTGGCTACGGATGCCCACGCTCAAAATTGCCCCGACGTAGGGCAGAGAGCTGCCGTCGAGAATGGGCAGCTCAAGGTTGTCCAACTCCACAATCACGTTGTCCACGCCCATTCCAATGAGCGCCGAGAGCAGGTGTTCGGTGGTGGAGATGAGCACGCCCTGACGCATCAGGCTGGTGGCATAACTGACTTTGGCCACGTTGCGGCCGACCGCCGGAATCTCAAAGTTGTCAAGATCGGTGCGGCGGAAAACAATGCCGGAACCGGCGGGTGCGGGCAGTAAACGCATGGTGACCGGCGCGCCCGAATGAAGGCCAACCCCCGCGAATTCCATAGGTTCGGCAATGGTTTGTTCCAGGTGCGCAGGTTGTGACAAGCCAACTTCTCCCACTGTGGAAAACGCACACAAAGGATAGATTAGACGGCAATTGGCAAACTTTCTATGTGGCATTTTTGCCACACTTTGCGCGTCGTAAGCCACCTTGATCGACCCGGTCCGGAAGAGGCACTTCCAACTAAGATACTTATAATCATATAGTTATGCATATAAGCCTCGCAATTGCAGCCGCTTCCGGAGCAACGCGGAGTGCGGTTGTCCGGCATGGTTCGTCTTTCGGTGGTCAACATTTCCGGACATTCATATAAGGCACGGCAACGGCTCATCGACCATGTGCTGCGCCTGCAAATTATCAACTAAACTGGAGTTGAGACACGAAAGCTCCTCCAATGCCCGCTGCTCCTGATCTTCCCGTCCCCATGCGCGCCTTGCTGGCCGGAGCCCGGCGCAAGCAGTCCGCGCTCCTCGACCTGATATGTACACTGGTCCTCGCCGAGTCTCCCTCTGACGACAAAACCGCTGTGGATGCATGCGTGGCCCTGGCCGCGGCGCACGCAAAGGGTCTGGGCGGGCACGTGAAGCTCCATAAACAGAGCGCATTTGGCAATGTGCTGGAGGCGCGTTTAGGGCCCCGGTCCAAAACCGGCGCGGCGGGCCGGGTTCTGCTGCTGGGCCATCTGGACACAGTCTGGCCGCTGGGCACCCTCAAGCGAATGCCCTGCCGTCTGGGGGAAGGACGCCTGTGGGGTCCGGGTACGCTGGATATGAAGGCGGGCGTCGCCATGGCGCTGACGGCCCTGGAAATACTGACCGAGGCTGGGATGCTGGAGCGGGAGATTGTGCTTCTTTTGAACAGCGACGAGGAAGTGGGCAGCCCGGTTTCGCGGCCTATCACCGAGCGGCTGGCGGCCGAGTGCTCCGCCGTGTATGTGCTGGAGCCGGCACAGGGGTTGGCCTGCAAGACCGCTCGCAAAGGCACCGGCAACTGGCGTATCGAGATTAAAGGTGTCGCCGCTCATGCGGGAGTGGACTTTGAGAAGGGTGCGAGTGCCGTTCGTGAATTGGCCCGGGTGGTGGAAACAGTGAGCGGCTGGACCGACCTGAAGCGAGGACTGACAGTGAGCGTGGGCGCGGCGGGCGGCGGCAACAAAACCAATGTGATTCCCGCTGAGGCCTGGATGGAGATCGACATACGCATTGCCCGAAAGGCCGATGGCTCGCGCATCGAGCGCAGGTTTGCCGCGTTGAAGCCGGTAGACCAGCGCTGCACACTCAACGTGAGCGGAGGCATCAACCGTCCGCCGATGGAGCGCACCAGGGGAACGGTGCAACTCTACCGCCGGGCACGGGCGCTGGCCGCGGAACTTGGCATTACGCTGGACGAGGCTTCAACGGGCGGCGCCTCGGACGGCAACTTCACTTCCGCGCTTGGAATTCCCACGCTGGACGGACTTGGCGCTGTGGGCGAAGGCGCGCATGCCAGCCACGAGTCCATCGTGGTGGAGCATCTGGCGCCACGCCTGGCGCTGCTGGCGGGTTTGCTGTCGCGATGAGGCGCGCCGGGAGCTGCCTTACGGATGCCGCAGGTGATTTTCTAGGAAGAAATACCCGGCGGTCGCGAAGCCAATGAGCGCCACCGCCCAGCGCATCGCCCGCTGATTAGTCGTACGGCTGAAGTGTGCTCCAAGGTAGCCGCCCAGCGCGGCCAGAATCGCCATCTCCAGGCAGAATCGCCATTCCACGCGGCGCGCGGCAATGAATGTGATGGCGGGAATGCCGATAGAGACGACGGCGGTGACAACCTTGAGTGCGTTCATCTCGTGAATGTCGTGGATGCCGCAAAAGCCGAATAGCGCCATTACCAGAAATCCGCCGCCCGCACCGAAGTAGCCCACATAGACGCTGACCACCACCGTGCCGATGAGGAGCCAGGTGTTGTAACGCTGCCCGCCGGAGAGGGTCTGCAGCCAGCGGCCCAGGGGAAACTTAGTGCAAACATGATGGCGGCAAACAACAGCAGCCAGGGCAGTATCTCGCGAAACATTCTGTTACCGGTTCTCAACAGCAGCCATCCGCCGATTTCCCCGCCCACGCCCGAGGCCACGCCCAGCGGCAGCAGCTTCCAGCCGAACTCGCGAAGTTGCTTTCTGAAAGCTACTAGCGCGCTCAATTGTCCCGGCCAAAGAGCCACGGTGTTGGTGGCCTGGGCGGTCACGGCTCCCACCCCCGCGGCGGAACCGCTGGCAAGCAGGGCGGGAAGTGAAAGAAACGACCCGCCGCCGGCAATGCTGTTGAGAATGCCGGCAAAAAATGAGGCCACGGGAAGCCAAAGAACGCGAAGGAGTTGGGAGAAAATGGCGGCCATACTTCAATGTAACTGCCAAAGGCATAAAGGCTCATAAGGTTGCCTGTCTTTGCCGGAGGTAGCGGGAGGGAGAGAGCCTATGCTCTGAAGAGGGAGCGCTGATACACTCCCCATAAGAACCAAACTGGAGCACTCGCACGCAATGAAGCCATTCGTCTTGATTCTGCTCGCGGCGGCCAGCGCCGTTGCAATCGCCCAGGCCCCCGCCAAGCCCGCAACCACCGCCAAGCCCGCCACCGCCGCCAAATCGGCCACGGCTGTGTCTGGGGTCAAGCTGCCCCCCGGAGTGCCACCTGCGCACGGCATCATCAGGAGCGCCTTTTCGCTGCGCTACCAGGACACCAAAATCGGCTCCGGCGCGCTGGCCGAGCCCAACAAGATGTACATCGTTCACTACACCGGCTGGCTGGCCGCCGACGGGCGCAAGTTCGACTCCTCTTTTGACCATCCCGCTACCCCGGTTGTAGACAAGGACGGGAAGCCGGTGATGGGCGACGATGGTAAGCCTAAGCAGGCTCCGGGCCAGCCCATCCGATTTCCCCAGGGCATGGGCCGTGTGATTCCCGGCTTCGACCAGGGATTTGACGGCATGAAGATCAATGGCAAGCGCCGCCTGTTTATTCCCTGGCAACTGGCGTATGGCGCGCACGGCCGGCCGGGCCCGGACCCCGCGCATCCGCTAATTCCTCCCAAAGCCGACCTCATCTTTGACATCGAACTGGTGGACACGGCAGAGCTGCAGATGCCGCAGAACCATCCCGGCATGATGCCCGGCGGCAACTCCATGCGCCCCGGAATGACCCTCCCAATGGGCCATGTACCTGTCACCCCGGGTGCTCCTGCCACGCCAGCCGCGCCAACGGCGCCGGCAACCCCGGCAGTTCCTGCCACAGCGCCGACAACGCCTGTTGCCCCACCGGCAAAGCCGCCGGCGAACTAGCGTCTCGGACTGTTTGATGTCATGCTTTCCCACCCTTGCGACAAAGACAAATACGCCGCAAGGATGGGGCGCACATATCGCTACAACTTCATGCGGTCAGAAACCTGGCGGTGCTCCATGAGGTTGCGGCTCAGCCCACTTCGGCTGGCAGTTCCGGAGTGGCCGCCAGCAGTTGGCGCGTGTAAGCCTCGCGGGGCGCGGCGCACAGGGCCTCTGCTTCGCCCGTCTCCACTAGCCGGCCGCGCTCCATCACTGCGATGCGCGTACTGAGGTAGCGCACCAGCGGCATAGAGTGGGAGATGAACAGGTAAGTCAGCCCGTGCTCGCGTTGCAGGCTGCGCAGCAGGTTCACAATCTGCGCGCCTACGCTCACGTCCAGCGCCGAAACCGGCTCATCCAGAATCAGCAGCTTTGGCCGCAACGCCAGCGCGCGGGCAATGTTGATGCGCTGCCGCTGTCCGCCGGAAAACTCGTGCGGATGCCGCTCCAGCGCAGACTCGTCCAACCCCACCTCTGCCAGCAACTGGGTGGCGCGGGCCCTCAAGACAGCACGCTTCCCGCCTGTCTTTGGTGCTCTGGAGTTGTCTGCACCGCCCGCGCCGAGCCCATGAATTGCCCACGGTTCGGTCACGATATCGAGCACGTTCATGCGCGGATTCAACGCGGCATAGGGGTCCTGGAAGACAGGCTGCATCTGGCGGCGCAGGCCGCGCAACTCGGCCGCCGAAGCACGCGCGACATCGATGCCGTCTACCCGCACGGTCCCCTGGCTGGGCTCGATCAGGCCCAGGATCATTCGCGCCAATGTGGTCTTTCCAGAGCCGGACTCGCCTACCAATCCCAGCGTCTCGCCCGGCTCGATTGCCAGCGACACGTCCTTCACTACGGCGTGCAATTCCGTGCGCAGCCCCACACGCCGGGGATAGCTTTTTGTAACCGCGTCCACCTCAACCAGCGCCATGAACAAATGGTACATGGACGGCGGCAGACGGGAAGTGGTTGGGCATTCGTCGCGTCGGAGAGCCCTCTTGTTACGTCGTCAGCCGGTCTGAAGAGATTGCTGCGAGCGGCCATTCCGTCAGTTCGAGAACGCCTTCTCCATCGACGGCGATCTCAAGCTCAGTCTGGCCGGATTTCACAGCATACACGCGGCTGGTAATGGTCTGCGAACAGCCCACAAACGCTTCGATCACCGAGCCGTCGAGGAAGAGCCGCAGCGCTGGCTCCCCCGGCCTCGATTTAGGCAGGGGAAATTCCCGTTCGCCGCAGTGCACTTTACCCCCGCGCACGTCGAGATTCAATTCCCAGGCCTTGTTGCCACTCGTCAACAGCCGTAGCGTAACCGCATGCAACGACCCCGTGGCTCCGAGGTGTAGTTCCCGGCGCAGCGTGGGCAGCTCGAGGCGGAGCGGCGTGCCTGCCTTCACCCGGAACCGTTCTTCTTTGCCGCGCAGCTTCTCCACCTCATCCGCTACAGCCATTGTCAATTGACCATCGGCGTCCACGGCGAGCACGCGCGGCAGCGACATCACGCCTGCCCATCCCGCCGCGACATACTCTGCTTCAGGGCGCGTCTCCGTAATCCATCCCCAAAGAATGCGCCGGTTACCGGGCGCCAGAAAGCTCTTGGGCGCGTAGTATGCGCCTTGATCCAGAATGCCCCGCCTGCTGGGTGTGTAGCGATGTGCGCGTGCATCGTAGTCACCGGTGGTCCAGTAGACTTTGCCCTCGGTGGAGTAGAGCAGGCAGTGCCGGTCGCCCAGGGGAAAGAAGTCCGGGCACTCCCACATCTCGCCGCTGCCCACGGGATTGGACGAGTCGGCCGTGCGCGCTTTTCCCTGAATCAGCGGATGCAGATATTCCCAATGGCGCAGATCCTGAGAGCGGTAGAGCAACACGCATCCGCCTACGCCACGGATTCCCGACCCCACCCCTAGATACCAGCCGTCGGCTTTGTGCCAAGGGCAGGGATCGCGAAAGCCGGTGACCGCCAATCCAGTGGGCGGAGCGGCAATCACAGGGTTGGGGAGCTTCTCCCAGCGAAGAAGGCCGTCGTCCTCGGCGGTAGCCAGCATCTGGGTCTCACGCAACGTGGGGTTGCCTTCGCGAATTGTTGACTGCTCCAGTGGTGCGCTTTGCACGGCGGCGTAGAGAAAGGTGGGCACGCCGTCGAAAACGATCGCCGACCCGCTCCAGCAACCGTCGCCATCCGGCCCACCGGGTGTGGGGGTGAGGGCAATCGGTCGGTGGCGCCAGTGCACCATATCTTCACTGACTGCGTGACCCCACTGCTTGGCGCCCGAAACGGGACCTGGATTGGTTTGGTAAAAGAGGTGGTATTGGCCCTTCCACCAAAGCGGTCCATTGGGGTCGTTCATCCAATTGTGCGGCGGCAGAAGATGATACTCGGGCCGTAGCGGGTCATGCGCCAGATCAACTGCGATCTCGGGCGCGCTGGCGAGAAGGTTTCGCGGACCACCGGACAACAGTGCGGCGGTGCTGCAACCGGCCGCGGCAATAAATTCCCGGCGGTCAAACAGTGGAGCTTTCATCGGTGGCCTCTTTATGGGTGTTGGTGCACTGGCGGCAGGAAGGCGATGCGCATCTCCGCCACTTCAATGTGGTTCACGCCGCCTTTCACGCTGGGGTCGTCTGCGGCAATCGCCCGCGCTTCTTCCTCGCTGCTGGCCATGATGGCCAGAACTCCGTACACCCCCTTGGGATCGAGCACTGGGCCGCCAAACACGCAGACGCCCTTCTCAAACATCCCTTTCCAGTAGAGGAAGTGCTGTTCCATGAGATTCTTTTCGGCGTCGGTCATGTCCTGCACAAAGGTAGACCGGGGTGGGATGAGACGGATGAACCATGCCTTCTTTGCCGGTGCGGCGGGCTGTGCGGAGGTTGACGGAGCCGCAGGCTGTTGCGCCGGAGCGGAGACGCTGCAGGCGGACAGCAGTACGGTTGCGAGGATCAGGAATTTCATGACGGGGAGCATAGCATGTGAGCCGGCTCCCCGCCGCAAATCTGCAACAGGGAAAAAACCCTCGACTGCTTATTTTGCCACCGGGGTCACCTTCAGCGCGTAAGCGTATTTGCAGGCCGCGTCGCTGGGCAGCGTCACGTCCAGCGCGTTGGCGCCTTGTGTCCAGGTCACTTTGCCTCTGGAGCCGAGTAGCTCAATCGTAGCGATAGACAGCGCGCTCCCCTCGTGCGCCCAGCCTAGCGAGCGGATGGTCGCCTTGCCGTCCTTGGGGCAGGCCATTCCGATGGCATACACCGTCGATCCCTTGGCCGTGAAGCGAAAATCCTCGGCTGTATATGGCTTGGTATCGGTGTCGTGGAAGGATCCGGCCTGGACCTGCGTCGGTCCCTCGCCAAATGTCTTCCAAGGCGTGGTTGCGTAGATGGCCTCGCCGTTCACCTTGAGCCATGCGCCCATTTCAAGCAGCGTGGCGCGCACCTCGTCGGGAATGGTGCCGTCGGAACGCGGCCCAAAGTTCAAAAGCAGGTTACCGTTCTTGCTCACAATGTCAACCAACTGGTCCACCAGAAATGCCGGCGTCTTGAAAGTGTCGTGCTCAATATAGCCCCAACTGGCATCGCTGATGGAGGTGTCGGTTTGCCAGTGATCGGAGACGATGTGGTCTTGCTGGCCGCGTTCGAAGTCGAGCACCCCGGCCTTGTGGTTGATGGCGAAATCCTTGAAGTTGATTACGGCAGTAGTGCCGTGGGCGGCTGCGTAGTTGTAGTAGAAGGCAGCAAACTCAGCCACGGCGCGGCGCATCAGCGGCTGGCCGATCCACCAGTCGAAATACACGATCTCAGGCTTGTACTTTTCCACCAGTTCCGTATCGCGTGCCAGCCAATCGCGCGCCCAGGCATCGCTCACATACGTCCAGTCGTTCGTCAATCCGCCGTCGCCGCTGATGAACTCGTGTGCCGGCCCATAGAGTCCCGCGTTTTTAGGGTCGTTCACGTCGGAGCGGATGGCGCGGCCGCCGTCATAGAAGAAGTTGTGCTCCACGCGGTGCGAACTCAGCCCGAAGTGCAACCCCTCGCCGCGAACAGCCTTGGCCAGTTCGCCCAGCGTGTCGCGCTTCGGCCCCATCTTCACCACCGTCCAATCCGACAGGCCGGAGTCGTACATGGAGAAGCCATCGTGATGCTCGGCCACCGGCACTACGTATTGCGCGCCTGCATCCTTGAATAATTTGGCCCACGCCTCCGCGTCGAAGTGCTCGGCGCGGAAGAGCGGAATCAAGTCCTTATAACCCTTGGCATCCTTCTGTGCCGGATCTGTCGAAGCATAATGCTCACGGAAGTTCTTGTATGCGACCTCGCCAGGGTGGTACATCTCGCGCGGATACCACTCGCTCTGCGCAGCGGGCACGGAGTAAACGCCCCAGTGGATGAAGATGCCGAACTTGGCGTCCTGATACCACTGCGGCGGCTGGTATTTCACCAGCGTGGCCCAATCGGGACGGAAGGGACCGTCGTTGGCCTGCCGCTCGGCTTCAGCGGCCAACCGGTTTCGTTCGGCGTCATACTTGGCAACCGACTGTTGCCATTCGCGGTCGATCTCAAGAGCCGACTTGACTCCCAGCGTGGGCGCCAATGGGTCAGTGGAAGCGGCAGGGGCCTGCGCAAAAAGCAGTGGCGCGGCAAGCAGCAGAATAGCAGACAGAAAACGAGCCAAATTCTTCATAATCCGGCATAGTAAACGTTTTAGTTGTGGCCTGCAATTGCCTTCAAGAACCACCGCGAGCGGGGAATCGAAAATCTTCTTTACATATTCCTATATAGGAATGGAATGTACCTCCATGGCACGTGCAGCTACCACTTCAGATGCGTTCAATGCGGTCGCCGAACCCAGGCGGCGGCAACTCGCGCAGTTTGCACGGCAGCTTTTGAGGCCGGCTGGCCCTGCGCCTTCATCCCCGATACTCCTGCAACGACCGGCAAAATTGTGACAATGCGTCTAATTGTGGCAATGCGCTTAAGAGAAATGCCCACAACTTTCCCGTTGCCCTGATTGATTCCAGAGGAAGGCTACCACCGGAGGGAGGGCACGGCAGTGCGCTGCGCTGCGCGAGACCCTCACACCTTCCCCGGCTCCAAAATCGCCTCTGGGGCATCCAGCGGTGCAAAAGGCAAATCGCGCTACAATTTCTTTCTTATTGCATTGTTCATTACCTAACTGGAACAATCCTCTGTTGAGTTATGTAAATGCCGTGCCCGGGGGCTGAAGCACCGGCAGAGGCTGAACATCCCGCTCGCAGCGGACAAGTGAGAAGTGCGAAGCTTTGCAACGGGAGGTAGCATGACCACGCTGGCTGAATGGCTAAAGAAACAGCCGCTTTTGCGACGCCGAAGGCCTGAGAGGAGAATCGCTCCCGGGCTTGCGGCCTACCATTCCACCGGTTCGGTCCCCAAACAAGCCGGCATCAGGGATATCAGTTCGACTGGGATTTACCTGGTGACCAAAGATCGCTGGTCACAAGATGAAGTGGTCTCGCTCTGGTTGCAGCGGCCTGGGCCGCCCGAGAGAAGCCCTGAGCACCGGTTTTCAGTGAAGGCCAGGGCCGTGCGGTGGGACAACAATGGCGTGGGCCTATCCTTTGTTTTGCCCAACGGGATAGATGTGCGCCTTTGGGAGAGTGAAACCGGGATCGCGAAAGATCCGATTGCGCCGGAAGACATCCTCAGAAAGTTCCGCAGAGCTGCCGCCTTCGCTTTTCTGAGCCGTATCTCGCCTGCTGCAACTGAAGAAGTTACGCAATTCCTGCGCAAAGGAAAGAGTGATTTTAGACTTCTGAGCGCGGTGGAGATTGCGCTCAGGGCGGAAGCGCAGTTGGCGCGGACAGCGGATGGCGAAAAGATGCGCGCACATCCAGACCTTGTGGTGCGCATTCTTGAAGATGGTTCATGGGCTGAGGTTGATTGGTTCCAGCAGTTTTGGGGCTGTCTCCTGGCGACGTCATGCACCGTGGATGGAAGCGATACATCGAATCTTCGCCTCGTGCAAGTGCTCAGCCAACTCACTCCCCTTCACGCTCGAATTCTTGCCATCGTCTGCTCCAAAGCTGCCGAGTCCAGATGGGTACCTGAGAGTGCAGACTTTCGTCAACCGTCTTGCTCGGTGCAGGAGATCATCCATCGCACCGACACACGCGAACACGTCCGGATCGATATGGATCTGGGACATTTGTCCAACCATAATTTGATTACGAAGGCTGAGAGGTCCTCACGCCTTTCGACTGTTGAGATCGCCTATGTCACGCCCACGCGCCCCGGCCTTGAACTCTATGCCCGCTGCCAGGGCTATCGAGGGCCGATCGAGGGATTTTATGCGCCGGCTTCCGTTGCCGCGTATGTCCTGGCAAGGGGGAAATGACGGATTGCGCCGTTCTCACGGAGCCCTGACCGGAGTGGAAGTGCGCGGGAGACCCTTTATTTATAACGAGCTTGCGTGTCAGATATAGAACCTTGGCATGTCCGCCGGATCATTTTTCAAAGCACGAGCTATTCGAGACAGACGAGGAAACTCATCTGGATGCAGAGTTGGATTATGTGCTTCAAGCAATTCTACTTCCGGCGGTTGCTCAGTGCCAACGATGCGGTGCCGAGACAATCGTTAAGGGCAAATCCCATTTGCGGTACTGTTCCCGGAATGAATCTCCCTGTGTGCCGTAAGAGCCTCGAATTCTATTTCGATGTTCTGTCTGGTCCGATGGCATAAAAAGGTGCATCCAAGGATATGAAGGAGGGGTCACGATGCCATTTCTCATTCTGAAGTGGTTCTTCCCCTTTTTTCAAGGCCTCTTGCTCGGCCTCGTCGCGATGACACTCCACGAGGCCGGTCACCTGATTGCCGCGCTGGCCGTGGGTATCAAGGTCAAGAATGTTGGATTTTGCTGGAAGGGCATGTACACGGTGCGGGAACCCGGCCCTCCGGTGAAGAACATACTGGTCTCTCTGGCTGGCCCCATGGTGAATCTGATTCTGATGATGACCTGGCATTGGTGGCCCACCTTTGGCCTGGCCAATCTATGCTTTGCCCTATTCAACCTGCTGCCCATTGAGGGCTCGGATGGCCTGCGCATCATGAAATGCTGGCGGCAGATGGCTAAGGCACCCGTTGTGTCCAGATAGATGTACCTGGCTTCCGAAGCATGGTGGAGACAGAGGGAGAATGAGCGCGGCCGAGACCGCGCTCATTGTTTTTTCGGTGGGCACTGGAGTTTTGTTCCAGTGATGCAGCCCTGACCTGCCGGGCCGCTTTAGATGTCGAGGTTCTTGACGTCGAGGGCGTTGTCTTCAATGAACTTGCGGCGTTTTTCAACGTCTTCACCCATCAGTGTGGTGAAGATTTCATTGGTTTCGACTAAGTCCTCGAGCTTGACGCGGAGCAGAGTGCGGTGCTCTGGGTCCATGGTGGTTTCCCACAGTTGGGTTGAGGTCATCTCGCCCAGGCCCTTGTAGCGCTGGACCTGGTAGTCCTTCTTGCCCTGTTCGACGATGTAGGCGAAAAGCTCGCGCGCGGTCTGCTTTTCGACGGGCTCGCGCAGAGCACGCGCGCCGCGGGTTCCGGCCTTGGTTTCCGCACGCACTTCCGCGCTGCCGGGCGACGGGGCACCCTCGGCATCGGGCTCTTCTTCCTCAGCGCCCGGCTGCGCAGCCGACGCTACCTTGGAAGCAAACTCGACGAGGAACGGAGGCTCGAGGAATTCCTTAATCTGGGTGTACTTCGACATCATCTGGCGGAACTCGGGACTCGACGCGAGAGTCCAGTCGATGCAGCGTGTAGCACCCTGCGAATCTGTAAAGCAGATGGACCAGGTGTGGTGCTCCTCGTCCTCGACCGGATCTTTGAGCTTGAACTGGAACTGATCCGCCATCTCAGCGAGCTGGGCGTGGAGCGCGACGAGCTTCTCGGGAATGTCTCCTTCGGATTTGGAGGAGAAATCGGCGCGGTGAACGAGTTCGGCACGCGCCAGCAACTCGGTCAGCTGCTCGTTGCGGAGGCGCTTGTCGACTTTCTCGACGAATCCGAGGTACTCATTGAGCGTGCCCATGAAGCGGGTGAGATTGGCGCCTTCAATGCGGCTGGCCGCCTCGCCGTGGCGAACGATCATGCCCTCGGACGCGCGGTTGACCATCACCTTTACAAACTCGCGCTCGTCCTTGATGTACTGTTCATAGCGGCCCTTCTTGATCTTGAAGAGCGGTGGCTGGGCAATATAGATGTTGTCGCGCTTGATCAGTTCCGTCATGTGGCGGAAGAAGAAAGTGAGCAGCAGGGTGCGAATGTGCGAGCCGTCCACGTCGGCGTCGGTCATGAGGATGATTTTGCCGTAGCGGATCTTGGTTGCGTCGAAGTCGTCTTTGCCGATGCCGCAGCCGAGCGCGGTAATCATGGCGCGAATTTCTTCGTGGCCCAACATCTTGTCGTAGCGGGCCTTTTCGACGTTGAGAATTTTTCCCTTGAGGGGCAGGATGGCCTGGAAGCGGCGGTCGCGGCCCTGCTTTGCAGTTCCGCCGGCGCTCTCGCCCTCAACCAGGTAGAGTTCGCAGCGGTCGGGATTGCGTTCACTGCAGTCGGCGAGCTTGCCGGGCAGGCCCCCGCCGTCCAATGCGCCCTTGCGGCGGGTCAGGTCGCGAGCCTTGCGTGCAGCCTCGCGAGCGCGAGAGGCCTCGACGGCCTTATTGATGATCTTGCGGGCAATGGGCGGATTTTGCTCCAGGAACATGCCCAGGCGCTCGTTGACAAAAGCTTGCACAGTGCCGGCGATGTCAGAGTTGAGCTTGCCCTTCGTCTGGCCTTCAAACTGCGGCTGCGACAACTTGACACTGACCACGGCCACCAGGCCCTCCCGCACGTCGTCGCCGGAAAGGTTCTCCTTCATGTCTTTGAACAGGCCTAGCGACTGGCCGATGGCGTTGATGGTGCGCGTCAGCGCGGTGCGGAAGCCCGACAGGTGCGAGCCGCCATCGACGGTGTTGATGTTGTTGGCGAAACTGAATACGGTCTCGGAGTAGCTGTCGTTGTATTGCAGCGCAATCTCGATTTCGACCGCGTCGCGCGTGGCCTCCATCACGATCGGCTTGTCGTGCAGCACCTGCTTGCCGCGGTTGAGGTGCTTGACGAACTCCGCGATACCGCCTGCATAGCGAAACTCGGTCCGGCGAGCCTCGCCGGTCTTGGGATCGGCGTTGCGTTCGTCGGTCAGCGTGATTTCCAGGCCCTTGTTGAGGAAGGCCATCTCGCGCAGTCGCTGGGCCAGCGTGTCGTAGTTATATTCGGTGGTGGCGAAGATGCTTTTGTCGGGCAGAAAGTGTACCCGCGTGCCGCGCCGCTTGGTGTTGCCCGCTTGGCGCAGTTCGCTCGCCGGCAGACCGCAACTGAAGTCCATCTCCCACGTGTGGCCGTCGCGCCATATCTCCACATTGAACTCTTGGCTCAGGGCGTTGACGCAACTGACGCCCACACCGTGAAGGCCGCCGGAGACTTTGTATGTGGAGGCGTCGAACTTGCCGCCCGCATGGAGCTTGGTCAGCACCACTTGTACCGCCGACATCTGCTTGCCGTCGGGCAAATCCATCATGTCCACAGGAATGCCCCGGCCGTCGTCGACCACGGTGATGGAGTTGTCGACGTGAATGATGACGTCGATCTTTTTTGCATAGCCGGCGAGAGCTTCGTCGACGGAGTTGTCGACCACTTCATAGACCAGGTGGTGCAGGCCCATTTCGCCGGTGGACCCGATGTACATGGCCGGACGGAGACGTACAGCCTCGAGTCCTTCAAGTATTTTTATGTTTTCGCCGGTGTAGCTGCCGTTGTCTTCTGGCATCGGGGCCCCGTTTGCTGGTTGAGTCGCCATAGGATTCCGTTCGCAGGATTTTCGCTCTGAGCTCTACGCGGGACGCGGCTTCTGGACTACGTTGCCGGGTTTGACTTCAGGGGATTAACCGCTTGATAGATGAGGGCTTTGAACGATTCTGCTTAACTTGATTTTATCACGTGGAGAGGCTCGAAGGAGGTGTAAGAACCGATTACTAAAATGGTTACCTCTGGGTAGATTACTTGTGCGTGATGTTACACTAGTAATCATGTCAAATACTTTCTTTTGATGTGTCTGAAAAAGATGGACTTACTCAAGAGATTGCTCTACCATTTTGGTGTTAGGAAGAGACTCTTTCTGTCAATCATTTTCGATAAGGGGTAACCAACAATGAAACTCGCTTTCCGCATTTTCGTTCTTTCCGTGGTCGTTGCCGGCGCCGCCGCTGCTTCACTGTCCTCCACCACCACGCATGCTGTTGCCAGCCACCTGTCGGCGACTTCAGGTTTGCCGGTTCCTACTTGCGGCCCGGGCATGGGTTGCACTGTCCTCAAGTAATAAAAAGTCATAGCACCAAAGTGCTATAGGCTTAGTGTGTTTTTTCCATTGAATTTGCAGGCTGCAAGGCGCTATTCTGGGTGAACCCTCAGAATGGAAAGGGCCTTGTATGCCGTTAGACTTTGCAATGTCGCTGCTGAGCGTAGTCGAATTCGCCCTTTGGGCTGTGCTCGGCTTCCTCTTTTGGACTAAGGGTATGCACCGCCGTTTCCCGGCCATGAGTTTCTATCTGGCTCTGCGCGTGGGTTCTATGCCGGTGCTGGTTGGTCTCCTTTATCTACAAGCGCAGCCTTGGGGCCACCAATACTTTCCCTTCTACTTCTATCCATATTGGGCGGTATATATCGCTAGCGCAGTAACGCTGTTCTTCGTTACCCTGGAGATTTTCCGTTCAGTACTCGCGCCATTCTCCGGGCTCAAGAGGCTCGGCACCGTGGTGTTTCGCTGGGCCGCGTTGGTTTCATTGCTGGCCAGCCTCGCATCCATCTCCTACGCCCACCCCAGTGTTTCGATGATTCCCGAATTCGCAGTGGCGCTCATGCGGTCCGTGAGCATTCTTGAGTTGTGCCTGCTGGGCTTCCTCTGCCTGTGCATGAATGCACTTCGCCTTTCGGTCAGGGACATCGCCTTTGGCCTGGGACTCGGCTTTGGGTTGATGTGTGCGAACGACTTCATTTTTGCAGCTTTGATTCCGGGCAACTGCTCACTGACCACGCCGTTGCAGTTTGCCTATGAATCCGGAATTCTGCTTTCGTTGGGGACCTGGGTTGCCTATTGTGCTCTGCCCGAGCCCGCCCGCGAGCCGGTCGTCATGCCGGCCAACTCCACCATCTACCGGTGGAACGAGATTGCTTCCGCACTGGGCCATGGAACGCAGGTTGCAGTGCAGCAGCCCGCCAACGGCTTCTTCCTTACCGATGTGGAGAAGGTGGTAGACAAGGTGCTCACCCGGAACCTGGCTGGCAACGAATCGAAATCGTAGACGCGTCTGCCTGATCTGAAAGTTGAAGGGCCGGACCCCATTGGAGTCCGGCCCTTTCAGCGTTGCAGTCTGTTTTCTGCAGGCCACCGCACGGTGCATGGAAAAGGCCACGGCAGCGCCGTGGCCTCATCCGATCAAATTGGATCTGTTACTACTCGGTTGCCACTGGCTCAACCGAGGCATAGCGCCCGCGGTTTCCGTGATCGGTAAACTTGACCCGGCCGGTGACCTTGGCGAAGAGCGTGTCGTCGGAGCCGATGCCCACGTTCACGCCCGGCTTGATACGTGTGCCGCGCTGGCGGGTGATGATGGAGCCGCCGGTAACCAGTTGGCCGGCGAAAGCCTTTACGCCCAGCCGCTGTGCATTGGAATCGCGTCCGTTTGTGGAACTGCCTCCACCCTTTTTATGTGCCATTGCCGAATCCCCTTCTTAATTTTGCTCCCGCGTCCTACTGGGCAGCGGTATAGGTGACGCCGTCAGCCTCAATGGCCTTGATGCGCACCTCGGTAAAGTTCTGCCGGTGTCCCTGCATCTTCTTGTACTGTTTCTTCCGCTTCAGGTGGAAGACCAGGATCTTGTCTCTGCGCCCCTCGCCCAGCACCTCAGCCGTCACCTTGGCGGTCGAGGGCTTGGCCACGGTTCCGGGCTCGCCAGAAACCGCCAGCACGTCGCTGAACTCCACGGTCTGGTTCTCTGAGGCGACACTTTCAATCTTGACTACGTCGCCGGGAGCGACTCGATATTGCTTTCCACCGGTACGAATCACCGCGTACATAAACCCTCCAGCGCGTCTACCCGCCACGGCGGGTGCGCTCATGCTTCCTGAAAATAGCTCGGGCGGAAACTTCCGCGCCGCGGTACGCTCAAGCCCGCAAAATCGCAGGGCGAACGTCAGGCTCCGCGGCGACAGGCAGGAATCGCCAAACTAAGGTAGTTTACCTGCTTTGGAGGGGAAGGTCAATCTGGCCGATCCTGCGACCCACTCTAGGCCTGCGGAACCACGTGGTAGAGGATGGCAAAGTAATGGGCCACGCTGCCCGCCAGCACGAACAGGTGCCACGTGGCATGGAAGTAGCGCAGACGGTCAAAGGCGAAGAAGATGATGCCCAGGGTGTAGGCCAGTCCGCCGGCGCCCAGCCACAGCAAACCGTGCCAGCCGATGGCGTGGAGCAGCGGGTGGGCTGCCAACACCACCAACCAGCCCTGAAATAGGTACACCAGCGCCGAAGCCACTTCGAACCGGCCCACAGCAAGGCTTTTAAAGATTACCCCTGCCAGGGCCAGCGTCCACACCGCTCCGAACAGCACCCAGCCCACCGGGCCGCGCAGCGAGATTAGCGTAAAGGGTGTATAGGTGCCCGCAATCAGCAGGTAGATTGCCGAGTGATCGAGCACATGAAACACATGGCGTGCGCGGGTACGTACCAGCGAGTGGTAGAGCGTGGAGCAAAGGTAGACCAGTACCAGGGTGACGGAAAATACAGAGCAACTGACCACCAGCCAGGTCGATCCGCGCATGGAGGCGGCAATCAGATAAACGGCGCCGGCGATGGCCAGGACGGCTCCTACGCCGTGGGTAATGGCGTTGGCCAGAATGTCGCCCAGCCGATAGTGAGTGTGCACATTGGGATGATAATCTGCCCGGGCGCCGGTGTCGGTGAGCAGGGTGCGATGGGTCGATCACGGTGTCGTTGCCGGCCGGCAGAAACGCAAGACGGTGACTACCTCACCGCGGCCTATGTACCGCATTCATGCTCAAGATTCAGCGGCTCACCCCTCGCCAGCGCCATGCGCCGCACGGTTCAATTCCCGTCTGGCCGTAAATTTCGCCAACGCTCTCCAGTTGATGCGCCAGGTCGGCCGCAGCATCCTCGGGCCACATGGGAATCCGCTCCTCCCAGAGAGTCTCAAAGCCGGGATGCGCAGCCAATACGCTGCTGAATTCGGAATTAATGTAGATCAAATCCAACTCGCCCGGACGCGCGGCGAACGCTCGCGCGAGATTCCCCACCACCTTCTTAAGTATTTTGGCCGTAAATGGATTGAACAGGAAGACGACGCACGGTGTATCCGGAAAGACGAACTCTGTCGCGTCCTGGCAGATCGCGGTCATCGGGCTCCGGGCTCTGCCTGCCGCCTTCCACCGCGCCATGTTTTCACGCGCAATGTCGGTGAGGCCGGCATTCAACTCCACGCCAATGCACGCTTTGAAAGGGAACTCTGCCGCCATCAGCACGGCGCGGCCCTTGCCCGAGCCGAGATCGATGAAAGTGTATTCTGCCAGCGAGACCTTCCCCGGATGCGACTTCCAGCGCGTCATTGCTTCTTGAAAGAGAGAGGGGGCCACCCCGTAGTAGCTGACGGTGTACAGATCGTGGGCATGACCTGTTTCCAACTCACGCCAACCAATGATGCCGCTCGTCTCTACCCCAAACTGCTCATCGAACGGGTGCTTCAGCGCGCCTCGCGCAGGCACGCCGGCGTCATTCCGGCGTGCAAGACCAGTGTTGGAGCGGCCTCGGCGCGCCGTCCGGCGCCACACGTTATAGATCATGTTCCGTACCCCGCGTTGGGCTACGGAGCGTCGCAAGCGCTTGAAGATATCGCGCAACGAATCGAGCATTGATTGTCACATTATCAGCAGAGATTCATACGGTCTAGCGAATGTTCAGGACGGCCGCACAGCCATAAGTCCCCGGGGGTGATTCGCAAGACTCTATGACATCGAGAAGGATGGTGGCCAGGGACGGGATTGAACCGCCGACGCCGGCCTTTTCAGGGCCGCGCTCTACCACTGAGCTACCTGGCCTCAGT
>Ga0182016_10002772_pt1 | contig 20277 bp, 14 predicted proteins | sample 712S2MmetaG_FD_120491 | JGI IMG/M metagenome (GOLD analysis project Ga0182016, IMG submission 120491) | Permafrost microbial communities from Stordalen Mire, Sweden - 712S2M metaG | ecosystem: Environmental > Terrestrial > Soil > Wetlands > Permafrost | place: Sweden: Stordalen | collected... | reverse complement strand
CTTCATACACTTTCTTGAAGAGTGCGCTCTGATCGAACTCCAGCGCGCGCTGCAGGTCGCGAAGAAGATCCTTCTTCGACACGTTGAGCAGCTTGATCTTCAGCTGGTCGCTGGTTTCGCTCTTCAGCACCAGGTGCCGGATTCCGGTCCAGGTCGCTTCCAGCTTCTGGAATGCCGGGTGATGCAGAACCTCGTTCAACTGGAGAGAAATCAGCTTGTCGATCTCGGCAATGCGCAACCCGATGGATGCCTCGGCGTCGCGGCTCAGAGTCATCTTGCCTTCGAGGACCTGGTTGACGAACTCCTTCACCATGTCCTTGCCGCGCTCCTGGGCTACGGCATCCTTGCCAAAACGCCCCTGCGCAACAATCGAATCAAGCAAAGACACTTCTGTGCTTTGCGCTTCTGCGGCTTTCGCTACCGCCTCATTCGCGGGGCTACTCATTCTTGTCCCCCTCACCCTTGCCACCAACTTCGGTGCGCAGTTTGTTCAATTCGTCGGTCTTCGACACTGCGTCGAACAGTGCCTGATCTAGCTTGTCGTTGCCCTGCAGGCTTCCGCGCAGGTTTGACAGGCGCGTGCGAAGGTCAAGCAGTTCCTTCAGCGGTTCCACCTGGGCGGCCACGGCGGCCGGCGAAAAGTCCTCGAACTTTTCAAAATGAAGGTTGACTCCGATCTGCCCCTTCGCGTCTGGACTCAACTTGTTCTCCACCGAGAACTGGAGATGTGGGGACATTCCCTTCAACACGTTGTCGAAGTTGTCGGGATTGATCTCAACAAACTTGCGGTCCTTCAACGCTGCCAAAGGCTGTTCCGGTTGGCCAGTTAGATCGCCCAGCACACCCATGACAAAGGGCAATTCCTTCATCTCGATGGCGTTGCCAACCTCAACATCGTAAGTGATCTGCACCCGGGGAGCCCGGACGCGACTGAGTTTCTGCTGAGTACTCTCTCTGGCCATAACCCTCCCAAAAACACCTTGAAATCAATACGATTGCGGACGTTCCAGAATAATCACAGAAATGGCACAACATGTCTAGTGAAATTTTTTTCACTATCCCGACCCTTGAATATAGGGCGAATGAGCCGGCGTCGCCTCTCCCCCTCCAGGCGAACTCCATCCCACCATCGGTTCCCCGAGCGAAATTATTCACCGGGGTTAACCCTTGGGAATCGAAATCTCCAGATAACAGTGCCGGGCGTAGGCTCTGCGTCGAGTCATCGATGGGGCAACCGCCCGTTTTCGGGGCAAATATCCTTTTAGGCTCTTAATCTCGTTGAAGACTGATAGAATCCCGTCAATCCTTGTTCCGATTGAAATCTCGGCATTGCAGGATCTTTGATCGATCCGGAAGTCAGAACAAGCCAAGCTCGATTCCCCATTGTCGCCCTTCCCTTTAACGCTGGATACACTCGAACCAACGGACGAGAAAACATTCGCGGCATCCGACGCGAGAAACGGTTCTAACTACACTCCACTGCTCGCGGCAAACATCGCGAGCAAGAGAACGGTGACCATGGGGCAAGGCCAGGGTATCTGCGCGACTCAGCAACCAGGCTGGCCCGGGGTCGAGCGGGTCATTGAGCGACCCGGGCGGATTTACGATGCTTGGATACCCGAAGCCAAAATTGCAATTCTGGATCGCATAGAGTTCCGAATCCGGGCCCACGGTGGCCTTCCAAGCAGATACTTTTAGGGGGATAACATCATGGTCGATGCCGACGGCGAACTGGATTTATCCGGTAAGAATATCGAGATTGTGGGCAATCCCGGCGCTCGCGGCGGGTCTGCGCTCGGGGCTTCTCACTACGTCCCGGCGCCCGGAAAGTTGTTCCCTGCCGACCCCTCGCCAAATGACATCAAGCAGCAGGGCTTGGCCGACTGTTACTTGCTCGCCGGGGTAATCGCAATTCTCGCGCAGGGCGGCGGCCCCAAGACCATCGCCGGTCTCATGAAAGAGAAGAACGGCCGCGTGGTAGTCCGCCTCTATGACTCCGGGGGAAACCCCAGGTACGTCAGCGTGGAAAAATCGATTCGCAAAAGCGCCGAAAAGCACAATGGCGGAGCCATCTGGGCCACCCTTCTCGAAAAGGCCTACGCCGCCGCCAGCTTTGTTGAGGAAAACAAGCGCGCCCCAGGTAAAACCACCGGTCCGGCCCTCACTGGTTACGCAAAGCTCGATTTCGGCAAAACCGAGGGCGCTTTCAAAGTCTTGCTCGGCGGCGACGCGGACAGGCGAGCATTCGACATGGGGGCCTTTTGGCAAGCGCAGGGCAACGCCGGCGCCATCTTTCGCGGCATGTGGGCTCTCGACGAAACCGACAGGCTCTCGCAACACAGTATCGCGGCCGCCACTGACCAGGTCTTTGGCGGCGATGGAAATCTGTGGAATGCTTTTGTCCTCTGGCGAACTGAATACGTGAAGGGCCAATGGGAAACCCTGCTCGATGCCTACGGCGATATCAAGGACAAAAAGGGCGAAACCACCCGCCGCAAGGCTTTGCGGCTGGAAGACCTCGAAGCATTTTTTGAGAGGTACAATATGCCCCTTGCAGCCAGCAATCGGATTATGGCCTTCGTCGAAGCAAAACAGCTTCTGCCCGGTAAGCGCGGCACAGGTAAGTACTCCTCCTTGCAGTTGCGTACCTTCGAGCGCATCGAAGCTGCATTGATCACGGGCAAGCCGGTGTCCGTGAGCACGACCAAGGACGTCGGCAAAAAGAGCACCGGCAAAGGCAAGACCGGCGGCGAGGCGCTATCGAAAGGACTCGCCGGGCAGCACGCCTATGGCGTCATCTCCGTGCGCGAAGATAAAGACGGGCTGCGCTGGGTGCGCATTCGAAACCCGTGGGGGGAAATGGGCCGCGAATACATCCGCACAGGAAACAAACTCAAAGCCAGAGAGATCTCGGCGGGCGAATTCGACCTCGAGCTAAACGACTTGACCAAGCGCTTTGATTCCATGTCCGTAAGTGGCGTGCGCATTCAAGAGGATCTGAATCAGTATCTATAGTCCCGTACTCTGCCCGATCCGTTCAGCCCGGCAGCTATGGCACAGAGATGCGTTTCGCTTGGACACACCAACAAGATACCCGTTACCATGGCATTCAACCCCGAGGTTGCTCAGACGATGCGACAGCTTCAGCCAGTGATTTGGTCCAAAGGCACGTTCCTTTCCCCTCAGCACTTACAGGCTCAGGAACGATTCGTCGAAGACAGCGCGCGCTTCTACCTTGACTCGCTCAACTCTCGCTCCTGGGGATTCCGCCAGATTCAAATCGACGCAAAAGCTCTCTCTGAAGGCAGGCTGGCAATCACGTCAGCTTCAGGAATCTTCCCTGACGCGATGCCGATCGATATTCCCGGCTCTGAGTACCCCCCTCCCGCCCGCGTTCTCGACGAATGCTTTCAGGATGGCCGCCACGGCTGCACCTTTTACCTCGCTGTCCCTGAGTACAGGATCGGCGGGATGAACGTTTCCCTCGACCAGGGAAGAGTGAGTACGCGGTTTCAATCCGAGCTTCAGATGGTGCGCGACGAGAATACCGGCACAGGCGAAAGGCCCGTTCAGGTGGCGCGCAAGAACCTGCAAATCCTTGCCGACGGAGAAAACCGCGAAGGGTCGGTCGTCCTCGGCTGCATTCGCATCCTGCGCTCTGAAACAGGTATGTATCAGATCGACCCGGCTTACATTCCGCCGCTCATCGACATCCACGGTCATCCCGCGCTCAAGCGCATCCTGAGCAACTTGATCGAACTGCTGGTGGCACGAAGCAGCCAATTATCCGGTGGTCGTCGCCAGAAGAATCAGTCCCTCGCCGACTTCTCCGCCTCTGACATCGCCAACTTCTGGCTGCTCTACACCGTCAACAGTCACCTTCCCGTGTTGCGCCATTTCCTTGAATCGCAGAGCATCAAGCCAGAGCACCTCTTCCAGGAAATGTCCGACCTTGCCGGCGCACTCACGGCGTTCTCCACGAAAATCGCCCCGAAAGACCTGCCTGCTTATAACCATGAGCAGCTCGGCACATGCTTCGGCGATCTCGATCGTATGATCCGGATCATGCTCGACACCGTCATCGATAAGAACTTTATCGCCCTCCCGCTCAAGATGGTTCGGGACACGATTTACGCGACAACCATCGATAAGGACTCCTATTTTGAAGGTTCGCGCTTCTACCTCGCCGTCTCAGCCGACATCCGCGACCCGGACCTGATCGAGCGAACCCCAAAGCTGCTCAAAGCCGGCTCAGGCACCAAGCTTGAAGTGCTCATCAGCAACGCTCTGGCTGGCTTGCGTCTCCAGCATGTTCCTGTGCCGCCCCGCTCCATCCCCGTCAAACTTCGCCACCAGTACTTCGCCATCGAGCAGGCAGGCGAGGTTTGGGACTCCGTGCTCCGCGCCCGCAACTTCGCCGTCTACGCCCCAGCCGAAATCCTCAACCCGCAAATGGAACTCATCATTTTGTTGGCCAACCCGGCCTGAGACGGGAATTGGGGCTTCGGGCCAGAGGCAGGTCGCAGTTCGCTTCAGAGTGAGGGATTGGCCATGTCGGTCAACGATTACATGCGTCCCATCGATGTCGAGGTCTTTCGCGAAGCAGCTAGGCGGTTCAAGGTCTGGATCGTGCTCCGCGCTTCGAACCCCGCCGGCAAACAGTACATCCGAGCCCGCGGTTTTGTTCCCAAGAGAATTGATTGCAAAGCCAAGACCGCCGACAAGGATGTGACTCTGCCTGGTGGTCTGGGAAACAAGAAGACCGCTGGTCTCGTCGTAAACCCCGAGATTCCTGGTATGCTCGCAGCCTTTGACGATACGGCGGAGATTGTAGAGGATTGGCTCAAATTCAAAACCAACTGTTTCCTGCCCAAGCCTGGCGCGCACTTGCTGTGGTTCCCCGGCGGGAAGCAGTACTCAGTGCAGATGAACTCCGGCGACGAACACTACGGCTGCGTTCTCTTCAGCGTATCCAGCAACCTGGCCGCCGCGTCTTACATTCACTCCGACTACGACCTGTTCGGCATCGTTCCTCAATCCGATCCTTCTTCGAACGTTCGCGTTGTCGATGAAGGTGGACGCCATGGCCAGCCCCATACGCGCAGCCAACTCTTCTTTGACGTCCAGCACTATCTCAACCACCGGATGGGAGTTCCAATGATCCTCCATGGAGAGCAGGACACGTTTAAGGAGGAATTCGATGACAACCTCGATGTGTTCTGCCCGGACGGTCAGTCCATCATAGCTGCATACGGGGCCGATGCAATCCGGCGGCTTTATGCAGAGACGTTCAAAGGCCGACCGCTCTATGACAGAGGGTCAAACCCGAAACCGCTTTTTGGCCAATGGCAGATCCTCCGTCCAAGTGCATAGATCTGAATGAACACCTTGCATTGAAGCAGGACTTCGCGACCTCGGAGCCGCTAGCGTCAGCGTGTGGGCATGCGAACGCCCGATCTACTTCTTAAGCAGAAACACCACCGTCACCAGCAGCCCAACCAGCAAAAAAATGATCAGAATCAGCAGCAGCGGTACGTATTGCTGTAGCTTTCCCATTCCGCCAGCCGGGGGCTTCAATGCTGGTGGCTGCGGGACAGTTGGCGCAGCAACTGCAGGAACATGCGCTCCTGGAACCTGGGCCATCCCTGCGCCAGACGGTGGCATTGCACCCGGATGTGCGCCAGGCGCCATTCCCGGCACCGCACCCATCTGCGGCGCTGCGGGAGGCGCATAATTCGGCATCTGCATCCGCGGCGCGGCGGGCATAGGTGGTGCTGCCGGTGCCTGCGCGGGCACAGCCGGCGCTGGCGGCGCACCCGCACCCTGGCCGCCCCGCAAACCCATCTCACGGATCCGAGATGCATCCAATATCCGTGTGAACTCGCTCGGCCCTGAACTCACTGGCGGTGGTGGAGCGGCTGGCGCCGTGCGCTGATTCATTTCCGTGACCGAGCTGGCTCCCGACCACGCTGGCGCCCCACCCACACCTTGAGGCGGCTGTTGAGCCGTTCTATCAGAAGGCGCTCCAGTCTTGCCTCCCGAATCGCTCGGCTCATCCAATGACGCGAACATCGCAGTCAGCCCTCCTGATCCTCCTGTCGGAGCGGAGGCGACGGGCGGCGGTGCGGAGGGCGCACTCGGCGTTATCGATGGCGAATCCAACCTGCGCAGCAACTGCGTCACGCTGTCCCTTGGCCCCGATGGAGCAGTCGGCGCGAACGGCAATTCCTCCGGTTCCTCGTGCCCCAACGAATCATGAATCGGCGCTGGCTCCAATCCCGGAAACTGGCCCTGATTAGACCTTCCAATTTCACCAGGCGACTTGAAACTCTCGTGGAACTCCGATCCCGAAGCTGCCGACGGAGCTGACGATTGAAACATGCGCGTAAATGATCCCGGCTCTGACGCCGGAGTCGCACTCGGCGTAGTGCGGCTCGCTTGCGGTTCGGACGACCCTGAATCCACGCTCCCGAGCGAGTTGAAGAGTTGTGTAAATCCGCCCGGTTCTCTCGCCGGAGCCGCACTCGGAACGCTTCGGCTGGCTTGCGGTCCGGAAACTTCTGCGGCCGCTCCTCCCATGGAGTTGAAAAGACGGGTGAATTCTCCAGGTTGGCGATCAATCTGTGCAGGTGCGTTTGTCACGGGAGGCGAAGACTGCGCAGCCGGAGTCTCCGCAACATTTGATTCGGGCAGCGCTCGGAACATCTTGCTTGCTTCACCCGTTGTCTCGAACTGTTGCGTGAATCGATAGGATTCCGGCTTCGCAGCCGCGCTCGATTGAGGCTCCCCTGCTCCCGGCGCTTTGATGATCTTCGAACGGGATTGCACATCCGCCTGAACGGTTTCGCCCGGCGTCGCGAAGGACGAGAGCATCGCGGTAAATCCATCACTTGAACCGGAGCCCGATGGCGGCGCTCCCGTAGCTGGTTTTGCCGGAGCCTCCATAGTCTGGGATTCGAGCCCCATGCTGCGCAACAGTTGGGTTAGGCCCACGTTCCCAGCGTCGGTACCTGGCGCATTATTGCTTGAGGCCGCCGCGCCGCCCTGGGCGCCGATAACAGTTGCCTTCTCCTGGTCAGGCTCTCTTTCAGCAGCCGAACTGCGAATCCGATCGATCAAGTCTCCCGCCGGAGCATCATTTGCATGAGATAACACAACCCGATGTACTACCGGCTCAGCCAATGTTGCCGGGCTCGTTGCCTGGGGCTTGTCTAAGGCCTCAGGCTTTGGGGATTGCTCAAGCACCGGTGGGTGATCGAACCTACCGGACGACTCATTCGGCGCCTCAGATTCGCGCATCGCTGCAAAGAGCCCGGTCGCGCCAAAACTCTGCCCGGAGTCGACATTGAGCGGCGGAGCTGCGCCCGAATCTGGAAGCTTCTTGGGATTGTCCATGGAATTTGCCTCCGGTGCGATGGGGGTAGCATAAACCATTCGCCGCTCTTCAATTAAACCAATTCCGTCAGTCAGTTTGCGGTTGCGCCTGCCTCTCCGGTGCGACTAGACTCATCTCAGATTTCTCCAGCTTTGTTCGGCCCGTCGCTGCTATCAAGGCCGAGGTCCATTCAACTCCCTGGCGGTGGCTGCTCGATGAAGTACCTCTCACGCGTTGTCTGGTCGGAAGGGATGCACCTTGGCCCACACCACTTCCAGACTCAGAGCCGCTATTTCGAAGACACGCTGTGGTTTCTCAACTCCAGCTTTCGGAGTGAGCCATGGGGCTTGCTTAATTTCTCGCTGGATGCGGAAGCACTGCGGAATGGACAGGCTGATTTGCATTTTGCCTCCGGCATCATGCCCGACGGGCTGATCTTCGACATGCCCGACTGCGATAGCATTCCCAGTCCCATCAAACTCAGCTCGGTTTTTCCTTCCACCGAAAGCGAAATCGTGCTGCATCTTACCGTTCCCGCGCGGCAGGATCAGGGCCTCGACTGCGACGCTTCCGGTGGCGCCTCAACTCGATACACAATTGAGCAGCGCAGAATGCGCGACGATGCGGCTGGCAAGGGTGAATTCGATGTTGTGTTTGCAAAAAAAAACCTTGTCCTTGCCACGCAGTCCCAGTTGGCAAAAGACGCGGCATCGTTCCCTCTTGCGCGGATCGTGCGCGACGGCAATGGAGGCTTCGTCTGCGATCCCGAATTTATTCCGCCTTCCCTCCGCATCGGCGCGAGCGAAAGCCTGGTCCTGCTTCTGCACAAATTGGTTCAGGCAATGAATGAGAGGGTTACTGCAACCAGGGAAGCAAGACATAGTTCCGGCGGCCTCGAACTTGGCACATCCGCGCTCGATGTTGCCAACTACTGGTTTCTCCATGCGCTCTGTTCGTCCCTCCCGGCTTTACGTCACCACCTTCAGGACCGCCGCAGCCATCCGGAAGATGTCTACCGCGATTTGGCTCGTCTCGCCGGCGCTCTCAGTACGTTTTCAACGGACTCGGGTTCAGATGAGATACCACCTTATCGCCATCGGGACCTGACTTCAACGTTCAAACAGCTCGACTCACTTATCCGGCGCTATCTTGAGCTCGTCGCGCCATCGAACACGGTTACGCTCCAGTTCACTCAGGCCTCACCGGACAGCCAGTATATTCACGTAGCCGATGTCAGGGATGAACGCTGCGTCCGCCGTTCTCGATGGGTCTTCGGAATCCGGTCATCCATCCCCGACTCATCGATGCTTCGCCGCACGCCTGCGCTTGTAAAAATCTGCTCGGCAGAGTGGGTTGGTAAGCTTGTTGAGCGCGCGTTGCCGGGGATGGAACTGCGCCACCTTCCCGTTCCACCAACCGCCATGCGCGCCCAGGCGGATATGCACTACTTCGCTATTTCGCAAAGCGGACCCTGCTGGGACCATATACTTCGCACCAGGCAAGTCGGGGTTTACCTCCCTGGCGACCTGGGCGATGCAACCTTTGAGTTGACCATCGTCTTGGAGAATTGATCATGGCTTCTGCCCCTCCCGTAACTCTGCAGGATTTGAGAACCAGCAACCTTGCGCTGGCCTTTCAGGAGGTCTTCACGGTAATTCTCCGAACGCGATTTTCCGTTCAGCGCGTCGAGAATGCCGAGGCCTTCCGCGCTACATTGCGCAAGATGATCTCTTCGGCCGTCAATGACTGCACGGCTATGGGTTACAGCGATGAAGTTTCAAAGATGGCGATCTATGCCGTCATTGGATTTCTCGATGAAAGCGTGCTGAGTTCCAAGGATCCCGTATTTTCCGACTGGGCTCGCCGTCCGCTGCAGGAAGAGATGTTTGGCCGCCAGCTTGCAGGCGAATATTTCTTTCGCAATGTAGCCGATTTGCTGAACAAGCCGGAATCCTCAGAAGTTGCCGATGCGCTCGAGCTTCATGCCCTGTGCCTGCAACTGGGATTCCGCGGGCGCTTTGCATTTGGCGACTCCTCCGAGATTCATGTGATCCTCCAGCGTATTCGTGACAAGATCAATCGCATTCGAGGGGCTTCGCCGCTGTTTCAACGCTCTGAGCCGCCGGCCGCTCCGCCCACGCGCAAGCGCGATCAGTGGGTCCACCGCTTGCAGATAGCTGCCATCTCGCTCGCGGCTCTTACCATCGTCGCTTATGTTCTTTACTTCGTCCTTCTCGGTCAGGGCGTCCCCAACATCGCTGAGCGCGATCCTCATTCGCCCCATGCTCTGCGCGACCAAATCCTCGCTTCTGCCGCAGTTGCGGGCCCAGTGGAGTTCTCTCTATGAAGCGCATTCTGATTGGCGTCCTGATTTTTCTTGTTTACCTCGCGCTGGTGATTTGGGGCGGATTTGCATTGCATTTTGAAGGGACGCGGCTCATCCTGTTTTGCGCCGTTCTCGGGCTCCTTGGCGCCCTGGCAACATTCTTCGCAATTTGGTATCTGCGCAAGCTCGACCCCGCGTCGGCTGGGCCTGCCACGCCGGACTCTATCAATCTAGCCACCTTGCTTCGCGACGCGGACAATCGTATTCGTCAATCTGGCCGCGCCAAATCATTGGCCGCCATGCCGCTGGTCTATGTGATTGGCGATGAAAACTCCGCCAAAACCCAGACCATCCTGCAATCCGGCATTGACCCGGAGCTGATCGCTGGAAACGTCTATCAGGACGGCGCTGTTGTCCCCACGCAACTGGCCAACATCTGGCTGGCGGGTAACTTCATCCTGGTTGAGGCCGGCGGCGCGCTTCTGCGCCAACCTGCACTCTGGCTCAAGCTGATCAAAGCAACTCTGCCTGCCCGCCTCGGTTCCGTGTTCTCAAAAGGCAGCCGCCTGCCCGCGCGGTCCGTCGTTCTCTGCGTCAGCATTGAGCGGCTCCTTGCACCCAATACTTCAGAGCAGATTCGCGCCCTCGCACAAACTCTCAATGAGCGCCTGCGCCAGCTTTCCCAGACGCTTGGCATCGCGCTTCCCGCCTATGTTCTCTTCACCAAGCTCGACAACATTGCTCCCTTCGGCGAGTATGCCGGCCGTCTCTCGGAAGAAGAAGTAAAAGCGCCTATCGGTCTTCTGCTTGCCGCCCTCGATTCGGGCTCAGGCCTTTATACCGAGCAGGCTACCGCGCTCATCAGCACACGGTTCGATCAGCTGTTGTTCGCGCTTTCTGAATTTCGACTCGAAGTTCTTTCGCGCGGCGGCGAGCTTCAGGACCTGGCGCGCGCTTACGAGTTTCCTCGCGACCTCCGCAAGCTTCGCTCGGGAATTGTCTCTTTTCTCGCGGAAGTCGCCCGGCCCAGCCAAATTGGCGTCAATCCATTTCTACGCGGCTTCTTCTTCACTGGAATGCGCGCTCACATGGTCGAGGATGTGGTCGACGTTGGCCCGGCTCGTATTCAGCCCACTGCCACCCCGGATGCCGGTGCAACTCGAATCTTCTCTCTCGCCGGAATTCAGGCCGCCCAGGCGCCAACTCCGCAGAGACGCGCTGGAATGCGAAAGGTTCCGCAATGGGTCTTTCTGCCCCAGGTTTTCTCGCGCATCCTGTTCGCTGACAAGTCCGCCCTTGAAGCGAGCCAGCTAAGCACACGCACCAGTTACCTCAAGCGGTTCATGCTGGCCACCGTCGCCATACTGCTCCTGTGCCTCTTCTCGCTCTTTACCATTTCGTTCTTCAAGAATAGAGGCCTCGAAGAGCGCGTTGCCCAGGCAGCATCGGCCACGGCCGCTCCTGTGGCGCCGGGCAGCTATGCTTCAGTCGCAGACCTTCAAAGGCTCGATGCCCTCAGCTCCGTTCTCGACGAACTCGATCGCAACCGCAAAGAAGGCGCGCCTTTTCTTTACAAAATGGGCCTCTATCGCGGAAAGCAACTGTTTCCGGTTGCCTGCCAGGCCTACTCAAACAAATTCCGTACGCTGCTTTTGTCGCCCACACAGGCCAACATTGTCGCGAAGCTCCACGCCTTGCCTCAGATTCCTAAAGCCGACGACGACTACGTCGCCACCTACCGCCCGCTCAAAGCCTACATCATGACGACGAGCGACCCGGAGCCTGACAACGCTCAGGACACGCAGAGTTTCCTACCCTCAGCATTGCTCACAGAGTGGGCCGGCAGCGGTATGCCTCCTTCGGATGTATCCACCCTCGCGCAGGCGCAGTTTGCGTTCTACGCTCAGTTGCTTCCCGATGCCTCAGCCTGCTTTGCAACCGGCGGCGGCGCGCCCAACGATATTGCAGTGGCGCAGGCACGCGCATACCTCAACGGTTTCCAGGGATTCCAGCACGTCTACCAGGCCATGCTGTCCGCAGCCAACCGCAAAGCCGCGGGATTCACGTTCAATAGCGCGTTCGCCGGCTCCAAGGATTACATCATTGACAATTCTCCCGTGGCGGGCGCATTCACCAAAGACGGATTCACATTCATGCAGAATGCAATTCTGCATCCGGAGCCCTACTACAGTGGCGAAGAATGGGTTCTAAAATCAAATGCGCCGCCCATGGATAAGGTTGCGCTCACAAGCCAACTAAAGCAGGCCTACACCGCCGACTACATTAAGGTCTGGCGCGACTATCTGAACAAAGCGCAGTTCGTTGCCTACAAGAATTTTGCCGAAGCTGGAACCAAACTCCCCGCGCTCGATTCCAACACCTCCGCTGTGCTTCAGCTTTTCTCCCTCGTTTCGATCCACACGGCTGTCGCCTATCCCGAGATAGCTTCCGCTTTCCAGCCCCCACAAACCATCGTGCCGCCCAACTCCACCGACAATCGTCTCATCGGTGCAACGAATCAGCCCTACATTCAGGCATTGCAGGGACTGGAAGGCGCTGTAAAAATCCTTGCCCAGAACCCGCTCAGCGCCAACGATCCTGCCGCCGCGCAGCCGGTCATGCAAGCCGCTATCAACGCAGAGCAAGCCGCGGAAAACCTGGCTCACGGTTTCAACCCCGATCCCGCACGCGGAATCGACAAGACCAGCCTGGCACTTCTTGAAGCGCCAATCGAGTCAGCAAAGGCTCTGGCCTCAAAGGCTCCGGCAACTGCTGCCGGCGGGGGCGCAAAGACCTTCTGTGCGCAGATTGCCCCGGTGATGGCCAAGTTCCCCTTCAATCCTAAGTCAACCACCGAGGCCACTCCAGACGAAGTCGCGCAGGTGTTCGCGCCTGGTACCGGCGCCTTCTCGCAGTTCTACAACAACACGCTCAAGCAACTCGTTGTTCCACAGGGCTCGCAGTTTGTCCCTGCGCCCGGATCGACGGTTCCCATCAATCCGTCGTTCCTTGACTTCCTGAATCGCGCGCAAAGGATCTCCTCAGCCCTTTTCTCATCAGGCAATCAGCCATCGCTCGATTTCACGCTCTCTGAGGTCAAGTCGGCCGGTAATGCCGATGCCGTCCTCACCATCGACAATCAGCAAATCACCAGCGCCGGTCAAAGAGTTCAGTTCCATTGGAAGTCAAGCCCAGACAGCAGATACACCCTTACGTCGCAGGGGAACTCCTCCTCGCCGCCTCCTAGTCCATGGTCCGTCTTCCATCTTGGTTTTGCAGCGACCCACATCCCGCCGAATCTCTTGAAATACAATCTCCAGTTAAACAACCAGACGAACGGCGTTGTGTTGTTCGATGCCTCAGGCCCTGGAGCCGCACTCCTCAATCCTCAATTCATGGAGGAGTTCAAATGCGTTGCCAACGTCGCTCGTTGACCGCGGTCGGCAACCGCGGACGCCTTACCGCCTGTCAAGGGAGTTGGGCTGACGTTGCAGCGATCTTCGATTGAGATTGAAAATGGTTCTTTCCGGGATGTAGAAATACCGGCTGCAGATATCGCGCAAACGCTGAAGCAAGCGAGTTGACAAAATGACTGAAGAGATTCCCAATCCGCCTTTGCAACCCGTGTCCTCGCTGGAGCCTATGGATGAATCGGCGCTTCCTGCGAGCTCGGCTCAGAATCTGCCTCAGTTGCAAGAGGAGAGCGGGTCAAACTCATCGGCCGAATCGTCCAATCCGTCGGCACAGCTCCCTGTTGAACCTTCGCCTTCTTCGCCCGTCAGTAGCCCAGCGCCCTTGCGACTCGTAGTCTCCGCCCTCAGTGACGTTGGATGCGTGCGGACCAATAATGAAGACGCTTACGGCTACGACGAAACGCTTGGCATCTATGCCGTCTGCGATGGAATGGGAGGAATGGCAAGTGGCGAAGTCGCTAGTTCACTTGCCGTAACAACCATTCTCGCAACCTTCGCACAATCCGAATCTTCACCGGTCACGGTGAGCGCGCGCCTCCTTCAGGCGATCAGCGCCGCAAATAAAAATGTTTGGGAAAAGGGCCAGGTTTCGGCGCACAAAGGGATGGGGACGACTGCTGTCGTGGCAGCCCGCGACGGCGAGCGGTTGATTGTCGGCAATGTCGGCGATAGCCGGGCCTACCTCATTCAGGATGACCAGTGCATTCAGCTCACCGTGGACCATTCGTACTTGAATGAGTTGATTCGCAATGGCACAGTTAAGATCGAGGACGCGCACAGTGTGGATTTGCAGGGGATGGAGTCAGTCATCACTCGCGCGGTGGGTGTGGCGGCCGATGTTGAGCCCGATTTCTTCTCGATCGAACTCAAACCCGGATCTGCCATCCTGCTTGTTACAGATGGCCTCACTCGCTACCTTCTGCAGGATGAGATTGCCGGTGTTTTGCGCGTTTCGACGCTGGAATCCGCCTGCGCCAACCTGATCTCAGTGGCCAAGCAGCGCGGTGGCCAGGACAATATCAGCTGCCTGCTCCTGGTCGCGGTCCCAGCCACCTAGTTTCGTTAGAATTGCTGAACCATGAGCGAGCATCCGCACGAGACGGTCTCTGTTGATTTCACGGTGGGCATTGGAGATGAAACCTTCAAGGCGACCGCGATTGTGCCTGCCGGTCAATGCAATCTGACTCAGATTCTGCCGGTAATCCAGGCACTCGACGACTCGTTCATTGCGGGTGTGACCGCGCAGATCGGCGAAGCAGGGATGCGTGTCTCCTGCAAGGCCGGCTGCGGAGCCTGTTGCAGGCAAATGGTGCCGCTCAGCATCTTTGAAGCGGAAGCTCTCACAGCGTGGATTCGCTCCCTGCCCGAAGATCGCCAGCAGGAACTCGCCCAACGCTTCCACCAAGCCCTCCTCAAACTCTCTGCCGGCGGCCTTATCGAGCGCATGGTAACCGAAGATTGGCTCGCCGAAACCGATTCTGCCCGCCAGTTGGCGCTGGACTACTTTTATCAGGGAATTCCCTGCCCATTCCTGGAGGATGAATCCTGTTCCATCCACTCCATTCGCCCGCTCATCTGCCGTGAGTATCTTGTTTCCTCGCTGCCTGAACACTGCGCAGATCCGGCGAAGCTCCGGGTCGCCCCGATCCCCATGCCGCTCAACTTCTCTAGCATCCTCAATGCGATTGGGGCATTGGTCGAAGGGGACTCGCGCGGTTGGGTTCCGCTCGTGTTCCTGTTTGCCTGGATGAAGAGTGAGGCGCATCCCGGCGATGCAATCAGCGGCACCGGACCGCAAGTGCTCTATGAATTCGTGAAATGCATGACCGAGGCGAAGCCGCGAAAGGCAAACGAATCGTCACTTCCATGAACTGCTTAGGCGGCACACTCTGTTAATCACTCAGTTAGGAGCTATGGAACCTTGAAAAAGATCTGAGGGTAAACGGCGAAGCTTAGTGATCACCTTTTCGCAGCAGGAGTCGCTTCATGTCGGAGATGCTGTTTATATTCCCGGTAGTTGCCAACTGCTGTGATACCTTCTCGTTCCATGAATAACTCTGCGAGGACACGCTCCAGTCCAGAACCACTGGCTCTTCCTCAATATCGCGCGGACTGTTCGCGGAGTAAAGAAGCAGAATTCGCGGGGGCCCGCCTGCCTCGCCCGCCAGAAAGCCAACCGCATCCAGGCTGTTGCAGTTGAAGACGTCCAACCAGCCCATCCCAACGGTAGGGACAAACTGCCGTGCGCCTTCGGAGCGAATCAGAAAGACTCCGCACATGTCCGAGTTTGTCGGGCGCACTGCTTCCTTGTCCCGCCAGACATAGCGAACCGGAACCATCAGCAGTTTCGCAAAACTGCTTCCCTCAATCAAAAAGGCCTGTGCTTCCTCGATGCGCAAAGGGCCCGCGATCCCTGGCATGTGTACCGGGTCCGCGCTTATGTGTGCCGCGTCGATCTCGCCTTTGGTCAGCAACCGCGCCTTGAACTGCGCCGTTCCGGAACTGGCGGCGAGACATGAGAAGAGAATCAATAGGCTGCATGCACGGAACATCATTCTGACCTGCTCTTTACTCATCCCTACACATCATTGGCTTGCCTTCAGATAGGCGGCAGCCAGTTTGGCGTCGTAGTTGTTCTCTTTATACTTCGGACCGTTGTAATGAAGCGCAAAGCTCGGCCAATCCTTGCTGCGGATCGCCTTAACCAGCACTGAGTTCGACTGAACGAAGCTGACGAAGGCCGCTAACTGCGCCTGCACCGACTCCCGCATCGCCTCAACAAATCCACGTACCGACGTGAACCCCGCGGCGGAGTAGTTTTCCCCCATAATCTGAAACGCTCCCCATGAGGCGGACTCAAGCGCTGCATCGGGGGCAAGGCGGTAGGCTCGCTCCAGTTTCGGATACGAAGGCGTCCTGTATTCCCCCTTGGCGTGGGGACCAGAAAGGGCTGGATAGTGCTTGTCGTAGATATGTTTGGTCAGAACGCTGAAGATGTGGCGCTCATACAGAATCGTCGGCCTTCCCTGCTTATCGAATGCGCCCCCCCGCCCCGTCTCCACGGAAGCAACCGCCTTGATTGCCGCAACCTCGCAGCTCAGGTCCTTCGCTGCCTGCTTGTAGTCCGCATCCGTCAGCACTCCAGGCTTGGATGGTCCTGGCGGCACCGGAAATGGAGACAGTAGCTTCGCAATCGCAGTCTCAAAGTTACTCAGCCATTCATTGGTCAACCCAAAGATCTCAACGGTGCCGTTGGGCAGCGTCATCCCCATCGCTCGGAGCTGAAAGGCCTGGATAGCCATCAATGTGACCGGCCCAAACTCCCCATCTTCCTTTACCGTTACATGGGTCGCATGAGAATGCTTGTTCAAATGCGCCTGCACCTTGCGCACGTCATGAGGATGGTTCGGCTTGTTCACGCCGACACCGCCGGTCAAATCCAGTGTCTTCATATCTTCGCCATCCCACGACCGAATCCCGCAACGCCCCCTTTATATCACGGCTCACTTCCGGCTGCGGGCTGCCTCGCGCGCCTGAGGGTCGGCACCCTTGATTGGGTTGCAACACAAAAATTATGGGGTCACGCATTCATCGTTTGCATGACCCCATTCGTGTGTGGGTTTACGCATAAAGTCAAACTCTCACCTTATGGGTGTGCCCACAACTTGATTCCTCTTTGGCCCAACGGACCCTTAGCTGCACCCGCTCGTCGACCCGCAGCTCATGCAGCGATAGCAGCTCCCGTTACGAACCATGATAGCTCCACATGTGGAGCAGCTCGGCGCGTCGCCCATCTCGTACATGTCGCGCATACCTTCGGAGGGATGAAAGATGCCGCGATCCTCCAGGCTTGGTCCGTGTGAGGGGCTGGCCTTTGCAGCGCTGTATGCCTGCGGCTCGGGAGCGATGCCTCCGCCTGCAGACTTGGCTTGCTGGCCGCCCCCAGTCTGGCTCACCTGGTTAAGCCGCTTAGCAACTTCTTCGGCAAGCCGCGCCAGATGCGCCTGCGAGGTGACATCGTCATCCTCTTCCATATCCAGCGTCTGCGACATAGTGGGCGCAGCCGGAAGCTGAGGGGCTTGCGACGCGAACCCTGCAAACAGGTTAAGCTGCGTGCCCGAAAGGAAGCGCAGGTTGAGCCAGCGGAAGATGTAATCCATCAAGCTCTTCGCGTAGCCAATCTGCTCGTTGCCCGTCCAGCCTGAAGGCTCGAAGCGCGTGTGCGCGAACTTCTCGCACAGCACCTTCAACGGAACCCCGTGCTGCAACGCCATCGAGATCGAGACTCCAAACGCATCCATCAGGCCAGAGACAGTCGAACCTTCCTTGGCCATCTTGATGAAGATCTCGCCCGGCTGACCTGTTGGATAAAGTCCGACAGTCACGTAGCCCTCGTGGCCTGCGATGGAGAACTTGTGCGTAATCGATGCACGCTCTTCGGGCAGCCTGTGGCGCACGGCGCGCGGCGGGCCGTTCGGATTCTGCCCTTCCCGCGGAATCTCAGCGGCGGCAGCGCCTGCCACGGCAGAAAGCGCGGGAACAGCAGCGGCCTTTGCGATCTCTTCCAGATTCTTCTGGAATGCCTCTGCTGCGGCAATCACCTGCTTTGCAGTTACCTCAAGCTTCTCGCCAATCTTGGCTTCGAGCGACTTGAGATCGGCCTCCGCTGCGGGCTGATGAGCGGCAAGGCTCGCCAGCACACGCGTTCCAACTGCATCAAGCTGTGATGGCTCCTTCTTCGCATCCATGCTGGTGTTCAGCGGCTGCGTTCCCTTCGATCCATCGCGGTAGATAGCGACAGCCTTGATGCCCTGACGCCAGCTCTCCGCATAAGCCTCGGCCACGTCGTCAACACTCGCCTCGTGAGGCAGGTTGACCGTCTTCGAGATTGCGCCCGAGAGGAACGGCTGAGTCGCGGCCATCATCTTGATGTGGCCCATATATTGGATAGACCGCGTCCCCTTGGCCGGCTTAAAGCTGCAATCGAATACTGCCAGATGCTCCGGCTTGATGCCGGGAGCGCCTTCGATGGTGCCCGTAGCATCGATGTAACTCACAATCGCGTTCACCTGGTCGTCGTCGTAGCCAAGCTTGAACAGCGCCGCGGGTACGGTCTGGTTGACGATCTTGATCATGCCGCCGCCAACCAGCTTCTTGTACTTCACCAGCGCCAGATCGGGCTCAATGCCAGTGGTATCGCAATCCATCATGAAGCCGATAGTGCCAGTCGGCGCCAGCACGGTGGTCTGCGAGTTGCGATAGCCAAAGCGCTCCCCAAAGATGAGCGCCGTATCCCAGCACTCGCGGCTGGCATTGATCAGCGAGTCGAGCTGCGGAACAACAAACGGCTCGTTCGCGGTGCGCGACTTGCCAATGTTGTTCACCTCGGCGCGATGCATGCGGATAACATCGAGGAACGGCTCGCGGTTGACATAGAAGCCGGGGCAGGCTCCGCCCTGCCGCACTACTGAAGCGGTAAGTGGCGTGGCCGAAGCGATTGGCGGGCAGTTAGCAGCGACCACGGCCGATTGCAGGTATGCCTGTCCGCACATAATTGCCGTAAGCGCTGCAGCCAGATCGCGTCCCGCTGTCGAGTCATAGGGCAGTCCCAGCGCCATCAGCAACGCGCCCAGGTTGGCATAGCCGAGTCCCAGCGGCCGGTAGTCGTGCGAGTTCTGCGCAATAGCTTCAGTCGGGTAGCCGGAGTTATCCACCAGGATCTCCATGGCCGTGATAACCACCGAGATAGCATGGCGGTAGCCGGAGATATCAAACACACCAGCCGAGTTAAGGAACTTCATCAAATTGAAGCTCGCCAGGTTGCATGCCGAGTTATCCAGGAACATATACTCCGAGCATGGATTCGACGCGTTGATGCGCGCCGTGTTCTTGCTCGTGTGCCAGCGGTTGATGGTGGTGTCGAACTGCATCCCCGGGTCGCCGCAAAGCCACGTGGCCTCGGCGATCTTCGTCATGATGTCGCGCGCCTTGTAGGTTGAAATCGGCTCTTTCGACTTCACCGTGCGCGTGGTGAACTCGCCATCCTGCTCGTATGCGCGCATGAACTCGTCGCTCACCCGCACTGAATTATTTGCGTTCTGGAAGAAGATCGACGAGTACGCCTCAGAGTCCGGCCCGCTGCCATCGTAGCCAGCCTTGATCAGCGCAAACGCCTTCGCCTCTTCCTTGGCCTTGCAGTCGATGAACTCCATGATGTCCGGATGCTCCACATTCAGGATCACCATCTTGGCCGCGCGACGCGTCTTGCCGCCCGACTTGATCACGCCGGCAAACGCATCGAAGCCGCGCATGAAGCTGAGCGGGCCGCTGGCTTCGCCGCCGCCCGAGAGCGTTTCCTTCGATCCGCGAATCGTCGACAGGTTGGTCCCCGTGCCCGAGCCCCACTTGAAGAGCATGCCCTCGGTCTTGGCCAGGGTCAGAATCGACTCCAGCGAATCCTCCACTGAATTGATGAAGCATGCCGAGCATTGCGGATTCTTGTACCCTGTCGCCGAGTAGCGCACACCGCCCGTTGACGGGTCCCAGTGCCAGTTCTGGCCGCCCGCATCCGGCTCCAGCCGGTCGCAGCCCACGTTGAACCACACCGGCGAATTAAACGCCACACGCTGCGTCAGCAGCATAAGTGTCAGCTCGTCGTGGAAGATCTCAGCGTCGGCCTGGGTTGCAAAGTAGCCGCCCTTCACGCCCCAGTCGCGGATGGTCTCCGCAACACGCCCCACCAGCTGGCGCACGCCAGTCTCTCGCTCGGGGGTGCCGGTCTGCCCGTGCAGGTATTTCGACGCCACAATATTGGTGGCGGTCATCGACCAGTCCACCGGAACCTCTACGTCCTTCTGCTCGAAGATCGAGTTGCCCTTAGTGTCCGTAATCGAGGCAGTACGCTTCTCCCACTGCACTTCGTTATAAGGTGAAACGCCGTCGCGAGAAAACTGGCGGGTAAAAGTAAGCCCCTGCTGAGTGCTGGCAGTGGTGGCTTCGGAGGTTGACGTCTGCAGGTATGCCTCGTTCATTGGTTCCTCTCAAAATCGGCAAAGATTGAATCGGCAAAATAGGTGAAAAACTCATCCACAACCGGCTTTGGG
>Ga0182016_10002771_pt1 | contig 20285 bp, 20 predicted proteins | sample 712S2MmetaG_FD_120491 | JGI IMG/M metagenome (GOLD analysis project Ga0182016, IMG submission 120491) | Permafrost microbial communities from Stordalen Mire, Sweden - 712S2M metaG | ecosystem: Environmental > Terrestrial > Soil > Wetlands > Permafrost | place: Sweden: Stordalen | collected... | reverse complement strand
GCACTTATCGGAAGCGGGAGCTGAAGCCTCTTCGGAAAAGGCTACTTTGGCTTATGCACCAACCTCAGAGGCAGATCGAGAGAGAATTCCATTCTCGCAATCAGCTTGATTCAAGTGTGAGCATGCAAACCTTCGTTGAAGTATTCGAGCCGTTTCCCTGTGAATTGAAGCCATTCTTCCTGTGTTTCGCAATGGATGCCTTGCAGGTGTAGAGCCGGGATTTGGCTTGATTCGCCGGTTGAAGGTTGAAGTGGATTTGTGTGAGCGCAGAAACGGTGCGCTGTTGCTGCAGTGGTTCTTGCGATGGATAGGTGGAGAGTTGATGAAGGCACTCGTGGTAGAGAGTTCAAACACAATGAAGGCCGTCTTGCGTCGTATTCTCTCTATGCGAGGCTTTGAAGTTGCGGAGGCGGACGACGGCATACAGGCTTTAGAGATTCTCCGCGGTATGGGTAAAGCAGACCTTGTCCTGGTAGATTGGGCTCTAAACGAGATAGATAGCCTGGAGTTCGTCACTCAATGGAGACTTGAGAGCTGCGACAATACCATGATTATTATGCTGGCGGCGGCTGAACCGGGAATGCGCAGGCTTCAAAGGGCATTTATAGCTGGCGCCGATGATTACCTGATGAAGCCGTTTACTTCCTTACAGATCGATGAGAAGCTGGCGGAGGCCGGGTTCACTTGGCACTTGTGAGCAGTCCACCGCGGGCGGCCCGGGATCGCGCCGCCATCGTCGGCAACGATGCCCTCATCTTGAAATAACGCGCCCATCCTGCCGATAAAGACTCCATAAGACCGTCGCAAACCGTTGCCTGAGTGCGCTCGCATTGAAGGTGTAACTTGATCGGCACGCCGGAATACGACAGAGAGAGTTACCATGATTGCCCATGAACATCGCCCGCGGTTCAAAGAGAATGCGAAGCTCCGCGCAGGGCGCACAAGGCCGCGGATGCTGACAGGCCCCATTCATGTTGAGGGCGATCCGGCTTGCACCCCAACGCAAGTCATGATGCTTGAGCAGCCGAAGGGATCTCAAGGTGAATAAAAGCACATTGAGTGGAATTGGGATCGCGCTTGCGGGGATTGCTGTCGGCCTCTACCTGGACGGCGGCAAGCTTGGGCAGATGTTGCAACCCACGGCAGCCCTGATTGTATTTGGAGGAACGCTTGGCGCGGTGTTGGTACAGTTTCCATTCTCGATTGTGGTGCAGGCCGCCAGGCAGTTGAAAGAGGTTTTCATCCATGTAGAGGATCCATCCTCGCGGTTGATTGAAGATTTGACGCGCTACTCGGTAACTGCGCGGCGAAGCGGCCTGATGGCTCTCGACTCAGAGTTGGAGTCGATCGAAGATCCATTCTTGAGAAAAGCTCTGACATTGGCTGTAGATGGAACCCATTCATCCGAGTTACGCCATAGGATGGAACTGGAAATGGACAGGGCAGCCGATAGCGAGGATGTGATGCACAGAGTATTTGAAGCCGCGGGCGGGTTCGCTCCGACCATTGGCATTCTCGGAGCTGTTATCGGACTTATCCAGGTCATGCAGCGGCTGGAGAATATCAACGAAGTTGGCAAGGGCATCGCGGTTGCTTTCGTGGCTACCATCTATGGAGTAGGTTCGGCGAATATCCTGTTCCTTCCCTGTGCGGGCAGGATCAAGATGCTGATGCAGCGTAAGCAAGTGCTCCGTGAATTGATCCTTGATGGTGTGATTTGCATTGTGGAGAAGACGAACCCCAGAGTTCTTGAAGCCAAGCTTGGCGTGTACCTAAGCCGGCCCGAAGGCAAAGTAAGAGAAAAGCTGGCGGCGTGATGAGGAGACGCCGCAGGAGTGAGGAAGGCGCTCATGTCGATCGCTGGCTCGTGTCTTACGCTGATTTCATGACTCTCTTGTTTGCTCTCTTTGTGGTGCTGTTCGCCTCGTCTCATCATGACAAGGAAGAGATCCAGAGGGTATCTTCCGCATTCAAGAATGGGTTTCAGGAAATGGGAGCGTTTTCGAGCGGCGCTAGCGTATCGGATGTGTCGCACTCCAATATGCCGACTGCCCGCAGTCTGAACAGCCCTGCTGCGAATGGTGGAGTGACGGCGGCCGAGACACCGCGAGACGATGGCATCGACGTCCTGGAGTTGCAGAAGCAGCTCAGTAAGGCGCTCGGCAAGGAGATCGAGCACCGCGAGATCGAAATGCGAATGACTCCAGAGGGCTTCGTGATCAGTCTTCATGAACTCGGATTCTTTGACAGCGGTGAGGCGCAGTTGTTGCCTGGCGCATCAGACAAAATAAAACGGATTGCGACAGTGCTGATGCAATATGGGCTCAACATGCGGGTGGAAGGCCACTCCGACAATGTGCCGATCCACAATGCTGCATTCGCTTCCAACTGGGATCTTTCAACGGCACGCGCCATGGCCGTCGCGATGATGCTCGTCAATGAGTCGGGTTTTGATCCCAGTAGGATGTCGGTTGCGGGCTATGCGCAGTATCATCCGTCCGCGACCAACGATACTCCGGAGGGCCGCAGAGCGAACAGGCGAGTTGATATTGTGGTCTTATCCGGTCCCACTCATGCAGAAGCGAAACATAATTAGATTGCAGGAGATGCTAAGGGGAACAAACGGAGCCAGGATCGATTGCGCCGCTCGCCCCAATGACCGTATCTTATGGTGGCGCACCTGCCTGGATGGCAAGCCTGATTACGATGATATGGATCGTCGAGGCCAAGAGCCTGCATGAGACTCATAGCGCATCGATCTTAAGGGGCCATTTTCTCAAGCGGGACGAACTGGGCAATCGCAGTGAACCGACCACCCTGGTAACCGTCGATTGAAACATTGAAATAGCTCCGCCGGTCCGGGCATGCCAAGACTGTTCCGGCAGCGCCATCTATGTACGCAGGGTCCGTCACCATCTTGGTGAAGACCGCCCGGCCGTCGGTTGTAATCGCCGCCGAAGCTATGTTAAACACCTCATAAATCGCATCGCGAAGGATCTCTTCAATTGGAGTCACTCGGAGGTGCTCTCGAACGACGCAGTCCGGAAATCCTACAAGCGCGCCCGCGAAGGAACCGAGAAGCGGCAGATCGGCTTTCACGATGATTGAAGTGTTATGAGGAAGAACTGTATAGATGCCATAAAGTTGCTTGATCTTCGTAACCGTCTCTGCGGTTAGCTGGACGAATGTGACTTTGCGGCCGATCAGCTGCGAAAAGCGCCTTGAAAGTGCGAATGGAGTTGGCTCTGCCATGTGTTAGCACCTTCCCAGAACTGGAATCAAGGCATTCTGTACGTCTTCCGGAGTGAATGGCTTGGAGATGAGAAATGTCGCTCCCGAACGCATGGCGAGCTCCCGTATTCCCTTTGATGTTTCTGATGTGATAAAGCCAAAAGGCACATCATTGTGGTCAGCTCTCAACCGTATGAGAAAGTCGATCCCTGACATTTCAGGCATGTTCCAGTCCGAGAGAATGAGCATCGGACGTTCTGTGAGAAGCTTTTCCATCGCTTGTACTCCATTTTCTGCTTCGCCCACTGTGAGCCCGCGATAGCCGGCCTGGCGGATTGTTCTCTGTACGATCATGCGCATCGTCCTGCTGTCGTCCACTAAAAGAATATCCATGCGAGAGCCTCATAAGTCTGTTCTGCCGCGCCAATCTGCGCATTGAGTGACAGATTGTACGTCCCTATCGGCACTTTGTAGAGGAGCGGTCAGAGCAAGCGGTCACAAATTACGCCACCGCGATTCAAGGCCGGCTCGCCCTGGTTTGACCTTCTTTTCAGGAAGCGGCCCCGAAGGCACATCGCACTGGGCGCTCAACATCGTACCGAGGCATGCGCCAGGGGCGCGGCAGTCGCCTGGTACCATGCCCGCTCATCATTGCTCGGGCACACAATTCCCGGTTATTTCTACAACATCGCGCAGGTCCGCGGCGATTCTCCATTCTGCCTTGTCCAACATTGACCTATCCACCAAGTTCGATCGGATTGAATCATCTCGTCCGGCGGCCATGAACTCATCCGGTGGAAGTGCCGATAGAGGAGCTTCGGACGGATACTGCCGGAATCACTTCAGGAGTCGCGGTTGAGAGAATCGCGCAGCCGGAGAATGGGAAGGGGATCATGGAGAACGCGAGTTTAGAAGATCAGGAGACCATTCGGGAGTTTCTCGTTGAAAGTCATGAGAACCTCTCGCGCCTGGATCAGGATCTGGTTGAACTGGAGAAACACCCGCAGGATGCGGGCCTGCTTGGAAGCATCTTTCGCACCATTCATACCATCAAGGGGGCGTGCGGCTTTCTGGCATTTTCAACGTTAGAAGGGATTTCCCACCAGGCAGAGAACCTTCTGAGTCAGTTGCGAGACGGTAAGCGGGAACTCAATCCGGCACTCGTGTCCCTGATTCTGGAGACGGTTGATGCAACCCGCAAAGTGCTGGCAGCGATTGAATCCAACGGGAAGGAAGGCCCGCTCGCCTTTGAGGACTTGACCGAACGCTTACGCGCGGCGGCGGAATTGAAGGTTGACGTTGAGAAGCCGGCCTCATCCTGCCAACCATGCGTGAGCGCAGCGCCTGATTGCAAGGCAGACCTCACAGTCGAGAGGAGTGCTTCTGGGCTTCAACAGAGCCGCCTATCCATGCAGGAAGAAAAGATCGCGGACACCAAGAAACCTGAAGCGAACTGGGACGGCGTTGAACGAAGGAAACAAAGCGGCACAAAAGATGAAGATGGCGAGAGATCTTCGGCAGCGGCGGATTCGAACATCCGCGTAGGAGTCGGCCTGCTGGACAAACTGATGGATTTGGTGGGGGAACTGGTGCTTACGCGCAACCAGATTCTTCAGTTCAACACCGAGCGCGAGGACGCTGCTCTCAACGCGACATCGCAGCGGCTTAACCTGATTACCACAGAGCTGCAAGAGGGCGTGATGAAGACGCGCATGCAGCCAATCGGAGTGGTGTGGAACAAGCTGCCGCGTGTAGTGCGCGATATAGCAATTGCTCTCGGCAAGGGCGTCCATCTGGAGATGGATGGAGCTGAGACGGAACTCGACCGAACAATCATCGAAGCCATCAAGGATCCGCTGATGCACCTTGTTCGCAATTCGTGCGATCACGGGATCGAATTGCCAGAGGTTCGAATGCGCGCGGGTAAGCCGGCTCAAGGGCTTCTGACTCTTCGCGCGTATCACGAAGGCGGCCAGGTCAATATCGAAATAGGCGACGATGGCGCCGGGATTGACATTGCGCAGGTTAAACAGAAGGCGGTAGAGTGCGGGCTGTTAAGGCCAGAACAGGCAGAAAAGACGAGTGACCGGGAAGCTCTCGGTCTGATCTTCGAGCCCGGGTTTTCGATGGCGAAATCAGTGACGAATATCTCCGGCCGCGGCGTTGGCATGGATGTGGTGAAGTCACACATCGAGAAGATCGGCGGCGTTGTCGATGTTTTCAGCCGGCCCGGCGAAGGCACTACGGTCAAGATCAGGATTCCACTGACGCTAGCCATCATTCCAGGGTTGGTGATCATGAGCGGCGGCGAACGGTTCGTAATTCCCCAGGTAAGTCTGCTTGAGCTGATCCGCCTCGAGGGAGATTCCGCCGGAAAGCACATCGAGCATGTGCATGGAACACCGGTGTATCGCCGGCGCGGGAGCCTCTTGCCTATCGCCTATCTCAACCAGGTGTTAGGGCTGAAATCCGCCGGCCAGGACGAGGCAGTCAGCATGGTGGTCCTGCAGGCGGAAGACCGGCAGTTTGGCCTTGTGGTGGACGGCATCAACGATACACAGGAAATTGTGGTGAAGCCGCTTGGCAAGCAGTTAAAGGGGCTCACCTTATATGCCGGCGCGACGATCATGGGCGATGGCCGAGTCGCCCTCATCCTCGACGTGCTCGGTATCGGCCAGCGCTCCGGTGTGTTTGGTGAATTGCGGGAACAAGCGCGGGCGGCGGACAAACAAAAGGCGCAAGCCGAAATTGAGCAACAGAGGTTGCTTCTTTTCCGGACCGGTTCATTCGATCGTTTGGCCGTGCCACTTTCTCTGGTCGCCAGGCTCGAAGAGTTCCCGCTCTCCGCCATCGAGCACGCGGGCGGGGGCCAGGTGGTGCAATATCGCAACCGCATCCTTCCCCTCGTGTCCCTGCGAAACATATTGGAACCCGGCATTTCAAACTTGGGACAGTTGGCCGACCCGGTGCAGGTGGTTGTTTTCAACGACGGCGACCGAAGTGTGGGCATGGTGGTCGACCAGATCCTGGATGTCGCCGAAGAGGCGGTCACGGTGCGACAGAAGTCGAGCCGCAAAGGCCTGCTCGGCTCGGCGGTGGTAGGCAAGCGAGTAACGGACTTTCTTGATCTCAACGAAGTCATTCACGCGTCAGAGGGCAACTGGGAACAGAACGCGGACGGGCAAGGGAGCGGCAAGAGAATCCTGATCGCCGATACCTCTGCGTTTTCAAGGGGCATGATCCGGAGCGGCCTGGATATGGCGGGCTATGTCGTAGTTGAGGCCGCGAATCTGGAGGAGTCGCTTCGCAGGTTGGAGCAGCAACCAGTGGACGTTGTCATCGCGGCGCTTGATCTTCCGCCGAATGGCAGCTCTGCTTTGCTTGCGGCGCTGCGCAGCCGGCCGGAGTGGGAAAAGATTCCGGTTCTGGCGGTCGCTGACTCAACCGATCAAGTTCTGGCATCAGCCGTTCGGACGGCGGGATTCCAGGACTGCCAATCGAAGGTTGACTCCGCAGCCATCCTCGAATCGGTGGCACGCCTCATTACGGCGTCAGCCACCACTGAATTAATACCTGAATGTGTGGGAGTGAAGGGATAACCAATGGCGATCGATATGACAAGAACGAAATCCGAAGTGGCGCAGACCAGCGGACAATTCTCCACATTCTTTGTGGCGGACCTCTTCTTCGGCGTGGATGTTCTCCATGTCCAGGAAGTGTTGCGCTCCCAGCAAATGACATCCGTGCCTCAAGCCCCCGGGGTCATTGAGGGTTTGATCAACCTGCGCGGCCAGATCGTCACTGCCATTGATATGCGACGGCGGCTCGGACTGCCACAGCGTGCCGGAGGTCAGGCGCCGATGAACATTGTGGTTCGCACCCTGGACGGCGCAGTGAGTCTGCTGGTCGACGAGATCGGAGACGTACTGGACATGGATGCAGCTACCTACGAACGGCCACCGCAGAATCTCGATCCCGCGGCAAAGGAACTCATCCGCGGTGTTTACAAGCTGAAGGACCGGTTGCTACTGGTCCTCGATGAAGAGCGCACGGTGGATCTCGCCGTCGGAAGGGCAGCCTAATGCCATTGACTTGTCATTGGTAATGAATAGCTAAGCAGATCGCATTGAACATTCAGCGAGAGCCTGTTGACTTTCGCAAAACAACATCAGCAAGAAAATCAGCGCCGGCAACGGCATAGCAAAGCAACAGGAATATTGCGAGGAGCAAAAAGAGATGGCAAGGCAAACAAGCAGCATTCGGCAGGTACCGTCCGGCCGGAATTCGTCCAACGGCGCTGCCGTATTGGACCGTCCAGAATTTGATGAGTCAACTGCCCAGGATGACGAACGGCTTCAGCAAGAAATCGTTCGCCTGGTTGAGGCTTCGCACGAAGGGCGCCTCACCGAGCGCGGACGGGCAGACCAATTTGAGGGAAGTAACCGCAAGGTCGTTGAGGGGGTGAACCGGATATTGGATGCCATTCTGCTGCCGATCGGTGAGGGCAACCGAGTTCTGGCGCAGATCAGCGCAGGCAAGATCGACGAATTGATCTTTCATACTTACAACGGCGACCACGAGAAGATGAAGCTGGCGATCAACAACGTGGGCAGCGTGCTGCAATGCTTGCAGAATGAACTAGGGCGACTGACAGTGGCATCCAATGCAGGGCTGCTCACGGAACGCGGCAATCCCGCCCAGTTTCAGGGCGCTTTCGCAGGTATCGTGACGAATGTTAACGAAATGCTGGACGCCATCTTGCTTCCCATCGGCGAGGGTAACCGAGTCCTCGAGTTGATCCGCGGCGGCAACCTGCGAGAGAAAGTTGAAATTGCCTGCAAGGGCGATCACGAGAAGATGAAGAATGCCATCAATGGCGTCCATCAATGGCTGTCTGAACTGGTCGTGTACATAACCAAGATCGCCAATGGAGAGCTGACTGCGTCGCTTGCCAAAGCTTCCGACCAGGACCAGATTCACGAGTGGCTCTTGATGCTGAAGACCAACATTAACAAACTGATCGACGACACCGACATGCTGGCCAAGGCGGCCTCTGAGGGTAAAGTGGGAACGCGCATTGACGCCAGCAAACACCTTGGAGACTATCGCAAGATTGTCCAGGGCGTGAACCAGACTCTCGAAGCGATTGTCGAGCCACTCAAGTCCACGGCGGAGAACGCAAGTACGCTGGCCTCTTCCTCTGAAGAACTTACGGCGGTCAGCCAGTCAATGGCCAGCACCGCGGAGGAGACCGCGGTCCAAGCCAACGTTGTGTCGGCGGCGAGCGAACAGGTCTCCAGAAATGTCGCCTCTGTGGCAACCGCATCGGAAGAGATGCAAGCTTCGATTCGCGAAATATCGAAGAGCGCCAACGACTCGGCGCGAGTGGCCAAGAATGCGGTCACTGTTGCGCAATCGACCAACGAAACCATGAAAAGGCTTGGCCAGTCCAGTCAGGAGATCGGCAACGTGATCAAAGTCATTACTTCGATCGCGCAGCAGACCAACCTGCTGGCGCTCAACGCAACCATTGAAGCCGCGCGCGCCGGTGAGGCGGGCAAGGGCTTTGCGGTCGTGGCCAATGAAGTGAAGGAACTCGCCAAGCAGACTGCAAAGGCGACCGAGGAGATCAGCCAAAAAATCGAGGCAATCCAGGGTGTCACCAAGGGAGCCGTTACGGCGATCGAGGAGATTGGCACCATCATCAACCAGATAAATGACATCTCCAACAGCATCGCTTCGGCAGTGGAAGAGCAGACGGTGACGACCAATGAAATCGGTCGCAGCGTTACCGAAGCAGCCCAGGGCGTCAACGACATCTCCAAGAACATCTCCGGCGTAGCTACTTCGGCGAGGAATACCACACAGGGAGCGAACGATACGAAAACGGCATCCCTGGAATTGAGTAAGATGGCAGCCCGGCTTCAGGCTTCCGTATCGAAATTTACATTCTGATCGATTCAGCGGTTAGGTTCACTGCCCGGCGGACGAGTCACCGTCTGCCGGGTGGCTATCAAGAAAAAGGCGGACATCGGATGAGCAAGGCATTGGTTGTAGATGACTCCAGGACGATTCGCATCATCATTCGCAGGATTCTGGTTGAACTCGGGTACGAAGTCTGCGAGGCGGCGAACGGCATCGAAGCCCTGAAAGTGGTTGAAGCCGACAAAGCTGCATTGGCCTTGGTACTGGCGGACTGGAACATGCCCGAGATGAATGGTTTCGATCTTCTGAAGCGCTTGCGACAGGATCCGGACCTGGCTGCCCTGAAGGTGATTATGGTTACCACGGAAACCGAGATCGAGCACATGGCGTCAGCCCTCAACGCAGGCGCAGATGAGTACGTCATGAAGCCGTTTACAAGCGACATCCTCAAGGAAAAGCTTGAGCTGGTTGGGATGCCTGCACTGACAAGGAATTAACCATGACTGCTGTGAACAAGCGCTTTTTGCAAGCAGGTGAACGAATCCGCGTGTTGGTAGTAGACGACTCTGTGGTCATCCGCCGCCTGGTCACGCAGGCTCTCGAGCAAGATCCGATTCTTGAAGTGGTGGGAACAGCATCGAACGGCGCCATCGGAATGCAACGGATCCCGCAGTTGAACCCCGACGTCGTCACATTGGATATCGAAATGCCGGATATGGATGGCCTGGAGATGCTGCGACGCATTCGGCGTGAATATCCGCAACTCCGGGTCATCATGTTCAGCACGCTTACCGAAAAAGGCGCAGCAAAGACATTGGAAGCCTTGACGCTTGGGGCCGACGATTATGTAGCCAAGGTTTCCAACCAAGGCTCACTCGATCGCTCAATGGATCGACTACGGGAAGAAATGATCCCGAAGATCAAGCAGTTCTTCTGCCTTGTGAAACCCACCGAAGCCGCGGATCGGATCAAATCCGCATTGACTACGATGGAGCAGGCAGGCCAGCCGGGCAGGCCGGGCACGCAGCCCAGGAAGGCGCGGCCTAAAGTGGTCGCAATCGGAGTGTCAACCGGTGGCCCGACGGCGCTGGGCGCCATCCTGCCCATGTTGCCGGTGGATTTTGCATTACCCATTCTGGTTGTGCAGCACATGCCGCCTCTCTTCACGCGGTTGCTCGCGGATCGCCTCAATGCCACTTGCCGGTTGCCCGCCGGGGAAGCAGTCCAGGACAGTCCAGTTGAACCGGGCAGGATTGTGATTGCCCCCGGAGACTTTCACATGAAGCTTTCTTCCAGTGGAGGCGCGGTGCGCATCCTTCTGGATCAGTCACCGCGGCAGAACTCCTGCCGCCCCGCCGTCGACGCGCTGTTCGGTTCCTGCGCGCAGGTATACGGCGGCGCGGTTCTTGCCGTTGTTCTTACTGGCATGGGCCAGGACGGTTTGCACGGCGTTGAGATTCTCAAGGCGCAAGGAGCGAGCGTGATTGCGCAGGATGAAGCGTCCAGCGTCGTCTGGGGAATGCCGGGCGCCATTGTGAATGCCGGTCTTGCGGACCATGTGGTGTCGCTCGATGAAGTAGTGCCCGAGATTCTTCGCATCGCGGGAAGAGATTAAGAGGAAACTTGATGGGCAGTCAAACACTAGTCTCGGAGATCTTGCCGGAGAATTATCGGTTCCTGCAGGCGCTTGTCTATTCCCAGGTGGGAATCGTTCTTGAGAACAACAAGAACTATCTGTTTGAAAGCCGCCTCGTTCCCATCGTCAAGCAACTCGAACTCGGTTCGATCAACGCCTTGTGCGAACACATCCTTGCCAAGCGCGATCCAGCGATCGGCCAACAAGTCGTGGAGGCGATGACGACAAATGAGACCTACTTTTTCCGCGATCCCGCTCAATATGAAGCCATACGAACGGTCTTGTTGCCGAGGCTGAAGGAAGAACGAAAGGCTACAAGGAAACTGCGTTTCTGGTCAGCTGCCTCATCGACCGGACAGGAAGCGTACAGCCTGGCCATGCTGCTATTGGAAGAAGGGCTGAAGGACTGGGACGCGCAGATCCTCGGCACTGATTTTTCCTCGAAAGTTGTGGAACGCGCCAACGCCGCCGATTACCAGCAGATTGAGGTAAACCGGGGACTGCCGGCGGCTCTGCTGATCAAGCATTTCCACCGTTCCGGCCTGAATTGGCAGTTGAGTGAGTCGGTGCGGCGAATGACTCACTTCGAGACCATTGACCTGCGCAAGAGAATGCGTACGTTGGGGCCTTTCGATCTGGTCTTCTGCCGCAATGTCATGATCTATTTCGACAACGAGACCAAGCGGAACATCATGAAAGAAATCCACAGTACATTGTTTCGAGGAGGTTGGCTATTGCTCGGCGGCGCCGAGTCGGCCTTCGGTCTCGATGAGTGGTTCGAACGAAAGACCGTGGGAAATATAACCGTCTATGTGGCCCGATGAAAGAGAGCTTATGCAAACGGAAGTAAGTGTAGAATTGCTCGCGCAGATTGTGGAGTCCGTGTTCCAGACAATGATGAACCTTGGCGTGTCCACATCTGACGCTCCATGGACTCACGGAGGGGAGCGACTGACCTCCTTTGTGCACCTCACTGGCGATTGGAACGGAGCCGTGCTGTTCGAGTGCAACCCGCTGCAGGCATGCCAATTCGCTGGCCGAATGCTGTCGATGGATCCGCCCGAAAGCGTGGACGACGATGTGCGCGACGTACTGGGCGAACTGGCCAACATGATCGGCGGCAACATGAAGTGCGGGATGGCGCCCGGAGTGTGCCTCTCCATGCCGACCGTCATGGAAGGCCATGACTATGACTTGCGGGTTTGCGGTTCCCAGTTCCAGGAAAGACTTGCCTTTGAATGCGCCGATGGACACTTCTGGGTCACGGTCCTCACTACGAAGGGATAATTGGGAACAGAAGTTAGCCTCGGCGCGGTGGATCGCGGAATGCGCGAGTGCGGTAGCCGACGAAGATTGCCGGTGTTGGCGTTCTGATGGGTGCAATGCCCAAGCTGATGCGCAGGGTTTCTCCGCAGACGCAGGTTGCGGATTTCCTTCAGGAATTGTGTGCGCTGCATCCCGGTGCAACGGTACGGTCAGATATTGCGACCCAATTCTCTGGGCGCCGACGAACGACGACTCGACACAAATGGTTTGTCGGTACGGGAGCCCTGATCCTTCTTGGGAGCATTACTCCGCTTGCGGCAGCAACACGATCATGGCCTTGAGCGTGGCCAACAAATGGTTGATCTCGCGCCGCACCTCATCGTAGCCATCTTGGAACAGGCTCGGTTCGAGTTCAGGCACTTCGGCAATTCCACTCAGTACTTTCATTTGTCCCATCTTGTTCTCCTGTCTTGCTTAAACGTGCTGGATCTTCCATCCGCCTTGATTCAGGCCTTGTTCACTCTCTCCAGCTTCAGGCCGGATAAACTCTTTCAACACCACGCTGAGCCGGATGCGCCCTTGCCGCGCATCTCGCTCGTGAGCGACTACTGCGAGGAGGCCGCGAGGCAGCGATGCGCAGCGGCGGCCCTCGTCAGGAACATTTTTCGCACAGCATCATGGATACGCTCTACAGCCGCACGGCGGTAATCCCAGCGACCGTCTCCATCGGGTTGCTCCACGACCATCGTCGCGTTCGCCTCAAACAGAAGAATCTCGCCTCGCTGATTGAGACCGAAGTCGATGCCGCCATAGTCGAGGCCGAGCGACGCCTGCACCTGGTGGAGCGCAGCCATTGCCTTGTTCCCCAGCACGCCCGGCATATCGGCCAGGAATTCCGCTTCTTCGGCGCGGTGTTCGACGCGATCTGCCATGTCGGCGCTGAAGTAGTGGATCTTCCAGTCTTGCGAGATGGCCAGATGGAGCGGATAAAGCTGTCCGTTGACCATCATCACGCGGTACTTCCGAGCGCATCCGTCCGAACCTCGCGCATCGAGATATGCGATCGCCAGCACTTCATCCTCCGGCCTTCCCGACCCAGGGAGGCCAGCCACTGCGGAAGCGAGTTCCGACTCGGACTCGACCTTGCAAAAATGTTGTCCCATGTGGAAGCCTGGCGTCCGCAGGAGAAGTGGGAAGGTGAAGCCTCGCGTGGTAAGTGCGTCTGCTCCATCCGGTCCAGCCAGAAGCTCATGGCGGAACAATGAAGTTGCGGGAGTGATCAGTCCCGGCAGTCTACCCAGCCGGTTTGCATTTTGGCAACGGCCTGTTGCACGCACCGCCGCCGGCGCATTCAGAACCGGAGCAGACGTGGATGCCAGCAGCAACTCGGCCGCAGCCAATGCCTCAGATGCCAAGTCGGAATCGCCGATTCCGTTGAAGACAAATTGGTGCGGCGGTAGCGGAGTCTTTCTATCGAAAAAATCCGCGACCACAACAGTTGTCTGAAAGACGCGGTCATCGAGGAGCTTTTCAATCGGCGTGTTACCCCCGGTGGAAGACACAAGCAGCAGCACTGGAATGGGCTGGGAGTCGCCCCGGAAGGGTGCAGGGAAAGAATTCTTCTGTCCAAAGGATTTCCGCTGGTGCAGCTTGGCTGCTTCCAACTCGCCCAGCCGGGTAAGTGCGTAATACATTCCGCCGTGCGCCTGGGGAAACTCCGGATCGATCCGCAACGCCGCCTCGTAATGCGTGCGCGCTGCTTCGGCATTGCCTCCTTCAAGCAACACGCTGCCCAGATTCACCTGGCAGACAATATCTTCAGGATGGTACTTCACAGCTTCGCTGTAAACCATTTGCGCGGCTTTACGCTGCCCGGCGGCAACCAGCAGCTTTCCAAACGCGAACAGGTTCGGCAGGTGCGATGGCTCAAGTGCGAGGACCTTCAAGTGGTCGATCCTTGCCTCGAGGCTGCGTCCCATCTCTGCAAGCAATGTGGCCCGTTCGACACGCAGGCCGACTTCAAAGCTGCTCTGCAGTTCCTTCTGTGCGTCCAGTTGCGTATTGAGGAACCGCACCCTCGCGTCCCGTTCCAGCCATGGCCGCCAGGTGCTCGCAACTCGTTTCACAGGATGCGCCGGGCACTGCAACGCACGGCCAGCGGCCAGCGTTGCCTCAACCAGAGTGTCCATTTCGGTGCGGGTCGTTCGGTGGTTCACCATGGCTGCGCGGATAGCGAGTTGGCCCCCGATGAGAGTTGTAGAAGGCGCGACAGCGCCCGCCTCCTGCAGTTGAATGACGATGTTGCGGTTGAGCTGATCGGATTGCTCGGCCGTCGCCGATTTGTCTGGACTTGGGAAGCGATAGCGGAAGCAGACGATGTTGAGCTCGAGGGGCGCCATCAGCTCCAATTCCGGCGATGCGACAATGCGGCTCTCCAAATACCGCGCCAGTTCGCAGGTGCGGCTGATCACCTCACCAATCGCTTTCATGCCGTAGACCTTGAGCGTGACCCAGGTCTTGAGAGCGCGAAAGCCACGCGAGAGATCGGGGCCTAGGTCGCAGGGCCATGGAGAGCCGGCAGACATCCCGCGTCCCTCCCGGGTGAGATACGGGGACGATGAAGCAAACGCCTGCCTGTGGCGCATGCCGTCGCGCACCAGGATGAAGCCGGCGTCATAGGGCACCTGCGCCCACTTGTGGAAGTCAAAAGCCAGCGAATCCGCAGACTCAATGCCCTTGAGCCGCGGCGCCAGCTCTGGGACCAGCATGGCCAAAGCCCCGTATGCACCGTCGACGTGGAACCAAAGCTTGTTCTCGGCGCATATCCCGGCGATTCCAGAGAGGTCATCGATCGCCCCGGTATCAACTGTCCCGGCAGTCCCGATGACGAGAAACGGAGTGAAACCGGCATCTCGATCCGCGGCGATAGCCTTCTTCAGAGCGATCAGATCGATTCGTTGTCGGCTGTCCACTGCAACCAGCCGTAGCGCTTCGCTGCCCAGTCCGGCGAAATCCAGCGCTCGCCCAATGCTTCCGTGCACGGCCGTCGAGGCATAGGCCGTCAGTTTCTGTGTGGCTTGGCCGATGCCTTGCCGGCGAACATCGCAGCCCAGTCTCGCGTCCCGCGCCACGACCATCGCAATGAAGCTTGCCATCGATGTGCCGGTGACGAAAAGCCCGGTGGCTTCACTGGGAAAGCCGAAGAGTGTGCGCATCCAGTCGACGACCTGATTTTCAACTGCGAGAGGAATCTGATCGCGACCGCCAACATTGGCATTCAGACCGGCGGCCAGCATCTCTGACAGCATGCCGACAGGTGTACCGCCGCCCTGCACCCAGCCCAGAAAGCCAGGGTGGGTATTGCGAGCCGTGAAGGGCATGATCGAGGTCATGAACTCCTCATGGACCTTCGCGAGTGCCGTGGGCTCCGAGGGGAGACCTTCAAGAAAATGTGCGCGCACCTGGTTCGGGATCACTTGCCACACAGGACGTTCGCGGATGGTTTCGATGGAACCAAGCATGTCATCGAGCATGCGATGAGCTTGTTGACGAAATCCTGTCCAATCGGCAGGGTCAAGCGTGGCAGTAGTGGCCGGCACTTTCGTGTGGAAATGTCCGGGTAGCCTCTCGCGCCTGTTGATCCTCCGATTCATGTTCTCTCGCGTTTTCAGATGGTCTCCATGCCGGATGGGCTCCGGCAACGCCACCACTCTATGTGCAATTAGGGCGCCACTCGTCCCATCGCGTGCAGTTTTGATGATCAATAAAGACCGTATCCTCTTCTGGGCTGTGTCTGGACAAGAATCAATCCCGTGCTTGAGCAAACAACTCGCGGAATTGAGCTTGAGCGTGGTTGCCTGCAGTCGAAAGCCCTTTAAAAGCGCGCGTTCTCATATCGCTCTAATCTGTGAACGGATCTGTGCGGAAGCGGGCTGCTCACCGGACACGCGCCCCCTGTTGCCAGGGCAAAATCTAACCGGAATGCCATTTCCGCGCGCTCTTCTCGTAGAAGGAATAGTCTGAGTAGATGATCGCCTTTTCATATTCCTTGGCGGCCAGGAGACTCGGACTGTGAGCCCAAGCCAGTCTCTGAGCGTTCAACGCATGATGGAGGATGCGCATGATCCGTCTTCTCCAATCTCCAGACTGTCGCAGACCTTCTCGAGACTGCGGCAACCGTGATTTGTGGCGTAAACAATCGAGGCGAGGTGGGCCTGAACGGATCGGCGATAGATGCCGATAGGCGATTTGACGCAGATTCACTTTGCAGCCGAAGGGAAGAATCATGCAGATCAGCGGTATCTCAAGAATCACTCCATCGACATCGGGTCAACTACCTGCACCGCCTCAGCCCAAGGCGCCGATTTCATCATCTTCAGCGGCACTACCGCAGCCGGACCCTGCAGTCACGTTCACTTCCTCCGTCACCGGCGCACCACCGACCGCCGCCTCGACGCGGGCACCCGCGCCTGCCTCACCGGCCACGCATTCTCCCGGAGTTTCCAGTTCCCTGGCAGACATCCAGAGCTCTGTGAGCAGCAGTCAAGTGGCCGCACTCACTACGTCCTATTCCACCACTGTGGCAGGCAAGAGCTATTCGGGAAGTGTCCAGGAGTCAGATGGAAGCTATGTAGCCTCTATTCCGAACCTGCCGGGAGCCAGCGCCAGCGGATCCAGCGTCCAGTCCGCGGAGAACAATCTCAATGTGGTTGTGGATAGTCTCGTATAGCTGTTCTTGATTCATAGGTGGTTTCGCATGCCGAATTGCGCACAGGATTGACAATCGCTCGCTCGCGCAGAGTTTACCAGGAAAGAGAAGCATGTTCGCAGGACAAGTAAATTGGAGCAATCCAGCCAATGCTGCGGGCCAGCAAGCACTGCCCCCCAATTTTGCCGCCGGCGAGGAAAGTGAGACTGCGTTTGCGCTCGTGTATGAAGCGGTTCTTGGCCTTGCAGACGATCAGTGTTCCCGGAGCGGAGCGTCCAATAATTGGCTCGATACGGATGGTGAAGGCGACCTGCCTGAGACGCAAGACTCCAGCCGGCTGAATGGCGCAATGAGCGTGGGCTCAGGCGTTGGTGCGTACGGCTCTACAGGCCAAAACTCAAACTCCGAAATCGCTTTTGCTTTTCCCGGAGCGGCAAACTACGGCAGCAGCATGGAGCGGTTCATGTCCAGGAGCAGCCAGGCGCAACTCGAACCGGTTCCAACGCAAGCAGCGGGCATTGACCCAGCGTGGGCCACCAACAGAGCGCGGCTGGATGGAAATCGTGCGCAGCCGTCCGGGCTTTCAGGCGACGTTGCTGCACCCTCGAATTCAGGCGGAAACTTGAACAAGAGTCAGCTTTCTGATTGGATGGATGCGCACGCGCTCTCGCGGTCCAGTCATCACTGTGCGATGTATTGTCGGCTGGGGATGGAGGCGGCGGGCCTTAACACAGCGGATCGTCCTCAATCCGGTGATGCGGGAGATTACGGACCCTTCTTGATGAGGCACGGAGCGCAAACAGTGCCATCCGACTCCTATGTTCCACAAACAGGGGATGTTGTCGTCTTCAATAAAACTGATCAACACCCGAGCGGCCACATTGAAATGTACGACGGTCAACACTGGGTGTCAGATTTCATGCAACATGCTTTTTCGCCGTATCGGGATGCAATGAGTACGCCCCCTTTTACAATTTACCGGCTAAGTTAGGCCAACCATAGGGATTCGTCTCGCGACCAGATGCAATACAGAGCAATCGACGCTTCTTGAAAGAATGCCGGCGTCGAATCGATGGTCAACGTTGAAAGGTTCGCATGGCGTTCGTAGTTTCCCCGCCCGAGATCGTGCTGCCGAGGTTAGGCGGTGAGCTGCGCTGTGTTGCACGCCAGCCCATCCTTGACCGGCACAGCAGAGTAAAGGGCTACGAACTGCTGTACCGGTCCGGGCGTAACGCTTTCTTTAGCGGAGATGGAGACCAGGCTACCCGGACCATGCTCGACAATTCGGTGATTTTTGGGCTGGATGTGCTTGCAGCGGGGCTACCGGCGTTTGTGAATTGCACCACGGAGTCACTGGTCGAACGGCTGGTTGACGTGCTGCCCCCTGGTTCAGCGGTCCTCGAGATCCTTGAAACGGTGGAGCCGACGCCCGAACTGATTGCCGCGTGCCGTGAACTGAAGGCCGCAGGTTACCGAATCGCACTGGATGATTTCATCTGGGAACCAAAGTTCCAACCACTGGTGGAGTTGGCGGACTACATCAAGGTAGATTTCCTCCAGTCAGACGCGGCGGCGCGACAAGACCTGTTCAAGCGATTGAGCGGTAGGGCGATTACCCTTGTCGCGGAGAAGATTGAAACACAATCGGATTACATGCAAGCTTGCGCCGAGGGCTTCATCCTGTTTCAAGGATATTTCTTCTGTCGTCCGCTGCTGCTGGAGAACCGGAAGGTCCCGGCTAACCGGTTCGCTCATTTTCAGATTCTTGAGCTTCTGCGGCACGATCCCCTCAATCTTCACCGGTTGAGCGAACTGGTCAAGCAGGATACCTCTCTCACTTACCGATTCCTGCGCCTGGTCAATTCGCCGGTGTGCGCAATTCGGCAAGAGGTACGGTCGATCAAGGCGGCGCTGGTGGTATTGGGCGACGATGCAATACGCCGCATCGCGACACTGGCCATCACCAGTGAGATGAACGCCAATCAGCCGGCGGAGATCCTGCGAATGGCTTTCGCACGGGCCCGTTTTTGTGAAATGGCCGCAGAGATTTGCGCGTTGGGACAGGCGGAGCAATACCTGCTCGGAATGTTCAGCTTGCTGCCGGCGATGTTACGCGTCCCCATGCAAGATATCATCCCGATGCTGCCCTTGCGGGACTGTATTCGAGAGGCGTTGATGGGCGCGATGAGCCTTGATAGCTGCCTGCTGCATTGGGTGGAGTTTCACGAGCGCGGCCAATGGGCGAAGTGCGATGCGATCGCTCAATCCTATGGCTTGAACCAGGAAGAGATGATCCGGTGCTATATCGAGGCGGTGATTTGGGCTGATGCGGCTCTGCAGTTTGCGTCGTGAGTTGTCACAGTTCGTTGCGGACGCACCGGTTACAAACCTGCGCGGCGATCCATGTGCAATCGGAGCAGGCTTCGCGTTACCTGTCGCGATTTGCCGCAGCCTCAACGACAATCGTCAGGTGAGGACTTTCCGCAGATAGCCTGGCGCTTGAGAATGTTCTCCATAAGTTCCTTCATCAGGTCCTCCAGGTGCTTTCGAACTCTCTCACTCAACTGTGGGAATTGAAAGCCAATTGCAGTGTCCGACCGAATTGTTCTCACCTGGCCTCGCACACGAAAGGGAAGATGGTTCACGCTGAAAGTCAGCTCCACCAGCATATCCTGGGAAAAGAGCTGCGGCCTTCGCAATACCATCATGCAGCCCCCCGCACTGAGATTCGCGATTGTTGCCTCACAGAATGGCTCACCAGCCGCCATTTGGACGGTCGCAGGACCTGTGCATTCAAGACGGGGCGCCTGCCGTCGCTCCCCAGGCCCTCTGAGTGAGCTCTTTGTTGGAAGGTTCCCGATCAGGCGCTCTATCAGCGCCTCAAGTCGTCTTCTCAGCCTGTCGTTGGGCAGTGGGAATTGAAAGCCGATGGTCGTGTCTGATCGCTTTGATTTCACCTGACCAAGCGCTCGAAACATCAGGTCATTGATTTCAAAGGTGAGTTCGACAATCGAATCCTGCTGAAGGCATTGCGGATCTTTCAATACAAGCAGGCATCCTCCCATACTCAGATTCACGATTTTGGCAGGACGGGGCAACTCGCCGGCTGCCATCAGCACGCCGGCGGAGCCTGTGCATTCAACGCGAGGGTTGCGCCGTTGCTCCTTCGTCATCTTCCGTTGCCTCATCAACCGCATGCTTGCGGCACGTTCGGAAGAGGTGTGACCTTGCAGCATTGTGCAAGAGCATTGCTCCCGTTGGCCGTGTTCGCTTGAATGCCGTGGTTTCAGGTGACCGCATTGCCTGAAATACAATGGTTGGTTGCTTTCCGATCGCAACCGAAGTGAAATGTCGCCCTGCAGGCCACACAAACGCGCAAACCACCGCTTCCGTTTCGCCTGAAGCCCTGGGTTTACAAGGGCCGAGTGCTCCCCACTGGAGATCTTTGCATTGGTACTATCGGCATATGAGCGCCAACTGTTGCATTCACTTCTCTCTTGACATCCTTGATCGCATATT
>Ga0182016_10002770_pt1 | contig 20296 bp, 14 predicted proteins | sample 712S2MmetaG_FD_120491 | JGI IMG/M metagenome (GOLD analysis project Ga0182016, IMG submission 120491) | Permafrost microbial communities from Stordalen Mire, Sweden - 712S2M metaG | ecosystem: Environmental > Terrestrial > Soil > Wetlands > Permafrost | place: Sweden: Stordalen | collected... | reverse complement strand
CGAGCCGCCCGTACGGCGCGGCCAACCCACTGTTCCTCGGGTCGATGACGGGGTTGACTAATGGCGACAAGATGACGGCAACCTATAGTTGCGGAGCGACCAACGGCAGCCCCGCTGGAACCTACGCCATCCTGCCTGGACTTGTTGACTCTGGTAACCGCCAGACCAATTATAGCGTTACCCTGGCCAACGGCACTTTAACGGTGAGTCCGTCAACCGCAACCCTAAGTTGGACCAATCCCGCCCCCATCTTCTATGGCACGGCGCTTTCTTCCAATCAATTAAATGCGACAGCCCTCGTCCCAGGCAGCTTTGTCTATGATCCCACCAACGGGGCGGTTTTGAACTCGGGCACGAATACGCTCTCGGTCTCCTTTACTCCAGCGGATTCCGTGGATTACAGCAGCGTCACCGCCACCGTGAATCTATTCGTCTCGGCAGCTCCCTTGACGGTAACGGTAGCCAACGCCAATCGCCCGTACGGCGTGGGCAATCCACTCTTCCTCGGAGCGATCACCGGCGTGACCAACCACGATGAAATTAGGGCGGCCTATACTTGCGGAGCGACCAACCGCAGTCCGGCCGGAACCTATGCCATCGTGCCTGGACTGATCGACCCCGATAACCGCCAGACCAATTACGACGTCACGCTGGTTCACGGCACGTTAACGGTGGCCCCGGCAAATCCAATCCTCACTTGGACCAATCCCGCTCCCATTATTTATGGGACGGCGCTCGGTTCCCGCCAATTAAACGCCACGGCCAATGTTCCGGGCGCCTTCAGTTATTGGCCCGGTAACGGCGCCGTGTTGAACGCGGGCACGAATGCACTTTCCGTGATTTTCACTCCGGCAGACGCGCTGGATTATTACGGCATGTCCAACACGGTTAGCTTGGCCGTTTTGCCGGCGCCATTGACAGTCCTCTCCTCCAACGCCAGCCGGGTCTATGGCGCGGGCAACCCTTCTTTTGCCGGCGCGATCATAGGATTGACTAATGGTGATAGGATCACGGAGACCTTCCGCTGCCGGGCTACCCTCGCCAGCCCGGTCGGAGTGTATTCCATCATCCCCTTGCTCGATGATCCGCAAGGCCGGCTGAACAATTACCATGTCGGAGTCAGTGCCGGCACCTTGATGGTTCTTGCGGCCCCAATTAATGAGTCTCCCATCCCCGTCACTTCCGCCGGGCTCCTGCCCACGGGCGCGGGCATCCTCGGCAGCAGCCCCGTGATTAATTCCTCCGCCAATTTCTGGGGCGTTCCCCCATCCATGATTATGACGGTTTCCAATGGCACTCCAAGTGTCACGATCGCGGGAACTCTGGGCGCGACCCTGGTGATTCAAAGCAACAGTGATCTTGAGGCGCTGGACAACTGGCGCACGGCGACCAGTGTGGTCATGAGCCATCCCGCCCCAGTCAAGCAAAGCCAGGCTGCGGTCTCTGCGCGGAATATTTTAAGTCAGGCCTTTGTGCAGGCGTCGCAAAGCGTTCTGTTGCCACCGAACGATGCCGGTCCTAATCAATTCTTCCGCGTGATCATGCCTTACGATTACGCCATCCTCGGGAGCATGGTGCTCAAAGGGAAAGGCTACACCCCGCGCCTCATTGTCGTGAACATGCCGGGCATCCTGTGTGACGACGCCTGTTACGTTAATGAAGCCAACAGCTTCATCCACTATGACTGGCCCCGTTCTGCCCTGCAACTCGAAGCCTCCGGCGCGACCATCCGGCAGATCGCTGAAACCCTCGCGGAATCGCTGCAGCTGAGTTGGACCTCCGCTTCTGAATTCACGTTCTCCAACGGCCTTTGCCAAATCTGGGCCACGGTGGTCCAGACCGAACCCCCCTCCTCCGATCCCATCGCGGGGCAAAACCCGCCCAGCGAGCCGATGGCGATTGATTATTAGTCCAGCGCTTGGAGTTTTGCATTGTCCCGCGCGCCCAGGGGAGTCAAACTGGCAGGCCTATGGAAACTTCGACCGAGACGCCGGTTTGTTATAAGAAACTTCTGCGGCGCGCCCGGCAAATCGGCCTGGCCACTAACGCGGCCAACACGTTGATGTGGGACCAGGAGACCTATATGCCGCCCAAATCGCTGCCCTACCGCGCGGAGCAGTTGGCGTGGCTCACAGGCCATGCCCATCGCCTCTTTATCGCCCGGCAAGTCGGCGAGTGGATCGCGGAATGTGAGCAGCAGGGGTTCGCGCCCGACTCGGCCGCCGCCGGGAATCTGCGCGAATGGCGGCGTCAATACGATCGCGCCACCAAACTGCCCGTGCGCCTGGTGGAAAAACTGGAGAAAGTCCGCGCCCACGCCCGTGAAGCATGGCGCAAGGCGCGCGAGGAATCGCGCTTCTCCCTTTTTAAACCGCACCTGGACAAGGTCCTGGACCTGACTCGGAAAATGGCCGACGCCTGGGGCTATAACGAATCTCCGTACGACGCGCTGGTGGAAGGCTACGAACCCGGCGCCACCGCGGCGCAGTTGCGCCAGACATTCACCGAATTGCGCCCGGCCATTGTCAGTGTGCTCGGTCCCGCCGTCGCCAAATCCGCTGCGTTGCCGGCGGATTTCCTGCGGGGCCATTACCCGGAGGCGGCGCAGCAGGCCTTTAACCGCAAGGTCGCCGCGGCCATCGGCTTCGATTTTGACGCTGGCCGCATCGACACCACCACCCATCCCTTCTGCACCACGCTAGGGGTGGGGGATTGCCGCTTGACCACGCGTTACCGGGAAACGGACTTTTGCCAATCGCTTTACGGAATTCTCCACGAGGCGGGCCACGGTCTCTACGAACAAGGGCTCCCTGCGGAAGATTTCGGTACACCCAACGGCAGCGCCGTTTCGCTGGCCGTGCATGAATCTCAATCGCGCCTCTGGGAAAACCATGTCGGGCGGGGCCCGGCTTTTTGGGAACATTGGCATCCGGCGGCTTGCGAACATTTCCCCGACTTGAAGAAATTTACCCCGGCGCAAATCACCGCCGCCGTCAACCGCGTCAGCCCTTCCTTCATCCGCGTGGAGGCGGACCAGGTGACCTACGATCTGCATATTATTCTGCGTTTTGAGATCGAAGTGGACTTAGTGGAAGGCCGCCTGAAAACCGCCGACGTTCCCGCTTATTGGAACGAACAGTTTGAAAAGATGTTCGGCCTGAAGGTGGACAAGGACGCCAACGGTTGCCTCCAAGATACCCACTGGTCCATCGCGTCCTTCGGTTATTTCCCCACTTACACATTGGGCAACTTGAACGCCGCGCAACTCATGCGCCGCGCCGCCCTCGACAACCCGAGCCTTGCGGGCGAACTGGCGCGTGGCGAATACAAGCCGCTGCTCGCCTGGTTGCGTGAAAAAATCCACCGCCACGGCTCGCGTTACAAACCGCGCGATTTAATCCGCCTCGCCACCGGCGAACCCACCGGCATCCGCGATCACGTGGAATATTTACGGGCAAAGTTCACTTGATCCGGGGCGGCAAACGGTCAGGCACCGCGGCCCAACCGACGCCACTCCAAAAACGGAATCTGCTCGAAACCTGGCAACGTTCTTTACTGGTCGCATGCCACCAACGGCTAACATTGGGATGAAGGATTATGGGTGAACAGTGAGTCGAATGAAGTTTACTATTTCATTGGTGGCCGAGGAGATTTCGGGTATTTCTGGGTTTAGAGTTCCGGTGCCATTCAGCCTTTCACACCCAGCCGCCGCACAAATTCCGCCGGGCTGACAATCGGGATGCCTTGGAACTTTCGTAGGGCCAGCAGATGCTTCTTGTCGCCGCTGACGATGAAATCGGCCTCCGCCGCCAGCGCGCATTCCAGAATCATTTCGTCAGCAGGATCAAGCGTTGCGCCTGAAGCGTGCTCCATTGGAAAAACCAGTTCGGCTGATTCGGTCAAAGCTTCCGCCCACTCCACGCACTTGCGACCGGGATATTCTTGCCGAAGTTCGGCCATGGTTTCGTGATATTCGGCCAGCAGAGGGGCACTGACCACGGCCACGCACTGTCCTCGCGCCCACGCCGCCAGACAGGACCACGGCGCGCCCTGCCAGAAACTGGCGCTGGCCACGACATTGGTGTCGAAAACGACCTTCACGCCCTGACGCGACGGCGCACGCGTTGCACGGTAGCGTCCACCATCATTTCATCCTTCGCGGTCATTACCGGCAGGCCACGGCCGCCGAGCAGCAGTGACCGCACCCGCGCCGGGGTCAAAGCCTGGCGTTTGCGCAGGACAATGAGTCCACCGGCATAGCCGACATCCAACTGGTCCCCGGGCTTGATCCGCGCTATTTCACGGATCGCTTCGGGAATGACCGTCTGCCCTTTGCTTGAGACTTTGGCAATCATGCGGTAAGACTAGGCTTACCATAGAAAGAATCAAGCTGGTTTTGCTTGGTAGGGCGGAGCTGCCGCTCCGCCCAAACGCTTCCTCCTCACCGGTGGGATTTTGTGCGCGGTGTCAGGGAAATAGCATGGGCGGCGTGGCAGTACCGCCCTGCCATTGATATCCTGCTATTCCCCGGCCGCTTTTCTCATTTTTTGCACCCACTCCTCAGCGGGGTGGCCTTCGGAGAGGGACTTGAATTTGAACCGGGTGAGGTCGGCGATGAACGGATCTAAGCGCGCACGGAATGCCTGACGTTCGGCGGAGGTCGTTTTGTCGCCGGGAACGTGCGTCGCCAACTCAATATAACGAATGCCCATGCGGGCTTCCTGCACGCGGTTTTTGATTTCCGGCGTGTCCGCCACGGCCTCGGCATGGTCAAAGAGTTCGTTGGCGGACTTGAGCAGAGCCGCGCTGAAGAGCGACGACGTGGGTGGATCGTAGAGGTGCAAGTGGACGTTAGGCTGTTGCAGTTGGTCATGGAAAAGCCTGGCGTAGGCGTAAAGATCAGGCCCGGCTTTGCCGTAGTAGCCATGGCAAAAATCCTCGATCAACCGCCACACGTCCTGTCGCGGATTCCAGAAGAGATGGGCCATGACCCAGGTGTGCATCACTTGCAGAGCGCAATTCCCCGCGGAATCTGCTTCGCAGTACATCCCGGAAACGCCATTGTCCCGGTAGTATGCCATGTCCGCGCCCAATTCGTCCCAATCCGGATAGGGCTGGGCGTAATGTGCGAAGTTGACAGCGTAATGCCAAATTTGCAGATGGCCGGGAGCCACCCTATTCCAGGCGAGAAGCGCTTCATTGGAAGTCTTGTTTTGCGGATCACTGGCCAGAGGGTGGCCATCGCAGGCATAGATGGGAGCCAGGCAGACGAGAACATTGCCGGCGGGTGCGATTGTCCCGGGAGTGGGGGCTTTTTCCGTGTACTGGTAGGCCAGTGTCTCCACCCAAATTTTGCGTTCCGGCAGAGCGGCTTGGACCGCGGTGGCTACCTTGTTGACAAAATCCAGGAGTGTGCCCCCCGGGGAGCCGAACTTGGCGTCCGCCGCGCGGCAGGCCTCGCACTCGCAGTTGCCGCGCTCGGCATCGTTGGGAGAGAGTCCCAAGGTCAACAATTTGGGATTGGCTTTCGCTTCGGCCACGAGCGCCTCCACCACCAATTTGAACACGTCTGGATTGCTCAGGCACAGTTGCGAGTCGGGCGAGGATTTTCGCTTCCCACTCACGAGGCTGTAGTATTCCGGGTGATCGGCAAAATACCGTTGCGGCGGGATAAGGTCGTAGAAGTTCTCCGCGCCGTTAAAAAGACGATTGATGCCCCCTAGATTGGCCTGGTCCGGAACACTGACACCGTTGAGCTTCAAGTGCGCGTCCCACGCCGCATTTTCGAAGACAATCACTTCGTCCGTATTCCGATAGCTGAAGGCGGGCGATTGCGTCTCGCGCAATTGCGGGATGCGGACCACCTCCGTGGCCGGCAGAAACGCGGCATCCGGCGCGTACCATCGAACGCCTAGTTGTTCTTCGAGAAAAGAATAGACCGCATAAAGGGTTCCTCGATCGTCATGGCCGGCCAGGAGGATGTCGCGCCGCTCCAGGCGGATCACAAAAGCCTCCTCCGCCAGCGTGTCGAGGCGCACGTCCTTCAAGGCGGAGGGGAGAAACGTGCTTTCTCCGATAAAGATCGCCGGCCCGTGAGGTTTTTGGCTGATCACCGGCAGGGTCGCGCCTGAAATCCGCTGAAAGTCCTCGGCCAGCTCCTGGGCCGCGTGTCTGACCGTGACGCTGGCGTCCGGTGCCAGAACGATACTGTAACGGCTCCGGCCGTGCTCGGCCAAAACCAGGCTGGCCGGCGAGCCATAGGCCACGGTGGAGAACCAAGCGACCCCCGTGAGGATGATTAATTGAGGAAGAACGTGCCGCGCATCGAAGAATGATTTCATGGCTGATTATAGCGACTTGTCATCCGAATCCGCAAATCGGAACGGTGTTGGCGGGACCAATCCAAAGCGCGGATCTTTGCTCTTCTTTTCATTTTTCTGACCCCATTTTTCTGACTTTCTTATCTTCTCAGTGAACGCGGTAAAGTCAGAAAAATGGGGTCAGAAAATTGAAAGGAAGGAAGTTCAGGCTCGCAAGGAAGTTTGCGGCGGACTCGGCGAGCAAGCCGATCCCCGTCAGAACAGTTGCGGAGTCGGGGGCGGATGCCGCATACTGGGGATAGGCGGTTATGTGTGGCCGCGAAACATGAAGAAACCATCGATTGCGATTATTTTTCTCACGGTCTTAATGGACCTGGTGGGTTTTGGTCTCATCCTGCCCCTTATTCCCGTTTACAGCTCTAAGTTTCACGCTCCGGGCTGGATGATTGGGACCATTCTGGGTTCTTACTCGCTCATGCAGTTTCTCTTTTCACCAATTTGGGGCCGGCTTTCGGACCGGATTGGGAGGAGGCCCGTTTTGCTGGGCAGCACGGCCTGCGCTTGTCTTTCTTACGTCATCTTTGCCGTGGGTTCCGGGTTATCCGGCAACACCGCCCTGGTCGTGATGCTCATCTCACGGCTCTTCGCGGGGATCTGCGGGGCCAATATCACGGTGGCGCAAGCATATATTGCCGACATCACCCCGCCGGAGAAACGCTCCGCCCGCATGGGGTTGGTCGGCATGGCCTTTGGCTTGGGTTTCATCCTGGGGCCCGTCCTGGGTGGATTGAGCAGCAAATATTTGGATATCACGGCTCCAGGTTGGATTGCGGCGGGATTATGCGCGGTGAACTTTCTCTGGGCCTTCGCCCGCTTGGGAGAAAGCTGGAAGCCGGCGGAGCATTACTTGACACAACGACCGCATCTTGAACAATGGCTCCATATCATGCGCACTCCCCGCCTGAACCTTCTCATCGCCATCTTTTTCCTCGCCACCTTTTGTTTTACTTGTTTTGAATCGACCATTGGCTTGATGGTGATGAAGAATTTTCACATCGACGCCAAGCCGGGGCTCGGCACCGTTTCGTGGCTGATCGCCTACTGCGGTGTCGTTGGCGCCGCCGTGCAAGGCGGGGCCATTGGCCGGCTGGTGAAAAAGATGGGGGAACCGAAATTGATTTCCCTGAGCCTCTTTCTGGCCGCCGTGGGCATTGGCTTTCTGCCATTCTTGACAAGCTGGGGCTGCCTGCTCGTTGGCCTGGCCGTCTTTTCCATCGGCTCGAGCCTGACCCGTCCCCCGGTCTTTGGCATGATTTCCATGCTCACGGCCGCGCACGAACAGGGGGCAACCATGGGCGTGGCCCAGGGCGTGGGCAGCCTGGCGCGAATTTTCGGGCCAATCTTTGCCGCGACTCTCTTTTACATGAATGCCCCGCTGCCTTATTTGATCTGCGCGGCGCTATGCTTTTTCACCGCCGTGGTCACCATGCAATATTTGACACACATCCAGCCGGCGCCGGCCCCCGCGACCTAAAAAGAATGGAGCGTTTGCAAAAGGCCCTGGACCGGTTTGACGCGGAGAACGCCCGCGACCCGAACATGGAAATCGTCGGCGGGGCCGGGTATCCCCGGGAATTGCTTTACGCGCGGCGGTTGACGGATTGGGTGCTCAAACTGGCCCCGGAGGCCTCGGAAAGTCTGCGCTTGGCGGCGCGTTGCCAGCACCTTTGCCGCTGGATGGTGCCGCGGGAGACCCAACCGATGACCCGCGCCGGCTATTTGCGCTGGCGCAGCGAGTTGAAAGAATTCCACGCCCGCCGCTCCGCCGAAATCTTACGCGAGGTGGGCTATGGGGAGGAGATCATCGCGCAAGTGCGCGCCTTGAATTTGAAACTGAATTTCCCGGCTGAACCGGAGAGCCAGGTCATGGAAGACGCGCTTTGCCTGGTATTCCTGGAATTTCAGCTGGCTGATCTGGCCGGCAAAACGCCCCAAGCCAAAGTGATTAATGCCCTCAAGAAATCCTGGCAGAAAATGAGTCCGGCGGCGCGGGGAAGGGCGCTGGTCTTGCCGTTCGGCCACAAGGAAAAGGAATTGATCGAGCGCGCCTTGCGCGATTGACTCGCGGCACGCGCGCTGCTATACAAGGAATAAGGGGTCAATTATTCCTGAAAAGCGGGCCGGTCGCGGTGCGGCTTGCAATCGCCCCGATTGTTTTTAGAAAACATGTCAAATGTATGAATAAATACCGTTGCGCTCGAAGTCTGGCGTTATGGTTTGGGGCATGGCTGCTGTGCGCGTTTTCCGCCCGCGCCACCGTTCTGGTTTGGACCAACCTCGCCGGCGGCAATTGGAGCGCGGCGACCAACTGGTCTCCCAATCTGGTTCCCTCTACGAACGATGACGCTTTTGTCACCAACGGTGGAACCTATGATGTCAGTCTCGACGTCAGTCCCACGATCAACAGCTTGACGGTGGGCGGAAGCGATGGCGTGCAAACCGTGCATACGGGCGCCAGCGTGCTGACGGTCAACCACGCCAGCGACATCGGCGCCAATGGCGCGTTTGATTTGGAAGGCGGCTCATTTTACGGGCCGGGCCCAATGACCATCAGCGGTTCCTTTCTTTGGACCGGCGGTTATTTGGGCGGCGGCACAGGCGCCACCGTGTTGATTGCTCCCGGGGGCGTGATGTCGCTGCAGGGGCAATCCTACACCCTCTATGGCATCCTCACCAACGCCGGGTCCATCGTCATCGCGAGCGGCACATTGAACATGTTCGGGGCTTGTTACGAGGCCGATGGGATGCTGATCAATTTAGCGGGGGCGCAAGTGGAGTTGGACTCCGACGCCAATATTCAAGCCCTGTGCGGATCGGAGGCTGTGACCAATTTTGGGACAGTCGTCAAGTATGGTGCCTCGGTCTCGCCCATCGCCGCGCCCTTCTTTAACCACGGCATTTTGGATATTGAGGCGGGCACGGTCAGCTTGGCCTCAACTTACAGCCTGACCAACGGGACGGTGAATTTTGGCATAGCCGACCTCTACGATTTTGGTTCCCTGGAGCTTTCGGGCAATCCGGCGCAACTGGCGGGCGGGATTACCGCCAGCTTGGACGGCGCGTACCAACCAATCGCCACCAACATCTTTCCAGTGGTCACTTTTACATCCTCCAGCGGCGGTTTCACCAGCACCAACCTGCCGTACCTGGATGCGTGGGCCACCAATTATAGCGCCAACGCCTTCTCCCTCGTCGTCCTGAACGCCCGCCCGATGATCTTCCCTCTTTCCAACCAGAGAATCGATGAGACGTCCAATCTTTCCTTCTACGCCGGCGCTACCGACGCGGACTTCCCCCCGCAAACACTCACGTTCAGCCTTTCCAACGCGCCGGCGGGGATGACGATCGATCCCAGTTCAGGTCTGCTCAATTGGACGCCCACCCAGGAACAAAGTCCTTCCACCAACCTCGTCATCGTCTTGGTCACGGACGACGGCACGCCGCCCTTGAGCACCAATGCCTACTTTCATGTGGTGGTCAAGGAAGTCAATACGGCCCCGTTACTGCCCACGATTGCCCCGCAAATGGTCGATGATTTGGCCGTGCTTACAGTTACAAACACTGCTGTGGAATCCAATATTCATGCCACTGTCACGGGTTATGCGCTCCTGAATCCGCCGGCTGGCGCTGTCATCAGCCCGCAGGGTGTCATCACTTGGACTCCCAGTTTAAGCGAAGGCCCCAGCACCAATGTTCTGACCACTATTGTGACCAACCGTGATGCGCTTGACACAGCCAACCCCACGCTGACTTCGACCAACAGTTTCGCGGTCGTGGTCTATGGTCTGACTTTGCCCCCTCCGGCCGCTTACAGCCTCAACGTCGGGCAGACCTTGATCCTCACCAACGCGGCCACGGACAATGATCCAACGCGCGCTTTGACTTTTGAGTTGCTCAATGGCTACCCGGCGGACGCCACGATCGGCGGCGCCAGCGGCGTTTTCGTCTGGCAGCCTGGATTGGCCTATGCCGGAACTACCAATACGCTGATGGTGAGGGTCAGTGTCAATAGCACGCCTCCGCTCGGCGGCACCGAAACTTTCACTGTTTATGTCAACCCATTATCCCCCGTGACCCTCGCGGACCCGCTCGTGGTGGATGGCTTTTTTCAGTTTCAAGTGAACGGTCCGCTCGGACCAACCTACTTGATCGAGGGCGCTTCGACCCCCTCTGGTCAGTGGAACAATCTCCAAACGATCACCCCTGTCGCTTTGCCGTTTACTTTCACGGAGACCAACGTCAATTCGCCCAGCCGGTTTTACCGCGTGCAGTTGGCCCAGTGACGCGTCCATGCGCGTTTCACCGGCTTGGGACTTTTTCGACGTGCAAAAAAGTCCCGGCGAGCGGAGCCGGGGCAGGATGTCAAGAATGAGCGCCGCCTTGCGCCCGCCGCAGAAGGTCCTCGGCGTGGCGGCGGGCCGCTTCGCTCTGGCCGCCCAGCATCCGGGTCAATTCGTTGACACGGTCCGTTCCCTCCAGGGGAGTGATTTCAGAGACCGTCCGCCCGGCTTCGGCGCGTTTTGTCACCACAAAATGCGAGGCGGCGGCGGCCGCGACCGCCGGCAAATGAGTAATGCAGATGACCTGGCGGCGGCGGGCGATTTGCGCCATTTTGGCCCCCACCACCGCGGCGGTTTCACCTCCCACATTGGCGTCGATTTCGTCGAAGACGAGCAGCGGGATTTCATCCTCGGCCGCCAACACGGTTTTCAAGGCGAGCATGACGCGGGAAATTTCCCCGGAAGAAGCGATGGCGCGCAAGGGGCGGGCCGGTTCGCCATCGTTGGGCGCGAACTGAAATTCAATTTCATCCAGGCCGGTGGCAGTGAAGGCCTGGCCGGCGCGCAGGTCGATTTCAAAATGGCAGCGTTGGAAGCCGAGATCACGCAATTGGTGCATGGCCGCCTTGGCCAGCCGCGGGAGCGCCTCGCGGCGTTGGGTGGAAAGTTGCTCGCCGAGGCGCCGCAATTCCCGCCGCTTTTTCTCCAACTCATCGTTCAGGCGGGCCAACTCGGCGTCGCGGCTTTCCAATTGGTGCAATTGCGCCTGCGCGGCCGCGCCGAAGGCGACCACCTCCGCCGTGGTCGCGCCGTACTTGCGGCGGAGGTTTTGCAGCAAGTTGACGCGCTCCTCCAGTTGGCGCAAATGGCCGGGGTCCACATCCACGGCGTCGGCGTAGCGATGCAAGGCGGCTTGCAACTCGGCCCAGGAGGCGACGGCCTGTTCGTGGAGGGCCAGGAGCGGGGCGGCGGCGGAGTCAAGCCGTTGCAGGGCCTGCAAAGTGCGGCCCAGAGCCCCGGCTTGGCGCAGCAGGGAGTCATCCTGTTCGGAGAGCAATTGCAGGGCGGCCTGGGAAAACTCCAGCAAACGGGCGGCGTTGCCCGCCCGCTGGAAATCCTCCTCCACGCGCGCCTCGTCCTCCGGGCGCAGTTGCGCGCTGGAAATTTCGTTGACTTGGAAGCGCAGCAAATCCAGTTGTTGCGTGTAAGCCCGTTCATCGACGATCAGGGCGGCCTTCCGCGCCTCCAATTCCTGCGTTGCGCGCAGCAGGGCGGTGAAGTTGGCGCGCGCGGGCTTGAGTCCGGCGTACGCGTCCAGAATGCTCAATTGCCGCGCCGGCTGAAAGAGGGATTGATGCTCGTGCGGCCCGTGCATATCGACCAATTCCTCCCCAACAGCCGCCAGCACTTGGAGAGTAGTCGGCGAACCGTTAATGAATTGGCGGTTGGCTCCGGCGGCGGTGAAAACCCGCTTGAGCAGCAACTGCTTTTCCGCGCAAGCTTCCAAGCCGTTTTCCTCGAGCAATTTTTCCACCGCGCCGCCTTCGCCCTGCAGATCAAAGACCGCCTCGACGGAGCAACTGTCGCTCCCGGCGCGCAAGAGCAGCCGGTCGGCGCGTTCGCCCAGGAGCAGGTGGAGCGCGCCGATGATAATGGACTTGCCCGCCCCGGTTTCGCCGGTAACGACGTTGAAACCCGCCGGCAGCAGCAGCGTGAGGTCCGAAACGAGGGCCAGGTTTTTTATGCGCAAAGTGCTCAACATGGCGGCAACCCCCACCCTACAATTCCCGGGCAGGACTGGAAATCTTAAAAAGCGGACCAGCGTTGTTTTTGAGCGCATGGCACTTTCTTACGAAAATCCTGCCGGCGAGTTGATGGCTTGAGTTTTCGAACCGCTCGATTGAGAATTGTTGATTGTCTGAAGTTGACCCCAAAGACATGATTACAAGGCGCGGGCGGCCTGGTTTTTAGCGACCGCAAAGAGGTGAAGGAAATGGTATTTTTGGTTCTTCGCTGTTTTTCGTGCAATAGATATGATTGACTTTCGTTTCGCGGGCTGGCCGATTCCCCAATCCCAACGGGATTGAATCATTCAGCCCAGCGTTGGCCCGACTCCCGGAGGGCCTACGCTGGGTCACCGCACGCCTGTTTCAAAACCCTGAAAGGGTTGCATCTCAATATCTTGCAAAAACCGATGCAACCCTTGCAGGGTTGATGGGAATTCCGTTTGGATGACGAAATACATTCCGTCCGTCAGGATGTTTTGGGGCTCAGTGCCCAGCGTCGGCTGGGCTTCGAAGCAGACGGAAATGCCCCTCAAGTAGCCTAAATACAGAACGGGAGGCGGCAAGAGGTTAGGAGGAACAAAGAAATCCACCCGAGGATTGTTAGTCCGCCTGGGACGAGACACAATTCAGGTGGAATGGGAGGCGATTTCGCCGGTGCATGCAAGCTTCCATCCGGGCAGGGACGCCAATCTGTTTATCTGAACAAACTTGGACTTGGGCTGTCTTTTTGGCATACGTTAAGTTTTGACTATGAATACTGGAATCAGCGCGTTGAATGAGCAGGTGCAGCGGGCGAGCGCATTCGCCCGCCCGCTCTTTAGTGAAATCGGCAAAGTCGTCATTGGCCAGAACTACCTGGTTGAGCGTCTCGTCATTGGGTTGCTGGCCAACGGCCATGTCCTCCTGGAGGGCGTTCCCGGCTTGGCTAAAACGCTCTCGGTCAAGGTCTTGGCCGCGGCGATCGACGTCAAATTCTCCCGGCTCCAGTTTACCCCGGACCTGCTCCCGGCGGATTTGATCGGGACGCAGATTTACAATCCGCAAACCGGCTCCTTTACCACGCGGCGCGGTCCGATTTTTGCCAACCTCATCCTGGCCGACGAAATTAACCGCGCCCCGGCCAAGGTGCAGAGCGCCCTGCTCGAGGCCATGCAGGAAAAGCAGGTGACCATTGGCGATCAAACCTTCAAACTGGAAGAGCCTTTTCTGGTCCTGGCGACGCAGAATCCCATCGAGCAGGAAGGAACTTATCCGTTGCCGGAAGCCCAGGTGGACCGCTTCATGTTGAAGTTGAAAATCGTTTATCCCTCGCGCGAGGAAGAGCGGCAAATTCTGGATTTGATGGCCCGCACGTCGGCCCCCGCGACCGCCGCCAAGGTGGTCACGCCCCAGCAAATTCTGGAAGCCCGCCAGGTGATCAATGACATTTATATTGATGACAAAGTCAAGGACTACATCGTGGACCTGGTCTGCTGCACGCGTGATCCGGCCGCGTATAAGATCGGCGGTTTGCAAGGGATGATCCAGCTCGGCGCCTCACCCCGCGCCACCATCGCTTTGACCCTGGCGGCCAAAGCCTATGCGTTCTTGCGGGGACGCGGCTACGTCACGCCGCAGGACGTCAAGAGCATCGGCTTGGATGTGCTCCGCCACCGGGTCGCGGTCACCTACGAGGCGGAAGCGGAAGAAAAGAGCAGCGAGACGATTATCACCAAGATTTTCAATGAATTGCCCGTGCCGTAAAGAATGATTCCACGCGAAATACTCAAAAAAATACGGCAGATTGAACTGCGCACAACGCGCCTGGTGTCCGAGACGCTCGGGGGACAGTACCACAGCGTCTTCAAGGGCCAGGGGATGAATTTCGAGGAAGTGCGCGAATACCAGCCGGGGGATGAAGTCCGCGCCATTGATTGGAATGTGACCGCGCGGATGAACCACCCGTTTGTCAAAAAATTTGTCGAGGAGCGGGAATTGACCCTGATGCTGGTGGTCGATTTGAGCGGATCGGGTCTTTTCGGTTCGGGCGAGCAATCCAAGCGCGAACTGGCGGCGGAAATTGCCTCCGTCCTGGCTTTTTCCGCCATCCGCAACAATGACAAGGTGGGCCTCATTCTTTTTACAGAAGAAGTGGAGAAATACATTCCGCCCAAGAAAGGCCGCCGCCACGTCTTGCGGGTCATTCGGGAAATCCTCTGCTTCCAGCCGCGCCGCCTCGGCACCAATTTCAAAACGGCCTTGGACGTGCTCAACCGCCTGACGCGCCGCCACGCCATTGTGGTCGTCCTGTCCGATTTCCTCTTTGAGCATGGCGCCGCCGGCAAGCCGGAATCCGGTGGCGGCTCGTCCTTTCTGGTCTCCCCAACTTTGGGGCCGCGCACTTTGCCGGCGCTGCGCCAGGCCAACCGCCGCCATGACCTGATCGCCATCCAAGTGGTGGATCGTTTCGAGCTGGAATTGCCCGCGCTGGGCCGCTTGCACTTGAGTGACGCGGAGACCGGGCAGAGGATCGAGGTCAATACCAATGACGTCCGCAAGCGGCGGGCCTTTGCCGATCGCCGCGCCCGCCATCAGGCGGAACTCATGCGGCAACTGCGCTCGGCTAACATCGACGTAATTGAAGCCCGCGCCAGCGAGCCGTACGCGGCGGCGCTGGGCAAGTTTTTTGAGACGCGCGAAAAACGGCGGCGGCACGGCAGGTCATGAATACGAATTCCGCGCTCATCGTTCCCGCTCAAGGTCCGGCGTCCACCAACGCCCCGCTGGCCTTTAAGGACACGCTCAAACCGCTCATCGAAATTCCCAATGGCTGGCTGTGGTTTTTCTGGATCGCGGGCTTGCTGGCGGCGCTGGCCGCGGCCTGGTTTGGCTGGCGTTATTGGCGCAAGAAGGCCGCGGCCGTCCCGGTCGTTCCACCGGTGCCACCCCACATCCGGGCGCGTCGCCGCCTCGAACAAGCGCTGGCGCTGATTAGCGAACCAAAGCCTTTTTCCATTGCCGTTTCCGATGCCGCGCGCGCCTATTTGGAAGAACGGTTCAATTTCCACGCCCCGGAGCGGACGACGGAAGAATTCCTCTCCGAACTGCAAAGCACGAACTTGTTGACCACCACCCAAAAGCAAAGTCTGGCCGGTTTTCTGGAAAGCTGCGATCTGATCAAGTTCGCCAAGTACGAACCGACCGAGACGGCCCTGCGCGGCCTCTACGACGCGGCCCTCCGCCTGGTCGATGAAACCGCGCCAGGGGTGCGCCTCGCCCCGCCCGTGATCGATCCCGCACCGGCCAGTTCCACGCCATGACCTTCGCGCATCCATATGTTTTGCTGGGGTTGCTGCTGCTGCCCGTGCTGGCCTGGTTGAAAGGCAAGGCCGGCCAGAGCTCGGCCTTTGTCTATTCCTCCATCGACCTGGTCCGTCCCATCTCCGGCCTGCGCCGGTCTCGCGCGGGAGCCATCCTGGCCAATTTGCGCTGGCTGGCCCTGGCTCTTTTCATTCTGGCCCTGGCCCAGCCGCGCTTGGTGCGCGGAGAATCGCATATCAAGGCCAGCGGCATCGACATTGTCGTGGCCATTGATCTTTCCGGCAGCATGCGTTCGGAGGATTTCGGCCAGGGGCTCAGCCGCATCAAACTGGCCAAGGAAGTGTTGTCCAAGTTTATTGACAACCGTCCGGATGACCGCATCGGCCTGGTCGCCTTCGCCAAGGAAGCTTATATTGTTTCGCCGCTGACGCTGGATCATGACTTTTTGCAGGAGAATTTGACCCGGATGGACATTGGCAAAATAGATGAAAACGCCACCGCGATTGGCTCCGCCCTGATGGCCGCGCTCAACCGGCTGAAGGACCTCAAGGACAAGAGCAAAATTGTCATTCTCATGACAGACGGACAAAACAACTCCGGCAGAATTCAGCCCCTGACCGCGGCCGACGCCGCCGCCGCGCTGAACGTCAAGGTTTATACCATCGGCATCGGCATCCGCGGCAAGGCGCCCTACCCGTTTGTCGATCAGTTCGGGCAGAAGCGTTATCAATACATGGACGTGGATATCGACGAGGACACCCTGGGCAAAATCGCCCAAAAGACCAATGGCCGCTATTACCGCGCCGACAGCGCGGAAACGTTGCGCAAGATTTACGCGGAAATTGACCGCCTGGAAAAAACGGAAGCCGAGGTCAAAAAATACCAGCATTACGATGAACTCTTCGGCGAAGTGACCATCGCCGGCCTTGCTATTTTCCTGCTGGAAATGATCCTTGGCCAGACGGTCTGGAGAAAATTGCCCTAAGAGATGAAAATATTCGCGCATCCACAAGTGCTCTGGGTCCTGCTGGCCGTCGTCCCCGCCTTGGTCGGTTTTTTGACCTGGTCCTGGAGAGTCAAACAGAAATTAATGCGGCAGTTTGTCCATGCCCGGCTGCTCCCGGGCCTGACGGTGGGTGTTTCCACCGCGCGGCAGAAGGTTCGCCTGGTCTTGTCCGTGGCGGCGGTGGTGGGCGCTCTCCTGGCCCTGGCCCGGCCGCAATGGGGCTTTGCCTGGGAGGAAGCCCACCAGCAGGGGCTGGACATCATCATCGCGATTGACACCTCGCGCAGCATGCTGGCCCAGGACGTGGCTCCCAATCGGCTCGAACGGGCCAAGCTGGCGATCATCGACCTCATGCGCCTGGCCAAAACGGACCGCCTCGGTCTGGTCCCCTTTGCCGGCTCCGCCTTCCTGCAAGCGCCGCTGACCCTGGATGAAAATGCCTTTCAACAAGCGGCGGATGCGGTCTCCGTGGGCATCATTCCGCAGGGCGGAACAGCGCTGGCGGATGCGATCAAAACGGCGGCGGCGGCCTTTGAAAAAGGCAATGACAATCATAAAGTTTTGGTCCTCTTCACCGATGGTGAAGATCATGACGCGGAGGACGAAACCATCGCCGCGGCCAAGGCGGCGGCCCAGGCGGGCATTCGCATCTTTACCATCGGCGTGGGAACACCGGCCGGGGAACTCTTGCAAGTGCGCGATGAGCAAGGCAACCCGGTCTTCGTCAAGGATGAGAATGGCAACGTGGTCAAATCGCATTTGAATCAAACCTTGCTGCAACGGATCGCCACGGAAGCGGGCGGCTTTTACCTGCCGCTGCAAGGCGCCAACCCCATGGAGACGCTCTACGCGCGCGGTCTCGCCCCCCTGCCCAAGACGGAAGAATCCACCCGTCTGACGCGGGTTTATAACGAACGTTATCATTGGCCGTTGGGCTTCGCGCTTTTGTGCCTCGTGCTCGAGGTGCTCCTGCCGGAAAGCCCGCGCGCCCGCCGCACGGAGAAGGCCCCCGCCGCCGGGGCTTTGGCGCAGACGGCCGCGATGCTCCTCTTCCTTCTGACCGCCACCAGCGCGCACGGCTCGCCTTCCAGCGCTTACCGTGACTTTCAATCGGGCAATTTCAGCAATTCCTTCGAGGAATACAGCCGCCTCGCGGAAAAAAAGACCAACGATTACCGCCTGCATTACGACGCCGGGGCGGCGGCTTATAGGGCCAAGCAACTGGACAAAGCTTTGGAACAGTTCGACGCCGCCCTCAATTCCCCGGAGATCATTTCCGATCCCAAAGCCCAACAACACGCTTACTACAATCTCGGCAACACGCTCTACCGCGCCGGCGAGCCGCTTTCCGATGCCGAACAAAAGGAGAAATTGTGGCAGGCCTCGGTGGAGAATCTCGGCCACGCCCTGCGCCTCAACACCAATGATCTGGACGCGAAAAACAACCTGGCCTACGTCAAACAAAAAATCGAGCAGTTAAAGCAGCAGCAACAGCAGCAGCAAAAACAAGACAAGGACAAGGACAAGAAAGATCAGAAAAACCAGGACCAAAAGGACCAGCAACAACAGCAGGGGCAGGACAAGAAGGACGACAAAAACCAGCAGCAGCAACAGTCGGCCAAACAGGACCAGCCAAAGGATCAGGATAAGAAATCCGAGCAGCAGAAAAAGGACGAGCAAAAGGCCCGCCAGGAGCAGGCGAAAAAGGACGAGGAAAAGAAAGCCCAGCAGGCCCAGAAAGGTGAGGACAAGAAAGACCAGGACAAGGAAAAGGGCGAGGCGGCGGCCATGGCCCAGGCGCAAATGACCCCGCAGGAAGCCCGCCAATTGCTGGAGGCGCAGAAGGAGGACGAAAAGGTGCTGATCTTTACGCCGGAAAACCAGCCGCTCAAAAGCCAGCCCGGCAAGGTCAAAGATTGGTAGGCTACTTGAGGAACATCATCGCCAGCATGATGCCAATCCCCACCGCTAGCACGATGACTACCGCGAGGAAAATCTTCGTCCCGGTATTGCTCTTCTTGGCAAAGGCGTTTTTGTCAATGGCAACGGTTTTGGTGGCCGGCTCCTGCCCGAGCTTGACTCCCTGCGGGATGACCATGGTTTGATCCGGCAATTTCTTCGGAGGCGCCTTTTGCGCTCCGCTGTCCTCCAGCCGCATCTCGATCTGGCCCAAACGCAGAATCTGCCCCGGTTTAATCGGCGCCTCTCCGGTAATTTGGTTCCCGTTGATAAAAGTGCCGTTGGTGGAATTGAGGTCATGGATGATGACCCCGCCCTCGCGCACCAGCACCTCGCAATGATGGCTGGACACGGAAGCCTCCGGGATGGGGAACATATTGTCATCCACCCGTCCAATCGTGGTCTTCTCGGCGGACAGCTCGATAGCCTTACCCGTCAGTCCTTCGCTCAGAATTACAAGTCTTGCCATATTAGGGCGTGTGCGCATTATCCTCAGCCGCACCGCCAAGTCAATGGATTTTCCTGCCGGGGAAACACCTACACAGGCGTTTAATACCCATAAAATCCTGGTCGCCATAGGCTGAAATCTGGTCCATGGTCGGCCTCTTGCTCACCGCGGGTTCGCTTGCGGGTTGGACTTTTCCATTTTGTCTTCGCTATGGGTTTCTTCCCATTTGTCGATCAAGGGCGTGTGTCGGCGGGTTTCCTCCAGGAGGACACGCGCTTCTTCCGGCGTGCGCACCACTTTGGGCCGGAGAAAGACCAGCAGCTCGACGCGATTGCCGGATTTGTCCTTTTTCCCGAAGAGATAATTCAGGCCGGGAATGCTGCCCAGGACGGGGGTCTTGTAAGTGCTTTTGGTGATTTGCTTTTGGATGATGCCGCCCAGGACCAGGGTCTCGCCGGCCTTGGCGGTGAGCTCGGTGCGGAATTGGGCCGTGTCAATCACAACCTGGCCCTGAATGGTCTGCGTCGGGTCAATCGTGGAGGACTCCGCGCGCACCCGCAGGGAAACATCCCCGGTCTGGTTGATGTGCGGCTCGACCTCCAAAATGACGCCGACATTGCGGTAGGTGAAGTTCTCTTGCAAGCCACCCACGGCGGGTTGCTGGCTGCCGGTGATGATGGGCACCTGCTGGCCGACAAACAGCTTGGCCATGTCGTTGTCCGAGATGGTGATCTGCGGCTCGGAAATGACGGTGGCGTCGGTCTTCTGCTGCAGGAACTGGATGAGAAAGTCCATGCTCATATTGCCTGTCAATACTCCCGAGCGCAGGCTGGTCATGGCCTGGGCGACCGAGGCGGCCGTGCCGGAAGCGGCCGGCGTATTGACGGTGGTGGGACCGCCGACGCCTTTCTGATAATTCCCCCCCAGTTGCGGCATCAAGGAGTTCTGGTAATCCGAACCGGAAAAAACCTGGCTGCCGTTGGGAGAATAGCGCACCCCCATGTTGTCCAAATAATTGGCCGAGACTTGCAGCAATTTGGCGTCAATCAAAACTTCCGCCGGCGGAACGTCCATTTCCTCGATCATGCGGTTGACTTGGGTGAACAGATGCATGTTGGCGGTGACGAGCAGGGAAT
>Ga0182016_10002767_pt1 | contig 20306 bp, 13 predicted proteins | sample 712S2MmetaG_FD_120491 | JGI IMG/M metagenome (GOLD analysis project Ga0182016, IMG submission 120491) | Permafrost microbial communities from Stordalen Mire, Sweden - 712S2M metaG | ecosystem: Environmental > Terrestrial > Soil > Wetlands > Permafrost | place: Sweden: Stordalen | collected... | reverse complement strand
GCAGACACTATCTGTCACTTTCACTCCGACCGATACGCTCGACTTCACCCCGGCAACATCCAGCGTCACGTTGACCGTGAGCCAGGCGACGCCGTCGATCACCTGGCCAACTCCGGCTGCCATTACTTATGGGACAGCGCTGAGCGCGGCCCAGTTCAATGCAACATCTCCCGTTGCCGGCGCATTTATTTACAGTCCAGCGGCTGGCACAGTTCTAACGGCGGGCACGCAAAAGCTCACAGCCACCTTCACCCCAACCGACACTACCGACTACACGACGGTGACCTCCAGCGTCACGCTGACGGTGAACCAGGCCACACCCGCCATCACGTGGCCAACCCCGGCCGCGATCACGTATGGCACGACTCTCAGCGGGACACAGCTCGACGCCAGTTCGCCAGTGGCCGGAACGTTTGTCTACAGTCCGTCCGCCGGAAGCGTCCTCGGAGCGGGCTCGCAGCAGCTTTCGGTCACCCTGAGCCCAACCGATGCAACCGACTACACCAACGCGACGGCAAGCATCACACTGACCGTAAATCAGCAGCCGCAAACGATCAGTCTTTCAACCGGCACTCAGGCGTACGCGGCAGGGGTAACGTTTGGAACTGCTTCGCTGGGCTTGAATGCGACCTCGACTTCGGGACTTCCAGTTTCATTCAGCGTCGTCTCCGGGCCGGCAATTCTTAGTGGGACCTCGCTGACGATCACCGGTGCGGGTACAGTTGTTATCTCCGCGAGCCAGGCAGGGAACGCCAATTATCTTGCTGCATCGCCAGTAACTGAAAGCATCACGGTCAACAAGGCTCTGCCCATGGCCGCGGTTGCCAGCAGCGTCAACCCGGTCCTGGTGCAGAATTCGATCACGCTGACCGCGACCGTTACTTCGGGGGCGGGCACTGCCACCGGGACAGTGACGTTCATGGACGGCACAACGCCGTTGGGCACAGGCACACTTGCAAGCGGCGTAGCTACCTTCTCGTCGTCGAGCCTCTCCGTCGGCACGCACACCATCACTGCCTCTTATGGAGGGGATGCAAACTTCCTACCCGCGGCCACCACTCCGTTAGCGCAGTTGATCCAGGATTTCTCTTTCACGATCTCCGCATCCTCGGTTACGGTCAAGCCCGGAGGCACGGCAGTCTTCACGTTCACAGCGAACCCCATGAATGGAACCACCTTCCCGTCTGCGATCACATTGACTCTCAGTGGATTGCCCACTGGAACCACGTATAGCTTCTCGCCAGCCACGATTGCGGCGGGCGCCGGATCAACCACGGTCACATTGACGGTTGATACACCGCAGTCCCAGGCCGGCGCGCAGCCGTTGACGATCCATCCCGGTACTGAGGTTGCCGCAAATCGCCGCGGTCCAGCTAGCGGAAAAACAAGCAACCTGGCCTACAGGCTGGCCCCGTTGTCACTCGCATTGGTGCTGCTGCCGTTTGCCGGACGGTTGCGGCACACCGGGAAACGGCTAAGCAAAATCACGTGGGTGTTTTTGCTGTTGACCGCGGGCATGGCCGCTGCAGCGGGGATCAGCGCTTGCGGCGGAAGCTCAGCGAGCGGATTCTTCGCCCAGCCCCAGCAGAGTTACACGGTCACTGTAACCGGAACGTCGGGTGCCCTGTCGCACTCCGCAACAGTCACCCTCACGGTTGAGTAACAAGGAGACGGATGAACAAGAGTAGATCGATTCACCGCGGTGTATTCCTTGCATGCGCGTGCCTGTTGGCCGGGACGACCGGTTGGGCGCAAAAGAGCCCCACCGCCGCGCCAAAGACGCCGATCTCGACCGATGTGTCGGTGACCTATTCGATTGAGCGAGCAAAGATCGCGCCAGGAGCCTGCGGCTGCTTCTGGCTGCAGGGCGCAGGCGTGGACGCCGCTGTCACTTTCTGGAAAGGGTTTGGCGTGGCCGCCAGCTTGGCCGGAGAACATGCCGGAAGCGTGGAGCCGGGCGTGGATGTGAACAAGATCGATTTCACCGCGGGCCCGCGCTACACCTATACAGCGTGGAAGAGCCACACCGCGGCCACCGATCAGCGTCGCTTGCAGGTCTTCGGGCAGGGACTCTTCGGCTATATGCACGGTTTCGACGGCGTGTACCCGGCAACTGGTGGAGTGGTGTCGAGCGCCGGTTCGCTGGCCATTGAAGCAGGCGGGGGTTTGAACCTGTTTTTTACCAAGAACCTGGGAGCGCGCTTGATTGAAGCGGAATACGTAAGGTCGGCGTTGCCCAATACGGCGGCCAACACTCAGAACGATATGCGGCTTTCATTTGGCCTGGTCTACCACTTTGGAGCGGGCGCGCCACCTCCGCCAACGGCGACGCAGGTTCAACCGGTTCAACGAACAGCCGCGCCGGTGCAATAGGCTCACAGAACGCACAATCGCCACGCAGATGAAAACAGCACAACATACGAGTATGGTCGCACCGGGCTGTTCATTTGGCATAACCGGGCTGTGGAGTCAACTGCTGCGGCGTCAATAAGAGCAGGTGGAGGGGCTCGGTCTTGCTGCGAGCGGTACAGACGATTTGCCCCCGATCGTTGATGCTGAATGCATTCAGGATAATCCAGGGCGATCCCTTGGGCAGAAGATCGTTCAAGTCGACCATGCGACCGTCCCGCCACAGAAATGCATGACGTTTGTGAGCGGTAACATTGGATGCGCCAACCACGTCTCCATTGTTGTTGATTCCCGACGCTTCGCTCGGATCACTGCCTAATGTGCCAAGATCCTGCATTGCTCCGTTGGCATAAAGAAATGCGCGAACTCCATCGTCGGTGTCGCTGAATCCAACAATCTGTCCGCGGTCGTTAATTGCGCGTGCGCTGCTTCCATGTCCCCCCGGAAGCGTTCCGATATCCTTGATCTTCCCTTTCACCCATGAAACCGCATGGTTGGCCTTGCTGTCCTTGTCCGCCTCCCCAACGATCACTCCCTTATTGTTGATGGCGTAGGCCGCGCTCGATTTTCCGGTAGGAAGGGTACCCAGGTCGGCGGCTTCGGTCCCGGTCAGCAAAAACGCGTGACGTCCGCCGCCGGCAAGACTTGCAGTGCCAACCGCCGCGCCTTTGTCGTTCAACCCAAGGACGCGGTTATCCCTACCGCCCAGTCCTGGAATGTTCTGAATCTCCCCGCCGTGCTGTATGAAACCGTGCGTGGTCGATGTGCTGTCAACAAGATTGCGACTTGTATTCATCCAGCCGGCAATCTCACCGCGACTATTGATCGCATGGGCGATCGTGTTCGGATAACCCGCCACGTCTTCGATAGTCGTCGTCTTACCGCCGCGCCATACCGTTGCGCGAACTGCTCCATTCACCTTGGTCCAATAGGCGACTGTGCCATCCCTGTTCAAGGATGGGACCACATCGTCGGCTATAACGACAAAGGGTCCGAGATCGTCGATCGTGTAGGACGCGGTGTTCGATGGAGCGGCTTCATTCGGTGCAGTCTTTTGCTGTCCCAGCCCCGCGCCCGCGCCGAAGAGAATCAATATCAGGCAGATTCCGAGAGACACAGAGTTTCGGGATGGAAGAGGACGCGCAATGAAGGCTGAAGATGGGAAGGTGTCTGACATACCCGAAGGAATGACCTGCATGGCCACAATGATATAGCAGTCTTCATGCAAGTTGAAACATGGGTCACTCGGAACGAGTCGAGCAACGGTTCAACGCGGGACACGCAGAAAAGCTGTTCATGGCTGCATGCGCGCTGTCGAAGGGACAGTTTTGGATTGTTCGGATTTGGAGATCGCCGCAGTGTGCAGAGGACGCAAAACCGCTCCTGCCCGGCTCTGACGTTCATGGTATAGTTTCGATACTGGACGGCATGTTCTGAGCTTCCTATGAGCGATCTGGTACATCCCAACGAGTGTGGTGACCCATTGCAATTTATCCGAGTTTGGCTAAACGAATCCCCCCATTGCCGACTCAAGCGCTTTCCAACCAGAGACCTTCGAATCAGCCTGGTTTCAGGCTTGATCGCTGTCTGTTTTGTTGTGGCGCAATGCGCGCACTCTCAGGAGGCAGCAGCTTCAGAGGAGAACCATCTCGAAAGCAATCCGCCGGCGGCGACGGAAGTGCGGGCAGAGCCTTATGCTCTTGAGGCGACTGTGCCCGCGCTCGATGGCGTGACAGGTAAGGATTCCAATGGGGCAACGAACTTCCTTGCGGAGGGTTTAGCCGCGCCGTGGGCAGAGAGTGCAGCAGCTTCGGAGCCGAGAAAGCGAAACTGGTTCAACCTTCCGGGGCAGAGCGAAATCATTATTGAAGGATTGATGTCCTATGGCAATTACAGAATCTTTGCCTCGGGATACTATGAAAAGCTCTATACGGCCGGGGTGGAATACGACCGGCATTCCTGGGGCTACCTCCTTAAGGGGGAACTGGATTATGTAGGTGAGTTTCTGCCATTCGTTCTTTTGAACAAGCCGCTGAGCACGGATATCTGGGGCAACCCGTCACTGCCGGTGGCTGTTTCAAAGACAGTCCGCGAGAATGTGCCTGGCATTGGTCTTTTTCCTATAGGTTTTCGTTTGCAGTGGCGCAACAAGAAGAGGATTCGGCCCTACCTTGAGGCCAAGGGCGGAATCCTGGTCTTCGCGAAGAAGGTGCCCTCATCGAAAGCTACCTATGAGAACTTCAGCTTGCAATCTGCGGGCGGTGTACAGGTAAAGATGAGCGAACGATGGGGACTGCGCCTTGGCCTGTTCAGCGATTTCCATTTTTCGGACGACTTTATCGTGCCGGTCAACCCCGGGCTGGATGTGATGAACGCGAACCTGGGGCTGAGCTACCACTTCTAGTGCGGTGAGTCTGAAGTTTAACGAAGAAAAAATGCAGATTCTCATTCGACATCGCTCAGACGAAACTTTTATTGCGAGTCGGGTTGCTTTTGATGAACTAGCTGGTTGAGAGTTGAGGTTTCCCGCCCTTGCGATAGGAAAAAATCGCAAGAACGGGGCACGGGGCATTTTAGGCAGATTGTGGATTCATCGTGGGTGTAACTTTCTGCCGAGTCAAGATGCGCAGAATGACATGCGGTTTTGAAATTGCTATTTCTGCGGCAATTGAGACATCTCGGTTCGCGCTTGTTTCAAGGGCGGCAAATCCGCGTCGGCGACATTCCATATTTCAAGAAAGCGCGCATACTCTGCTTTTGCTTCGCTGGGCTTGTTTTGGTGTTTCAGGGCACGGGCAAGGTTTAGATGAGCCAGCGCGTGGAGCGACGTCAACGGGTCGTCTATGCCGGGATTGTCGATCAATTTGCGAAACTCGGCTTCTGCCTCGGACGTGTTGCCTGCGGCTAGAAATGCTTGCCCTCGCTGGTAGGCGACCGTAGGGTCGCGAAGCTCGTAGGGCTCAGCCGCACGCAGCAATTCCACCGCGTCCGAAGATTTGCCGGCACGCAGCGCCAATGCGGCTGAGACCGCAGGAACATACTCCGCATTCACCAATGTGTCTTGCGGAGACTCCTTCTCGCGGGCAAGGGCTGCCGTTCTTGCCGCGGCGGGATCGCTCAGCTCGGCCATCGCATAAAGCCGGTCCATGAATGTGTCGTCGCCGGTGAAGGATTCGGCCAATTCTTTCGCGCGAGCGGTCAATCCCATATCGGCGAGGATGCGCGGCCGGTAGGCGTCGATGGTCGCCATGTCCGCTTCGACGTGGTCGCGGTGAGCTGCGGTTGCCGCGCCGGTGAACAGCGCTTCGGAGTCGCGAGCGCGGCCATCGGCGAGCGCGGCCATCGCGGCTTGCTGAAGTATCTGGGCCTCGGAGGTAGTCCCGCGCGCCCACGCGATCTGTCTGTCGACTTCCTTCTGGTCGTGGCGCAGGGCTGCAATCTGCAAGGCGAGGCCGTGGCAGGCGGGGGAATCGATCTTGTGCTCGACCGTGGTGTTGAAATACTCGAGTGCCTTGTCGTATTGACCAAGATGCTTGAAAGTTCGCATCGCTATTTCGTAGAAAATTCCGTTCCAGGCTCCGTTCGCTCTGTCCTGTTGGATCAAGCGGAGCGCCACGTCCGCCGACTGCTGATATTGGCCGATCCAGTTATAGAAGTTGGTCAAATTGGCCATCGCAACCGTGTCCTGCGGATAGGTTGCCAGCCAAAGCTCAAGAGTGTCCTTCATTGCAGGCACGTCTCCGGTCACGCTTTGGTGATAGCGATAGGCAATCTGGAACTGCTGGCGCTCGCCGACAGTGTCGCGCATCGCATAAGCCTTTGAGATGTATTCCCGATCGTGAACTTTGTCACCCAGGTTGAAGTACGTCGACGAGAGATCCGAATATGCAATCGCAAAATTGGGGTCGAGATCGATTGCATGCTTGTACAGCCTTTCAGCATCCTCGTTCTTGCCGCTATTGATAAAGTCGGTCGCCTGAGTGTAGGCCTTCAGTGCTTCGAGAGACGACGTTCGCTCCAGAAAGAGCTTTTTGTCGAAATGGTTCAACGAGGCGCGGGATTCACCCACATCGCGGCGGATGCGGTCGGTCACCTCCTCCTCGGCGCGGAGAACGCCGTCCTTGGATTCGGCTTCCTCCTTGCGGGCCGCCACCAGGCTGCCGTCGCTGCATGCGTTGGCGCTCATAGTTACCAGGTAACGGTTGCCGACGGCGGCGATGGATGGCGTCAGGTACACCTGTGCATTCAGGCGCTGGCATGCTTCACGTACATCCTCACCGGTGATGGGCGCGCCTGGCTTGCGGTTCATCAGCTGAAGCGCATGCCGCAACCGCCCCTCGCCAATCACCGTAAAAAAAGGCGACTGCAGCAAATCGATCTGTACGATCTTGTTCAGTGTGCGATCGAAGGTTGCGTCGCCGGTTGAGTTCTCAAGGTCGGCAATGACCAGGCGCACGTGGCCCTCGGGTTTGGGGTGAAGGCGATTCCAGCCAAACCAACCGCAAGCTCCAAGCAGAAGCGCGGCTGGGACTCCGAGGGCTACCCACTTGCTCTTGCGGCCCCGAAATACGGAGCCAAGGCCGAGCCAGGGCTTTCGCTTTTGCAATTCCACTGGCGCAGGAAACGACTCCTCGATTACTACATGGGTGCGTTCCCTGACGCGCTGTACCAGAATGTCCTGGTCCCGGGAAGGTGCGTCGGCCATGGCCGTCTGCTCAACCCGCGCCGCGAACTGGTAACCGCGGCCGGGGACGGTCACGATGCACTCTGAGCGGTCGCCAAGCGCCTTGCGCAGGGATGAGACCTGTCGGGCAAGGTTTCCCTCTTCCACAAACGATTCCGGCCACACGGCTTGAAAGATTTCTTCCTTGGTTAAGACCCGGCCAGGGTTGGCCGCCAGGTAAATCAGGATCTCAAATGCTTTGGGATAAAGCGGAATCGGCGCGCCATTGCGCGTGAATGTGCGGCTGGCGGGGTCCAGCTCAAACTCGTCGAATCGAAAAATGCCATTAGTTGTCAACGACATAAACGATTTTCACATTCTTTCCAAAGTTTTCTGAAATGTTTTCCAGCCGATTCAAGACATTCGATCTCGGCTTGCGCTCTAGTGACGATCAAGCGGGAAACGACAACGACAGCTTATCAGGAGCGTGCGCATGAAACTCATTCCCCCAAAACTGGGGCCCACAGAAAGCAACAGTGGGAAAACCGATGCGGGACGGCAAGTACACCGCCGGATCGAAATCACCGTCGAGCGGGAGATTGTTTCGGTGCTTGTAAAGGGCAGACCGGAAAGCGGTGCGGCCGATCAGGCATGGGATAGGGCTGGGCCGGAAAGCGAGCCCGTGCAGTTGATTCAAGCCCCGACAGACGATTCAGAAGAGACATCAACGATTCACCCACCCGCACCTCCGCATATCGACTGATTCGATTGGGAAGGTGGCGAAAGGAGAGAGTCCTATGCAGGCATCAAGAAGGATTTCAGTGTTTATGGGCATGAGATTGCGCTCGGCCCTAACCGCAACTTTGCTGCTGGTTTCCCTTGGAGCCGGCAGCGTAGAACTAGCGCCGGCACAAACCGGTGCTGAGACGGCCGTGCAAGGAACGGAGGAGTCAACGGCCCCGGTCATTCCTCAACAGGTGCGTTATGCCGGCAAAGTGGCGACTCGCGCCGGTGAGAATGTAGAGGCTGAGTTTCGCATCTACGCCGCTGCCGAGGGCGGTGATCCGCTGTGGACGGAAACGCAACATGTAACCGTAGGCGAGGATGGTTCCTATTCGGTGCTGCTGGGCTCTGCCAGTTCTGCCGGCCTTCCGCAGACTGTGTTCGCCGGTGGCGCGGCGAGATGGCTGGGGGTGAGCGTAGAGCGGGGTGCGGAACAGGAGCGCGTGCTTTTGTCCAGTGTTCCATATGCCATGAAGTCGGCCGACGCCGAGTCGCTCTCCGGCCACGCAGCTTCGGATTTCGTCACCCAGGAACAGTTGGCGCAACTAGCCGCTCATTCAGAACAACCAGCCACTGCAACTCTCGAAGCACAGTCAAATGCCTCGGGTCCGGTGAGTGGGCTGGGAACGACGAGCTCAGTCCCGCTTTGGACTGGGGCAAACGCATTGGGCAACTCGGTAATCACCCAGTTGGGTTCGAATATCGGCATAAACCTGGCAGCGCCGAGCGCGACGCTGGACGTGGCCGGATCGGCGACAATTCGGGGAACGCTTAGCGTAGGCCCGGTAGCTCCAGCAACGGCCGCTGGCGGACAGAATTCTCAGCACCTGAACCTGACTGCCGATGCCTGGTCGACGGCAACTAATTCCGCCTTGGCGCAAACGTTCGACTGGGTCGCGGCGGCTGTCGGCAATAACACGGCCAGCCCAAGCGGCGCACTCTATCTTCAATTTCAGAGTGGCGCTGGAGCACGCACAAATCTCCTCAACATTAACAGCGCAGGGGTCATCAACTGGGCGACTGGGCAGACCTTTCCCGGAACCATTGGCAGCGTGACCGCAACCAGCCCTGTGACCGCGACGACTACATCGGGAGCTGTCAACTTGGGCCTGAATACCTCGACACTGGAAACCATATTGAATGGCGTCTATCCGCAGTTAGGCGCGGCCAACACATTCACAGGCAACCAGACCATCACCGGTAACGCCAGCATCTCTGGCACACTGACTGCCGGCGGCACCACTCTCGGCCAAACCTCTGTTTTGGGGCCGATGCTGGTTGCGGACGGCATTGCGGCGGGAGGTCCTGTTTCGGCAAAGAACACGTTGCAGGTCGTTCCAACGGTTCCAGCAACTTCAACTTTACCGGGCGTTTCGTACCTGGGGGTGTCCTCTTCGGCCTGGAACCCCAGCACCGATAGTGCGGTTCAGCAGAATTTCTATTGGGAGGCGGCTCCAGTCAACAACAACACCGTGAGTCCCACTGCCAATCTCAACCTGCTGTACCAGGCAGGCGGTGCGCTCGAAGCAACCGGGCTCTCCATCAACAGCAGCGGCCTATTGACCTTTGCTCCCGGGCAAACATTCCCCGGAACAGGTGCAGGCACCATCACCGGTATCACCACTACAAGCCCACTGGCGGGCAGCGGCACGTCGGGTTCGGTGGCGTTGGCAATCAACGAGACCAAGCTCTCCGCCGACATCACGCCGACGCTCGAAACCACGTTCAATGCCAAATACGCACAATTGAGCGCTTCCAACAATGACTTCACGGGATCGCTGGAGGCCAGCAAGCTCACGGGCGGAGCCCTGGGTGTTCCCGCAATTCTTGGCACCGGTGGGGAAGGCGCCACTGGCGTCTTCGGGCTGACAGACACCGGAGTTGGACTGCTCGGCATCTCCGAGGCGCCACAAAATGGCAATGCAGGTGTGCTTGGCCAGACTTATATCGGCAATAGCGCGACCTATGCGACCGAAAAGGCCGACCAGGTTGCCGGCGTTTGGGGCGACACGACGGGGAATCCCAACAATGCCTACGCAGCCGGAGTCATCGGCACCGCGGACAACGCCGACGGCGGCACATTTTTCAATAACAGCACAGATTATGCGGCCATTTACGGCAGGAACCTGGGCACTGGAAATGGTATTTCGGGTATCGCATCCGGTGCCGGAACCGGCGTCGTGGGCAACTCAGCTACGGGCTTCGGCGTGCAGGGCAACGGATTCGTCGGGGTGAGTGGAATCACTACTTCATCCACGGGAGCCGGGGTGTCGGGACAGACATCCGCGACCTCCTCCAACGCGGTGATAGGAGTGGCAACCGCAACCTCCTCGAATGGGGTGGCCGGTTTCGCATACAACGGCAGCTCAGATGGGATATATGGAGAAGCCGATGCTATAAATAGCGGCACGCAGGTGTCGATTGGCGTACAGGGGTGGGCAAGCGCGGCTATCGGAGTTATGGGTACGACCGCCGGAACCAGCAATGTCTTCAAGTATCTCAATTCTCGTGGAAACGGCCAAGCGGGCGTGTGGGGCGATAGTGCCGCTTCTCTCGCCAACGACAATGTGCTTGCAGCCGTTCTCGGCACGGCGGACGTTGGGGAGGCTGGGGAGTTTTGGAACAACAGCGACGACCTGCCCACCATGGACCTCGTCAACCAAGGTACCCAAGTGACCCTTACTGACATTGCAAGAGCCAGGAAGGGCCCGTTTAATGTGTTGATGGCCTCGACTCCCACCGGCACATGCGGAATTGGCGGCGACGGCGACTTGAGTTGTACCGGTCAGATGAAATCTCTTGTATCGACAGCCGGCGGCGCGCGCAAGGTGGAAACCTACGCTACGCAGTCCGCGGAGAACTGGATGGAAGACTATGGCACTGGCGTGATGGAGCGCGGTGTGGCCGTGGTAAAGATTGACCCAGCCTTTGCGGAAACAATCAGCGAGACGGCGGACTATCACGTCTTCCTGACACCCCGGGCCGACTCCAAAGGCCTGTATGTGATCAATGCGACGCCGGGAAGTTTCGAAGTGCGCGAGTCGGGGGGCGGAACTTCATCCCTGACTTTCGACTACAAAATCGTGGCCAAACGGCGCGGCTATGAGGCACAGCGACTCACCGACGTTACGGATCGATTCAACGCGGTGATGAAGGCAACCACCCGGCACACCCGACTTGCTGCCGAGGATTCCTACGGACCGATCTCGCTGCGCCGGCCCCAACCCGCCGTCAAGCCGGTTCAAGCGACGCCTGAGCAGCCGAGGAAGCAATAGCTGTCGGAAGCCAGATAAAACCAACCAAGGTCCGCCCCACGTCTCGGAATGAGCGCGAGGCGGACGAAGCATCATCAATCGCTACCCGATATTCAAGAACCGTTCTGCTTTGCGCGTGCGCCCCGCCAGTAGAGGAGAAGCCCGATCAGGACCGACAGCGAGGTCACTGCAACCAGGCTCAGGAAGAAACTTAATTTGTTGGCTGAATCGCCGGGCGGGATAACCGAGACAAGGATGCCGATGAGGACGACGAGGAAGCCCAGGCTGCCGCAGATCCAGACGCCGGAAATGCCGCCGGGAACAAGGACAGCGTGAGTATTCTCCTTGCGGTCTTTGCGGTACGCGAGCTTGATGACCGCGGCAAACATATAGAGGAACGGAATGAAGTAGAGGATAATGCCTGCGTCGATGAGTTTTTGATAGGCGCCCTGCATCGACTCGTTGATCTGGCTGCCAAGCAGAATGGCTGCCGAGATGGAAGCTTGCACAAGAATGGACACCCAGGGCGTCTTCCAACGGGGGTGGATCTTTCCGAAGGCCGCGGGCAAGTAGCGATCGACGCCTACAACAAAAGGCACGCGCGAGATGCCGGCGACAGTTGAGCCCACTCCGCCGGCGTTGCCAACGGTGACAAGCAATGCGGCGAGGATTCCGAGAAAGCCGATTTTGAGCGCAACAGATCCGACGGTGATCGCGTTGAAGACGCCGCTCTGCGGATCGATGCCGCCGGCGGGGACGAGCCCAAGAATAGCAAAGGTCCCGACGATGTACATGAGAGCGATGAGCGCGCCTGCACCGAAGACGGCGCGGGGCAAAGTGCGGCGCGGGTCGCGCACTTCCTCACTCATGGCGGAGACGAGTTCAAGCCCAGTGAATGCGAATGCAATCTGCGACCAGAAATTGACAGTGTCCCAGTTCCAGGCGGGCATCATATTTGCCGCTGTGAAATGAGTGGCCGAGCCGCGGCGGAGGCAGACCAGCGCGCCGATGCCTACGAGCATGACGAGAGGAACATAGGTCCCCACGCCACCCGCATTCTGGAGCCACTTGCCGATGTTGAGTCCGATGATATTGAGGACCACCGCGACCACGAGCAGCGAAAGGGAAACGGTGAGGAGAAAAGTGCGGTTCTGCGCGAGGGATACGCCGTGGCCACCCACGATGTAAGCGGCCATGGAGGCACTCGCGAGAAGCAGACCGGGGAAATAAAAGAAGGTATAGATCCAGTAGGTCCATCCTGCCACAAAACCGTGGAAGGGCCCGAAGGCCTCGCGCGACCAGACGTATAGGCCGCCTTCTTCAGGGAATCGCGAAGAGAGTTCGTTGATGACCAGGGCGCCCGGCACGAAGAAGAAGACAGCCGCGAGAACCCACAAGCTGATAGAGGAAGTGCCGTTGTGACCGGCCGCCGCAATCCAGCGAGGGCCGAGGACAGTGGCGATATTGAACAACAGCACATCCCAGAAGCCCATGGTCTTGCGCAACTGGGATTTAGTATCCGGCGAGGACGGCACGAGTATCGGCATGACATTCCCTGCGATTGACGAACGAGTTCAACCCGCACTGGGAATCATACCGGATGGAGTTGCTGGTTTCGGAGCGGCGGCTCTCACACCTCCACGCGCGCTGCCTGAAACAGTTCCCTGCCCTTTGCCAGCGCACGCTCGTCCAGGGCAATCCACTTTTCATGCTTGACTAACTTGCGCAAAGCCGCGTGGATGCTGGATTGCGGCAGCACCCCGGTGATTTCCAGCAGGGCGCCCAGCATGATCATGTTGGAAGCACGCGGGTCGCCGAGTTGGTCAGCCAGATGAGTGAACGGAAGGGCCAGAACATGGACGTCTTTTCGCTCGCAATCCGGTGGAAACGTATCGCCGTTGTAGATCACCCAGCCGCCGGGCCGCACACTGGCGTCGAACTTCCGGAGGGATGGTTCGTTCATCGCCACCAGAACATCCGGCAGCATGACGAGTGGCGAATCGATAGTCTTGCTGGATACGCGGACGTGGCAGTTCGAAGTGCCGGAGCGCATCTCTGGCCCATACGAAGGGAGCCACGAAACTTCGAGACCTGCGTCGAGACCTGCCTCGGCCAGCACCTCTCCCAACAACAAGACGCCCTGACCGCCGAAGCCCGCGACACGGACATGCAGATCGACTTCCTCCGCGCGGGGATAATCAACAAAAATGTCTTCGGGAAGTTTTTTAGATGCGATACCCAGCAGGCCGGGGATCTCTTCGAGCGATGGCCCAGGCTCAGGCAACGGGCGTGGCTGCGCTTCCTTTGTGCGATCGCGAAAAACCCCCAGCGGAAATGTCTTCTCCATCACATCGTGAACCCAGTGCTGCGCTTCCACCGGAGACATCTTCCAGATAGTCGGGCATGGCGAGAGCACTTCAATGAGCGAGAAGCCTAGCCCGCGCACCTGGTTCTCGACGGCCCGTTGAATGGCGCGCTTGGCTTGCGCAATCTGCTTGTTGTCGCCCAGTGCCACGCGTTCGATATAAACCGGCGCCTCAAGCGTTGCCAACAATTCGCTGACGTGCAGCGGGTAGCCTTCATTGGCGGCGGTGCGCCCGCCCGGAGTGGTAGTGCTTTTCTGTCCGATTAGAGTGGTGGGCGCAACCTGCCCCCCAGTCATTGAGTAGACAGCGTTGTTGACGAAGATGACAGTGATGTTTTCGCCGCGATTGGCGGCATGCAGAATCTCCGCGGAGCCGATGGCAGCCAGATCGCCATCGCCCTGGTAGCTGATGACGATGCTTCCTGGGTGAGTGCGCTTGACTGCGGTGGCCACAGCCGGTGCGCGGCCATGCGCGGCCTGCACATTGCCCACGTCGAAGTAGTAATAAGCAAACACCGAGCAGCCGACCGGGCTTATGAGAATCGTCCGGTCCTGAATGCCGAGTTCATCGATGGCACATGCCAGCATTTTGTGTACGTTGCCATGGCCGCAGCCGGGGCAATAGTGCGTCTGGTGTTTCAAATCGTCCTTGCGCTCAAAGCGTTCATAGAGGGCGTTTGGCCGGGAGTGCGAAATCTCGTATTCGGCAATCAATTCGTTAGACATGGGCTAACCGCTCCTCTTCACTTCTCGCAATCGTTTCGAGCGCCAGTCTGCGTACCATCGCGAGTACTTCGTCGTGCGAAGGCACATTGCCGCCCATGCGGTTCAGGAACTCCACGGGCCGTGCGCCATTGACGGCCAGCCGGACGTCTTCAACAAGCTGTCCGTTGCTCATTTCGACCACGGCAAAGACGCGGGCCCGACGGGACAATCGCTGAAAGTTCACCTTAGGAAATGGGTAGAGCGTGATGGGTCGCAGCAGGCCAACCTTAATACCGTGGGCACGCGCCTCCGCAGTAACAGCTTTGAGAATGCGCCCGACAATTCCGTATCCCACGAGAACAATCTCCGCATCCTCGGTCAGCCATTCTTCCGCGCGTGTTTCGTCGCGCTCGGCGCATTGGTACTTGGCTTCGAGTTTGAGCAGATGCGCTTCGAGATCGTCGTTTCCCATGTGCAGCGACGTAATCATGCTGGCGCGCGACTTTGCCGTACCGGCCACGGCCCAATCGGGCAATTGCGGCGCGACGGCCTTTTGCGGAAACTCCACCGGTTCCATCATCTGCCCGACAAATCCGTCAGCCATCAGCACGACTGGATTGCGATAGCGATCGGCCAATTCAAAAGCCAGCGCCGTTAGATCCGCCATCTCCTGTGCGCAATACGGAGCCAGCACAAGGGTCCTGTAGTTGCCGTTGCCGCCGCCTTTGACCACCTGGTGATAGTCGCCCTGTTCCGATCCAAGGTTCCCCAGTCCCGGGCCGCCGCGCGTGATGTCCGCAATTACGCAAGGCAATTCCGCGCCGGCCATATAACTGATGCCTTCCTGCATCAGGCTTATGCCAGGACCGCTGGATGCCGTCATCACGCGCACACCCGCGGACGAAGCGCCGTAGAGCATGTTGATGGCCGCGACCTCGCTCTCTGCCTGCAAGAAAACTCCGCCGGCCTTCGGCATGTAAAGCGCGGCTGCCTCAGTGATTTCGCTGGCCGGAGTAATGGGGTACCCGTAGAACGCGCGGCATCCGGAGAGAATTGCGCTCCTGACAATCGCTTCGTTTCCCTTCATCAATTGCTTATGCATGTGCCGTCTCCCCATTGCGCGCAATGAATCCAGACGCAGCAGAGGAAGGCCGATTCACCGCTCGCAGCACTGTAATGGCTCCCGGCTCAGGGCAGACCATGAAGCAGATTCCGCACCCTGTGCAGCCCGAGCCCGCGTAAGCAGCGGTGCGATAGCCGTAATGATTGATGTGCTGACTTAGAGCAATCACCTTGGGCGGGCAGGCCTCCACACAGAGCCCGCATCCCTTGCATTCCTCCGCATCCACGCGCAATTGACCCCGGTCGCGCTTGTTCGTTTTTTCTATATTTTCCATTTCGCTCATCCCTTCAAAACTCTCACGCATACTCGGCCGTTTTGCGCTCTAAATAGTGCGCGCGCACTGCAAAATCTTCGAGATCCCCCTGGAACCGTGGATGGGCAATGGCAATCAATGCTTCGGCCCGCTCGCGCAGAGATTTTCCATGCAGGTAGGCGATGCCGTGCTCGGTGACTACGTAATGCACATCCGCGCGTGAAGTGACGACCCCCGCACCGGGCTCCAGCACTGGAACAATGCGCGAGATACTATTTCGTATGGCCGTCGACGGCAGCGCGATAATGGGCACGCCACCCTTGGATCGCGCGGCTCCGCGAATGAAATCCAATTGCCCCCCAAAGCCACTGAATGGCCTGGTACCGATCGAGTCGGCGCAAACCTGTCCGGTCAGGTCGATCTGCAGCGCGGAGTTGATGGCCACCATTCTGTCGTTCTGCGCCACCACAAACGGATCGTTGGTGTAGCTGATCGAGCGGAATTCGAAGCTGGGATTTTCACGCACGAAATCGAACAGCCGCTGCGACCCTAGCGCGAACGACAGCACCGCTTTGCCGCGATGCAATGACTTGCGTTCTCCAGTCAAGACGCCCGCTTCCATCAGGTCGATCACACCGTCCGAGCACATTTCGGTGTGAATTCCAAGGTCCCGCTTGTCTTGAAGACAGGCCAGCACGGCATCTGGAATTCCGCCGATTCCCGTCTGCAGCGTGGCTCCATCGGGAATCAGCGAAGCTACGTTTTCCCCAACGCGCCGCTGCAAGTCTGAGAATGGCTCGCATTCCAGTTCCAGCAGCGGCCGCGAAGTCTCCACGATAAAAGATATGTGGCTGACGTGAATCGAAGTATCTCCATGCGTGCGCGGCATGCGTTGATTCACCTCGGCAACTACAACTCGCGCGCAGCGAGCCGCGGTCATGGTGCAATCCACCGTCGTTCCCAGGCTCACAAAGCCATGGTCATCGGGCGGGGAGACCTGCATTAGGACCACATCCAAAGGCATCGCGCCACTTTCAAAGAGGTCTTCGATTTCGCTGAGAAAGATTGGCGTGTAGTCGGCGCGGCCCGCAGCGACTGCTTCGCGAACGTTTTCGCCGAGAAACAGTCCGCGATGACGGAAATGGCCCTCGAACTCCGGCTTCGTATAGTCCGCGTTGCCGAGCGTCTTCATGTGAACAATCTCGACGTCGCGCAGAAAAGGAGCGCGCGCAACCAGCGCATCCACCAGCGGAGAAGGTGTTCCGCACCCCGACTGAATCCAAAGGCGATCGCCTGAATGCACCGTGTCCAGAGCCTCCCCGGCACTGACGCACTTCATGTTGTATTGCTGGCGCCAACTCATATGCCGCTGCCTCCCAGAGTGCGCTTGCATGTTTTCCGGTTAACCATTCATTCCCTTCCCAAGTTGCATTCCGCGCACGTTTCTGTGTTCCACCTTGCAAATCGTCCCACTTCATGAGGGACGGATCTTCCCAAAAGCCCGAGTGATGTTAGGCCGCCGCAACAACAAAAGCAGTGATGCGCATCACTTTTTCCTGACGCCACAATGACCTCATAAGCAAGGGTTTAGAGGCCGATCGCTTTGATATACGGGTTCTGGTTCGAAAGGTGCGAACGACTAGCCCGGATCTCGTTACATAGACCCAGGGATGTCGGGCAGGCGGCCGCAGGCCCATCTATGAAGTAAACTTACCGGAACCCGGATTCTCGGTCCGCGTTCACGGCAACAGGCAACATTCAAGCTCAAACAAAGAAGGGATTTGTCGCTTATGAAGAGCATTCTTTACGGATTAATTTGCCTTTTGCTGCTTGTACCAGCGGCCAATGCCCAGGATAAGACGGCGAGCGGGTTGCCACCGGGCAGCACTCCGCCAGCTTCCATCGACGCGAAGCAGTCCGGGACAAATGGCAATGGTTTGCCCAAGCCCGCCACCGATCTGCAGCCGGCAACTTATCACTACCAGGTCACAATCGAAATGGGCGGGCAAAAGATGGCCATGACGGTGACCACTGCGATCACCGACGGGGGGAATTCGTGGACAGTAGTGAACACGATGGAAACACCGCAGGGCACCGCGACAGATTCAACCGCGATTGCGAAGTCAAGCCTGACACTTCAGAAGCGCAGCCTGAAGCAGGGCCCCGTGGACATCGAAATGGACTACGCGGGTGATAAAGCAGCGGGCAAGATGAGCATGAACGGACAGGACCAGCCGATCGCTGCCGACATGGGTGGCCCGTTGTTTGGGGACGCAGCCGGTGGAGACCAGTCGATAGCCTCTCTTCCCCTCGCCGTTGGATACAGCACGACCTTTCGCAACTTCGACATTCAGGCGCAGAAAGTGAAACTTCAGAAACTGAATGTTCCAGGCATCGAAACAGTGACGGTGCCGGCGGGCAAGTTCGAAGCATTTCGTGTCGATATCACGTCCGGCGATGGAGGCGCGGACACCAAGACGCTGTGGGTGGCGAAGGACTCGCGTAAAGTGGTCAAGGTATCCGCCGTTGCGGCCGCCATGAACGGAGCCGTGATCACCGAGGAGCTGACCGAGTAAGCAATGATCGAGGACTCATTTTGAGGTCCGGCTGAAGACTCTTTGCGCTTCGTCCAGGATGTCGCGCGTCGATCGCTGGGTGACGGTATAAGTGGCGTTGTGTTGAATTCGATCGCCAACACTCATGTGCGACAGCGGCCCGAGTGTTTCCAATTCGACATAAGGCAGCGGGTCGGGATTGGTGTAGATCTCGCAGTGGCAGCCGCCGTCCGTGTAGATTCCAGGCATTGGCTCGACATCGATGCGAACAACGGAATTGGCGCCGATCCAAGCCAGGCTGGAACCATCGCAGCCGATCTTGGTAAAAGCGCGGCGATGGCGCACAAACGACAGCACCAATCCTTGTATTCGAAGCTCCGCCGGTTCCGCAGCGAGCAGGGAAACGTAGTTGCCGGCGACCTTCGACTGCGGATCGAGAAGCATGCAGACACGTTCGGGTTCCCGCATCTGCGTGATGGTCCAGATTGCCACCTTGACCGGGGAGCCGTGGAGCTTGCGGTACTTGGTCTGGATGTGCAGGACGGGTTGGCTCGCTTCGAGCGCGATTCTTCGAACAACCTGAATTCCCCAGGCCGGATCGACGGTTGAGGTGAGTTCCAATGCGTTCCCGGTTATTACGGCTTGCATAGGCGCGGGATCGAATCCGAATGGCGGCGGCCAAGCGCGATCCTGATGCTGCTGCCATGTGGATTGCGGAGCGGGCCAGCATTTGTCGCCGCCGTAGTTGATCCACTCATCAGAGGCCGCGGGATGGTGGTTGCCGTCGAGCCCGTGGTTCTCCCACAGGGTCCCGTCTGAATCGCCGGCAAGGCGGAGTTGCATGATACGGCCAATAGCGGGAACAACTATGACTTCGACGCTGCCATTGGACAGGAGATAGCTGTCGGCCCAGCCGCGATATGCAATCTGTGAAATCGACAGGCCGGCAGCGGGCACCTTAGGCGTATCGACTGATTCGTGAGTTATGAACTTGGCTTCCAAGTTAGGTTGTCCTTAAGCACCGCACAATGCTCGACGATCGCGAGTTACCCAGCTTGTTATTCAGGATTCGTCGCCAGCGGCAGCCTTGTCTGTTTCCACCTCGCGTTCGTTCAGATGGTCGTACCAGGTGAATTTGAGAATGGCCGAGGTTGCCAGAATGATTGCGAGGGCCAAGCCAGCGCGGAAGAATTCCTTGATCACGACGTAGAGCGGCAAGGCAACGAGGCTAACCTGCCACACAATTCCCACCGCGATGTTGAACATGTCGCGCGCAAAATCCTTGTTGCGCTTGAAGCCTGGATCGACGGCGAGCACCTTTTTTAGGACCGGACCCCAGAAGCCCCATGGGCGCACGCGGCGATAGAAATCGATGAGGACCGCATCGTCTTCAGGCTTTGTCAGGAATGTGCCAAGCAGGCAACCGATAAGCGAGATGCCGACCACGATCGGGAAGATGATGACCACTTCCATATTGATTGAATATGTGGCAAGCAAGTGTTGAACAAAGGGCAGTTCCTTGACGATGGAAGGCATTCCCAAAGCTGCGGCAATACCCGTGACCATACCCCAGAAATAACCCCACCCATTGAAACGCCACCAATACCACTTCAACACGTTTGACGCTGTGTAGCCGCCCCACAAACCGGAAACGATCCAGACGACAACTTCATTTACCGACGTCACATTCCAGCCCAGCGCCACGCCGATCACAATCACAGAGAATGAAGCCAGGTAACTCAGCCGAACGTAGGTCTTGGGCGATGCGTTGGGGTTAATGAAGCGCTTGTAGATATCGTTGACAAAATAAGGCGGCGCCGCATTCACCGTTGCCGCGAAATTCGACATGAATGCCGCCAGCAAGCCCGCGATCAAGAAGCCCAGCAGCCCCACCGGGACAAACCTTCCCAGGGCATAAGGCAGCACTAACTCGAAATCCATGTTAGTGCCCATGGCGCGCAGGTTGGGGCCGAAAAACGCCGCAGCAAGCACTGTGAGTCCCATGATGAGGAAGTAGCGGGGGGGAGTCAGCACCACATTCACCCATGCGCTCATCATCGAGGCTTCGCGCGGATCTTTGGCAGAGAGCACACGCTGCATGTCGTAGTTCGGCGCGGGACCCGCTGCTGAAATTGGGATCCCTTTGAACAGCAGCATGATCACGAAGAAACCAAACAGACCGTAACCGTCCTGTTG
>Ga0182016_10002763_pt1 | contig 20329 bp, 20 predicted proteins | sample 712S2MmetaG_FD_120491 | JGI IMG/M metagenome (GOLD analysis project Ga0182016, IMG submission 120491) | Permafrost microbial communities from Stordalen Mire, Sweden - 712S2M metaG | ecosystem: Environmental > Terrestrial > Soil > Wetlands > Permafrost | place: Sweden: Stordalen | collected... | reverse complement strand
TGGCAAATTTCATTATGTTACCCTATATATTCACGAACAAAAGAAGGTAACAAGGTTTTAAACCGTCGATTTCTTGGTAAAAACCAATATGTTACTGCTTGAAATTGTCCTTTACCGAAATACTGTTGATACTTTTTACTTACCCAAAAGTTAAAAATACTAATTATTAAACATAAAGTTACTTGATCAATAATTAACCCTATAAAGCATGGCACCACCAACATTAATAGCTCCGGCATGGTCCAAAATAAGATTTTTAACGGCGAATCCACATAATTTAAAATAACGTGTCGTTGCATAGACATAAATAATCCTTAAATTAAAGCGCCAGCGGCACCATCACCTAAATATTTATCGTACAAATGAATTCCGGCAGAAAGACCAGCACCAATACCAAACGGCGTTAAACTACCTCTAAACGCCGACATAACAATACCGGCAGTTGCGGCACAAATTTTTACTACCATCATCCAACCACCAAATATTTCTGTTTTTAACTGTTTAATTGGTTCCATTAGTTCTGTAACCGTTATTGCCCAAGTTGGATTGGTAAAAAACGAAAACAATAGAAAGGTTAACAAAATAGCAAAACATTGTTTAATGCGTTGGTTTTGTGCTTCTGATGTAAGTGGGTTCATAATAATAAATTCTCCTTTAACCTACTGTAAAAATAAAATTTCTTTTATTACTTTTACAATCTCTCATCCTGACTAATGTCGGTTTTTATTATTTTAATTTCACACCAGCAACTTTAATGGCTTGGTTACTTTTAAAAATAATCATAATATAAAAAAACTAAAAGTCAACAGCTGCGTTTGTTTTTCTTTTGTTTTTCTTTTTCTTTTATGCTTTTTATTTAAAAATATCAAAATTGTTTTGCACATTTGTGAAAACTACTGTATATAATTCCTTTAAGGTGGGCGGATGAATTCAACTAACATATATCTTAAAGATCAAAATCAACGAGCTAAAACTCGAGCTGAATTTTCAAACAGATTAACAAAACTTTTAATTGACCGAGGAAAATGTTCTGCTAGAGCGGCTAAGCTTGCTGATCCGAAATTTTTAGCCAAATTAGTAAATTGTTCTGTAGTTATGGCTCGTCGTTATTTATTGGGGCAATCTATCCCAACTGAAACTAATTTAAAAAAAATTTCCGAGTGGGCAAAAATAGAACCTTCTTGGTTATTATATGGAGACAATAAATCTACTGAAATTCAAACTACAAATAACAATTTAATTGATAAAGTTATTTTGAAGGAAATATTAACCCAAATGCGTCAATATTTATTGGAAAAATTTTTAACCGATAAAGAACTTGAAATTTTTATTGCTTTTGCTGTTGATATTTATGAAAACATTCATCATTTAGACATAGACTTTAGTAACAAAGTTAAAATGATTGAACTTATGGTTAAATCTATAGATAATTCTAAATATAAGAAAAACAAAAATACTATCGCTATTTAATATTCTTTTGAATAATAAATTCAATACAATTATCCCCTTTCCAGAAATGCTTAGTAGTACTATAAAACCAATTATCCCCAAGCAAGTATTCCACTTTAAAGTTAATGTAAGTATTGTCTAAAAGTTTATGATCAACAATGCCTTTTAAATTTGCAAAAGGATCAACACAAAGTTGATAGACAATTTTAGTTTCACTGACTTCAGGAAAATTTACTGTCAAACCAACAGAATTATCTCTAGCAACAATCACTTCTTTAAAACTATTAGGATCTCCTTTTTTAAAGGTAACAGTATCATATGCTTTTTTTAAGCCTTTCTCCATTATCCGCTTAAATAACATAAGTGCTTGTTCTTCATTATATGTTTCTCTAATTACTAAATATAAATTCTCATACAAATTGAAAAAAGGGGTATTGAAGCCAATAGATTGTTCTTGCATTATATTTTACTCCAATTAAAAACTTTTGATCTTAATTTCACACCACACAACGGATCTAAAGATATTAATCCACCTAACGCTGACAACGAAAGTAAGACTCCAATTAAATATTGCATGTTTGTTGATTGAAATAATAATATAGCAATTATTGGTGTCAAACTAGCAAAAACAGACATTCCTAAATTATAAGTTAAAGAAACACCAGTACAACGAGATTGTGTCGGAAAATTTTGTACAAAAATAGCAAACATTGGCGCAGAAATTAATGCTATGATTATTCCAAATATAATTTCTACTAATATAATGGCTCCTATAGACTGATGTTGTAACAAACAAAAGAGCTGATACCCTAAAACAAACAGAAGTAAACAACCCACTTGCACTGTTTTGATATATCCTATTTTTTCTGATAAAATTCCAACTAAAGGGGATAGCAACCCTATCCAAAAAATTCCTACAGAAGATACTATCATTCCTTTGTTCGCTCCAAGTTCTGGGATTTTTGAATAAAAAATTGGTAAATAAGTATTATGAAAGCTTATGGCTACAGAAAATGTTATTGAAAGTAAAAACATTCTCACACAACTATTAAAATTTTCTTTAGCTAAGTTTATTATGGGAAGTTGTTTAACCGCTTGATGTGAAAACTTAAATGTTGGAGATTCTATTGAATCCCACCTAAGTTTTAAAGAAAAAAACCCTAAAATCGCCGAAAAATAAAACGGAATACGCCACCCCCAAACTATCATCTCGTTTTCAGACAACATTGTTTGACAAACGACTACAGACAAAGACCCTAATAAAACTCCAGTTAAAACGCTAGCAAACATTAATGCACTTATAACTCCTATTTTTTGCATCTTAAAATATTCTGCGAGATAAACTATAGCCCCACCTTGTTCACCACTTACAGCTAAACCTTGAAGTAATCTTAAAATGATTAAAATAATGGGAGCGATTATTCCGACTTGATGATAAGTAGGAATAAAACCCATAAATAAAGTGCTAAAACTCATTAGGCTTATAGAATATAATAATGCTGGTTTTCTACCCTTTATATCTCCAATATATCCAAAAATTATAGAACCTAATGGTCTAATAAAATATCCACCCGCAAAAACACTAAATGTTACTAACAAAGATATAGTTTTGTTATTGGACGGAAAAAAATGTTGTCCTAAATAAATTGATAAATACCCATAAATAACAAAATCATAAAACTCCATAATATTGCCAATTAAAGATCCGAATACCGCTTTATTTAAATATTTCATATTATCCCTATGATAAACAATTTATTGTATCAATGGAGCATCACAGTTTATAAGATATTGAGAATATACTGATCTAATCAAATTATAACAATGATCCCCTATTTTTAAATATTCTTCCATAGATTCTATAATATCTTCTAAAAACTCCACACCATCTTCTTTGGTGGCAAACGAATACATTATATAAAAACCATTAATTTTTCTTACAAAAACCACTCCTTTCTTAATTCCAAATTTATACTCCTTTATTCTTTTTATTTTTTCAGCATATTTTGAAACATAACACTTATCCCAAATATATATACTTTTATGCCGATAAATTGTAGGAGATACTGAACCATCATAAGGCAGTAATCCACTTTGCATTAACGTTAAAGAAACCGCTGGATTACAGGATAAAAATGCAAGGCGTCTATCTGGAGATTCAATGTTAATTGAAAAATGATCAAAATTTCTAATCCTAATAACCTCAGAATAGGCTGTATTCAATTTAAAAAAATTGCTAAGCCCTATAGTTAGTACATCTTTATGAAAATTAGGTATTTCTAACAAAGTCCCCTCCTGGAAAAACAGATTTTTAAATATTAGTATTTAAAATTAATTCAATCCTATTGAAATGTCTAGATCATAAACAAAAATTTTTCGTAAATTAATTTTATTATTCTAAGATTACATTGAAACTCAATGTAATCCATATTATGTTATATTTAAATTAAATTTAGTTAACAAATACAACAAACAAGTTTATGCAAAAAAGTTTAGACCAACTAATAAAAATGCCCAGTGAAGTTGATGGAGGCCTCGTCCCAACGTTAAATAAAATGGGGTATATGACAACATTTTTAGATCCTTATTCAGAAACATTTATTGAATATGCTGCTACCTGTAAGCAACCAGTATTAGAAATAGGATCGGCCTATGGAAATGCCACCTTAAAAGCTCTTAATAACGGTGCAACAGTTGTAAGCAATGATTTAGATCCTAGACATCTTCAAATATTGAGAAACAAATGTCCACCAAAAGCATTAACCAGATTAAGTTTGGTCACAGGTAGATTTCCAGAAGTTATATTACCTTTTGATTACTTTGATGCTATTTTAACTGTAAGAGTATTGCATTTTTTAGAAGGAAAAACATTAAGGAATTTTCTTTCTCGTTGTTATGATATTTTAACCAACAAAGGTAAACTTTTTGTAGTTGCTGATACTCCTTACTTAAAAGATTGGCAAAGCTTTCTACCTACTTTTAAACAAAGACTGATCGATAAAGCAGAATGGCCTGGATTAATTAAAAACACTAAAATTTTTGGATCCAAGCGTATCCATCAGCTTCCTAAATTAATGCATTGGATAGATAAAGATATTTTAAAAAGAGAATTGAAACGCGCTCGTTTTGATATAGAAAACATAGAATATATTAACAGGATCGATTACCCATCAGATACGCAATTAGATGGCAGGGAAAGCGTTGGCGCGATCGCAGTAAAACTATAATTATTATAAAACAGTCTTGATTTTGCTGACATTATCAAGCTAAGTTTATACTAAAAATTAATACCAATTTTAAATTTTTACACAACAACCTTATCTGTTTAAAATTTGTATAAACATAGTAAAAACATCACTGTTTATAAAACCATCATCTAAAAAATTGAGTTTGCGATATTCCATGTGTTTTTTTAGCATTGGAAATTTAAACATTGCCTCATCAAAACATTCTGTTTTTTCTTTATCTGTTAAACCATTGAACCAAATTACATTTTCTTCTTTTGATAAGGACTGTTTCTTTGAAACTTGCTTAAATTCACTAACTTGAGGTATAACTTCTAGTTTTGTTTTTGAGCTGCACCAATTTTCTTTTACTGCTTTATTTAAAAAAGCAATTGGATTTTTAATAACCACCGTTGAATTTTTAATTAAATCTATTTTTTCTTTAATATAATCTTCTCCATATTGTTTAAGCCACGACATGGTTTTTGTCTGAGAAACACCGAACATTTTAAGAACATCAACAAAACCGTTGTTGTCACAAATACTTTTATCTTCTATAAAAGCTTTCTTATTGCTGATACATAATTTTATTAATGAAACTATTCTGCCAATCTTTTTTGTTTCACATATGACATCTATATTTGAAACTTTATTTACTTCTTGTACTGCCGGCTGTAATACTCTTCTATTAAAATCTCTAAAAATTTTATATTGTGATGTTTTTACACCCATTAACTTTCTAAATGCTTCAATATCAATCCACCCTGTGGTTCCACAATTAAGATAGCTTAAGCAGTTTTCATATAGACTAATGGAGTATGCAGATCTAAATTTACTTTGGATACCAAGACTAATTTTACTATAAAAAGATGGTTGATAAAAAAGTTCTCTAAGAATTTCACTATACTCATATTTAATTAATGTTCTATCAATCTGAACAGAAGAAAGCAGCGTACATGCTCTCCAGTTTTCCTTAGAATCAAATAGTTTTCCATTTTCAATTTCAACATTTATTTTTTCTTTCTTTGCAACATCCCATTCTATTATTGTTAACATTAATTGCTTAATGGCTTGTTTTAATTTCTGATAATCATTCGTTCTCAAAGATAGAAGATTCAACAGTTGAGAAATGCTTATTACGTGAATACTTTGGGTTGTTAAATTAGAATAAGCATTATAAAGAAGAACATTTGCAATTTTTCTTTCTAAAAGAGACATTTCACTATAAGAACGGATAGCGGCATTATGTTTTTTTACATATTTATCCTGTTTTACCGTCATAACTATAGTATTCATAATTTAACTTATTAAACTACTTTAAAAATTGTTTTTAATAATTGTTTCTATTTCACTTATTAATTTTGTTAATCTTGTTTTTGAAAATTTTGCATTGAATGTCAAAATGGAATTACCTTGCTTTGAATGTGTTATTTTACAAATAGGCTGTCCTTCTTTTGAGTATAAAACTTTAGAGGATGATTCGGCCTGATGAAACTGTTGTTGTACTATATTTTCTTCGTTATTCTCTTTTGTTTGTGAAAACAATTGTATAATTTGTTCTACAGTTGTTGGGGTTGTAGTAAGCTTTATATTTTTTATTACCCCTTGTATCTTTGTTTCATTTCCTGTTAAATATTTTATTAATTCTAACCCTTGTTTTATAGATAAATTTTTTGGACCAGATATGGCGGTAATTATTTCTGTCGGAATTTTAGCCAAAGATAAAACCTTGTTTAACCAACTTCTTGTTATTCCCAATTTTTCTGCCAACTCGTTTTGGCTTTTAAAAACCCCACTTTCTATCCAATATTTATAAGCTTTGGCTTCTTCGTAAGGAGACAAATCCTCTCTTCCAGCATTTTCAGCGTCCATAAAAAGGAGTGCATCATTATCATCTAAATCAGCTTCTAAAATTTTAATGTGAATACCTAAAGAAAAACAAACATATAACCGCCTACTACCATAAATAACTTCGTGAGTAAAAGTAGGATCGTTTTTTATTGGCCTAGCCATTACAGGAATTAATTGTCCTTGAGCCTGTATTTTTTCTTTTAAATCTGCCGTGTTTTTTTCATCTAAAAATTCTTGTAATCTAATATTCCCTTTCCAAATTTTACATTTTTTTGCATCTACTACTTTAGGAACAAACTTAATCTTTTTCTTGGATGGTAATTCAAATATTAAAGATTCTCCTGTCCTTCCACCAGAAAAAATATTCTTGCTGTTTAATTCTAAATTATGTTCAAAACCATCAGAAAAACTATCTGGTAGTTTATCTAAAAATCTACCAACCGCTGTTTTTGGTTTAACTTTGTCCAATTAAAATACTCCTTCAGTTACAAGATTTTTTGCATAAGAAGGCCACGTGCTTAAAATAGTTTTTTCTAGTTCTTTATTGACCCTATCAAGAATTCCTATTGCTCTTAAATATGTTTGCTTAACCTTCATATCTGTAACCTCATAAACCGTTTTAAGATCTTGGCTTGCTCTGGGAATCTCTGCTGTATTACTAAATATACTATTCATAACAAGATCTCCACCAAAAACTTGCTTAATTACTTTTACAAAAGTTTTAGATTCTTCGCTACCGTCAAATTTTGTTATAAGTAATTTTAAAAATTTAAATTCTCTATCTTCTAGATTATCCGCCACTTCTCTTAACATTGAAAAAAATTCAAGAGTAGAGGAAAAATCTGCAAAAAGAGGTGGAATCGGTACTACTAAACCATCTGCGGCATAAACAACATTCATTGATATAATACCCAAAGACGGTGGGGCATCTATTACTACTACATCATAGTTATGCTTTACTGTTTCCAAACCATCCTTCAATAAAGTATAAAAATTTCGACCTAAAGAACCCTTTGTAACTCTAATTGGCACTAATATTTCAGCATCATATAATCCTAGGTTAGCTGGAATTAAATCTAAGCCTTCCCAATAAGTATTTATTACTGAATTTTCCAAAGAACTTACGTCTCCAATTAAAAAAGGAGCAATAGTTGATAATTCTTGTTCCAGATCATCTGGGATTATTCCAAAAAACTGAGTAGAGGTTGCTTGGCTGTCCGTATCCACAAAAAGAACTTTATATCCAGTTAATGCTAAATATTGTGCGAAGTGTAAACTTGCGGTTGATTTATATACCCCGCCCTTAAAATTAATAAAAGCTATTGTAGTAGGATCATCGCCTTCTTTTCTGCCTGGTCTCGTTCCAAAATAATCCCTACATTCATTAATTTCTTTTAAAGTAAACATCCTGCGTTTAGATTTTTCGTCAGTTTCAGCTTTACTTATTTTTCCAGCAATTTCAGCTTTTCTTATTGCTTCTGTTGATACTCCTACTAAATTCGCTGTTTCAGCTAAAGTGAATACCCTGTTAAGTCTCTTTATTTGATCTGGGGTAAAATTTGTTTCTTTAATAACATCAAATACCCTCTTTCCATTATTGATACATGTATCTAAAATTTTTGTTAATTTATTCATAAAATTTAACTTTTCTTTAATATTGTTAATTTATTGAATATACAATAGCACTAGAGTTGGCCAATTTCAAGGCATAATATTTTTTTTGGCCAACTTTTATTAAATATACACAGTGTGTTTTTTGTTTACAAGTAGTTTAATTTGTTTACGATAGAAAAACGCTTGATTTTGTATCACTTTTTTAATTGGTTATGTGACAAATTAGGGAAAAGAAGTGACAAATTAGGGAAAAACCGGTGACCATTTAGGGAAATAATTGTGACAGTTTAGGGAAATGATGATTCCCTAAACTGTCACAATTATTAAATTTTGGTTAAGATGTTGTAACAATTTTTATTATAACAATATCTCTACCCCTGTGTAGTCACTACACAGGGGGTACAAATTTAATAGGGAAGTGGTTGTAAATATTATTTTTGTTTAATCCTACAGCCAAACACAGGAGCGCCAACTAAAACCATAGGCTTTTGGTTTGATTGATTAGTTATTAATATTTTTTATTTAATTATTAAAGCTATATTTGTTGGGGGCTAGATGTATATTGATTACATAGAGGGAGTCACGTTAAAAAGTTTTAGCACCCCTAAACTGTCACATATCGTCAGCAAATTTTAGTTAAATAATTTTTATTACCCCCCTGTGTAGCGACTACACAGGGGGGTATATAAAAGTTATTTTTGTTTAATTCCAAATCCGATATTGAAGTATTAACGAAAATAATAGGCTTGGATTGATCAATTGTTCATGTTTTTTTTAATTATTAAAATTATATATTTAGGAATAAGTAGATGAGTATTGACTATACAGGGAGAGTTTCGTTAAAAAGCTTTAAAAGCGCTTCCCTAAACTGTCACATGTTACTAATTTCTGGTTAAAATTTAGTAATAATTTTTATTACAATTACTTACCCGCCTGTGTAGTGACTACACAGGCGGCTTGCTGGAGAGGTATGTAAAAATTATTTTTGTTTAATTTCCAATAAGATATTGAAGTATTAACGAAAACCATAAGCTTGGATTGATCATTTATTCATGTTTTTTATTTAATTATTAAAACTTATATGTTTCTGTATGGCTAGATGTGTATTGATTACAAGTTGAGAGCTACGTTAAAAACTTTAAAAGCGTTTCCCTAAACTGTCACATATTACCTAATTTTAGTTAAGATTTAGTGACAATTTTTATTACAGTTACTTACCCTCTGTGTAGTCACTGCTCAGGGGGTAAAAGCATTTTTTATCCACAAAAACGTTGGAAATCTTTGGGGATAAGTAAGAGAACAATTGATTTTTACAGCGCCTTTAGTGGTGGGCAAATATTGCACAACAAAAGATCAAACGGTTAACTAATCGACCGTTTAGCCATAAAAATAACTTTCAAGCTTGTTGTTTAAATTAAGCGCCAAATTTTCTGAATAGCAACTTAAAAACTTAGCTCAACCATTGATTTATAAGGATTTTTTATCAAAAATGGTCTGATGTCAATTTTCAATGTCGCAACCCATGATATTTCTGATAACTAATCTTACCAGAAATACCACTTTAATAACGTAGTAATTCTATGTAGTTTCACTCAAAAGTAGGCTATAATGGCCTAGTGAAGTGATTGGGGTAGCAAGTGGTTGGGGTAGCGGTGAAATCGTATACTTAATTTTCTATGTATGTTAGGCGCGTCTTAATATTAATAACAAAATAAGTAATAACAGTTGTTTTTTACTTAAATTAGATGCTATATTAGTATTGTGTTAATGTATAATACAAATAAAGTAATACCAAGCTCTAAGAAGTTAGGCGTGATCCGAGAACTGCTTAAGGAAGGGATCAGAGTTTTTAGGCGTGCTGAATTGGAAGCTCGGGTTGCCAATGAATTGGGACTTACTTATGGATCTTTTGGTGTAATGTTGCATAGCTTAGCTAAAGAAGGTTGGATTACGCCGATCCGCAAAGGAGTCTATTTAGTAGAATATACGGCAACACCAATTTACGAACAAGAAATTGCGATGGCCTTAGTTAAGCCAGCGATGTTAAGTCACGGCTCGGCGTTTCGTTATCACAACTTAACTGATCAACCATTAAACAAGGTATACGTAACCACGACCAACTCTATTTTTGTGCCCAGTGAAGGAAAAGAAGATCAGAAGAAAACCGCGATTGAGATCCGGGGGATCCATTATGAATTTATTAGGATCAAGCCAGAAAAATTTTTTGGAGAGCAAACTGCTTGGTGTGGTGATGGTAAATTTACCGTAACTGATCTAGAGCGAACTTTATTAGATGGGCTAAGTCGCCCACAATATTGTGGGGGGTTGCAAGAGGTAGTTTATGCTTACCGAGAATATTTTAACCGAGCTAATTTAAATAAAATTATTGATTATGCCGGGCGGTTAGATCTGGCAACTAGCCGTCGGTTAGGATGGATCTTAGATCGGGTACTAGCAGTAGATTCCGAACAGATCTACCGTTTGGTACAAAAAAAAGGTAATCCAGGCTATAGATTATTAGATCCAACTCGTCCGGACACTGGTGCTTATGATCTTAAGTGGAAAATTAGGTTAAATCACCATGGAGATTGGTGATAATTAATTATTAAAAGAGGGTAGGGTAGTTATGCGTGATCTATATAAAAAATTAATAAAAATTAGAGAGCAAAAAAATGTAGTATGGGAAACTATAGAATTAGACTATGCCTTATCTTGGATCTTAGCTGGGATCAGTGAACATAAATTACTAAGGAATAATCTAGTATTTAAAGGAGGTACGGCATTAAAAAAATGTTATTTTGGAGATTATCGGTTTAGTGAGGATCTAGATTTTTCTGAAATTGTACCATCCAATGATCAAGAGTTAGAACAGGCAGTAATTGAAGTATGTAATGCTACGCAAAAAAAGCTAGGAGAATTAGGATTTTTTAGTTTTGAAGTTAAGCGATATATGGAAAAAAGTCCTCATCCCTTTAATCAAATAGCGTTTATGATCAAAGCACAGTTACCTTGGCATAGGAAACCAATGTGTAATATTAAATTAGAGATCTCCCGGAGTGAACTACTACATTTTAAACCAGAATTTTGTAAGTTATTACATGAATATAGTGAGCCATTTGATTATCAAATATTAACCTACAGGTTAGAAGAAATCATTACCGAAAAATTTAGAGCTATTTTAGAGAATCAAGATCGGTTATCTAAAAAAGGTTGGACACGATCTAGAATTAGAGATTTTTATGATCTATGGAGAATTTTAGGCGAATACAAAAATAAGCTACAAACCAGTGCATTAAAAGAAGCTTTTTTAATTAAATGTAAGCATAAACAAATTAGCTTTACCTCACCAGAGCAGTTTTTTAATGAAGAATATTTAGCTTATATTAAAAAAGACTGGCATGAATTTTTAACCAGGTTAACGCCTAATATTCCGGCATTTAATGAAGTAATAGTTCAGTTAAAAAGGCGTGCTTATGAAATTTTTTAGAGGTGCCAATTGAGTAGAAAAGTTGTTACTAAAACCGATGTGTATACAGCAGCTAATTTTATAGCATCCAGCGGGGAAATTCCAACCATTGCCGCAGTTAGAGGAGCATTGGGTGGTCGTGGTAGTGAAACGACGATCCTTAATTTTTTACAAGTTTGGAAGAAAGAACGATTGTTACACAACCATGCACCAGTAGTTGTTGCAGAAGGTACCGCTTTAGATCTAAATGAAGAACATCGGCAATTGCGTCAAGCTCTTAAACAACAAATGGCACATAATGAAAATTATGCAGAAGAATTAATTAATGCCGAAAAAATAGTAGTTAAACTGCAATCGGAAAATCAGCAACTACAAGTTAGCAATAAACAATTGCAAGAAAAATTAATTGAAGTTGCCAATTTAAAAGATCTCTTGGCAACTCTATGCCATGAATTAAAAACCACATTTAGTAATGATTTGGATAAAATACTTAATGACAAAAATAAATTAATTGATCAGCTTCAGCAAGAAATTAGAGATCTTAATCAAATAAGTATCCAAACAGTAAGACAAACTAGTTCAGATGCTCATGATCTCTTAATGCAGGAAAAAGTAAAAACTTTAAACTTAGAAGAAAAAGTAGGGCAGTTAAAAAAACAATTAGATAAACAACTGAACGAGGTGTTAACGATCCACAAAGTTTGGCAAGAACGAAATCAACCACTCAACAAGCAGTTAGCATGGCAACAGCAAATAATCGCCGCTTTAATCGATCCAGAAGACTTAAAAAATTATGAAAAGGCACAGTTGCTAGAGGTGATTAAGTGAATCTTGCCAGCAATCTAGTTGATCAAACAGCATTGTTAGCGCCAGCAACTTGGGTGCCAAAAATTGATCTACTAGTTGTGAGCAAACCGTTTAGTGAGCATTGTCAAATTAATAGTCAAAACGATCTAGAGGCAGCAAGACTATGGTTAGCTCAATATAAGACGCAACCAGAGACTTTAAGAGCATATACTAAAGAAGTAGATCGATTTTTATTGTGGTGCATTTATGAAAAAGGCTCTACGCTGAGCAATTTGAAAGTAGAGGACTTTAATGAATATTTTGATTTTTTAGCTGATCCGCCTAAGTCTTGGTGTACTTGTAAAGCTGCTTTAAGGCAAGGGCGAGGAAAAGGAGATTGGCGACCACTATTAGGCGCATTAACTAGAAACTCATTATTATTTGCCGTTAAAACGATCAGCTCATTAATGAATTATTTAGTAACAGCTGATTATATCCGTACTAACCCAATTAAGTTAATTAAAAAATACGTTAAGCAAGAAGCCAAGAAACAAGATCTAGCTAAGTATCAAGTATGGCAGCGGATGTTAGAACAAGATGAATGGTTAGCGGTACAAAAAGCACTAGAAAACTTACCAGAAGGTAATGAAGATCAGATCGACGATAAAATGCGTACCCAATTTTTATTTGCATTACTATATTTATTAGGACTTAGGATCCATGAGGTTGCCAATCATAGCTGGAATGCGTTTAGGAAATTAAATGGTCGGTGGTGGTTTTTTGTATATGGAAAAGGCGATAAGTTAGGGCATGTACCAGTTAATGAGCAGTTGTTGTCGATTATAAAAATTTATCGGATCTATTTAAATAAAAAACCATTTCCCGAGACGCATGAAGAACAAAAATTATTAATTTCCAAAAAAACTGAACGACCATTAGGTATTAGACGATTATCCGCTATGGTAAAAGCTGTTGGTAAATTAGCAGCCCAGGAATTTAATGATGATCTAGCGAAAAAGAAAAAATTAATGAGTTTATCACCACATTGGCTACGGCATTTATCGGCTAGCCATCAAGATCAAGCTGGTATTAGCGGTACGGTAATTCAAGCGAATCATCGGCATAGCTCCTTTAATACTACCCAAATTTATTTACATGCGGAAGATAATTTAAGAAGTACTGAGATGGAAAAAATTAAGATGAACATTCATCCGCGAGCAATTACTTTAACCAAGTCTACAGCTGAGCCAACGGTAATTAATTTAGAATTAATTGGTGGAGCACTTAGCGAGACACAAGGGTTACAGCGTTTTATGGCAGCGGTTGAAAATAATGTATTAGCTGAATTTGGTTGGTCTAAGCACGCAACCGATGAACAATTAATTGCCAAGTATAAAAAAACCAGAGTACTTAAAACACCATTAAAAATAAGTTATCGATTAAGTGTTACCTTGGCTAATTATGCATTAGAGCAGTTAAAACGAGCCATTATTAGGGAAGCAGAAATTAGGTTATTTAGCTGCGCAATTGTTTATACAAAGGAACCATTTAAAGAACCAAACGTGCCTGAATAGGGATCACTTTTAAAATAACTCTTTAGGTGAAGATGCTATGTTGTTCCCAACAACATAGCACGATCACTAACAAAAATCAATTAATTTCTTTTTTTGTAGATTTATGTAGCTTTAATTTAGTTTTTTGGACTTTTTTAGTATTGATCTTATGTTGTGGTTTCAATTTTTGAAGTTCCTCAACAGATAGACCAGTGGCTTCAGTTATTAATTTTAAAGGTAATTTTTTATTCAACATAAATAAGGCAACTTTTGTTTTACCTTTGATTTCACCTTGTTTTAACCAAATTTTTTCAGCAGGAGATGTAAAATTAAATTCTTCATTTTTTGTTACTGCTCGCATATATTGCTCCTCGTAGGGTTCAGGTAACATTATGATCCAATCAATAAATTTAAATAAATAAAATATATCTTCTTTGTGGAGACCTAAGGTACCTAGTTTTCTAGTGATCTGTATTTTATTACTTAATTTTAACTCATTATCTTGTTTTTTTAAAGCAGACAATTGAGCTAATACTATTATAGCAAATGGATTAGTGGATTGTTCTAATTCTTGTATTTTCTCATTATAATCAATGATTTTAATAATGGGGAACTTCATATTAATTTCTGAGTCCCAAATATGTTCATTATAGGTGCATGGCCGCCAATTTGGATCATTATCAATTAGCACTGCTAAACTAGCTATTGGTTGAGAATAAACATCACGTAACCTATAACGGTATACGAACATTCGTTTACTAAAATCATCTTGTTTAGTACTTTGTACCTCTATGTGTAAAAGTATTGCGCAATGATTACCATCAATTAGTTCTACTTCAACCAACTTGTCAACAAATTTGTTACCAGTAGCCGCATCTTTAGTAATTTTAATTAGTTCTTTATCGAGAAATTTAGGTTTTTTATTCCAATTAATTTCTTTGGCTCTATTTGGCCAGCAAAGTTCCATAAATTGTCTGAAATATAGATTTAGTATGTGTTTCCATGGGAGATCGGTTTCTTGTCTTTTTTTCTTCATCTTAATAAATCCTGATTTTTTTGAATGTAATATTTATAGATCACTAGGATAGTATATATTTTTTATTATATTATAAAACCATAATATTTTAATATTTATTTTGCAGTATGGAGGATCAATATGTCAGAATTAACTAAAAAATCTTGCGCTCCATGTGAAGGTGGAATTTCTTCCTTATCATCTGAGCAAATCATAACCATGTTGAAAGAAATTCCAAAATGGTACATAAATAGGTATGAGCCTGAAATTTATAGGAATTTTCAGTTCAAAAATTTTTATCAGACAATGGCATTTGTTAATGCGATAGCATGGGTTGCTCATCAGGAAAACCATCATCCTAGATTAGAAGTAGATTATAATAAATGTATTGTTGAATATTGGACCCATGTTATTGAAGGTTTATCCGAAAATGACTTTATTTGTGCTGCCAAAATAGATCTTCTATATGCAAATAAAAAAATATAAATGATTGCGTGTGCCAATATTTATATTTTCAGGCTATCTAACATTAGTTTAAATTCAGAATCACACTGTGTAATAACATTATTATTAATTTACGATTTTTTAATTTTTATAAAGTTAAAGTTTATGCATTGTTTTCCACAATAGCATTATAACTATAATACTTTTAGTTGTTTCTTTTGAATTAACTAAATATTTTTGTTTTTTCCCATCAAGTAAGCAAAGTTGTTGTTTTTTAAACTTTATAATATTTGTTGTGTTCATAAAAATTTAACGTATTTTAGACTATAAAAAATAGCTAATTTTAAATATTTTAAAATTTTATCATCTTGCTGGGTTTCATAATTTATATTATTAAAATCAAATATATATGTTGCTATGTCGAGGTGTTGCTATCCATTATTTTTTATAAAGATAAAGATAAAGATAAAGATAAAGATAAAGATAAAGATAGCATTATACGATATAAACATTATATTTAATTAAAAGCAATAAATTACTACAATGCAAACACAATCGAGGAATAAGTATATTCATGTTTAATTCCCATTCTAGTAATGCATTAGATGCGTTTGATGAAAAAGAAGAAGAACAGGTTGAAAATGTGGCGCAATTTGAACCTAATATTATGGTTATATTGGAAGCTATACCGGATCCTATGCTAATAGTTGATCAAACAGGAAAAATTATTGCAGCAAATTCTTTAGTAGAAAAATTATTTAACTACACTAATTCACAGTTACTTAATAGTGTAATTGAAGATCTAATACCGGAACGTTTTAGATTTCAGCATGCTCGTCATAGAGAACAATATAACACCAAACCATTTGTTAAACCAATGATTGTGGGAGCTATTACAGTTAATTTTTATGGTTTTAAAAGCACTAACGAAGAATTTCCTATTGATGTTAGTGTAAGTCCGTTAACCTTAAACGAAAAAGTTTATACATTAGTAGGTATGCGAGATTTAACAGAGCGCTGTCAATATGAACAAAGTTTAAAAGAAAAAACTGCCAAAATAGCTAAACAACATGCCATAACAAACACCATAGAGCAAGTTAGTAAACAACAAGAAGAATTTATTAACAATATTTGTCATGAAGTTCGTAACCCACTTAATGGTACTTATGGTGCAATACCTATGTTAATAGAATCTATGAAACTTATTCGTATAGCAAGTAATGAATATTATAAACTAGCGGAAGAAACAAAACCATTATTTGACGAAGCTGAACACTATATGGAGATGATTAAAATATGCACAGATCAACAAAAAACTATCTTAGATAATGTATTAACCTTATCAAAATTAGAAAATGATAGAGTAGATTTAAATATTAGTTCATTTGAATTAACAGAAACCATTAAAAACACTCTTAAGATTTTGGTTCCGCAAATTAAACAAAAAAGATTAACATTAGTATTAGATATACCTAAAGATCCCATATGGATCAAAGCAGATCCATATCAACTATCGCAAGTTATTATTAATTTAGTATCTAATGCTGTTAAATTTACTAATGAAGGTTATATTACCTTTACTGCTGCAATCGAGCCTACTTTAGATTTATTGACGGAAAATGTTATTATCAATTTTTCTGTTAAAGATACTGGTATAGGTATATTACCACACAAAATAAATAATGTATTTGAACGATTTGTTCAAGCAGACTGTCGGGTTGGCGAAAAATATGGTGGCTCAGGTTTAGGGCTTGCAATAAGTAAAAAAATAGTAGAATTAATGGGTGGAACAATTCAAGTAGAAAGTCATATTGGAGAAGGTAGTACATTTTCTTTTTCTATAAAAGGTAGCTATTTAAACGAGCAAGAGTTGTTAGAAGCTATGCAAACTAAAAGTTTATTAAATAGCACTAAGATCAAAATTCTATCTCCTAAATTAAGCGGTAAAAAAATTTTGATAGTTGAAGATAATCAGATAAATGCAATAATTTTGGGTAAGCAGTTAAATCAAGTTGGTTGCATTTGTTGTGTTGCATCAGATGGAGCAAAAGCACTAGAGCTTTATCAGCAAAATCGCTTTGATTTAATTTGTATGGATCTAGAAATACCAATAATTAATGGTTTAGAAGTAACTAGACAAATTCGAAAAAAAGAATTAGTAGAGGATTATCATACTCCAATTATAGGAATATCAGGCTATAGTGGTTCATCTAAAAAAAATTTTGCATTACAAAGTGGTATGGATGATTATTTAGTAAAACCATATAACCCGAAAGAACTATTTGAAAAAATACTGGATCATATTATATTAAAAGATGATAGCAATCCATCTAATGTTGAAGAAGAGCAACCGAGGATCCCATCTAGTCCTAGATTTACTCCAGTTACCACGCAATCATCTTCAAGTTGTATGTTAAGCCCCGAAAAAAGAGACGCTATTATTGCTGCGCATCAATCTTCAATTTGCACGTTAAGTTTGGAAAGAAGAGATGCCATATCAGATACCAAAAAAAATAAAGAAAAAACATTTAGCCCAATATACCAAAGTGAACAAAGAAAATTAACTAGACCTTCTTTTCCTTTAACAGTATCTTCAAGTTTTGGATCGCAATCTTCAGCCAACAATGTTAGACCGCTTGTAATAAATTCTCCAAGTTTTGCTGCTCAAATTTCAAGTAATAATGTTGTTTGTCATGAACAATTAGAGAGAGCAGTAATAAGGGCGACTAGAAGAAACAGTAATAAATGTACAATATTATAATTTTATATACAGCGTAATACACCATGGCTTTAAATAAAAAATTTTTATCATTTTTAAAACAAGGAAGTTTATTGGGACTGTTTGCTGGGATAAATGCAGGAATAACTGAGGTGATTGAATATATAATAGAAGATCAAATAAAAAACAATAAAAAAGATGAAAAATACAGGCTTGCCACAGAGATACTTTTCATTATAAATTTTATTTCTATTTTATCAATTTCTACTTTGTTTTACGTAGCATATAAAATAATTATTAACAAACATAGTGAAACGTTAACTGTGGTGCCGGAACCATCTTCGGCCTTACCGCTACCACCATCACCAAAATCAATTTATATAAAAATCTCTAGCAAATTACGTAATCCACTACAAGAAATATTATTTGCAGTGCAAAAATTATCAATTGATTCAGTACCAACTGAGTTGGAATTAGGATCTGTTAAATATACTGTTACTAATGCGGTAGAACAACTAGAAATACTAGCTAATGAATTATTAGAATTATCTAGAGAAGAGGCAAACACTCAGTTAACACGTTTTTTATCAGGTTCAGGATATGTAGGAGTTATAGGAAAAAAATTACATATACTAGTTGTTGATGATAGCGCAGCAAATCGAGCATTTTTACAAAGCATTCTTGTAAAATTAGAACACTCTGTTGTTACCGCTAATAATGGACAAGAAGCGGTGGATCTAGTTAATAGTACTGCTGTTAAAAATTTTGATGTAATATTTATGGATATAAATATGCCAGTTATGGATGGATTAGAAGCAACTCGTTGTATAAGAGCTAAATTTAGTAATAATATCTTACCAATAATTGCCTGTACCAGTAATGGTTCAGATGAAGATTTGCGAAATTTTGATGCAGTTAAAATGAATGGTCATATTTTAAAGCCAATAAATTTACTCAAGATAAACACAATTTTACAAAATATTTTTATTAAAAATACGCCTCAGCCATCTAGCAGCCGTGATCATGGTTTAATACATCGACCAAATATTTTGCATCAATATACTAATTTAATACAAAAAAGCAATTCATCAATAATGCACGCAAGCGATTCATCAGAAATCGACGTAGATAAAGCAATGCCATCTTTAAACACACCAACACATAAAACAATATTGCCGAGATTGCAAAATTCATGACGAATGGTATTAATATTTTTATGTATATAATCATGGGTAATTAATTATGCTAAAAAAAACTACCGACTCTTCAATAAAAAAGCATTTTCCAAATATTGATGTTCCGTCTTTTGCGGTAAGAGGAGATTATGGTATACATAAGGAAACATCCGAAAATTCATTAAAAGTTTTAGTGTATGCTAAATTAGCTATCAATGTGTTGTTCTATGAAAACCCACTTTTTAACCCGAGCACACCTGATATACAGCACAAGGTTGAACAAATATTGATTGAACAAATTTATGCTAATAAAGAAACGCTAACAGAGTTTAGATTTCTTTCGTTTGACGGAAGGTTTATCAATCAAGAGTTCATAAAAAAATTGAATGATTGTTTAGGATATAACCATTTTCAAGAAAGAAACCATAACCTAGATTATCTCTTGCGTTTTAAGGTTCTTAGAAATTTGGATGATATTTTTAATGCTACAGATAATACCGAATTATATAATATACTCGAGCGAATTGAGGAAAATTCATTTAATTATATAAAACATAATCAAAATTCAAAAACACAAATACGTTTAACTAATATAAAAGATAATTTAAATACAATTTGGGTTGCTTTGAGTGCTGCTTTTTGTAGTGTAAAACCACCAATAGAGTTCTTATATAGTGATTCATATAAATATATCAAACCGTCTGAGATTGAAATAGATAACGATCTAAGTACCCAAGAGACTATATTGAATAAAGCTTATAAAAGATATGTATACATACCAAGATAAATGCAAAAAACGCCCACCTAGACAACCAACTTTTTGGCCGAAAAAGTTAACTTCAGATAATACGCGTACTATGAAACGCTTCGCGTTAAGCACTATTCTCTATATGACTTATCCGTTTATTTTCATCTTATGATCAGTAATATCTATAGAAATACCAATAACACCTACTATAGTATTATCATGATTGTAAAATGGAACCCGATTAGTTAAAAAATGGATTAATCTTCCATCTGCTCCAGGAATAGC
>Ga0182016_10002762_pt1 | contig 20342 bp, 17 predicted proteins | sample 712S2MmetaG_FD_120491 | JGI IMG/M metagenome (GOLD analysis project Ga0182016, IMG submission 120491) | Permafrost microbial communities from Stordalen Mire, Sweden - 712S2M metaG | ecosystem: Environmental > Terrestrial > Soil > Wetlands > Permafrost | place: Sweden: Stordalen | collected... | reverse complement strand
TCGACGGGTCGAAACTGCACCTCCCAGCGCAGGTGAAGGTGCTGTGCCCGCCGCACGGGCACGCGAACCAGCCGGGGGCGAAGTTCTGCGCCGAGTGCGCGGCACCGATGCGTGACGCGACACCGGCCGCATCGCTGCCGGCGGGGGAGCCTGAAGGGCGCGAGGCGCCCCCTGCGCCGCGCGCCCCGGACGCGCCTGACCGGGATCTGGCGTCGCTGCACCCGCAGAAGCTGCGGAAGATGTGCCGGGAGAAGGGCCTCGATGATTCCGGGACGCGCCCGGAGATGCTCGCCCGGCTCCAGGTAGCAGCGTGACCGCCCCGAGCGTCGGCCGGGTCGTCCACTACGTCAGCTACGGGTCGCCGAGCGGCGAGTACGGGAAGGAATGCCGGGCCGCGATCATCACCGAACTGACCGGCGATCCTAACCACCCTGACCAGGTGGGCCTATGCGTGCTGAACCCGACCGGGCAGTTCTTCAACCGCGCCGTCCCGTACCACGACGGCGCCGAGACACCCGGTACGCCGGACTGCCCAGAACCCGAGAAACACGGCCACCCCTTCCGCTACTGCTCGTGCGGGTGGGCCGAGGCGTCGCACATCGGCGGCACCTGGCACTGGCCGAAGCGTGTCTAGGTAAGCAAGAGGCCGCCCGGCCGGGAATCCCTGCCGACAAGTCCCCGAGTGGCCAGGCGGCCAACTTCAGCCTAGCCGATAGCCCCTTCACTTCCCCGGTATGCCGGGCCGTCCGCGTGAGGGGGTGGTGCCCATGTCTCTGCTGTATCCAGCCGGCCAGACCCCGTATTGCACGGTTCCCGAGCTGATTGCGGCACCGACTTTATGTGAACCGGCATCTCATGGAGCACGATCCCGCCGTATAAGGGGACGACGCCAGCTCAGCAGACCGCCGAGCAGGTCAACATCCTGATGCGGGCGACGTCGCAGGTGGATGTGTACCTGAACCAGGTGCTGCGGGCTACGGCTGACACGGAGCAGATCAGCGGCCCTGACTACCGGGTGACGGTGATGACGGGGGTTGGGAACGGGCGGGTGATCCTGTCCCGCTGGCCGATCCTGTCGATCACCGAAGTGCAGGTCGCCCCGAACGCGGTGTTCCCGCGGCAGTGGACGACGGTCCCGGCCGGGAACTTCGACATTGAGCATCCGGTGATCGGCGTCTACGGGTCCATCGCCCCCTCCGATTCGGGGGACGGCGGCCAGTCGATCGTCATCGCACCGGGCTACGTGACCTGGGGCGGTGGCCGGAACGGTGTCCTGCTGCGGGTCCAGTATCTCAATGGATGGCCACATACGAGCCTGACCGCAGATGTTGCGATCGGTGCGACATCCCTGCCGGTCGATGACTGCACCGGCTGGGCGATCACCGGCGAGTTCGGGAACGTGGGTGCGGCCGGAACCATCTACGACTCCGGGCAGCAGGAAACAATCCAGGTCAGCGCCGCGTCGGTGCCGTCGGGGCCGGGGAACCTGACTGTCCCGGCGCTCACGTTCGGGCATGTCGCCGGAACGATGGTGACGACGCTGCCGCAGTCGGTGATCTGGGCGACGATCCTGTTCGCCTCAGCGCAGGCCCTCGTCCGCGGTTCTACGAGCACAACGATCCACCAGATTCCGGGCGGTACCGGTGGCGCGGAGAAGGGGCATGGGGATCTTGTCTCTCACGCCAAGTGTTTGCTGGATCCGCTGCGCCGGACGATCTAGCAGCGGCAATCCGGCTTGACGTGCACCATGTTCCCGGACGGCAGCGCGTAGCAGACCTTCCCTGAATGCCAGCGGGCGAAGACGTTCCGGAACGGTGTCCATGGCGGCTCGCCCGGCCACTCCAACGTGAACGGCTGCCATCGGTCCAGGTTGTCGCTCATGCCCCTCATGATGTCAGGGCGGGTGGCGCGGTCAAATGTCCTTGAACACAGCTCAATTGTTTATCCAGTCGCTGCTCGATGACCTGCCGCTGCCGGGTGATGGCACCGCGAACCTGAGCGCGGTGATCACCCCCCCGGACCCCAACGTCGACACCGCGGCGGTACCTACCGCGTACATCTGGCCGACCCGTGGCGTTGAGTCCCGCAACATGGCGCTGGGTGGCACGATCCCCCGCAACACCGGGCCTGGCACCCCCTCGGGGCTGAAACCGCTCGAGCACAGCCTGGAAATCTTCCTCGTCTACTTCGGGCAGAACGACGACACCGAATCAGACACCCTGTTCCCGGGGATCGTGGAAGCAGTCATGCAAGCCCTGCGGACCTCCCCGGACCCGGCGCAGGTGAGCGACCCGTACTCGGGTGTGGTGTCCACGTTCGTGGACGTCGGGGAAAGCATGTCCTGGGAGATCGTGATCAACGCGGTCGAGGATCAGGCTTTCAACAGGTACGACTGTCTTCTGACCTGCAAGATGTTTGAGCTTATCTTCGCCTGACCGGGCCGCAGCGCAGTTGCAGGATGACCACGCCCTGCGGGTCATAGTGGGCCATGTCCTCCTCGTTGGGGGCGTCCTGCAATCGCACCTCCATACCTGGCGCAATGGGTGTCCAGTCGCCGCTTAGTGCGAAGCGCGCAATGTCCTCGTCAGCCATACAGCACAACATATTTCCTCATGCCCCGGAGGCGCGCGTGCTCTGCAATTACATCGGCACCGACCAGCGCAAGTACCTGGATTACCGGGACGCGGGCACGGGCCGGGTCCTTGAGGTCAGCCCCGGCGGCTCGTACGACATCGAGGTCGCGTCCGGGCAGGCCGCGGGTCTCCCGCTGCCTCCTGGTGATGGCCGCTGGGTGGTCGCGGCCTCGGCTGCCCGGGATGACCACGGTCGCTGGCTGGCCGCACCCGCACAGGACGAGGAGACCCCGCCCGCACAGGACGGGGAGATCGAGACCCCGGCACCTGCGGAGGCCGCCCCGCCCGCTGCGGAGGAACCCGCACCCCCTGTTCCCGCGGCTGAGCCTGAGCCTGCCGCGCCAGACACACCCGAAGAGGCCGGCGTGCCGGCAGAAGAGGAGAGCTGACCATGCCTATCGGTGGCCCTTCCGTTGCCCCATCCACCCGGTCCTGGCTCGGTGTCGCCCGTGAGCTCGTCGCAGGCACCCCCGTGGGCCCGACGAACACAATCCCGATGGACGCCAAGTCCTACTCGCCGGAGGACACCCCGAAGTTCCTTCCGGATGAGGCGATCCGCGGCAGCATGGCGATGCTGTATGAGGACATCATCGGCCCAGCGGACGCCACGTTCTCCTTCGGCGGGCCCGCGTTCCTGGACACGCACGGATTCTTCCTCGACAACATTTTCGGGGACCTGTCCACGACGGGCACCGTATCGGCGGGCACGTCGACCGCGTTCTCCGGCTCCCCCGCCGTAGGGGCGACCGTGGTCACCGTGGGGAACGGGACCACGTTCACCGTCGGGCAGAACGTCCAGATCGACACCGGCAGCATCTCCGAGGTCGTGACATTGACCGTGGCGGCCAGCACGAGCATCGGGTTCGGTAACAACCCGCTCCGGTTCGCTCACGGCGCCTCAGGGACCGTGTTCACGGTGGTGGCCCCGTTCACCCACAACTTCTCGCTGCTCAACAGTCAGCTCGGCTATGGGGGAGTGCCGGGTGCACAGCCGCCGACGCTTACCCTGACCGACAACACCAACCTGAACTACGGCGGCACCCCCGGCACGAACACGTCCGGTGCCCGCGCCTACGCCTCCGCGTGCGTGTCCGCCGTGGACATCAGCGGCAACGTTGAGCAGCTCCTCGACTTCAAAGTCACCGGGAACTCGTGGCCGTCCCAGCCGGCGGCGGTGACCCCGACGAACACGATCTCCAACATCATCCCGCAGGCGAACTGGAAATCCCAGCTGTACGTCGGGGGGACGGCCGCCGCCAACCTGATCACCACGAACGGTGAATGGGCCGTCAACATCAAACGCCAGCTGCAGGTGTACTGGACGTCGCAGGGCACCATTTCGCCGTACATCATCGCCCGCGGGCCGCTCAGCGCGATGCTGTCGATGAAGCTGACGGCGCCATCTGATGAAACTCCCCTCGCCTGGATGCTGTACGACGGCCCCCAGTGGGTGCACATCAACCTCAACAGCGGTAACGCGGGCGGCACGGCCCTGTCGATGACGATCGACGCACAAAATGTGCAGTTCGTGAAGAGCAAGCCGGGTCGCTCGGCAGTCCTAATGGACTTCGATAACACGGGCGAATGTATCGCTAACACGACCAATACTGGGGGAACTGGTGGGCTTGGCCCGGTAAAGGTTCAGCTTGTGAATGCCCTTCCCACATATTGAGAATGGTCAGGCGCCCGCCCTTTTCGCCTTCTTCCGGTCGGATTCGCAGGTCCGGCAAACCCGGCTCGTGCAGTCACGGTCACGCCGGTACATGACGTAGGTGTTCTCGGGCGTGTACTCGTGACCTCGCGGGCAATGGGTCTTACTGGCATTGAAGTGCGTATTATGCCCGACGGCATCGAACACGTTCTTCCTGCGCGTGCCGTAGATCAGGTTCCCACCCGCCCTGCGGGTGGTCTCCTCGTCGCCCGGTTCCCATCGATTGTTACCGGGATTCCCGTCGAGGTGGCGAACCTCCTGCCCCTCGGGGCATGGGCCGACGAATGCCTCCATTACGAGGCGATGGAGCAGGTGACGCTCCACGATGCCATTCGCGCACAGGCTGACGTCAAGATGTCCCCACTTGTTGACCTTCTGGGGTTTCAGGATGCCGCCGGGAGTGGTCGCCCTCGGCGCACTCCACACGTTGCCGTGGCTACTGACCTCGTATAGCCCCTCGTAATCGGGGACGGGCAGCCAGCGCTCGTTAGACTCATTCATGTCGGACCTGCTTCCTCAGGTTCGGCGTAGCCCCGGTAGATGTTCCACCATCTGCCGGGGCGTTTTCGTACCCAAATTCTACAAGGAGGCCCCTGAGTGGGCAATGAACTGACCGGCGACGTCTGGCGTATCGACCTCCCATCCGGCGGGTGGATACAGATCCGGTCGAAAATGACGGTTGAGGATCAGCGTGCGGTGCAGGGCGCCGTGGATGTGGAGATCCGCAGCGACGGGGACGGGAACAGTGTCGCCCGCCTCCCCGGTGATCATGCGCTGGCCCGGCGGACAGCGCTGCTGGCCCGGATCATCACGAACTGGTCATGGGCGGAACAGGGGATCCCGATCCCGGCGGGCAACCTCGCCGGCGTGGCTGCGGTGGAGTCGGTGATCTCGGACCTGGATGACTGGGCGGAGATCGATGACAAGATCGCGCCGCTGATGGAGAAGGTGAACCCGAGCCGCCGCCCAAATTCGAGGCGGCCGTCAGCCGCCTGACCGGCTACCTGTACAGCAACGGGAAGACGGGCAGCCCCCCGGAGGGGATGCCGTCGGATGCGCTGCTTGATGAGTGGTTCGCGGACACCTACGGGTTCACGCCGCAGGAGGTCGCGGACATGCCACTGGAGGCCTATCAGTGGTACCCGGTGATCAGGCGGGCGCATAACGAGGCGGCCGACATCAGGCGGCGGCAGGCGCAGCGGATGCGGGGGTGAGCGATGACCCCTGACGAGCTACCTGGGTTTCTTGCCGGGATCCGGGATCGGGCCATGGCGACACCCGGGCCGTGCGCGAAAGCGATGGCCGACGAGTACAAGACGCACCTGACCCGGGTGACGTTGCAGCGGTACCACTCGGCACCGGGCCAGTTCGGCACCCCATCCCCGGCGGAGGAGGGGCCTGTGGCGTCCCGTACGGGGCGGCTGGCCGCGTCGGTGACGTCCTGGGGCGGCGGATCGGACGGGGGTGTGGGGACCGCATTCGTGGCACCGCACACGATCTACGCGGTGACGCAGGAGTGGGGGGAGATCCACTACCGCCGCACCCGTGAGTACATGCACTGGATCAACTCCGGCGGGGAGTGGTGGAAGAAGCGGGTCGATATCCCGCAGCGGCCGTACATGCGTACCGCCCGGGACGAGACCATCGCGGACGGGTCGCTGACGCGGGCGGCGATGGGCAAGTTCGTCTCGATCATGGGGCTTTAGCGGTGACGGGTGAGGTGAATCGTGCCTGAACTTCCCGAAGTTACCCAAGAGTTCGACGCCGACGTCCAGCCATACCTGGACGGCATCGCGCTGATGATCGAGGCGACCCAAAAGTTCGCCGAAGAAGTAAATAATGCGATCAGCGATGTTGATGCGCTGAACGCCGCGATTCGTGCCCTGCCGGACGAGAAGACGATCCACCTCAACGTGGACACGACCGGGATGCCGGAAGCTGCCGCCGCAGCTGCAGGGACCGGGAACGTGGCCCCGGACACTGCCGGGATGGCTGCTGAGGCGGCAGCCGATGAGGCGGTTGGGGATGCCGCTGATGAGGCGGATGCGAAAGTCCGCCTGCTGTCGGAGGCGGAGGATGCCAACGCTGCCGCAGCTTTGCGGGATGCGGCGGCACAAGAGGCACTGCGGGCCGCTGCTGAGGATGCGGGCGCCGGCTTCGCGCGGGCAGGTGAGAACGCTTATACGGGCGAAGCTGCGTTCGCGCGGCTTGACGAAATACTGAAAGAGCAGGGTGGCGACTGGGAGGAAGTTGACGTCGGTGCTGGCCGTGCGGCTGAATCCCTCGATGAGGTGGGCCTGTCCTACCGGGAGATGGTTGAGCAGGGGATTCTGCCTGCGGATTCCGCTTTGCGGGGAGCCGGGGATGCGGCCGATGAGACGCGGGCGGCTTACGAGTCGCTGATCGATCAGGGTCTTGCGCCGGCGGATGCCGCGTGGGCGGCGCAGTACACCAGGATCGGCGCCACCAGTGAGGCGCTTTCTTCTGCTGGTGACGCTGCTCTAACTGACGCGGAGCATCTCGGCGCGGTCGGTAATGCCGCAGAGGTGGCTACGGTCCCGTTCACCGCGCTTGGTCTCGCCGCCCGTGATGCGACGGTCTCGTTCGCTGCGGTAGGGGATGATCTTGTACGGGCCGGTGCTGACGCCGAGGAAACGGCTGGTGGTTTCGGCTTGCTCGGGTCGGCCGCCAATGCGGTAGTGAACGGGTTCGCCAGTGTTGAGGAGACCTGGAAGAACACGAACGTCGTGTGGGGCTTGTCGCTGAATGCCCTGCACTGGATCGTGATGGGCTCGATGGAGCTCGCGGCGGTCGCTGTCCCGGCCCTGGTCGCGTTCGGTGCCGCGGCGGATGTGGGTTTGCAGGGGGCGGTGGAGACCGGGCAGCGGCTCGAGTCGGTGTACACGGTCACCGAGTCTTTGGGTGGGGCGTTCAACACGACCGGTGGTGAGGCTCTGGGGCTGAAGGGAAACCTTCAGGCTGCCCAGAATGCCGCTGACCCGGAGATATGGGAGTTGCTCGGCGCCGCGATCAACGGTGTGAAGGACACGAGCGGCAGTTTCGTCCAGATGGGCACGCAGGTCATCGGCACCCTGGACCGGTTTGCTGCCGCCGTGGATGTGGAACTGGCCGGGGCGTTCGGTGGGCAGCTGACAGGGCTCATGAAAGAGGGTGCCACTGACCTGACGGAGTTCGGTCAGGTGCTCGGGAATGTCGGTCACCTGATCGCGAACCTTGCTTCTGAAATGCCGGGGCTGGCTGAGGTGCTGCTGAAGCTTCTGTCTGGCACGACCGGGTTCGCGGCGGCACTGATCGGTGCTGCGGGGCCGTTGACGACTTTCGCGATGGGTGTGGAGGAATCCTGGCGGTGGGGCGGCCTGCTGTCCAACATGCTGGGCTCGGTCACTACCAAGGCCAGCGGTTTCGGGCTCAGCCTGGCTACCGGCCTGGAGAGCCTGTCCAACTTCGGGCGGGACGCCGAGGATAGCGAGGAGGCGCTGACCGGCTGGCGGGCAGCGGCGGCCGGGGCCAGTGAGGGTGCGCTTGGGCTCGCTGGGGGTCTTGAGTCCGCTGGTGCGGTCCTGTCCGGCCCGTGGGGCTGGGTCATTATTGGGGCCGCAGCCGGCCTGACGTTGCTCATCATGAGGATCTCAGAGGCCAAGAGTGCGGCGCAGCAGTTCGTCTCCGGCCTGGAACAGGCGATCAACGGCGCGAATGTGACGCAGGGTTTCTCCGACATAACCGCCGGTCTTACTGCCGTGCAGACCAAGCTCACCGAGACCGGTGAGGCTGCCAAGACGACCGGGACGCTGGTCACAGCCTCCGGTTCGTCGTTCAAGGGGCTCGACAGTTCGGTCAGTACAGCGGTGCAGGCCGTCAACACCTACAAGACCGCGCAGACGCAGCTGACCGGGCAGGCCGCGGACGTCATCGCCGCCGGCGCGGAGATCTCCAGCAAGTGGGGTCTCAGTGTCCCGGCGGCGTTCAGCGCGGCGGACAACGCCGGGCTGAAGGTCGGCACCATGTTCAACAGCCAGGGTCAGCTCACCAAGGTCGCCTTGCAGCAGATCCAGAACTACATCCAGGGCCTCCAGATCATGTCCGGGAACAGCAGCGCCCTGGGTAACAACATCAACGCGGTGAACTACCAGCTTGGGTTGCAGGGCTCGCAGGTGTCGAAGCTGAACTCGGCGTGGGACAACTTCATGAGCGTCGTCACCGGGGGCACGGCGGCGTGGGCGAGTTTGTCCGATGACCTGCAGCAGCTAGGTAACACCGCTAGCACTGTGGGCGGCAAAATTCAGGCGTTCACTGGCACTTCAGTGCAGGGGATGCAGCAGATCGGCCAGTCGCTTAAATCGTTCGGCGGCACGAGCGCGCAGGTGTGGCAGAACTTTGACGCTGCCCTGACGCAGGCGAACACGGTGACGGACTGGTGGCGTACCTCTGCCGCGTCGGGTGCCACGAACAGTAAGCAGCTCACTGAGGCGATTGCCACGACAACGGCGCAGTTTGTGCCGTATGTGGGGAGCAGCAAGGCGGCGCTTGCGGAGACGATGGCGCTCGCGCAGGAGGCGGGCGGCCCGGCGTACAACGCCTCGAAGTCGCTGGCGCAGAACTATCAGACCCTGAAGACCTGGACCGATCAGAACGCCGTGTCGCAGTCCAAATACAACACCCTGCTCGGCAACGCGACGGCCCAGTTGTCGAACGTGTCGCAGGCGGCGCAGCAGTTCTCCCAGACCCTCCAGTCTGATGTGGCGCAGGCGGTCGCGGCCGGGTCGGTGAACCTGAACCAAGTCACCAAGGACACGCAGAACTTCACGACCGCGCTGCAGCACAACCAGCCGCAGTCGAAGGCTGTGACGACCGACATTGACCAGATGGCCGGCCAGTTCTACCACTCCGGGATGAACGCCCAGTCCGCTGCGAGCCTCATCTACCAGCTTGGTATCGACCAGGGTCTCACCAAGAACCAGGCGCAGGGGCTCGCCGGTGAGATGACCACGGCGATGAACAACATTCACGGGGCCGGGAACGCCGCGCACAGCACCTCCGGGAACATGGATGGCCTTGAAGGTTCCATGCACGGTGCGGCTGGCGCGGCGTATCAGCTGGCAATGAATATCAACGACATCCCGAACTCCAAAAACGTGTACGTCAACGTCCAGGAAGCACTGACGGGAACAGTTGGGGCTGGTGGCATTCTCCCCACCCTGAGCGGTCATGCGGCTGGTTACCGTGTCCCCGGGTACGGCGGCGGCGATGTGCACCCGGCGATGCTGGAAGGCGGTGAGGCGGTTGTCCCCAAGCATCTGACTCCCACGGTGGCGCCGTTCCTGAAAGCTCACGGTGTCCCCGGGTTCGACGGTGGCGGGATCATGGGTTCCGACGGTGGTTACGGCAGTTTCGGTGGTGGGGGTGACCGGCCGATCCATGTGCATGTGGAGATGAACGGCACCCAGGTCGCCTCGGCGCTCATCCCGTCCCTGACAGCCGCGAACGGCCGTTACGCCGTGCGTAACTCCGGGAAAGCCACGGGGGTCTGGAAGCCCGTCTAGCCGCAGCCCGGCGCCTTCTCACCTGAACCCCCTGAACGGCATCACCCTGCAACCGCAAAAGGGGGCAGGGTGGCATCCTTTTCTTCCGTTCCGGGAATCACGCGCCCCGGCCTCGCGAACCCGGGCAGCCCGGGTGGCGCGTCGGGTGCGTCGGGGACCAGCGCGCAGCTCGTTCAGCAGGTCACCGGCACCGTCAACTCCGGGTACGGGGCGGGCACGACCCTGATCGAAACCAGCGACGGGAACGCCCTGGTGGCGTTCATCGGCTGGGACACGATCAACACGTCCCTGTCGCTGACCGAGCCGCCGTCCCCGGCCCCGAACGTCCCCGCCGTGAACGTCACGGACTCGGCGGGGAACCTGTGGCAGCAGCTCGGGATCACCGTCTCCAACGGTTATTCGGCGCGGGCCGCGATCTGGATCGCGATGAACGCTGAGCCGGTGTCGTGGGTGTCGGTGTGCACGACCGGGTATGTGGCGTCCGCGGCGTGGGTGCTCGCGGAGATCACGAACATGCCGCAGCAGGTGGGGCTGGACTTTTCCAGCAATGACACCTCGGCGCCGCTGCCGGTGGACACCCTGTCGCTGGTCGGTACCGCAACCGGCGCTGACGTGGTGTTCTCGATGCTGGCATTGCCCACGACCAGCAGCCTCAGCCCGTCGGTCACGTCGGGGCCGTCCGGGTTCACGGCGCTTGACACGGCGGCGGCGGGAGCGTCGCTGGGCAGCGGGATCGCGATCTACCCGTACTGGCAGGCCACTACCCCGGCGGGCGGGGTCACCGCCGGTTATGACATCAGTACCCCGGATGTGATGGCGGGCATCGTCACGGGCGTGTCATCGTCCGCGCAGCCGCCAGTGCAGCCGAACCAGAACTTCCCCCTCGTTGTCACCGAGGCGGCGTTCGGGGCGCAACCCGGCGACATCACCAAATCAGTCGACTATCTCGCCGACAACGAGTCCATTTTCTGGACTGACATTTCCGCGCGGGTCCTCGGTGATGCGGGGGATTCGCGGATCAGCGCGTCCCGGGGACGCCAGTACGAACTGTCCCAGGAGGAAGCCGGGGAACTCACCGCCTATCTCGACAACCATGATGGGGCGTTCACACCCGGGTACCCGGGTTCGCCGTATTACAGCAACGCCCTGAACGCGAACATGTCGTTTCAGCTGGCCGCCCCCCCGTGGACGCCTGTGGGCGGCGCGGCGCTGGCCCTGTCCAGCGCGTATGCGTTCGCGTCGGCTGGCAGTGCCACCACAAGCTTGCAGGTGACCCCCGCCAGCGGCGGCGCGGACTCACCGTTCTCCGCCACCCCTGGTGCTGCTTTCCCCGGTGCGATGCCGCCCGCCTACCCGGGAACAGCCGCAACATCAGCGGAGAACCCTGGTGCGGCTTCTGAACTGGTCAGCATCACCACGACCGCGGGCCGGATCGCTTCCCAGCAGGCCGCCTCCGTGGTGTTCGCGACCTCCGGGACCTGGACGGCCCCACCGGGGATCACCTCGGTTGGTGTCGAATGCTGGGGCGCCGGCGGTGGTGGCGGCGGGGCGGACGGGACCGCGAACTCCGCTGGTGGCGGTGGTGGCGGCGGGGAGTACGCGCGGGACACGATCGCGGTCACCGCCGGTGACTCCTACGGGTACACGGCGGGTTCCCCCGGGTCGGGTGGCGGAGGTGCGGGCGGCCAGCAGGTCGTGCAGGTGTTCTCAGCGTCGGGTTACTGGACCGCCCCGGCCGGGGTGACGTCGATCAAAGCCGAGTGCTGGGGCGGTGGGGGAACCGGCTCCGGGATCAACGGCGTAACCGGCGGCAGTGGCGGTGGCGGCGGTGAGTACGCCGCCGAGCCGGCGCTCACAGTAGTCCCGGGTAATACGTACTCAGTGACCGTCGGCGGGCCCGCCACGAACTCCACGTTCCCCGGCGCAAGCGTGACCGTCACCGCTCACGGCGGCAAAGATCCCAGCGGCGGCCTCGGCGGCGCCGGCGGCACCGGCAGCACCAACACCACCCATCACAACGGCGGTGCGGGCGCCACCGGCCAGTACAACGTTTCCGGTGTCTCCGGCAGCGGCTCCCACAACGGCACCGAAAGTTCCACAACCGACGGCAACGACGGCACCCAGAACAGCGCGAACCTCACCATCCCGGCAACGCTGAACGCTGCGGGCAACGGCATCACCTCCATCACCATCGCGTGTGGTGGCGGCGGCGGCGGCGGGCAGGGCGGCGGCGCGTTCTCCAACGGCCACGGCGGCGGCGGCGGGGGCGGCGGGGGTTACGCCAGCGGGACGTGCGCTGTCACCGCCGGCTCGAGCTACACGCTGTACTACGGCAACGGCGGCGACGGTGACAACGACGGCGGTGACGGCGGCGCCGGGGCTGCTTCTTCGTTCAGCGGGGACACTGGCACCGTCACCGCTGGTGGTGGTGGTGGTGGCCGGAGCGAAGGAGCCGGCGGGTCCGGGGGTACCGCATCCGGGGCTGGCGGCGGGTACGCGATCGGCGGATCCGGTGGCGGTTACGGTGCCGCCGAAGGCGCCAACTGGTTCGGTGCCGGCGGCGGCGGCGGCGGTGGTGGCCGCGGGAATGGTGGTGGCGGGAACGCCTACGAGTGGGTTCCCGGTGGTGGCGGCGGCAATGGTTCCGGCGGCGGCTACGGGAACGTCAACGGCGCCGGCGGCACCGGTGGCGGCCTGGGCGGCGATGGGACCGCATCGAACGAGCTCGGCGGTGGCGGTGGCGGTGGTGGTGGCGGTACCGCGTACAACAGCGGATACCACGGTGGTGGTGGCGGATCCGGGTGGATCTCCTACTCCTACAGCAACATTCTTGACATCCCCGTCGGCGCCGGCGGTGGCGGCTCAGGTGCGCCGGGCGGGGCGGGGAACGCGGGCGGCACCAGCACCAGCCTGACCGTGGGCGGTAAGGGCGGTACGGCGCTCGCGAACGGCGGCGGCGGCGGTAACGGCGGTGTTCAGACCACCCCCGCCCAGGGCGGTTCCGCGCCCGGCGGTGGTGGTGGCGGCGGTGTCATCAACTTCGGTGCGCCCGGTGCGAACGGGCAAGTCCGCGTCACCTACACGACTTCCTCGACCCCCAGCAACGGCACTGCGGGCGGGAACAGCACGTTCAATACGTCCTCGGTTGTCGCCCACGGCGGCGCGGGCGGCTCGGTGGGGCTCACCGGCGATGATGGTGCCGCCGGTGCCGGGGGGACCGGTTCCTCGAACGCTGTCCATTTTGACGGCGGGGCAGGTGCGGCAGGTGTCAATGCCACCGGTTACGGTGGTGGCGGCGGCGGATCCGGTGGCACCGCCTCAGGCGGGAACGCGGCCAGCGGCGACCAGGGCGCCCTTGGGGTTACCGGGGGTGCACCCGGCGGGAACGGTGCGCTCGTCGCCGGTACCGGTGTCCCGGCCACCTCCCCGCAGATCGCCGGCGGTGCCGGTGGCGGCGGGGCGGAGAACGCCGGATTCACCTCAGGTGCGTTCGGTGCGTCCGGGCAGATCCGGCTCACCTACACCCCCAATGGGGCCATATCCGCCTCAGCCTGGTTCTACTCCCCGGCCGGGTGGGCGAGCGGCGCGCAGGTGGACATCGCCTGGTACAACTCTAGTCAGGTGCTCCTGACCACCACCACCGGCACGGTCACCGCCCTGCCCGCTGCGGCATGGACACTGGTGGAAAACCTGAACGTGTCCCCTCCCACGGGGGCGGCGTACGGGCAGATCATCGCATCCCTTGCCGGCGCCCCGCCCGCCTCAGCGGTGTTCTACCTCGCGGAGGCGGCACTGGTCGCCGGCCCGGTCATGGTGCAAACCGGGCTGGTGCGGCTGCTGACCCCGGCGCGGGTGACCGCATGGTGGAACGGGCACCAGTACCCGATCTGGTTCGGGTACATCGAGCGGTACCCGCAGACGTGGCCGGACCTGCCGCAATGGGGGTTCTGCCAGATCACCGCCACCGATGCGGTCGCGGTCGCCGCGGTCGCGAACATGTACTCCGCGGTGCAGGGCGACATCCTCGCCGACCAGCCGTACGCCTACCTGCCCTGCAACGAGCAGTACACGTCGGCGTCCGAGGGGGAGACGGTTTACTACACGCCCGTGGACGCGAACGGGCTGATCGCGGTCGACTACGCCACCCCCAACCAGGTCCCCGGCATTTACGGGGACGGGCTGACCGCGCAGGTGAACACGGGCCTGGCGATCAACCTGCTCGGCGATGAGAACACCGGCATGGGCACCTCCAGTTACCAGGTGCAGGACTCCGGGGACCGCGGCGCCGGATTGTTCTACTACGACCAGAACCTGCCCGCCAACTCCACCGGCAGCGGCATCACCACCGAGTTCTGGTTCCTGTACGGCGGCACCGCGCAGACGTGCACGCTGCTGACGATGTACGGGGCGCCGAGCTCGTTCAAGGCCCCCACCGGGTCGGGGAACGGGGCTATCGCGACGGTGTACGCGACCGGGTATTCCGGGACCGCGTTCACTGGCGGGCTGGCCGGGACGATCACCGTCCTCGGCCCGGCCGGGGCGACCCTGAACTTCCCGTTCACCCCCAATGCGAACAATCCGATGCACGTGGCGATCACCATGTCCACGTCCAACGGCCTGTCGGATGTTTACTTCAACGGCGTCTCGCAAGGGCAGGTCACACTGGGGGTGATGACCGAGTTCGCTGCCATCGCGCTCGGCCCATCCCGGTACTCCTATGACTGCGCCAACGCCTACTCCTATGAGAGCTACAACTATGTCGCCGCGCATCTGGCGATCTACGCCTACCAGCTGACCGCTGAGCGGATCGCCGCCCACTACACCACCGGGGCGCTCGGCGCCGCCGGGGTGACCGCGGCGGAACGGTTCGCGCAGATCCTCACCTGGGGTGGTCTGGGATTGAAACGCGGCGTGTACTGGTGGCAGGACGCCACCGGGCAGCCGGAAATCACCCAGATCGGCCCCGCCTACGCCCTGTCCGGCTCATCCGCCGCGGACGGGATCAACGCGGTGGCGCAGGAAGAAGGCGGCCGGTCCAACACGCAGGCGAACGGTTCCTACGTGTACACCGAACGGTGGGCCGGTTACAACAAGCCCGTCGTCGCCTACTTCGGGGATGATGCGACCGGCGGCCCAGCGATCCTGGACACGTCCCCATTCCCGCAGGGTTCCCTCGGCGGCTGGACCGTCACGAACGGGACGCTCACCCTCACCGCGGCGCAAACATACGGGAGCAGCTACTCGGGACTGCTGACCCCGGTAGGTGTGTCCAGTTCCGTGTGGGCGACCGGGGACACGGTGCCGGTCACCGCAGGCGCACTGTATGCGGCGGGGGCATGGGTGTACTCCCCGACAGGCTGGGGCAGTGTCCAGATCGGCGTGAACTGGTACAGCCCATCCGGGTACATTTCGACCAGCATCACCACCGTCAGCATCCCGCCCGCCGCGTGGGTGTACATCTCCTCCGGGAACCTCACCGCGCCGACCGGGCAGAATGTCACCTCCGGTTCCCTGTATCTGGGGGAAGCGGGCACCCCGGAGCAGGGGAACGTGCTGTACATCGGGCTGGCGAGCCTGCTCGCAGGATCCCCGGAAATCCCGTTCCTGAAAGACACCGCGTTCGACTACGACAACACCTACCTGTACAACGAGACACAGGTGACCCAGCAGCAAGGCCCCAACCAGCTGGTCATCGCCGACGAGCGGAACACCACCTCCGCGGCTGAGTACTTCCGCCGCAGCGCGCTCACCTACACCAGTGAGGTTGTTTCCCCGTATGACGTGACGGATCTGGCGTCCTGGTCGCTGGCGAAATACGGGGAACCGTCCATTCACCTGTCCCAGCTGATCATCGACGCGGACTCATGCCCGCAGATCGCGTTCCCGACGGTGCTCGCTTTGGACATCGGGGATGTGGTGCAGGTGACCCGGCGGCCGATCGGCGGGGCGGTGATCTCCGAGACGGGGATCATCGAACGGGTCCAGCATCAGATCGGCGCGCAGAAGTGGACGGTCACCTACCAGCTGTCCCCGTACACCCCGGAAGCAGCAGTGATGACGGTGGACGGGACGGAGAACACGCCAGGCTCTGGCGTCCTGGGGTGGTGAGGCACGATGCCGACGCAGCCTAGTCCCTGGTATTCGGGGCCGCTGTCACCGCAGCAGCTCAATTTGAATATGTATTCGTACGATGGTTCCGGGTATGGGTCGACGGGCATCCTGTTCCACGCCCACCGGCTGATCATGGCCGAGTCGATGACCGCATGCCGGGTGCTCACCGTGTCCACGGGCGGGACATGGAACATCTTCCAGGGGTCCGCGACCACCGCGTTCAACATCCTCGACACCGCATGCCTGTTCGGGCTCGGCGCCGAATACCCCGGTATCTACGCCGTCTACCATTTCGTGCCGCAGGCTCTCGGCGCGAACGGGTACGGGGGCACGACCTCCGCGGCGACCGGCGGGAACTACCTCGCCGCGCACTTCGCCACCGCCGCCGTGGCCGGGGCCACCCCCGCCGCGTGCGGCGCGGGAATGTACGTTCAGGCTGGTACCAGCGCATCAGTGTTCAGCGCGCAGGGTGTCATTCAGGCTCACAGCACCCAGCACACCGCCCAGTCGATGTACCTGGATCTGGTCAACACGGGCACGAACAACAACACGTGGCAGCCGGCCGGGTTCTACGCTGATGATTCCCTGACCACCGAAACGCCTGCGACGAGCTCCACTGACACGGCCGGGTTTGTGCCCCGGAACCTGTGGGTGTGGGCGAGCGTGACCACCAGCGGGCAGCTCGTCACCCAGAACACCAACCCGTACGCCGCAAGCGGGAACCTGGCCGGCTGGTCCACTTACAACGGATCCATCCAGGCCGCTTCCCCGCTGCCGGGAACAGCACCACCGCAGCCGTCCGGGGTGCTGTTCAACGCCAGCGGGACAGCCCCGGACGCGCACGCCTACAGCGGGTCCTTCACCTGTACGGCAGGCACCCAGTACCAGATCACCGGCACCCTTTACCTGTCCACCCTCTATGAGGGCAGCGTCGGCGTCGACTGGTACAACACCAGCGGCACGTACATTTCCACCTCGGATGTGACGGTGGGCGTGGACGCGACCACATGGACATCGGTGACCTGCTTGGCGACCGCCCCTTCCGGTGCGGTCACCGGGAAACCGTGGTCCGGGGTCGCCGCTGAAAGCGGTGATGTCCCATCATCACTGAACTGCTACATCGCCGGGATCGCCGTCATCGGGAATGTTCCCACCCCGCAGCAGTCATGGACCGGGCCGGTCACCTCAACCCTGATGAACGGGCCCAGTGGCCCCGTGCAGGCCCTGACCCTGCTGAACAATCCGCCGGCGCTGCGGGTATCCCAGGCGCTCACCACCTCACTGACCACCGCGACCCCGACGACGGTGCCGTTCACAGTGGCGGGGACAACCGACACCTATTCCGCGTTCGGGACCGCCACCTCCGCCTACACCGCGCCGCTCGCCGGCCTGTATCTGACGTTCCCCACCATCAGCTTCGCGTCCAATGGCACCGGGGCCAGGTATGCGGGATTGTCGGTGACCTCCGGTACGGTCACCACCGCCCTCCAGGGCCCCGCCTACGCCGCATCCGGGGCTGGGGCGATGTCCGTCACCGGGGTCCGGGTCCTTGACCTGAACGCCGGGGACACGGTGAAAGCGACCGCCTACCAGAACTCCGGCGGGAACCTCGCGCTCGGCGGCGGAACATGGGCGTCCCGTCTCTGCATGCTGTACCTGTGCCCGTATTCGGCTGGGGGAGTGAACTCCTTCACCCCGCCCGCGGCAGCGTTCCACTGGATGGCCGGGTTCCCTGCCTCATCCATTCCCGGCCTGCTCACCGAGCACCTGGGCAACGACCTGAACTTCCTGGTCAACCGGCCCTACTTCACCGGGTATCAGGCCACCGCCCAGACCGGTCTCACCGTCGGCACATGGACGGCGGTCACGATCGACACAGTAGCCGGGCTGATCCACGGCTCGGCTGGCGACGACTACGCCGGCTGGTCCGCCTACGACAACAACTATGCGGCCCCCGTCGCCGGCTGGTACCTCGTCATCAGCGAGGTGTACGCGGCGCTGCCGTCCCTGACCACCGGGTATCTCTCAGCCGGGATCAAGATCCCCACCTCCGGGGGGATCACACCGGTCACTTCCCCGGACGTGTATCAGACCGTGTACTTCCCGCTCGAGTCCGGGCCGGTACCCGGCGCCGCGGCGGTCGGCTGCTACTACCTGAACGCGGGGGAGACCGTGCAGCCGGTAGCGCTCACACAAGGCTGGTCCGGGAGCACCTGGAGCACGGCGTCAGCGGCAGCCACAAGGTCACAGTTCAGTGTGCTCTGGATCAGCGAATGAACATCCTCGACGCTTGTGTGGCGTTTGGTGCTGCCGCCGGGGGAGCCGCCGCGCTCGTCACCTTCGTCGCCCCCGTGCACCGGATGGAGCGTGGTCTCATCGCGATCTGGCGCACCGTCAACGGCGTACCCGCCGGGGACGGCCACCCCGCCCAGCCGGGGGTGATGGAACGGCTCACCACCCAGGATCAGCACCTCGCCACCCAGGACACCCAGCTCGCGGAGATCAGGGCTGAACTCGGCAAACTCAAACGCCGGCCGTGAACCCGGCATGGGTTGCCTCCCTCACCGCGCTCGTCGCTGCCATCTTCGGCCTCGCGGGCTGGGTAGTGCGCTTCACATGGCGTCTTTTCCGCCGCACCAACCATTTCCTCGATGACTACTTCGGTGAGCCGCCACGCGACGGCCTCCCAGCCAGACCCGGCATCATGGCCCGCCTCAAATCCGTCGAGGATGCAGTCGGCCATGTCGCCAGCGAACTAGCCAAGGTCTCCAAAGAGACCATGCCGAACAAGGGCACGTCACTGCATGACGTCCTGGCCCGCACCGAACGGTCAGTTGACGAGATCAGGACCGACCAAGCGGGGATGCGGGCCGAGCAGGCGGGGATGCGTGCCCGGATGGAGCAGTTGGAAACCCAGCGCCACAATCGCGACGACCCTGAGGCCAAGTGAGCAACCTCACCCGTCCGGCGATCTTCGGTTTGGCCGACGGCACCATGAGTTTGCTCGGTGTCGTGCTGTACCTTCTTGGCCACCCGGCGCTTATCTTCCCCGCGGCCGTATCCGGGGGGATCTCCAGCTCGCTCAGCATGGCCGGCGGCGAATGGCTGTCCGACTCCGATAACGGGCTCGGCGCGTCCTGCGTCATGGGTGCCGCAACCGGGCTCGGCGCGATCCTCCCCGCGCTCCCGTACGCCTTCACCAGTGGCGTTACAGCCATCACATGCTCCATCACAATCTGTGTCCTCATCGGTGCTGTCGTCGCCTTGATGCGGCCCAACCGGAGCCGGATGCTCGCCCTCGCCGAAACCTACGCTGTCCTCGGCGCGATTTTCCTTGTCGTCCTAGCCTGCGGGCTTTTCCTGCCAGGGAGTGCCGCATGAGCAAGCATCCCCGTTTCGGTTACACCAAGACCGGCCAGGCGGTCCACCAGCACACCATCGACCACCATCCCGCAGACAGCGGATACCAGCGGTTCAACCGCGCCGTAGCGCTCCTGCTCACCCGGAGCGTCGGGACCATGACCACGTTCTGGCTATTCTGCCTGCTGGCCCTGTGCAGCCTGCCGTCCGTACTGTCGGCGTTCTCACCATTCACCCACACGTTTCCTGCATGGATGGTGAAGGTAAGCATCATCGCCTTGGTCGCCTGGGTCGCTCAGACGATGATCCAGCTGGTGCTTCTCCCGGCGCTGATGGTGGGCCAGAACCTCCAGAACCAGGCCGCCGACGCCAGGGCCGCGAAAACGTTCGAGGACGTCGAGGCGGTCAAGTCAGACCTGATCGTCGCCCTCGACCGGCTGGACATCAGCACCGCGGGTGGCCTCAGGGCCATACTCGACGCCCTGACCCCCACCACACCCATGCCGCAGCGTAAACCAGCCGCACGTAAACCGGCCGCGAAGACGCCACCAGCCGGCGGCCCCCGCGGACGCCAGTGACTCACTACTGCGCTCAATGTGGCCGCTGGCGGCTGCTCAACCGGATCACGTACTGGTGCGCCAGATGCACGGGCGCTTGGGAGACAACAGCGAAGGGGACACGATGACCCTGACCATGGCCGACAGCATCACCCCGGCGAACCTGCCCGGCGGCTATAACGCCTACCTCGGCTACGTGGACGGCTCATGGCCGGACTTCCAGGCCGAAGTGGCACGGTTCCCTGGCGCGCACATCCTGTCCCTGACGGTGTTCGGCGGCACGGACGTGGCGGACGGCTGCGACATCGAGAACGGCGACCTCAGCCCGGAGAGCGGCGCGGCGTACGCGGCGCGGCGCCTGGCGGCCGGGCAGTGGCGGCCGGTCCAGTACGCCGACGTGAGCAACATG